>Ga0102929_1001108_pt1 | contig 16067 bp, 13 predicted proteins | sample SalPonR1_B_D2_MG_FD_78510 | JGI IMG/M metagenome (GOLD analysis project Ga0102929, IMG submission 78510) | Salt pond soil microbial communities from South San Francisco under conditions of wetland restoration - Salt Pond MetaG R1_B_D2_MG | ecosystem: Environmental > Aquatic > Marine > Intertidal... | reverse complement strand
GTAATCAGGGGCTATACAGGTCTGGCCTGCATTTACAAACTTCCCCCAGAGGATCCTTCTGGCGCTCGTCTCGAGATCAGAGCTCTCCGTTACTATACAGGGACTTTTGCCTCCAAGCTCCAATACCACGGGAGTAAGGTTTTTTGCAGCGACTTCCATAACTGACTTACCCACCCTGGAACTTCCGGTGTAAAAGATCACGTCAAAGGGAGACTCAAGAAGCCTTGCAGTCCTGGCGGGACCGGCCTCTATAAAGGAAATGTATTCTTCCTCGAAGTTCTCCTCTATTATTTCCTTGATAACCTTGTTAGTATTCACCGAAAGATGGGATGCCTTGACTACAGAACAGTTTCCAGCGGATATGGCTCCCACCAGGGGAGATATGATCAGTTGGAGTGGATAATTCCACGGTGCCATTATCAGTGCGACACCGTAAGGTTCCGGTACTACCTTTGCAGAACCCGGCCAGAGAAGGGGAGCAGGAAATCTGCCCTTAGGCCTTATCCATCTTTGAAGGTGTTTTACTGCATAGTCTATCTCGCCAAGGGCAAAACCTATCTCGTCGGTATAGGCCTCAAAGACGCTTTTTCCCAGATCCAGAGCAAGTGCTTCGTATAGGTCCTGTTCCCTGGCCATTATTCCAGCCTTAAGTTTCTGAAGTTTTGCCAGCCTGAAAGACACATCCCTTGTTAATCCGGTTTCAAAATATTCCCGCTGCTTCTGGTATAGCTCCTCTGTAGTAACCATTGGAAACCTCCCGATCATTTGTATATGTAAAGAAAGCAATATTCTTTAAATATATTTATTGTAACGTTACTTTCAAAATTATGAAAATCCCGGACCAGAATTAAGTATCATAACTGTACAAAAAAAGAAAAGAAGTCAATTTTCAGGCAATGTCCAACCATATTTTTCTGGAGAATAAAGGTTTCTGTTTGTCTGTCTGGAGAGAATAATCAGGGAGTAAAACTGGAAAGAAAGAAGAGATGAAAACTTATATTTCCTCTCAAATTAGAAAACAGGGGGAAGGTATTATCTCCCCCTGTCTATTATTCGCAGTATTGGTACATTCTATCCGTTACTTTAGAACAGTCCTGTGATGTTTCCTTCTTCGTCGATATCTATCTCGAGAGCTGCAGGTTTCTTTGGAAGTCCCGGCATGGTCATTATAGAACCGGTTATTGGCACTATAAATCCGGCTCCCGCTGACAGCCTGACCTCTCTCACCGTAAGGGTATAACCCTCGGGCCTCCCAAGCTTTGTGGGATCATCGGAGATACTGGCCTGGGTCTTGGCCATACATACCAGCAGATCCTCGAATCCCTGCTCCCTTATGGAATCAAGGTCCTTCCTGGCCTGGGCTGTGTACTGTACTGTGGCTGCTCCGTAGATCTTCATGGCTATGGTCTCTATCTTCTCCTCGAAACTGGACCTTCCGTCGTAGATCTGGTGGAAGCTGTTTTCCTTATCGCAGGCCTTGACTACCTTTTCTGCAAGGTCGGCTCCGCCTTCTCCTCCCTTTGCCCATACTTCGGACAGGGACACTTCTGCTCCAAGGCGGTTGCAGTGTTCCTCCACGAGGTCAAGCTCGGCCTCTGTATCGGTGGGGAATCGATTTATGGCTACTACTACGGGAACTCCGAAGGAGCTGAGGTTCTCTATGTGCTTCTCAAGGTTGGGTATTCCTGCCTCGAGGGCCTTGAGGTCCTCCTGCTGAAGCTGTTTCTTGGACAATCCTCCGTGCATCTTCAGGGCCCTGACTGTGGCTACGAGTACTACTGCGCTGGGGCGAAGATTTCCTGTACGGCACTTGATGTCGAAAAACTTCTCGGCTCCAAGGTCGGCTCCGAATCCTGCTTCGGTAACGAAATAGTCTGCTGCCTTGAGTCCGTAACGGGTTGCCTGGATACTGTTGCAACCGTGGGCTATGTTGGCGAAGGGACCTCCGTGGACGAAGGCTGGTACTCCTTCGAGGGTCTGGACGAGGTTGGGCTTGAGGGCGTCCTTGAGAAGCACTGCCATGGATCCCTGGGCTCCAAGGTCCTTTGCTGTCACTGCCTCTCCTCCGTGAGTATAGGCTATTACCATCTTGCCAAGGCGTTCTTTCAGATCCTTGAGGTTCCCGGCTAGACACAGAATGGCCATTACTTCGCTGGCTACGCTGATGTCAAAACCTGTCTCTCGGGGTACTCCATGGGCTTTGCCTCCAAGACCACATACAATGTTCCTCAGGGCTCTTTCGTTCATGTCCATGGCTCGCCTGACTACTACTCTACGGGGGTCTATGTCAAGCTGGTTGCCCTGCTGAAGATGGTTGTCTATAAGGGCGTTAAGCAGGTTGTGGGCTGTGGAAACTGCGTGGATGTCTCCGGTAAAGTGCAGGTTGATATCCTCCATGGGCACTACCTGGGAGTATCCGCCTCCAGCGGCTCCTCCCTTGACTCCAAAACTGGGGCCAAGTGAGGGCTCTCTAAGGGCTATGGCTGTCTTCTTGCCTATCTTTGCCAGTCCCTGCGACAGTCCTACTGTGGTGGTGGTCTTGCCCTCTCCTGCTGGTGTGGGTGTTATGGCTGTAACGAGTATGAGCTTGCCATCGGGGTTGTCCTTGACTCTTTTCCAGTAACTGGGGTTCACCTTGGCCTTATAATTACCGTAAAGCTCAAGTTCCTCTGTCTCTATACCGGCCCTCTGCGCTATCTTCTCTATGGGCTGCATCTGAGCTTCGCGTGCTATCTCGATATCTGAGTACATCTGCCTTCCTCCCTTCATTTCTCCTTGATTATCCTATATTTTCATTGACAAACCTGTTGATTTTATCACAGACTATCTTACCTTCTGCAAGGATGTCTTCCGTTTCCCTGGAGGTCTTTTCGACAAAGTCATTGTCCTTTATGGACGGGAGGTTTATATTTACGTTCATGACTGCTCCCTCAAGGCCTGCATAGGCCTGCTGCGAAGAGACCCCAAGGTCGCTGATGGCATTGGTATTGGACTTTCCGAGAAGACTTTCTGCTACTTTCAGAACTTCAAGGCACCTTTGGCCTATGGCAAGGGGAGATTGAACGGCCTCCCTGAAACCTTTCTGGATGGCTTCCTTCCTCTGCTGTTTCTGGTCTTCGGTCTCCTTTGGCATTTTGAAAGCCTTCATCACACCGTTGAATGCCTGGGTGTCAAGGTCTACCCTTTCGAGAAGTTCCGAAGAAAGTTCCCTGCTTTTTTTGAGAGCTTCTTCCAATTGATTCTGCCATTCTTCGTAGTCCTCTTTCCCTATGCTGAGATTGCAGACCATTGAGACGAGATCTGCACCCAGGCTTCCGGAAAGGGCTGCTACGCTTCCTCCTCCAGGAGCTGGAGAATCCGACGCAAGAACGTCGCTGAAATCTTTAAGTGTCTTTTCTACGAGCATTGCCGGGCCTCCTTACTTTATGGCAAGGATATTGTTCTCGATTATCTGTTTGTAATCGAAATCCACAAGCTTAAGATAATACTCTGCGCAATTGACCAGGGCTTCCTGTGGAAGAGTTCCGCAGATCTGGGTTCCCACCACTGAAAGCCCATACCTCTTAGCCTCATTTTCTATCACCTGGACAGCCCTGTAAATAGGTGTCTGGGTTATATCGAACATATTCATGGAAACTGCAACGTTTTCATAACCGTCAGGCTTGAAGGCAACTGAACGTATGGTGCTGAAACCACCACTTGGTCCCCTGAGCATCTTCGCTATTTTTTTCGCAACGGAAAGATCCTCGGTGTTGAGAAGCACATTTATGGCTACAAGATTTCTCTGTCCGGCACTGACTATTGTAGCCCCTGCAGAGGCGTGAAGCTTTGCAGGACCAAGGTCTGGAGCTCTTTCTGGAAGGTGAACCACTTCCTTAAGTCCCTCATATTGTCCCTTCCTTATGTAGGCAAGCTCTTTCCTTTCAGGAGTACAGGCATTCTCTCCGCTGTAATAGACGGGGACCTGATACTTTTCCCAGACTTCTTTTCCGAGCTTTTCAGCGTAGGCTGTGCACTCCTCGAGGGTAATATTAAGTAATGGGAACACGGGGATGGTATCCTGGGCTCCGATTCTGGGATGTTTGCCCTCCTGTCTCTCCATGTCTATCAACTCATAGGATTTTCCGGCCATCGCGAGAAGAGCCTCCCTGAGGGGTTCCGGTTCACCGATGCACTCTATGACCGTTCGATTGAAATCTGCATCCGGGAAATAATCGATCAGCTGGACTCCGGGCCTGTTCCTTATCTGGTCCACCACGGCCTCGTATACCTCTTTATCCCGTCCATTGCTGAAATTTGGCACTGCATGGATGTACTGTTTTTTCTCTGACAATTTGTCTTCCTCCCTGATGTTCTTTATAATTATTTAAAATTTCTCTTTCTTTTGTCTGGCGGGTACCCATCCTGTAAATGGGTACCCGCCCTGTCTGTTTCACTATTTTCCTTAATATTCTTTTCTGGTCCCTGACTTTAGTTCTCGTAGCGTGATTCTATCTCGGCCATTTCCTCCCTGAGGGTCTTGAGCAGTTCTTTTGCGAACTCAGGATCACCTGAAAGCCTGTAGTATGTCTCGTCTGCTTTTTTAGCCACTTTCTTGAAGGCTTCCCTTTCCTCGCTGGTAAGGTCATAGTACTTCTGGTCCTCTTTAAAATTCTCGACCATCATCTCAAGACGCTCCTGGTTCAGCTGTTCCTGTACCTCGTGGATGTAGGGGCGTACTTCATCCACTGACTCGAGAACTATCTGGCGGATGTCCTCGGGAAGGGACTCCATGAAGTTGACGTTGGCAAGGTGCTGCATTACATAGACGTTGTGCCTGGAGCCGATAAGATACTGCTGTACATCCATAAACTTCATCTCCTGGGTTGTAACAGGAGCATTTTCCTGGGCTTCAACTATATTAAGCTGCAGGGCACTGTAGAGCTCGGTAAAAGAGAGAGGCGTAGGATTAGCTCCGTAGGCCTTGTATGTCTCTACAAGAAGCTCTGAAGGCATTACACGGATCTTGACACCCTCGAAATCCTCGGGCTTGTGGATCTCCTTGTTAGCTGTCCAGAACATTGCTCCTTCGGCAAAGTAGGAAAGTACCGTAATTCCCTTCTGCTCGTATTTCTCGTTGAGCATCTCGTTAAGAGCCTTGCTTTCGGCAAGGAAATCCCTGTTGACGAGAGAATTATCGGAGAAAAGAAACTGCAGTCCAAGGATCTGGTTCTCGGGAACTATTGAACTTGACTGACTTGGCCCGGTAAAGCAGAACTCTATAGCACCGTTCAGGGTAAGCTCGAACATCTCAGTGGGAGTTCCAAGGGTACCTGAGTGATAAATGTCAAGCTGGATGTCGCCATTGGATTTCTCCTTGAGGAGACGTGCAAATTCCTGGGCGTACATGTCAGCTACACTTCCGGCGATTGTTTCTGTGGCCGCGCGCCACTGGTACTTCGGTGCCGCAATGGCTCCGCCAGCAAAGGCGAAAAGACAGACTGCTACAAGGGAAATACTTACCATACGTAAAAAGTTCTTTTTCATGATCTAATCCTCCTGAATTTTTTGATTATTTAACTGATTTGTGGTTCTTGACTTTCCAGGTTCCACTTATCTGAAAGCTACAATGACTATACCAATCCTCCTCCCGGTTCCCTGCCTGAAGATCACTGGACCATCATGTCCCTGAGGAACAGTGCTATCTGTGGGAACAGTATCAGAAGCAGGGACACAAACATCATAATTGCTATAAAGGGGAATACCCCTTTTACCACGTCCAGGTACCGTTGTTTAAAAATCGCTATGGCAGTGAATATATTGCACCCGAATGGCGGTGTGGTGGATCCTATGGCTGCCTGAAGGGTAACTATGGTCCCCACCAGGACTGTATCGAGACCGGAAGCCATTACGGCCGGTTTGAAGATGGGGGTAAGGATCATTATTACCACTATGGGATCGACGAACATACAGCCAAGGAAATAGGCAAGGCTCAGGACGATAAGGATCCTTAAAGTAGTGGGATCTGCCCCGAGAAGCGGCGGTAGTATCAGGTTAGGTATTCTTGCAAAGGATACCGTCCAGGAAAAGACCTGACCCATTGCAATAAGCACAAAAACTATAGCTGTCACAATACCTGTACGAAGAGCTATTTTTGGCACATCACTGAGGGTGATCGACTTGTAGACAAAATACTCAAGGATGAACGCATAGAGCACTGAAACGGCTGCTGCCTCTGTGGGACTGAAAACTCCTGAATAGATACCTCCGAAAATAATAACCGGAAATGTAAAGCTCAGCAGCGCTTTTCTCAGGGCCAGAAGACGTTCGCTCCATGGTGCAGGATCAGCCTGCAGGTCCTTGCCGGAGATAAACCAGGAATATATACAGAACAGGAACCAGATAAGCAGTCCAGGACCTACTCCTGCTATAAAGAGCTCTCCTACGGAAGCTCCCGCCACAACTCCGTAGACTATCATATAGACACTGGGTGGTATCAGCAGTGCAATTACTGCTGCGTTTATTATCAGAGCTGTTGAAAAAGACGACTTGTATCCTGCCTGAAGAAGCAAAGGACGCAGAGGGCCGCCGATGGCTACAACAGTTGCCTGAGTGGAACCTGAAACAGCACCGAAGAGGGTGCATGCGGTAGTTGTTGCTATTGGAAGTCCACCCCTCTTGTGGGAAACGAACTTGACTACAAAATCCAGAAGCCTCTTCGCCACCTGCCCGGATGTCATTACATCCGCGGCGAAGATGAACATCGGAACAGCAATGAGCGAAACAGGCTGTACTCCTCCGATGATCTGCTGGACAAGCATGGAGGGGTTAACAGCCGGGAAATAGACCATCATGGTGGCAAAGGCCCCTACTGCAAGGGGAACCATCATGGGGAAACCAAGCAACAAAAGAATTATCATCGTACCCATAAGTAAAGTCAGCATTATAAAAACCTCCTGCCTATAGCTCGAACTGCTGGGACACTTCGTCCTCTTCTTCATCTATGAGTGTCGGTGAAACATAGACATCGCTGCTGACTATGTTCATAAAGAGAGTCTGCACATACTGGAGACCTGCGGAGATGAATCCTATAGGCACCCACATTATGATGAGGTAAAGAGGAATTCTCAGCCCAAGAGTACGCCGCTGAATAGCATAAAGGTTCAGTGTGTACTGCAGGGCATACCATGCAAGGAAAAACATCAGTGCAGCAGTTCCTGCCGAGATCACTATCATCAGGACCTTTCTGCCTTTTTTCGGCAGAACGTCAAATAGAGCTGTCATCCTTATGTGGGCTCCCAGGCGGGCTGCATAGCTTATACCTATGAAGGTTACCCACACTATGGCGAACTGGGTCACTTCCTCCGCCCAGGTAAAGCTGTGCTGGAAAACATTACGGCCGATAACATTGATAATGGAAACGCTGGCCATGATAATAATGCTCCATGAAACTGCAAAACGTTCGAACCTTTCAACTAATCCGTTCAATGTAGCTACAATATCTGCCACTGATCTCTCACCTTCACTTTCATTTTTTTCATGGCTCAAGAGCTGGAAATGCTCCTTTTGGCCATGTAATTTACGAGAATGTTACTGACATTCATGACTGATGATATTGATACGTACTCGTCAGTCTGATCGTAAAAACGGCTGTCCCCCGGGCCGAGGAATATAAAAGGTATTCCAAGGGCAGGAACAAAAATTGAAGCATCCGTGAAATAGGGGATGTGGGTGTATTCCGGAGCAAAACCCAGGTCCTCGCATATGCTGCGGAAGCGCTTTATAAGGGGGGACCTTCTGCTCATTCCCACGGGAGGCCTGTTATTGACAACTTCAAGGAATATCTGTAGCCCTCTCCGGTCATTTCCTGCCCTTTCATTGATCAAACGGTAGATCCTGCCAAGAAAAGTCTCGTGGTCCACCGAGGGGAGTGTCCTTATATCCAGCTTGCCTGTAGCAGAGGATGGAATTATATTCGAAGCTCCTCCTCCGCAGAGAGTTGTAATCACACAGGTAGATCTGCCAAGAAGGGGGTGTTTTCTTTCCTCGGCAAGAAGACCCTTTATATCCTGAACAAACTCTACAAAACTCTCTATGGCGTTCTCGCCGCTTTCCGGCATGGCCGCGTGACCGTTGCTGCCCTTGATCTCGATATCAATCCAGATAGCTCCCTTTTCTGCAAGACCGATCTTTTCTCCTGTGGGTTTTATCACTACAAGCTCCTCTGCCCTTTCGAGAAAACCTCCTCTCACAAGAGAGAGGGCTCCTGTTCCAGTAACTTCTTCGTCAGCTGTAAAACAGAGGATCACGTCCTGAGGTGGGGTATGTCCATTTTCAACAAAGGCCAGGGCTGCAGTAATTATTGAGGTAAGTCCGCCCTTCATGTCTGCAGCTCCTCGACCATAGAGAAGGTCTCCATCAATATCTGCTGCGAAAGGAGGATGCTCCCATCCGTCGAAATTCTGGACTCCAATAGTATCGATATGACCTGTCAAGGCAACACTCCGTGATCGGTCAACTCCGGGTATGGTTATCACAAGGGAAGCCCTGTTGCTTCCGTGGTCTATAATCCGCTTTTCCACAGAATTGTCCGGGAAAAGGGAGGAAATATATTTCACTATGTCCTTTTCGTTTCCATAAGGCTGATGGGTCCTCATCCTGACAAGCTGCTGAAGGATCTCTACTGACCTTTCCCTTTCCGGTATCTGTGGAATCGAATTCATACAGGCACACCTCTTTGTAATTTTTTATTAGCACAAAGAGGATACTCTGTAACTTCCAATTAAACATTATCTGCATGGGCCAAATTTTTACTGGGGGTGTTTGTCCATTATGGACAAACTCACATGAAGCTATGCTCTGCTCATTTTATAAAGGCGCAGGGCGAGGGCAATATTGAAGCGGTTTTCGCTGTCTTCGAGATCCACCGATAGGATCTCAGCAATGTTTTTGTAACGATACTTCATGGTATTGTAATGAACGTTTATCTCGGAAGCTGTACTGCTTAGGTTCCAGTTGTTCCGGTCAATTGCGTAGAGGGTTTCCAGGAGATCGCTGTTGTGCTGTCTGTCGTAGTCCAGAAGGGGACTAAGTTCTCTAAGGAAGAACTGGGAAGCTTCACTGTAGGTATCCAGGGTGGAGAGGAGCTTGTACGATCCAAGCCTGTCCCATATGGCTATATTATCGTCAAGAGAATAGGTACGCAAAACCTTCAGGGCTCTCTGGGCCTCCATGTAGCTCTCTCCCACGTTGAGTATGTTGTCCCTGAAACCTCCTGCAGCTATGGAGACAGGATCATGGATTACGCTGTTTATTTCTGAAGATATCTGCCTTACGGTCTCGTAAAAGGAATCCATCCTTTTTGCCCTTTCGTCACCAGCTGCGGGAGAAATTAGAAACACCAGGGAATTGGCCACCTCAGCGTAAGCTACGTAAGGAAAAAACACCCTGACCCTTGATTTTACAAGCTCTGTATCGAGGCTTGGATCATCGCTTTTTTCCCCGTAAAGCTCCTCTTCTCCAGAGATTCGCGGGCTGATTACCATTGCCACAACTCTATTCTCAAACTTCCATCCAAAGGTATGGGCCCTGTTTTCCACTTCTTCCAGGGATCTGACCCTGTTGTACAGGAGGTCTTTTACAAGCTGGTCCCTGTATTTTTTCTCGAGGTCCAGATACTGTATCTGTTTCTCAGTTATCAGTCTTATGGCAATTATGGCGTTTCCTATGATTCCAAGTTCCCGGAGAGAAATATCGATAAAGGCACCCTGGTCAGGATTTGCAACGAGATAACCCATCTTTCTTTCCCTGTGACTGATCTCGCAACATGGAAAGATACGCAGTATCTCCTTCAATGGGTAGAGCTTCAGGCTCTCGGAAAAATTTTCGGAGGTGGATGCTATGGCGCTATTCTTCCTGAAGAGATCCCTGTAGGCAACATCATGGCCAAGTATCCTGGCAAGTCTTTTTACTACTGATTCTATCTTCCCGTCACCGAATATTATGTCTGCAAACTCCCTGAAATCTCCGGAAAGCTCGTGGAAGTCCTGTTTGCCATAACCTTCAATGGAAAAGGAGAAGTTGTCTTTTTTTACCTCGGATGAGGGCAACAGCAGGACTGGAAAAGAAGGCCTTCTCCCACCGAAAAGAGATATGATCCTGGAAGTATCGATATCGGTGTCGCTCAGTATCCCTATGGCAGCGTATTCAAGATCTTCGTGTAGACTCAGCAACCCTTCAAGAAAGGACCTGTCTTGAAGAATGCGGGAGCCCTTTATCACCACAAGATGATCGGCGTGGGAAATAGCGTTCTTCCGGGGCAGAGAATCGATGAAAATCGCCCCTTCGGTCTTTACATCCACAGGCAGTCTGGTGGAAAGAATCCTGGTCCTGCCCCGGTCACCAAGAACTCTTATCTGCTGTAATAAGATCAAAGGATCCCCAACTCTCCATGTATAATTGTGCTATCTTATATCAGCAGCGTAATCTATTGTCAAACAGGGGATATCAAAAAACTTTTCACCATTTCCGCTTAAGAATATGCTTTTTTATGTCCTCAGATGAAACCCTGGTAAGATCCATTCTTGGAAGAGTGGATAGAAGTTCCCATCCTTTGTCAAGAGATTCGGATATCTCCCTGTCCTCGTCCTTTCCCTGCAGGAGGAAATTTTTTTCGAAGGCCCTGCCGAATTGAAGGTATTTTTTGTCATTTTCGCTCAACTCGTCTTCACCAACTACTCCGGAAAGAGCCCGTATTTCCTGGACCCTGCTGTAACTTGCAAAGAGCTGGCTGGCAAGTCTCGGATGATCTTCCCTTGTGAAACCCTTGCCTATACCGTCCTTCATTAACCTGGAGAGACTGGTAAGAATATCAATAGCCGGGTACATCCCCCTGTTGGTAAGATCCCTGGATAGAACTATCTGTCCTTCTGTGATAAATCCAGTGAGATCCGGAACAGGATGGGTAATGTCATCGTTGGGCATTGAAAGGATAGGTATCTGGGTCACACTTCCGCTACTTTTTCCAATGACTCCGGCCCTTTCATAAAGAGAGGCAAGATCACTGTAGAGATAAGCGGGATAGCCCTTTCTGCTGGGAACTTCACCTCTTGCTACGCTGAGTTCTCTCAGGGCCTCACAGTAATTTGTCATATCAGTCATTATTACAAGTACATGCATTCCCAGGTCGAAGGCCAGATATTCCGCAGTAGCAAGGGCGAACCTCGGCGTGGCGATCCTCTCTATCACAGGATCGTCCGCCATGTTAAGGTACATAACAATGTTGGATGTCCTTCCTCCTCCGGAGAGTTCTCGCTGGAAAAAAGCAGCATCATCATGCTTTATGCCTATTCCTGCGAAGACTACCGCGAACTTTTCCTCCCCTACAAGCCTTGACTGGGTGGCTATCTGCACGGCAAGACTGTTGTGGTAAAGTCCGTTTCCGGAAAATACTGGCAGCTTCTGTCCTCGTATCAGAGTTATCAGGACATCAACAGAGGAGATGCCGGTATGTATGAAATCCCTTGGATAGGATCTCGCCATGGGATTTATTGGAAGACCATTGACGTTCCTCCTTATACCACCCATGACTTTACCGCATCCGTCCCTTGCCTCTCCAAGACCGTTAAAAACCCTTCCGATTATCGATGGAGAGAGGCTTACTTCAAGGCCCTTTCCGGCAAAACGAACTCTCGTCCCGTTGGGGACAAGATCCCTGGTGCCTGAAAAAACCTGTACCAGGGTTGCATTTTTATCTACAAGTATAACCCTTCCTGTTCTGGCAGTTCCTGTCTGGTCAATGACCTCTACTATTTCATCATAGCCGACTCCTCCTATTCTTCCCAGGAGAATAAAGGGCCCGTTGATCTGGTCTATTCCAACGTGCTCAGTCAGCGCCATTTGGACTCACCTCCGGGCCTTGCCAGTCGTTCCTTTCCGACTTCTCTAAGCTTTCGGACTAGATCGTCCCGAATATCAGCTATGGTATCCTTCTTTTCCAGAGATATCTCCTTCAGATGAGCAATTTCTGCTACCTCGTCAAGATCCTTTATAAGAGAGAGGGGGCAGCCTTTCTCAACCAGATCCTTCGCAACACCGTAAAATTCCATTATCGTGTCAAGAATTAGAAATCCCTTTTTCGGAGGACAGAAGGAATCCGGACCAAAAGCACCCTGCTGAAGATATCCATTCTTAAGCAGGAAAGCGACAAAGGCAACAAGGCGCTGATCATCAGGAAGGACATCCTCTCCAACAAGCCTTATGATCTGCTGTATCCTGTCGTCCTCTGCCAGGATCTCCCTTGCGCTATCCCTGAGTTCCACCCACCTGGGATCTATGTTCGAAAGGTACCAGTCCTTGACCTCTTCCGCATATTCGCTGTATGAATCGGTCCAGTTTATTGCAGGAAAATGCCTTCCGTGGGCAAGTTGTCTGTCCAACCCCCAGAAACATCGAATATATCTTTTGGTATGTCGGGTCACTGGTTCGGTGAAGTCTCCGCCAGGAGGCGAAACTGCTCCGATCACTGAAATACTTCCCTGGGAACCGTTCATGTTAACCACCTTGCCTGCTCTCTCGTAAAACTCGGCCAGCCTTGTTGGAAGGTAGGCGGGAAATCCCTCTTCCGCCGGTATCTCCTCCAGCCTTCCTGATATTTCCCTCAGGGCTTCTGCCCAGCGTGAGGTGGAATCCGCCATCAGTGCCACGTCGTACCCCATATCCCGGTAGTATTCTGCAATTGTTATTCCCGTATATATTGAAGCTTCTCTGGCCGCAACAGGCATATTGGATGTATTGGCAATAAGCACCGTTCTTTCCATAAGGGGCCTTCCGCTATGAGGATCCTCGAGAACCGGGAACTCCTCAAGAACCTGGGTCATCTCGTTGCCCCTTTCGCCACATCCTATGTATACCACTATCTTCGCATCGCTCCACTTGGCAAGCTGGTGCTGGGTCACTGTCTTTCCTGTGCCAAAACCTCCGGGTATTGCAGCAACTCCTCCCCTTGAAATGGGAAAGAGTCCGTCTATAACCCTCTGACCGGTTATGAGGGGCTCATCGGGCAGGAGCCGCTCCCTGTAGGGACGTGCCTTTCTCACTGGCCATCGCTGCACAAGGGGAACATCCACTTCTCTTCCCTTTCCGTCCCTTATGGTAGCCGCCTTTTCAGATGCCTTGTGGTACCCTGCGGAAACTATGGACAGGATCTGACCCTCAACTTCCGGAGGGACCATGACTTTATGGGTAACCATGGAAGATTCCTCGATAGTAGCCAGAACACTTCCCGGGGTGGCAATATCTCCTGCACTTGCCTGGGGAGTTATCTCCCAGCTTTTTTCAAGATCTATCTGTTCGGCCCTTGACCCCCTGGAGATAAAGGAACCTTCCTTTTTCAGGAGAGTGCCAAGGGGGCGCCCTATGCCATCGAGAATATTGCCGACCAGTCCAGGTCCGAGAGCCATTGAAAGAGGCTCTCCAGTTCCCATGACTTCCTCATCGAGCCCTAACCCACTTGTATCCTCATAGACCTGAATAAGGGCATCCTCTCCATCCATGCGAATGATCTCGCCGATCAGAGACAGACTTCCAACTCCCACCATCTCTCTCATGGCAAAATTTCTCATCCCGGAGGCCCTGACCACGGGACCATTAACCGTAACGATCTTTCCAGTTTTCTTCAAATCAATACCTCCCTGGGATCACAGAAGGAGAAGAAGCCTCTCCGCAAGCTCATCAGACATCTCCGATGCCTTTACTGACCAGTCCAGACGGGACTGCCATCTGCCGTCTTCAGAACTGAGCCAGAGCCCTCCGGTTATTGGCGCCGGAGAAGGATCAAAGTGGACCTCAACTTCGGTGACAAGCTCCGAAACCTTCACGGCAAGACTCTCTCCCAGATCCCTGTCCGAATCTGCGAGTCTCAGAAATACCTTTTCCACATCTGGCATGGAATTTACCCCCTCAACCGCCAGTCCAGCCAGTATCCCGGGATAATTCTCTCTTCCCCTGAGCTTTTCAAGGGCAGATTCGAGTCGGTTCAGCCCATCTGCGAGGAGCGAATTCTGAAGGCGCAGCTTCTCCCTTTCTGCCTCTCTTTCAGCCGACATGATCTCTCTTCTTCTTATCTCTTCTGCCCTTTTCCTGGCATCTGCCAGAATTCCATTTATGGTCTGCTCAAGCCTGGAATTCTGCTCGTTGATCCAGTTTTTTGCTTCCTCCCTGGCGTTCTTCAGTGCATAACCCTTTTCAGCCTCTGCCTTTGCCAGAATGAGTTCCTTAAGGTCCTCTACTTTCCTGGTTTCTTCATGGGTCATTCTATATTCACCCCAATGGCCTCCTTAAGGTATTCTGTAAGGAAATTCCTGTTTCTTATGCTGCCATGACGATCCGGGATCTCTATAACTAAGGGAAGGTCTTGCCTTTCCCTGATGTCTTTAACCATTTCAGGCACCCTGGAAGAAATTTTCTCTGTCAAAACCAGAATTCCCGTCCCTTCATCCTCGAGAGCTTCTGCTATGGCTCTTTTAATACCCTCCCCGTCGTGAGCGATCACACCTTTTACTCCGGCAAGCCTCAGCAACACCAGGGTGTCGTGATTATCGCTTATAAGGAAAGCCTTCAAAATACATCACAGCCTCGCCAGGATAAGGAGGGATATAATAACACCATATATGGCTATCCCTTCTGCAAGTCCAAGGTAGATAAGGGTCATACCAAGGGCCTCGGGTTTTTCTCCGATAACCCCGAGGGCAGCAGCTCCGACAACAGCCACGGCAACTCCGGCACCCAGGCAGGCAAGACCTGTAGATATACTGGCACTTAAATATCCCATTCCGGAAGAGGATGTGGCAATTTCTTCCTGGGCAAGGGAGGGCGCTGTCATTACAGGCATGGCAGCCACCATGAAGAGAGAGAGGACACTGATTGTTACACATACCTTCATGATGTTCTTTGCTCCCCTTATTTTTCTTCCCCTGAGAAACATACCAGAACCTGCCGTAAGTACAGATAACAGAGTAACAACAACAAGAGAGTTCATTTTTACCGGTCATCTCCTTCTTTGCTGGATCTTTCATTTATGGAATAGATCTTTATTTCCATCTTACAGGAGAAAAAGCCCTGCCTCCTCCCGTATAGAACTTGCTGAAAAACTCGTAATACTCAAGTCTTAATGTCTGGATAAACACTATAAGTCCCTCGAGAGAGACTATTATCAGGTGACCTGTGACAAGTATCACCCATGCAAGAATGTTTCCCCCGGGTAATCCTGTAACCATCTCGCTGAGCATCAGCACTGCAAGACTGAGGCCCACGTGGTTAAGGGCAAAAGCTGCAAGTCTCACAAATGATACAGTGTTACCAAGAAAGGAGAGAAGATTGTGCAGGACGTGGAAAACGTGTACTACGGAACTTTCCCTGCTCTGGCTGTTTTTGAAGACAGCTTCTGAAAGCACGTCAGAAAAGAATATCACCAGGACAAGCAACAATGTCACTGTCACAAGTATCCATGGAGAAATGGGAAGATCCGTCGCCGAGAGGAAAGACCAGGCAAGGATCACAGCAAACCAGTATAGAAAAAGTCCTGCTAATCCCTGAACGTCGAAAAGGGCCTTGCCCCAGTCCTTTTTTCTGTAACAGATGGATATGTTAATCATCATTCCAGCACTTATGACAGTGATACCAAGTATAATGGCAGATACTATGAGACTGTTTATATCCTCCAGAGGAGATAGCCAGATCCCCTCGATTATGTGCTCGTTACCGAAAATACTTCCATAAAGAAAGCCAAAGATAACCGAGGACAAACCTGCCAGTCCAAGGACGGATCCAAAGGACCTGCTGAGGATCCCCCTCTTCTCCATGAAGAAAGCTGCCCCGGAAAGTATAAATCCGTGGGCAATGTCTCCGAACATGAAACCGAAAAATATGCAGAAAGTGATCGCTACGAAGAGAGAGGGATCCTTCTCTCCGTAAGCAGGCATACTGTACAGTGCCACTACATCCTGAAAATACCTGACAAAGGGAAGGTTGCTTAGAAACACCGGAATTTTTCCGGACTCTTTTTTCATGGATACCGTCTCCGAAAGAAT
>Ga0102929_1001103_pt1 | contig 16098 bp, 17 predicted proteins | sample SalPonR1_B_D2_MG_FD_78510 | JGI IMG/M metagenome (GOLD analysis project Ga0102929, IMG submission 78510) | Salt pond soil microbial communities from South San Francisco under conditions of wetland restoration - Salt Pond MetaG R1_B_D2_MG | ecosystem: Environmental > Aquatic > Marine > Intertidal... | reverse complement strand
TATCTAATCTTAAAAACAGCCATATCAGCTATAATAATAGTTACTGTTTCGGAAATATCAAAAAGAAGTTCACTTATTGGAGCAATATTAGCTTCACTTCCACTTGTTTCTTTTCTAGGAATGATTTGGCTGTATATTGATACTAATAGTAAACAGCAAGTGGCTCAACTTTCCAAAAACGTTTTTTGGATGGTTATACCTTCATTATCTCTATTTATTATTTTACCTCAATTATTAAAGACTAAACTAAATTTTTATTTTTCCCTTTTTATTTCAACTGTTGTGATGGTTATAATCTATTTTTTAATGATATATTTACTTCAAAAATTTGGTATAAACATTTAATACTAACTAATATGGAATAGAAGTAATTAATATTTTAACCATTTTAATATCCCTTTTTTCAATATTATTTTTAATTATCATGCTAAATCTTTATAATATCAAATAAATAACTCCTATATTACTCGAAATTAAAAATTATCGGAAATATGAATATAACAATTGCCATCCAAAATGCATAAACAGTTAAATATTTAGTTTGCCATGTTTCAATTATACTAAATTCTATCTTTTCTCTAAAATAATTTATATATAACCATAAAAGCCCTGCAAGATTAACTAATAATAAAACATTTTCACCTAAAGCTGCTAATTTGTTTGGGCTAATTCCAAATTCAGTTAATCTAAATATAATTGCTGAAAGTGCAATACCATCTACTATTATCGCTACGAAAATCAAAATACCATTCAGATAATCGAATATCCCTTTTTTATCATACATTTTTCTGGCTGATATTGTATATATGACCATTCCTAAAACTAGTACTAACATTAAATCAAAACCTATTAAGAAATTTCTTTCAAGATAAGGACTATTTCCTGTAAAAATAACTGCTCCTATAAATATTAACATTGTAAGCAAAAATAGTGGACTAAAAATTTTAGCTAAAACTGGAGCAAAATTTTCTACTATGCTTTTTTTAGTTTCAACTAAATATACTGTGATCATAGCAGCTGCAGAAGGCCCATAAAAAATAAAATAATTTTCCATGAAACTTTCAATATCAATTGCAATTGACTGAAAAATAAGGGAGGTAAACATCATTAAAACAAAAAATCCAAACATTATTAAACTTCCATATATAAAGCATTCTCCTGTAAATCTTAGAAAATCCATTCGTCCTTCCTTCGTCTTCCATTTTTCCCCGATATAAGCTATTCCCGTCACTAACCATAACATTATTGGAAGATGAATCCCTGTTAACATTGCTGTATGGTTGGGTTTATAGGAAGGATATAGATTAATAACTAGAGCAGTTATAGCAAAAATCCCAGTAATATAAACAATCAATTTTTTATTTATTTTATTTTTAATTATAAAATATAAAGTTATGAAAGGAATCAGATAAAAACTTAGATTCTTAAAATATTTAATACTGTTATCAATATTAATCCCAAAAAATGTCGGTGATTTAGCAGCTGTTCCTGCTAATAAAGCAAATATAATTATTATAAGAATGTTTTTTCTGTCTTTTTTACTTACAGCTGGGTCAACCGGATCAGCTATTAATTGTTTCCATAAATCTTCAGTATTCACTTTTGAATATTCATCTGATATTTTATTGATATTTCCCAGTCTTTTTACACTTATTAAAAAAGCTTCTTCCTTACTAAGTCCTTTGGCTGTTAATTCATCAATTTGTTCTCTTAAATGATTTTCAAGTTCCAGAATATCCTCTTCATCTAATTTCCCACTGGAACGCAAATAATCACTCCAGGAATTGATTTTTAATTCTAAATCAAACATTTTCATCCTCCCCTTTTTCAACATTATCCTTATCTTCATAAATTTGTTCAGATAATGTAGCATGAACTATTTCCCATTGTTTTTTATGTTTTTCTAATTCTAACTTTCCTTTTTTCTTTAAAAAATAATATTTTCTTCTCCTTCCTGATTCAGGCTTTTCCCAATAAGATTCAATAAATCCTTTATCTTCAAGTCTGTGTAATACTGGATATAACATTCCTTCAGTCCAGATAATTTCATTATCAGAAGATTTTTTTATAATTTTGATTATTTCATAACCATAACTATCCTCTTTTTTTAAAATCCCCAAAATAAGAGGTGTAGCTGAAGCAGCAATTAAATCTTTTGATATATCCATAATAACCTCCAATACCTAGAAATACTATGTATACTTTATTATACCTAGAACTTATAGGTAAATCAAGAAATATAATGATATAAGTAATTTTTTAAAAAAGTGTATCTCAGGATACAACTATATATATTATTATATGATATTATATATATATTAAATCAGATATTCACAAGGAGGACTTGAAAAATGAAAAAAATTTTAATGGGAAACACAGTAAAAGTATTGTCCTTAGGAATGGCTTTAATGTTAATGTTTTCTCTTGGTTTTATAGGTATTAGTTCAGCCAGTAATCATGGTGATATGAAAGATATTGTTGATACTGCAATAGAAGCTGAAGGATTTAATACATTGGTAACCGCTATTCAGGAAGCTGGTTTAGTAGAAGCACTTAAAGGTGAAGGGCCATATACAGTTTTTGCCCCAACTGATCAAGCTTTCTCAGAATTACCAGAAGGTACTTTAGATAATTTATTAGAAAATCCAGATCAATTAAAGAATGTATTATTATTCCACGTAGTGAATGGTAAAGTAATGGCTGAAGATGTACTTGAAATGGATGGAACTATGGTAGAAACCCTTTTTGGGGAGAGTATTACAATAAGTATAGAAGAAGGCAATGTGTATATTAATAATGCACAGGTAACAGTGACAGATATTGAAACCAGTAATGGTGTAATTCATGTAATAAATAAAGTTTTAGTACCAGAAAATTTATAAAAAAATATAACCGCAAGTAATCCAACAAAGATTATTTGCGGTCTTATTTTATTCACTTATTATTTTTAAATTCCCAAAAACAGCATCTGCTTTTATAAAAATTCTTTTTCTTTCTGAGTCCTCGACTTCATTCTGATAGGTATAATCTCCAAAAACAATATTATTGCCTTCAGGCATACGAACAGAACCAAAAGCAGAACTTGCATCTATCAATACTGGATGATCTTTGTTTATCCTTAGTACTCCATTTCCAAAAATAACATTTATTTCAATAGGCTTATTCGTTTCTTCAATTATCAGCTCTCTCATATCAATTTCTCCGGTTCCAAAAATTATATTATACTCTTCATTAATGTTTTTAGTGACCTTAATATCAGTATTAGTAAATAATGATATATTATCATCTGTTCTAAAAAGTGGTTTTCCTAACAACATTGTCAATCCCAAATAAATTAATATAAGAGCAAATAAAACTCTAAAAAAGGGTATATTAATACCATATTCTCTCAAGATTGCAGATAAACCAAATAAAATTAAAATTATACCCAATAAAATATTCCCTGGGAAAAAATATAATTTCATCTAAACCCCCCCTCTCTTCTCTTTTCTTTCTTAATTCATTTTTTTTTATTATAAATATAATTCACCATAACACTAATTTTATCCTTTATTATTTTAAAAAATTTCCAGATAATTATATTTTTCAATAACATTTGAAAGTACTATGTAAATATATTATCATTAGTAGTGTTGTAACTTTTATATAATAATTTTAAATAAGGAGATGAAAATGAAAAAAAGACTATCCGAAAAAATAAAATTTAAAATAATTGCTTTTTATCTAATAATATTAATAGCTTTTGCATTATTTACTACCCCTTTAAATGAAATTTTGCCTGGTTATAAAAAAATTCTATTTTCAACAGATATTTTAATTTCTGATTATATTAAAATTGGAGGCCTGGGTTCAGCTTTCATTAATTCTGGTTTGTTAGGCCTTATTGCTTTGTTGTTTATTAAAATAAATAAAACAAAATTAAATGGTTTAAGTATAGCCGCAATCTTTACTATATCTGGTTTTTCACTTTTTGGCAAAAACACAATTAATGTTATCCCTATCATTATAGGTGTATGGTTTTATTCAATTTATCAAAAAGAAAATTTTAATAAATTTATCATACCAGCTTTATTTGGAACAGCACTTGCCCCTATGGTAAGTCAAATAGCTTCTATATTTAATTTTTCTATAACAGGAATTATTTTTGGAACTCTTTTAGGAATAATTATAGGTTTTATTATTCCTCCTATTGCCTCCCATGTTATTGTAGCCCATGAGGGGTTTAACTTATATAATATTGGTTTTACGGCTGGTATAATAGGAACCATTTTAATTTCGGTATTTAGAGCCTTTAATTTTGATTTCCAGGGCCATCTTATCTGGTCCACTAATTTTACTAAACCAATATTTATTTTTCTTTGTTTATATTTTACATCAATGATCATAATTGGTTATTTATTAGCCAATCAAAATAACCAGTCAATTAAAAATTTAAAAAAATTATGGAAAAGACCAGGACGAGCAGTAACAGATTTTGTCATTTCAGATGGTTTCCCACTCACCCTAATCAATATGGGAATTATGGGTCTTGCATATACATTGCTTATCATTTTAATAAAAGCACCTCTAAATGGACCTGTAGTTGGTGGTATTTTTACTATAGTAGGATTTTCTGCTTTTGGAAAACATCCTTTTAATACTGGTCCGGTAGTTATTGGAGTATTATTAGGAGCATTAACAAAAGGTTGGACACTACAAAATCCTTCTTTTATTTTAGCTCTTTTATTTTCGACAACTCTTGCTCCTATTGCTGGATTTTTTGGTAGTATAAGTGGAATTATTGCCGGATTTTTACACTTAACTGTTGTTGGTAATTTAGTTTATTTACATGGTGGTCTAAATCTATATAATAACGGTTTTTCTGGGGGACTTGTAGCAACATTTTTATACCCCCTACTTGATGGATTAAAAAAGGAGAGATAATATGAAACACGAAAAAATGAAGTTGGTAAAATTATTAGATGAAATTCTTTGTTTTTCTTTTATTCATGATGCTACAGAGATGAATATTAACATCAAAATGGATGATGAAAAATATATTATCCAATTTAAAGACAACTCTAAAGGTGTTTCTAAAGAAAGAATTGAAAATATAAAAGAAATGATTAATGTTGAAAAACAACCAGAAATGGAAGAATATTATTGGGAATTAGTAGGACAACAGGACTATAATGATGAATTTACTCTTGTTGGGCTTATGTCTGATAAAGCAAGCATCCATTATGATCCCGAAAAAGGATTAAGCTTAACTTTATACAGGAATTTTAAAAAAAATAATAAATAAAATTTTTATATTTAAATATGGGCAAATAGTTTAACATAATCATTATTATCCTTGATTACTCCATAAGCTTTTGCTCTATATTTTATTTTTTTAGCCCAGCTTCTATGAGGATTGATTTCATTCATCTTATTTTCATTTTTGCTTTTTATAACCCCATCTGAAGTGTCTAAAATTTGAAGTGCATCTTCATATTTTTCTTTAGGAACTGCCTGCATTGCATTAACATATTTTATCTGACTGGGATGTATAATTCCTTTACCTATGAAACCATTAGCCTTATCAAGTAGTATTTCTCTTAATAAACCATCTATAGCTTTATTAATAAATGTTTCTTTTCTAAATAAGATGTCAGGGAAATCCTTTTCTTTTAATTTTGTATAATTGACTTCATTATCATTATCAAAATATTCCCAGACCGGTCCTGAAAAAATATAGTTTTTATCTTTTCTATTAAAATAATTCATTATATCAGTTAAACAATCTTTTACATTCATCAAGTCATAAATAGTATTATCTATATTTCTTCGCAAATTAAATAAAGATGAAAAGTCAGTCCCTCCAATCCCCATATCTAAAATTAATTCATCATAAGAACTTATTATTTTTTTTATATTCATTAATTCATCTGATCTATTTTCTTTATAGGCAACTTTTTCATCTTCTAAAACAGGTAAAGAATATAATATTTCATCAAATTCATTATTTAATTTTTTTAAATGTTCCAGATACTGATTTCCATTATTTGAATTAAACTTTGGTAATTCAAAACCAGTTAAAATTTTTATATGATTTTTATTTAACTGTTTGGTGAATTTTTTAAATTGCTTAAGATTTCTTGGTCTTATTAAAAATAAAGGTAGCTTATTATGAGATAACTCTCTGGAATCGATTTTTTTAGATACAAAAGTTAACAATTCAATTACATTTTCTTCTGCTTTAGATAAATCTTTACCTTCAATCCCATCTTCAAAATCTAAAACCATTGTTGTTAATCCTGGAAATTTATTATTTATTATTGCACTTTTTATATTTTTAGTTCCTGGTGTATATAATATTGCTCCCAGACAATATTGCAAGAATTCTCTATCAGTATATTTATTAAACTCCCCAGGCTCTTTTATAAAATTAAAATCAGGATTGTATTGATGATGTCTCATCTTTTCCTCCTTTCTAAAATTTATTATTTATCATTTTCAATTTTTATCTGAGCTCTTTCGTTAAAAAAACTTTTGGCACCAAAAGTAACCAGAAGATAAACAGTTAGAGTTACACTCCCCAGGATCCCCATCATAATTGCTATCTGATATTTAATTGCAGTTATAGGTGTAGCACCTGCTAACATTTGTCCGGTCATCATTCCTGGCAAAAATACAATCCCCATTCCAAGCATAGAATTTAATGTAGGTAAAATAGCATTATAAAAAGCTCGATTACTAATTTCTTTACTGGCTTCAGCCGGATCAGCTCCCAGCATTAAAGCATTTTCTATTAATTCTTTATTATCCTTTATACCATTTACTAAACCTTCAACCCCTAACGAAATACCGGTCATTGAATTACCAATTAACATTCCGGAAAGGGGAATAAAATATTGAGGTTTAAACCATGGTTCCAAATTTACTACAATTAAGATAAAATATAAGATACTTATTACTGTTCCAGTAATCATAGAAAAAGCTATAACCATTTTCAAATTTTTAGATATTTTTCTTTGCACCCTTCCAAAAATATTGAAAATAGCAAACCCTTCCATTAAAACCAAAATACCTAAAATAATATAAGGATTTGGATTTTGAAAAATATATGTTAAAACAAAACCAACAATAACTAATTGAATAGTCATTCTCAGAGAAGCAAGTATTATTTGACCCTGATTACCGATTTTTTTATATTTTACTATAGCTAATAAAATTAATACAAAAATATAAGCTGAAATAAGTCTTATTAATTCAATATTTATAGTTCCTTCCATAAATAAAACCTTCCTTTCTATTTAATTGCTTTTATCAATTTTCCCGTGATTAATAGTAACAATCTCATCACCATATTCTTTAGCTATTTTAGTAGAGTGAGTTACCATTATTAAAGTTCCATTTTTTCTTTTTATATAATTAACTACTGTATCTATTATTAACTTTTCAGTTTTTTCATCAAGTGCAGAAGAAGGCTCATCTAAAAGAAGAATATTAGGTTCTAAAAGCAATATTCTAGCTAAAGAAATCCGTTGTTTTTCTCCACCAGATAAATCTTCAGCAATTTTATCAAGTTTTTGTTCCTCCAAACCTACTTTTCCCAGAATTTCTTTATAAGCTTTCTTACTTTTTGTTTTTAATTCTGCATACTTTAGAGCTAAATCAAAGTTATCTTTTATGGTTCCAGAAAAAACCACAGGATTTTGAGGCAACATAGGTATTTCACGTCTTAATTCTACAGGGTCATAATCAACTATATTTTTACCTTTGAATTTTATAATCCCAGAAGAAGGAGATATCATATTATTTAATAGCTTTAAAAATGTAGTTTTACCTCCCCCACTTTTTCCAACAATACAGGTTATTTTATTTTCTTCTAATTCTAAATTATTTACTTTTAAGATATCTTTATATTTTACATTATTTAATTTAAACATTTATTGTTCACCTTCCTTAATTATTACAATTATATCTTTTCTTTCATTATAATTATAATACATGATTTGTCAATTAAATAAAAGGAAATTGGGATTTATTGTAGAAAAAATAATATAGACTATCTTAATTATCTCACTTTTTGTTGGGAAGGGGAAAATAATGAGAAATTTAAATCTATTAACTGATTATTATCAATTAACTATGGCTCAGGGTTATTATAAAAAGGGAAAAGAAGAAAAAGCAGTTTTTGATCTTTTTTATAGGAGGAATCCCTGTAATAATGGATATGCTATTTTCACTGGTTTAGAGCAAATTATTGAATATGTTGAAAATTTTGATTTTGAAAAGGATGATATAGAATACTTAAAAAATCAGGGTTTTGATGATAAATTCCTAGAATATCTTAAAAATTTCAGTTTTACCGGAGATATCTATTCAGTACCTGAAGGAAGTGTTGTTTTTCCAAAAGAACCACTACTTAAAGTTGAAGCTCCTATACTTCAGGCCCAATTACTAGAAACCCCATTACTTAATTTTATTAATCATCAATCTTTAATAGCTACAAAAGCAGCTAGAATTACTAAAGCAACCCAGGGGAAAAATGTACTTGAATTTGGTTTACGAAGAGCTCATGGCCCTGATGCAGGTATATATGGTGCGCGAGCAGCTGTAATTGGAGGTTGTAGTGGTACTTCCAATGTTTTAGCAGGCAAAAAATTCGGAGTAAATGTAAGTGGAACTCATGCCCATAGCTGGATAATGAGTTTTGATAGTGAATTGGAAGCTTTTCGTACCTATGCCAATAACTTTCCTAATAGCTGTATCTTATTGGTAGATACTTATGATACTTTAAAATCAGGAGTACCTAATGCAATAAAAGTATTTAAAGAGATGAGAGAAAAGGGAATTGATTCTGATTTTTACGGTATTAGACTGGATAGTGGTGATTTAGCCTATTTATCTAAAGAATCAAGAAAAATGTTAGATGAGGCAGGATTTGAAGATGCAGTAATAATTGCTTCAAGCAGTCTTGATGAAAATGTAATTACATCTTTAAATCTACAGGGAGCTAAAATAGATCTCTATGGAGTGGGAACTAAACTAATAACTTCTCATGATTGTCCTTCGTTTGGCGCAGTTTATAAAATGAGCGAATATAATAATGAACCAAAAATAAAAATTTCTGATAATATAGAAAAAGTAACCAATCCTGGAAATAAAAAATTGATTAGAATTTATGATAAAAATACAATGACTATTAGAGCTGATCTAATTGCTCTTCAGGATGAAGAAATTAAAGAAAATGGCCCTATTACTCTTTTTGATTCAAGAGATTCATGGAAAACAACCACTCTTAAAAAAGGAAGTTATAAATTACGAGAAATGCTTAATCCAATTTTTCAAAATGGAAAGTTAGTTTATGATTCACCTTCAGTTCAGGAAATAAAAAAATATACTGAAAAAGAAAAAGAAAGTTTAGGTAATGAATATAAACGTTTAACTAATCCTCATATTATGAAAGTAGATTTATCTGATAAATTATTTGATTTAAAAAGAAAATTATTAAATCAAAATAGCCAAAAATAAATTAACTTCTAAAATAAAAAGCCGCCTTAAATGGCGGCTTGTTGTAATTATATTCCCCAAAAAATTGAAATAAATATTGGAGTTACTATTGCCAATATAATTTCTAAAGGTGCACCTACTATAATAAAATCACGAAACTTATATCCTCCAGGACCATATATCATTAAATTTGTTTGATAACCAACTGGACTGGCAAAACCTGAACTTGCTGCAAATGTTATAGCCAAGACAAAAGCAAAAGGATTAGCTCCCAATTGTTGTGCAACATTTACTGCTACGGGAATCATTAATACAACACTTGCATTATTACTAATAACATCTGTTAAAAGTATTGTGAAGTAATAAAATAAAGCCAAAGATATAATTGGTGGAAAATTTCCTGTGATTTTTAATAATTGATAAGCAATAAATTTAGCAGTACCGGTCTGTTCAATCGCTACTCCCAAAGGAATCAAACCAGCTAAAAGAAAAAAAACTTCCCAATTTATTGCCTCATATATTTCTTTTGGTTCAACAAGTTTTGTAACTACCATAACAACTACTCCACCAACTGTTGCTAGAGAAATAGAAATAATATTTAAGGAAGCAAGTAAAACTACCATTCCAATAATACTTAACCCTAAAAAAACTTTTAAAATATTAAAATCAAATACTCCTTTTTCTTCTTCAAATATAAAATTATCATTATCCTTTAATCTTTTTAAAGTATTTTCGTTTACTAATAATAATAAAACATCTCCTGCTCTCAAGACAAAATTTTCTAGATTTTCATACTTAATTCTTACTCCATGTCTAACTGCTAAAAGACTTGAGCTATAACGTTCAAGAAAATGCACATCTTTTGCTGACTGACCTGTAATAAAAGAATTATCAGAAATAACTAATTCTATGATTTTTCTTCCTTCTTCTTCTGTTTCCAGTTGATCCTGATTAACTCTTTTATCTGATAATATTTCCAATCCTTTATCTTTAATAAAATCATTTAATATTTTTTCATTGGCTTTTATTATAAGTTTATCGCCAGCTCTAATAGTTTTTATATTTAAAGGGCCCAAAAATTTTTTTCCTTCTCTAACTATTTGAACAACCTTAATATCTTTTATATCTTCTTTAAAAATTTCACCAACATTTTTACCTATCAGAATAGAATCTTTTCTAACCTCAACTTCAGTCAAATAACTATCTAAATTATATTCAGCCAATATATCTTGATTTTCATAAGTTATTCTTTTGGGGATTAAGTAATAACCAAGAGTAATTAGATATAAAAAACCTATTCCAAAAACTACAACACCTAACTTTGTAAACTCAAACATCCCAAAAGGATGATTAATAAGTCGCTCCGAAATTTGACTTGCCAAAATGTTAGTTGAAGTTCCTAGTAAAGTCATTGTACCACCTAACATTGAAGCATATGAAAGTGGAATTAATAATTTGGAAGGAGACCCCTTTGTTCTTCTTGCTAAATTGGTAACCATAGGCAAAAAAGCAGCTACTACAGGTGTATTATTTATTGCACTTGCAAAAAAACCAGTTATCCCGGTTATTGCTCCTAATTGTTTCCGGGGATTATTACCAGCAAATTTTTCAATTTTACTTCCTAAAACTCTTACCGCTCCACTATTTTGAATTCCCCTGCTAATTACAAACATTGCCATAACTGTTATAGTAGCATTATTACTAAAACCGGATAAAGCCTGTTCTGTATCAATTTTAGTCCATCTAGCTAAAATAATAAGAATTACTGGAATGGATAAAGCTATAACTCCAATAGGTAGAGGTTCCCAAATAAATAATATTAGAATTAATAGTATTAATGAAATCATTAATACTATACTAGGGTTTATTCCTAGATAATTTAAAAATAATTCATCATTAAACCCATTTGCTCTCACTATATGTGAATTAAAAAAAATTATTAAAAAAAATATTAAAAAAAGAAAAAATAATTTTATTTTATTATTCACTATCCTTCACTCTCCTCTACCTAAACTTATTAATCAAGTATTTTTCCATCATAGAATAGTGTATAGGGAACTTCAATTTCTTCCAATGTTTTATCTAAAGAACAGTCTAAAATATATTTTTCAAAAAATTTCTCACTTGTATAATTTATAATTAAATGATCAATTTCCTCAATACTTATTATTTCACTTAAATTACAAATAGAAGTAGTATTTATTAATTTTCTTTTTATATTAATATTGTTATTTTTGCCTCTCTGCTGTCCCGTTTCTATTGCTTCATTAATTCTTTTTTTATAAACATCAATAATATCTTTTTCTAATTCTTTACTAATCTTATCTCCTAAAGAAGTGTTACTAATTAATTTATTAACTTTGGGAAGGTTTTTTTCTATAACTCCAAATATAATAAGATTATCTTTGTCTTTAATTCTTTCAAAAGCAAAATCATATACATTTTCAATACCTAAATAACTAAACAAAATAATCATCATATTTTTCATTTTACCTCATCCTTCCTAATTTAACTCTATCATTTTAATCCTTTTAGTCAATTCCCCCTACCGAAAGTCCAGAAATAATATATTTTTGTAAGGCAAGGGCAAAAATAAATGTTGGAATTAACGCTAAAGTTCCAGATGCTGTCATTGCACCCCATTTAGGACCAAATTGACCAATAAAACCACTGACTGCTATGGGAACTGTTTGCACCTCAGATCCTGCTAAAACTAAAGCATACAAAAAATCATTCCAGGAATAAACAAAACTAAAAATACCTGACACAACTAATCCAGGGGCTACTAAAGGTATAAAAACCCAAATAAAAGATTGCATTCTTGAACAACCATCTATTAATGCTGCCTCTTCATATGCCTTTGAAACTCCTTTAAAGAAAGGTAAAATCATCCAGATTATAAAAGGTAAAATAAAACTAATATGAGCTAATATAAGGACAAGGTGCGTATCTAAAATACCAATTTTTCTCATCAAAATAAATAAGGGTACTGATAAAGTAATAGGAGGAATCATTCTACTTATTAAAATACCTAGACCTATTGATTTTTTACCGGTAAAATCAAATCTACTAAGACTATAAGCAGCTAGAGAGCCCAAACTAACTGATATTAAAGAAGTTGTTAAAGCTATAATTACACTATTTATTAAATTATTTATAAAATTCCGTTCAAATAAAACTTCTTTATAATTTTTTAAAGTAGGACTAAATAAGGCAAAAGGATTACTATCAAAAATTGAGCGTGCTGATTTAAAACTACTTGAGATAACAACAAAAATAGGGAAAAGTTCTACAAGTAATAGAATAATTACAGCAGTATAAAACAAAATTTTTTTAGGAGTAGTCCATTTACTTACATCTCTATTTAACAATTTAGTTACCTCCCTATTAACTAATTAAAAATCAAACTGTCTTTTAACTAAAAATATAGAAAATACCAGAGCTATAATTACTAATATATATGAAACACTTGCCGAGAATCCCATATCATAAAAATCAAATGCATTTTTGTAGATAAAAAGAGATAAAATAGTGGTTGAATTACCTGGGCCACCATTAGTCATTACATATATTTCAGAAAATGCCTTTAAAGCATTAAGAACTCTTAAAATTACTGCTATTACAATTGATGGTTTAAGTAAAGGTAAAGTAATATGTTTAAAAATTTGCCAGCGATTAGCTCCAGCAATTTCTGCCGCTTCATAAGGCGCCTTAGGAAAAGTACTTATACTAGCATACATAATCATAAACATAAAAGGCCACATTCGCCATACATCCTGAATAACTATAGCCACAAAAGCTAATCTTGGATGACTTAAAAAAGGAATAGGTGCAAAACCTAATTTCTGAACAAACCAATTAATAGCTCCATATTGTGGATTATACATAAAACGAAAAGCTAAACCTGATACTACCGGCAAAATAAAAGCAGGCAAAAGCAAAAGAGCTCTTACTATTTTATCAGCAAAAAAATCTTTGTTTAAAAATAAAGCTACTGCCATTCCAATAATTAACTCGATACTAACACTAACTCCTACAAATATTAATTGTAATTGAACAGAGTGCCAAAAACTTTCACTTTTAAATAATTTTATGTAATTGTCTAAAAAGGTAAATTTCATTGCTTCACCGGAAGCCATATTCCATTCATGAAAAGACAAAAAGAAAGAATAAATCAAGGGAAATAATAAAACTCCACCTAAAATTAATAAAGCTGGACTTAAAAAACCATATGGAGTTATCTTATTTTTAAACCAAAGAGACTTCCGTTTAAAGGAAGTCTCTTCAGTTTTTTTAGGCAATTTACTCATTCTTATACTCCTTAACAATATTTTCAATCTTTTCTTTCATTTCTTCCATTGCTGCTTCGGCTTCCATACTACCAGAAATAACTCTAGAAAAATAAGTGCTTATTTCATCAGATACTTTTGGATATTCAGGAAAACGAGGTCTGTGAACTGCAATATCTCCTGATAAATTTTCCATTAGAGCCTGATACCAGGGATATCTTTTTTGTAATTCTGGATCTTCAAGTAAGTCTTTGCGCATTGGACTCATTCCAGCTTTCACTAATTCTTTTCCTGAATCTTTACTTCCCCACCAATAAGCAAATTCTGCTGCAGCTTGCTTATTTTTACTTGCTTCAGGAATTGCTAATGTCCAAACACCAGTAATAGCTGCTGCTCCACCAGGACCGGCAGGATTAGCTGAATAAGCTAGTTTTCCTGCTGCTACTGAATTTTCAGGATTTTCATGTCCGGCAATTATTGCAGGCCATTGTAATGTGGAAAATAAATTTCCACTTTCCATATTTTGAATAGTTTCTGGATGACCCATACTTAATTTAGATGGTGGGCTAATTTCTAATAATTTATTATAATATGCAAGTGCTTCCACTGCTTTATCAACATCAAGAACTACTTCTAAATCATCATTCATAATTTTAGTACCAAAACTTCTTAAAAGCCACATAAATTCTACAGTAGCTCCTTCTGATTTTACAGTAAAAGGAGCCCATCCATAAAATTGATCTTTTTCATTATATAAAAATTTTCCTATTTCATATAATTGATCTAAATCTTTAGGACCCTGAAGTTCATATCCATATTCTTCTTTAAATTTATTCTGTAAATCAGTATCATTAATTAAATCTTTTCTATAAGTAAACATATATACATTTGCATTAATCGGTAAACCTTTAACATTATTTTGCCAACTACCAGCATCTACTGCCCCCTGAGGAACTACATTAAGATCAACTTTATCTGCAAGTACTTTTGGTTGGGGCCATTCACTATAGTTAATAAAATATGAAGCAAATTTAGGCACATATGGTTCATCTACTGCAACTATGTCATATTTTCCTGTTTCAGAAGTCAAATTCATCGCCATTTTTTGTGTCAAAGATTGAGTAGGTAAATCATCAATAATAACATCAATACCTGTTTTTTCTTCAAATTCATGTACTTTTTCCTTTACAGCCTTACTATGAGCATCTCGCCAGACTAAAACTCTTATCTCAGTATCCTCATATTTTTCATTTGCTTTGATGGAGCTAGAATTTACTATCAAAAAAGATCCAATGAATAAAAATAAAACTAAGGTTAACGCAATATTCTTTTTCTTTAGCATTATCAATTCCTCCCAAATTCACAATTATAATATTTTAATTCACAATTCACCCCAATAATGTCCCTACTTTTATATATTCGACAATTATTTAGTTTTTCCTGCCTTTATTTATTCGACAATTAAAAAATAAAGTTGAGTATTTTTCTTATATTTATATTGCATATTTTATATTATATGTTATAATGAAAAAAAGATTTACTGGAGGTGAAATCAGTGGATAAAAAAGAAGTTCAAAAAATTATAGATAAAATTCGTCCCGGACTACAGGCTGACGGTGGAGATGTAGAATTAGTTGAAGTTACTGATGATGGTATTGTAAAAGTTCAACTTTTGGGAGCATGTAATGGATGTCCAATGTCTACGATGACAATAAAAAATGGTATTGAAAAAACTTTAAAAAAGCATATCCCTGAGGTCGAAGAAGTCAGACCTGTATAATTAAATAAATCGAAATTAAACCCCCTTTAATGTTAGAAGGGGGTTTTTATATTTTTTATTTTACTCATCAATAATTCCAAATTCAAGATCGCCAAATAATATACGTTGAAGATCATTTAACATTACACTTACTCTCTGCTCTGCTTCTAAATATTCACTAATTTTATTATTCATTTGAACTAGGTTTCTCAAATTCTCAAACTTTTCCTTTTCTTCTTCAGTTAATTCCTTACCCGATATTTGTTTTGACTGTAATTTTTGTTCCTGTTTTTGATAATCTAAAAGCATATCTTTAGCTTTTTCATCATTTAAAACAGCCTGCTTTTTTTCCTGGTATTCTTCATACTCATCAGAATTTTTAATTTCTTTAGCTAATTTATGAGCTAAATTATAAGTAGACATAAAAATCCCTCCTAAAATCTAATAATTTGACTTGATATTTTTTTATTCAATTTAATAATACCATAAGAATATTTATCCTGTAAACGTTTTTGGATAGAAGAACCTGGATTGAAAAATAATTGACCTTTAATTTTTTTATTAACAGGT
>Ga0102929_1001101_pt1 | contig 16110 bp, 18 predicted proteins | sample SalPonR1_B_D2_MG_FD_78510 | JGI IMG/M metagenome (GOLD analysis project Ga0102929, IMG submission 78510) | Salt pond soil microbial communities from South San Francisco under conditions of wetland restoration - Salt Pond MetaG R1_B_D2_MG | ecosystem: Environmental > Aquatic > Marine > Intertidal... | reverse complement strand
TAGCGCCCTTGCACGATTACGCCCGGCACATCCCGAAGCTTTGACGCATTTTTGAGAATCCAACCGTCCTCATCAAGGAACCCCTTATGGGTGAAATAATGATTCTCGAGTCTTGCGAAGGCCCGGGCATACTCTGGCGGTGCATCGCCCATGGCACCGGTTGACCGCACTGAGGCCAGCGCATTTTCCCATGCGGACCAAGCCTTCGCATAGGTGATCTCAGTGGCGCGGTCTCCTGAAAATAGGCGCGTGTTATAGGCGCCGATCATGTCCCCACGTTCGTTTTCCGGCACCAACTTCTGAAATCTGGACCAGGTTTCGGGCCAGAAATGACCGGCACCGCCTCCATAGAACCAATCAAGCTCAGGCTGGGTCATCAAGAAAACACCGCGCAAAACGAGATGTTCGATCCTATCTGGGTGTGTGATCCCATAGATAAGCGACAAAGTCGCCCCCCAGCTCCCTCCGAAGACAATCCACCGGTCAATACCCAGCGTTTCGCGGATAAATTCGATGTCATGAACCAGATGCCAAGTGGTGTTATTGGTCACTTCCGCATGAGGACGTGACCTACCGCATCCGCGCTGATCAAATAAGACAATTCGATATATAGCTGGATCGAAGTATCGGCGCATTGCCGGGCTGCATCCGCCGCCCGGGCCACCATGAAGCACGACGACTGGCATGCCGTCAGGATTACCAGACTGCTCCACATAGATCTGATGCCCATCGCCAACATCCAGCATCCGGCGGTCGAACGGGTCAACAGGCGCGTAAAGATATTGTACCGCGCTTTTTTGCTCCGGGAACTTGTCCATCAAAGACCTATATAGCAAGACAGACACAAATGATCACATGGAGAGCAGAATGCAAGCCACCCCGACCACCATTGATCCTTCCGAAGTAGCCAAGTTCGAAGCTATGGCAACAGAATGGTGGGATCCGCAGGGTAAGTTTAAGCCACTGCATATGCTCAATCCCTGTCGTCTCGACTATATCACTGCGCAAATTGCGTCTGAGTTTGATCGCTCTCTTTCTGACGACACGCCGTTCGCGGGGCTACGCATCATCGATATCGGATGCGGTGGTGGGCTTCTATCCGAACCAATGGCAAGACTCGGGGCCGAGGTGGTTGGTGCCGACGCAGCCGAGCGCAATATTCCAATAGCGCAAATCCATGCCGAACGTTCAGGTCTCGAAATCGACTATCGTCATACAACCGCCGAAAACTTGGCAGCAGCAGGCGAAGAGTTCGACGTGGTCCTGAATATGGAAGTGGTGGAGCACGTGTCAGACCCGCTGATCTATCTCATGGCATGTCAGCAACTTCTAAAGCCCGGAGGGCTTCACATATGTTCGACGTTGAACCGAAACGCAAAAAGCTATGTCATGGCTATCGTTGGAGCCGAACACGTCATGAGGTGGCTACCTAAGGGCACCCATGAATGGTCAAAGTTCATAACGCCCGAGGAACTCTATGATTTGCTGTCGCAAGCTGGCCTGACACCGGTTGATAAAAAAGGCTTTGTTTTCAACCCGCTCAGTTGGTCATGGTCTCTGTCCAGTCGTGATTTGAGCGTGAACTATGTCACCACCAGCATCAAAGCGTAAAATCCAGCATTATGCCTCGGATTCGAGCTTGTCCCTGAGCCCGCGAAGCACCGGAAGAACGCCACGGACTCGGTCATCGCCCAACTCGGCCACCATTTCCGATATGATAGGGGTGATTGCCGACATTGCGACATCACGCGCTTTACGCCCTGCCGGTGAAATCGCCACCATCTTGCGCCGCGCATCATCCCAATCCGGTCGGATATGCACATAGCCGGCCCATTCGAGTTTGTGCAGAGTGTTGGTCATAGCCCCACGCGTCACATGAAAGCTTTTCGCCAACTGGGCGGGAGAGCGTTCGCCGCCCGCGCGCGCTAAATGGTTGAGCAATGTAAAATGGGAAATTTCCATCCCCTTGGGGAGGACACGCGAAAGCCTGCTCCGGATCATCTGATCGGCGATCAGAATTTCTCCGAACAATGCAACTGCGAGCGAGTTACTCGTGGAATCGGTCATATCGAATGGGGCTCTTGAACGATCTGTCATGACTAAGCGACGGAATGCGCTGTCGCGCTTCTGCCACCTCGGCCATATCCATATCAACGGTTAACACGCCTGCCGCCGTTCCACCATCCACCAGAACCTCGCCCCAAGGGTTTACCGCCAGCGAATGCCCCCAAGTCTTGCGCATCTTCCCTTCTTTTGCTTCGTGGGTTCCACATTGCGCAGGCGCCAGAACAAAACACCCGGTCTCAATTGCGCGCGCGCGAAGAAGGCTTTCCCAGTGGGCTGCACCCGAAACCGGTGAAAAGGCGGATGGTACGGTCAGGATTTCGGCACCGGCCTGAGCCAGATGGCGATAAAGAGTAGGGAAACGCAGGTCGTAGCAAATCGTCAGCCCAAACTGCCCCAACGCTGACTCTGCGCGTATCGCACGCTCGCCCGGCCGATAACCTGCCGATTCCCGATAACTTTCATCTTCCGAAATTTCGACGTCGAACATATGAATCTTATCATATCGCGCCACGATCTTTCCGTCAGGCGAGATGAGATAAGATCGATTGGCAAACCGACCATTCACATCATCCGTCTTGACAGCCAACGACCCGATCAACAGCCAAATACCATGAGCCTGCGCATCTCCAATCAACGCCGCAAGCGTTGGATCCTCACTTTCGTGCCTGAGAACCAATTCTTGCCGCGCCCGACTGGCCGAAACACAATTCGTTACCTCTGGGGTTAGCACGACATCCGCGCCACGTTCGACGGCTTCGCGCAAGAGCGCACGCGTCCGGGGAAGGTTCGCCTCTGGATCATCACTTGAATTGAGTTGAAGAAGGCCTGCCCGTATCATGATCAGGCTGCCAGCATGGCATCCAATTTGCCCGCGCGCTCAAGCGCGTGAAGCTCATCACAGCCCCCCACGTGAACATCGCCAACGAAAATCTGCGGAACAGTTCTGCCGCCATTGGCGCGTTGGATCATTTCAGGCTTGCGCGATGGGTCGGCAAAAACGTCGATCTCTTGAAAATTAACGTCTTTTTGCTTCAGAAGACGTTTTGCCGCGTGACAAAAGCCGCAAAGCGGGGAGGTGTAAATTTCAACTTGTTTCATGCATGCATCCTTTGTGGTTGCTTGCAATCTAGGCATCCTTTCCCGCCCTCGCCAGTACAACAATACTGATACTTGCTGCTCCACTGGCCAGACAGGCCTGTGTTGCCGCCGAAAGGGTCGCGCCTGATGTCATGACATCATCGACCAGAAGCACGGAGCGACCAACAATCCTGTCTCGCCAGCGCGGGTGGGTATTGATGGCATTTTGCATCGTTTTGTGTCGCATCTCGAAACCCAAGCCCCCCAAGCTTTGCGTCGATCGTGTTCGAGTTATTAGATCTGGACAATAGGCAAGGCCGGCTTCCGCCGCCAATTCGCGCGCAAGAAGTGCTGACTGATTGAAGCGCCTTTTCAACATCCGCATCCAATGTAACGGGATCGGAGCCACAATCATTTCGGAGTCGATTATCGGCGTGGCAGCACGCGCGAGCCAACGACCGGCAGGTTTCGCGATGTCATGGCGATCCCCATGTTTGAGCGCGAGCACGATTTTTCTTCCATTCGCACCATATGTCATGACCGCCCGACCTGATGACCAAGGCCGCACATGCGTGAGGCAATCGTCACAGCAAACGGCCCCCGGCGCATCCGGCCCCGCGGGAAGCGGGGTGCCACACATTTCGCAGCATATGCCTGTCACGAATGGCGTATCTCTCCAGCAGGGGCCGCATAAACCAAAATCCGTCTCTACGATCTCTCCACAGGCAAGACAGCGTGGCGGATAAATCAAGCGCAGTACGGATTGCACACCGGTCGCCTTCACGTATATCTGCAACGCATGACATCGCCTCCTGACCTGACAGATCGTTCCGCACTGAAAAGTCATCGAGCGCGCGCCTCTCGGAAGCCCGTCCGTTTCCTGCATGAGGCGGCCATCGACGAAATGCATGATCGCCTTTCGATGGTTAACAAGTCGTTTACCTCTGTCGCTTTGATAACTGGTCATCCCGAAATATGGACACCCGCTTTCCCGAAAGCGACAGTCGTGGAGGATGCCGAAACGCTTGGCCTTGATCCCGAAGCACACGATCTCATCCTGCATGCCATGTGCCTTCATTGGTCCAAAGACCCTGTGGGACAACTCATTCAATGCCGCCGTGCGCTCAAGCCCGACGGTTTGCTGCTTGTGGCGGTGCTCGGCGGTGAAACGCTCCACGAGCTTCGCACCGCACTCGCCCAAGCGGAGATTGAGCTTTCTGGCGGACTTTCTCCGCGTGTCGCACCTATGGCAGAAATACGTGATCTGGGCGCTTTGATGCAGCGCGCAGGTTTTGCGCTTCCGGTGGCGGATATCGTTCCGATACGCGCGTCCTACCGTGATCTTTGGCACCTTGGTCACGATCTGCGTGGAATGGGTGAGACAAATGCACTTGCTGCCCGAATACGTCACTTCTCCGGGCGCGCCCTCTTTGACCGGGCGTCAGAAATCTATCAGATGCATTTCTCCACGGATCATCATCGCGTCAACGCCAGTTTTGATCTCATTATGCTTACCGGTTGGGCGCCTGATGCTTCGCAGCCCCAGCCTCTTAGACCGGGGTCCGCAAGCACCCGACTCGCCGATGCGCTAAGCACCAAGGAAACGCCGCTCAAAGATTGACGCATGCGCTCAGTAGCTTATTTCGCCCTTCAACGCACCTTATCGGAACGTCTTCATGAAAAATGCAACACGACCCGCCCACGCAGGCCCGGATCATCCGCCAGTGCGACACGGTCGCACCGGTATCCTTTTGGCCAACCTAGGCACACCGGATGCGACCGATTACTGGTCCATGCGCCGTTACTTGAACGAATTCCTCTCGGACAAGAGGGTTATCGACTATCCGGCCTGGAAATGGCAGCCACTTTTGCAGGCTATCATTTTGACCAAGCGGCCCTTCTCAAGCGGTGCGGCTTACAAATCGATCTGGAATGAAGAGCGGAATGAAAGCCCGCTCATGACCATCACGCGCGAACAGACGGATGCGATCTCGGATGCCCTGACCGAAGATTATGGCGAACAGGTTATGGTCGATTTTTGCATGCGCTATGGCAATCCCTCAACCCGCTCCAAGGTGCGGAAAATGGTTGAGGCCGGCTGCACCCGCATTCTCTTTTTCCCGCTCTATCCTCATTATGCTGGCGCAACCTCTGCGACCGCTAACGATCAGTTTTTTCGCGCCCTGATGCGGGAAACATGGCAGCCCACAGCGAGAGTTGTTGAACCTTATTTCGAAAATCCCGCATATATCGATGCTCTCGCGAAGTCCGTCGAGACTTCCTATCAGAACATCTCTGAGCGGCCAGAAATCCTCGTTGTGTCCTATCATGGAATGCCCAAGCGTTACCTGATGCAAGGCGATCCATATCATTGTCAGTGTCAGAAAACGACTCGCCTGCTCAAGGAGCGGCTAGGCTGGGCCGATACGGATATTACCACAACTTTTCAGTCGGTTTTTGGACCAGAAGAATGGCTCAAGCCTTACACCGTTGATGAGGTTGCCCGCCTTGCACGGGAAGACGGCAAGAAAAAGATCGCCGTAATCGCACCTGCTTTTTCGGCAGACTGCATCGAAACTTTGGAAGAGATAAATGAAGAAATTCGCGAAAGTTTCGAACATGCGGGCGGCGAGAATTTTACCTACATTCCCTGTCTCAATGCATCAGAGGACCACATCTGGGCTCTTACATCGATCATCCGTGACAACCTCGGGGGGTGGGTGTCCTGAATTGATAAAATAAGCAGAAAAAAGGCGGTGAAATATCACCGCCTTTTTTGAACAAGAATGCGTTCAGTCCGCTGCTACAACTGCGGCCACAACGGCCAGAAGAAGGAGCGGGATCCAAACACCTGCAGCTGAAGAGCTTGCGGCCGTTTCTTAAACGATGACCGGAGCTTCCATAACGGGCTCGGACAGGTTTCCGGCCGATGCGGTTGTAGCAGCTGCGACAAGCGCGGTGGCGAGTGCGAGTTTTTTCATTTTTTCCTCCGATTTTGGCCCGACGTGCAAAATAAGCACGCCAAGCAAAGAATTACCTCGTGAGGCTTCCTATGCAGTCAATCATCTACGAAGCAAACGTATCTCGGAGGCGGGCCCGCACGAATCACGGGCAATTTGTCAAATTAGCAACACCTGCGTGCCAACTTCGGTCATTTCGAATAGCTGAGAAATATGCTCGTTATAGAGACCGATGCATCCGTTGGATGAACGGCGCCCGATCTTGCGCGTGTCATGAGTTCCGTGAATGCGATAATACGTCCAGCTCAGGTATAGGGCGTGTGTGCCCAAAGGATTGTCCGGGCCCGGCCCTACGTATGCGGGCCAATCAGGATTTCGCTCAAGCATCGACGGCGTCGGACGCCAATCCGGGCCAACTACCTTGCGAACAACCTTGGTGCGCCCGCGCCTCGTCAACTCTTCGGACATAGGCACGCTTGATGGGTAGAGGAAGTATTGCCCGCTTTCGTCCCAGAAGTGCAAAGCACGACTGTCTATATCCACAAGGATCGCACCCCTGTTCAAATTCGAAAAGTAGGGCTGCCAATCAAGTGTGCGGAACGCCGAAGTATTGCGGCGCACTTTCTGAGTGATGGCTGGCTCCATCTCGATTGTGCTGGAGTCAGACGTATCCTGCGCGGCTGCCGGGAAGCCGATCAGCGCTGCCGAACTTGCAAGAAAGCGGCGCCTGCTCAAAGAATTTTCGAAAAACCGCGACACGGCATCCCTCCAGTTTCTCAAGGTTTATAAATCGTAACGTGGGTTACGATTAAATTGGTATATTGCCCGAATGCCTCAGTCGCAATTCAAAGAATTGTCAGAAAGCGAAGAACCGCGGATGTGGGTTTGATAAGCAACGACAGTCGGGCTAGACAGCCTCGATACGAAATTGAGTCGGGTAGCGATCACATGAAACGTCTTTTGGTGGTTCTTCTTTCAGGTGTGCTCACGCTTGGTGCCTGTGCCGCACCAGCGCCCATTCCGCAAATGGGTGCCGATGGCAAACCGCTGCCGAAAGTGTATCGCATCCGTTCGGGTGCGACCTCTCGTATTCAGTATAGCATGCTCGACTCAGTAAATGCACTGCGTCAAGCAGCTGGCCAACCAAGCGTATCGCTGGATCCCAAGCTGACGGCGGCGGCCGCGACACATGCCCGTGACATGTCGGTGCAGAACCGACCGTGGCACTTTGGCTCGGACGGGTCTTCACCCATCGACCGAGTGCGCCGGATTGGATACGAAGGAAAACTCGTCGGAGAAGCTATTTCCGAAACCTATGAAACTGAGACGGAAACTCTTGCAGCATGGATGAAAGACGAAGGGTCCCGCCGCGTTATCCTCTCTCCTGATGCGCGCAATATGGGTTTCGCTTGGCTTCAGGAAGACAATGGCAAAATTTGGTGGACGCTTGTGATGGGCGAGTGACGCCTACCAAGCTAACCAACATATGGCGCGGTCAGGGATTGATCGTGACCGGCGTTCCATTTCGGACCATTGCATAGATATCTTCAATGTGGCGGTCTTTTACCGAGATACACCCGGCGGTCCAATCCGGGCCCAGCCCCCGTTTCTTTCCATTGGGGCGGCCGTGAATAAAAATGTCCCCACCGGGATTTTTCCCCACAGAACGAGCATAGGCGCGGTCCTTGGCATTTGGGTAATCAATCCCGATCGAGAGGTGGAAGTCGCTATTGGGGTTTCTTCGATCAACGCGGTATAGACCCTCGGGTGTCCGACCGTCGCCCTTGATGCGCTTGTGACCAGCAGGTGCAAACCCGAGATCAACCCGATATTGCTTCAAGACGTCTTCACGGTGCAGTAAAAACATTCTCCGGTCGCCCTTGTTGATAACAACATGGGTCACTTCAGGCCCATTATAGGTCTTGAATTTAGACCCACAGGCCGACAAAGACAGAACGGTCAGCATGACCGCAAGAATGTTGATTAAACGCATTTGCCCCATGCCTCCTGCTCTTTTTTGCCTTTAATACATCAGAGCAACCGATCCGGATAGAGGGATTAAGCGTTTCGTGTGAACCCCGCGACAAGCTCAACATGTGCTGACCACCGGAATTGATCCACCACCTTCACCGCAGACATTTCAAACCCTGCGTCGATCAGGATACGCGAATCCCGGGCAAAACTGGTTGGACTGCATGATACGTAAGCAATTCTCTGAACATCACTTTTTGCAAGTGCGCGAACCTGCGTCTCGGCGCCAGCACGAGGCGGATCAAGACAGACAGCATCAAAATCCGTCAGCTCTGCAGCTTCCAAAGGGTCCCTGAATAGGTCACGCGAATCCGCTGTGATCGTTTTGAGACCTTGGACATTGCGCCAAGCGGTTTTCAAAGCTTCCACCATCTCAGAATCACCTTCAACCGCGTGGACCTGTGCATTCTCGGCGAGTGGAAAGGTGAATGTTCCGCATCCAGCAAACAAATCGACCACACGCTTGGCACCGACCAAGTGCGCGCGCACCTCTTCGATCAATGTGAGCTCGCCCTCCCGAGTGGCCTGCAGAAAGGCGCCCGGTGGAGGAACGACTCGCGCCTGACCAAACCTCTGCTCGGGTGGTCTGTCTTGAAACACCACCTCTTTTTCCCAAGACAGCCGTGCAACGCGGTTCCGTCGCCCAATATCCCCAAGCGCCGCTCGCAATGGGCCATCCAGCGGTTTGCCACCACAGGCCTCCACATCCAGCCCATTCTCAGTCACGGTAATAGAGACTGAAAGCTCGGCTTTTCGGCTGCCTCCGTTTTGAGCCAATTCGCAGGCAATATTCGTTCCTGCCAACAGGTCAGGATGCAGAATCTTGCAGCCAGGAATTTCCACGATCGCATTCGATGCCCGTGCATGGAATCCTGCCATCGCAGATTTCTTGGTTCTTCGCGCAGAAAAAGATGCCCGCCGCCGCGTCATTGGCGGCGATACATGTGGCGCAATAAACTCGGCATCAATGCCTTGATTGGACAAGGCCACCCTGACAATGTCTTGCTTCCAGTTACTTACGAATTCATCTGATGCATGCTGTACAGAACAACCGCCGCATGATCGAAAATGGCGGCACGGCGGCGTTACTCTTGCGTCGCTTGGATTGATAATGCGGACATCCTCAAGCTGCTGACCCTCAAGCCGCCCTGTTACTTCCTCTCCGGGAAGCGTTATTGGCGCGAACACCGGCCCTTCGGCTACCCCGTCGCCGTGATGCCCAAGTCGCTCGATAACCCAATGCTTCTGGCTCACAACAGCGCCTCTCGGGATTTCAAAAATCCAGAGGCTATCCACTCGTCCTCGATCTCACGCAAACGTCTTCCCAGTGCAGGGCCCTCATACATAGGCATCAGGTCATTTGCGGATATCGGGAACACCGCCTTTGCGCCTTTTGTCACATTCGAGCACCAACCAAGCGGCAGCGGAAACCCCATCGCCGCGCGCAAGGCTAGAACACCGAGTGCCTCATGGACACCAAGGCGATAACCAAGCTCATCTGGCGACTGCGCCGAGACGATACCGTCGCGATACCGTGTCAAACGTTTGGCTTCACTCCGGCTCAGCCGAAGTGCGCTCTCGGCATCTTCGCCACCGAGAGCAGCCAGTCTGCGCATCGCATCGGGTAAAAGGCCCATCAGCTTTTCCTGATGTACTAAGATCGGCACGGCGCTGGCTTCTGCTCCGGGGAGTATTTGACCCAGAGCGCCCACCGCTGACATCGAGGCCAGTGCTACCGAAGGATCATCCGCAGCCAACAATTTGCGCATCTCGGTTCCGATCCGCTCTCGCGCGAGACCGTCCAAACCATCAAGGCACTGCGCAATCGCCGCCAGCGCCTCGGCATCTATCGCGCTAGACCCATAGACTGCGGTGAACCGAAAAAACCGCAAAATCCGCAGATAGTCTTCCTTGATTCGAGTGACTGCATCTTCGATGAACCGAACCCGACCAGCAATCGCGTCTTCAAGCCCATCCACAGGATCCAAAATTTCGCCGTCCAATCCAACATAGAGTGCGTTCATCGTGAAATCACGCCGACGCGCATCTTCGCGAATATCGTCGGTGTAAGACACCAGCGCCTTACGTCCATAAGTCTCTTCATCACGCCGAAAGGTGGTGATCTCAAATGCCACGTCGCCACTTATCACCGTGACGGTGCCGTGATCCATCCCGGTTGGAATCGCCTTCAAGTTTCGATTTTCGGCAAGGTCTATAACACGCTCGGGTCGCGCGTCGGTGGCAATGTCCATGTCGCCAACAGTATATCCCATGACACTATTGCGCACAGCACCGCCCACGACATATGCCCGATGGCCAGCCCCTTCGAGCATGTCGAATATCACGCGCAACTCGGGTGCTTTCAGCCAATCTGCCTCAATCCTCATCGCGCACCGCCTCAGCCAATTGTCGTAGCACACGCGCCGTAGCGCCCCAGATATAGTAAGGGCCAAAAGGAGCTACATAGTACCGGCGAACCGTTCCACGCCAATACCGCCCCTCAATCCGATATCGGTCACATTGCAATACGTGTGAAAGAGGCACCTCGAAAATCTCATCCACCTCTCCTGCCTCTGGCAGGGGCTCGAACTCAGACTTTACGCGACCCACCACCGGTGTCACGCGAAAGCCGGTTACAGTCTCATGGTCCGGGAGCGTTCCCAAAATATCGATATTTGCATGATCAAGACCGATTTCTTCGCGTGCTTCGCGCAAAGCAGCACATACCACACTGCGGTCGACTGCATCCTGCTTGCCGCCCGGAAAGGCGATTTGACCCGGATGATGCTTCAGCATCGACGATCTCTTCGTAAGAATAACCGTCGCACCTTCCCGTTTCTCATGTATGGCCATCAATACGCCAGCAGGGCGAAGTTCGCGCCCCTCGGGTAGGTCCTCCAGACGGTTCAGGTCAAAATCCGACGATGCACGCATCGGCCGATTCAGCGCCCGAAGGACACTATTGAGATCGTCAGACATTTTTGCCCGCGTCAAATCCCAGCGTGGCCGGATCAAGATCGTAATGAGCACCGCAAAATTGACAGTCGGCTGTCACTCTACCCTCATCTGTCGTCATCTTTTTGATGTCATTCGCAGAGTAAATCGACAGGCTCTGACGAACCCGTGCCTCAGAACAGGTGCACCCGAAACGAACGGCCTGCATGTCAAAGACACGTGGTGTTTCTTCATGAAACAGCTTGTAAAGCAGGTCGGTTGGCGCCACCGAGGGCCCAATCAGTTCAAACTCTTCTGCGGTATCCAGAAGCAGGTTGGCCCGGTTCCAATTTTCGCCGTCTTCCCCTTCCATGATATCGGCGGCCTGCAATAGACCGCCTTCGCCACTGCCTCCTTCTGACGCCGAAGGTGAGGCTTTCGGCATATGCTGAAGCATCATTCCACCTGCTCGCCAATGTTCGTCTCCACCGGTCTCGGTCGAGCGCCCAAAGCTCAGCTTGAACCTTGTCGGCAGCTGCTCGGATTGCGCGAAATATGCCTCTGCACAAGCGGACAGGCTTCCGCCAGAAATAGGTGTGATACCTTTATACGGTGTTGTACCTTCGCCTTGATCAATCAGAACCGCGAAGTAGCCTTCGCCCAGTTGAGAAAACGGCGTCGCGTCGGTTATCCTGCCTGCATCAAAGCTTGCATACGCTCGAATATGCGCCGGCTCTCCTTCATCGGATGGCGCAAAGTAATCCGTTGCGATCATCCGTACGGCGCCCTTGGTTTGAACCTGAAGGCTCAGCTTCCATCGCAATTTTATCGTTTGGCCTATCATCGCGGTTAGCAGCGCCATCTCCGCAATGAGCGCTTCGACTTCGGCTGGATAATCATGCTGTTTCAGCACGTCGTCCAGCACACCGTCCAGCCGCGCCACTCGTCCGCGGACGTCGCTTACATCAAGCTGAAATGGCAGGACGGTATCGTCCCAAGCGATTTTTTGTACAAGTGTCATGGGGTTTCCTTAGCGGCCTGAACTTGGCATATCGCGTCTAAATAGGGTGGAGCAAGCAACGCTCCAAGGGGAGTTGAACGAATCATGCGGCGCGTGGGCGAAGCGGTCAGGTCCGACATCAATTATCAAAGCCGTCCGGGCGTTTACGCCTTGCTGCCGTTAGATGCTGGTATTCTCTTAACTCATCAGGAAAGGCCAGAGCCTGAGCTTCAACTTCCCGGTGGCGGGATTGATCCCGGCGAATCACCGCTTCAGGCGTTGCATCGGGAAGTGTTCGAGGAAACAGGCTGGCGAATCGCTTCTCCCAAACGTTTGGGTTTCTACAGGCGGTTCGTTTTCATGCCTGAGTACGAGTTATGGGCAGAGAAGATCTGTACAGTTTTCGTGGCTCATCCAGTACGCCGAATTTCAGAACCGGGCGAAGATGGCCATAGTGCGGTATTTACTGATTGGGAAACTGCCGCGACCCGGGTGGCCAGTAGCGGCGACCGAATGTTCATCAAGGCTTTCTGTAAATAAGGGCTCGGCGCAAATTGCGGGCGGTGATCAGTTGTCTCCTGAAAGCCTCTATCCCACCGGCAATCTACCACTAAATTCAAGCAGAACCGCTGATACATCGTCCTCAAAGTGATCATGACCTGCAAACTCCGAGAGCTTCCAGATGATCGATTCCAAGCAAGCCATACCGTGCGTTTGCTTCAACTGTTCCAGAAAATCTCTCATACCTTCGTCACCGAGAAGCCGCCCTTGCTCGTCCGCACATTCAACAATGCCGTCCGAATGTATCATCAACCGATCTCCAGGCTCTAGCATCACCTCGAAATCTTCATAGGTTGCGCCTTCGATCAAGCCCACCGGAAGGCCGCCCGTGCCAATGTTCTCGGTCCCTCCATCACCCCTTTGAACGATGGGATTGGGATGCCCGGCCTGAGCCATTCTCACACATCCTGTGGTAAGGTTTGCCTCGGCCAGCAGGATGGTAAAGTAATGCTCAGTCTCAAGCTCATCGAGAAAGAGGGCGTTAAGTGTTTCTATAGCTTGGGCCGGCGACCGCATGCGGAACCCACCATCATCGTCACGAAATAGTGCGACATTCTGGTCCGGGGACGAGGAAGATAGGTATCCGGCAAGCCGTGCCGTCATCAGCGCCGAGCTGATTCCATGCCCAGATACATCAATACTGAACAATCCGATTTGCTCTTCGCTGACGTCGAATACACCAACGAGGTCACCGCCCACATGCCCGCTGGAGCGGAGCAAAAGAGAAACATCAGCTACGCCAAATTCGCGGAATCTTTCCCGAACCAGAGATTGCTGAAGCTTTCGGGCCTCAAGAAGATCCTTGTCCAACCCGTCGTAGAGATTTTGAAGTTCCTCCAGTGTCGATCTGACGAGTCTGTTCTTCTCAACAAGCTCCCTCTCCATACGCACGATGCGCTCGCCCGCTTCGATCCGCGCACGAAGTTCGCCTGCGTTTACGGGCTTTGTCAAAAAATCATCGGCTCCGGCGTCCAGCCCGGCAGTGATGTCATTTTTTTCGCTCTTGGATGTCAGCAGAATGAAGTAGCCATAGCGATCACGAGCCGTTTCACGAAATGCACGACAGAATTCGAGCCCGGACATCCCTGGCATCATCCAGTCGCTTAGAACAAGGTCGGGTGCCTTTTCGGCGCAAAGGTCGAGAGCCTGCTCAGCCAGCTCCGCTTCACGCACTGAGAATCCCCACTTAGTCAGCAAGCTTACCAGTATGCGTCGCTGTAATCGGCTATCATCGACGACGAGCACATCGTGGACAGCAGGCGCTTGAAGCGCCAATTCACTCTGAGGCTGGGCTAAGGTTTTCAAAGGGCAACTCAATCAATTTCCCTATCCGCATCGCATATGTCGGCTTAACAGGCCCTGAATGAGAGACTTTTAAATACATTTCTATCGGACGAGGTGAGAGCGTTAATCCTTCTCGAGATAAGTTCAGCAAAACTTTGGCTGGTAGAAAAATGATTGATTGGGCGCGCGTCTCGGAACTAAAGAATGAAATTGGTGCCGAGGATTTCGCAGACATTGTAGACATATTTCTTGAGGAAGTGGAGATAGAGCTTGGAGTTCTTCGCGGCATCGTTCCGGATGCTGACCTCGAAAGCAAACTTCACTTTCTCAAGGGAAGTGCGCTCAATCTTGGGTTCCACGAGTTTTCGTTGCTCTGCCAAGATGGCGAAACAGCAGCTGCACGTGGTGACTTTGAGAACATCAACCTGTCTGCAACCCTTGATGCCTATGATCGCTCAAAGATGGAATTTCTGGCCGGCCTAGAGGACACGGCCCGACCAATCTAAATCAGAAACTCGGCCAGAACCTCATCATTTGTGATATCTTGGTACGTGAAGCCCTTGGCCTCAAGCGCAGCTTCGATGCGTTCAAAATTTGCAGCGGCATTCGTCTCGATCCCGATCAAGACCGAACCAAAGTTTCGCGCAGATTTCTTAAGATACTCAAATCTCGCGATATCGTCTTCCGGACCCAGAATTGCGAGAAAGTCTTTCAGCGCGCCTGGCCGTTGCGGCATGCGAAGAATGAAATACTTCTTCACGCCTAAATACCTCTGGGCTCTCTCTTTGACCTCGGGGAGCCGCTCAAAATCGAAATTTCCACCAGAGGTTACACAAACAACCGTCGTTCCGGAGATTTCGTTACCCATATCCTTCAGCGCATCGATGGAAAGCGCCCCGGCAGGTTCAAGAACAATACCTTCGATGTTCAGCATTTCTATCATTGTGGTGCAAAGACGATCCTCGCTGATCATGCGAGACCGAGCAGGATCAAGATCGCTAAGTCGTGCGAACGTCCGCATCCCGATTTGAGCGACCGCCGCGCCATCGGCAAAGTTGTTCACATGACTTAGTCGAACAGGCTTTCCCGCAGCCAATGCCGCGTTCAGACAGGCGCCGCCCAATGGCTCAACAAGTGTTAAATTTGTACTGTCACCGACATAGCTACGCACGCCCGCCGAAAGGCCACCGCCTCCAACTGGCATGATAATGTGATCAGGCATTCCACCCAACTGCGCCTCAATCTCCGCAGCAACCGATGCTTGACCCTCTATGACATCTTCATCATCGAAAGGCGGTAGAAAGTGCGCGCCGATGTCCCGGCAGTGTGCCTGTGCGGCTGTTAGGGTATCGTCGAAATAGTCGCCAACAAGCCGTATATCGACGCTATCCCCTCCAAACTTGGACGTTTTTCCTATCTTCTGCTGTGGCGTTGTCACCGGCATGAATATGACGCCCCGCACCCCGAAATGCTGACACATGAAAGCAACGCCTTGAGCGTGGTTGCCAGCGCTTGCACATACAAATTCCGGTGCGTCGCCACCCGCCAGAACCTTTCGCATCGCATTGAACGCCCCGCGCAACTTGTAAGACCTCACTGGAGTAAGATCTTCCCTCTTCAACAGTATGTTTGCACCATAGCGTTCGGAAAGGTGCTCGTTGCGCAACAGCGGTGTCTCGGGAAAAACCGCTCTCATCGCGCGCTCGGCTGCGCGGGCTTTATCGACAAATTCATTCATTTAGTTTCACTGGCGCATTCGAGTCTGCGTGGCAAGGGCCACACCTTGCTCACCGTCTGAAAAACGGCTATCCGCCCGCCATACGAGATCAGAAGGAACCCCAACCATGTCCGCGCCGAAAAAAGTTGTCCTTGCCTATTCCGGCGGCCTCGACACCTCTATCATCCTCAAGTGGCTTCAAACAGAGTATGGCTGTGAGGTTGTGACCTTCACCGCAGATCTGGGCCAAGGTGAGGAGCTAGAGCCGGCGCGTCAGAAAGCTGAGCTATTGGGGATTCAGCCCACCAATATCTACATCGAAGATATCCGTGAAGAGTTTGTGCGCGACTTTGTATTTCCCATGTTCCGCGCCAATGCGCTTTATGAAGGTCAATACCTTCTGGGCACATCAATAGCACGACCGCTCATCTCCAAAAGGCTGGTGGAGATTGCTGCGGAAACGGGTGCAGATGCGGTCG
>Ga0102929_1001098_pt1 | contig 16131 bp, 15 predicted proteins | sample SalPonR1_B_D2_MG_FD_78510 | JGI IMG/M metagenome (GOLD analysis project Ga0102929, IMG submission 78510) | Salt pond soil microbial communities from South San Francisco under conditions of wetland restoration - Salt Pond MetaG R1_B_D2_MG | ecosystem: Environmental > Aquatic > Marine > Intertidal... | reverse complement strand
GCGAGCTCCACCAGCTCGTTCGTGTCCGAGTAGCTGCCGGGGGCGTAGAACGGGCCGCTGGACAGTCCCCACCCCCCCGCCTCCATCCCGGTGCGGACGAGCTCGCGCATCCGCTCGAGTTCGGCGGGGGTCGCCAGCCGGTCCTCCGATCCGATCACCGCGCTCCGCACGGAGCCGTGCGGAACGAACTGGGCGACGTTCACGCCGAGGCCGTCCTTCAGCAGCGAGTCCTGCTGCGCGGCGAGATCCACCTGCCCGCCGCCATCCGGGTTCACGAATACCGTCGTGACCCCCTGGGCCAGCTGCGGGCGTGCGTGACTGCGCTCCGGCGTGGTGAGTCCGCCGGATGCGTGCGAGTGCGTGTCGATGAAGCCGGGCGCGACGTAGCGCCCCGCGGCCTCGATCACGCGTGTGCCGTCAGCCCCGGACAGATCGCCGATCGCCGCGATCCGATCGCCGCGAATTCCGATATCCGCGCGGAACCAGGGGTTGCCCGAGCCGTCGACCACGCGGGCGTCCCGGATCAGGACGTCGAAGATTTGCGCGGTCAGCGCCGACGGCACTCCGACGAGCAGGACCGTGAAGAGCAGGATCAGGCGGATGTGCATGGGCGACTCGGCTCGGGGACGGGGACCGGGGACGATGAAGGGGGAGGAGGAGGGGGGACGATGAATCGACGACGGTCGGGGCCCCATGGCAACCGGTGCATGCCACATCCCCCGGGCTCGGGCGTAGATTCAGCGGCCGTGCCCCGCCGACGCCTTGCCCTCCGACGCCGACCTCTCACCAGCTCATCGTGATCCACCTCCTTCCCACCCCGCTCCCGCTCGACCCTCCCGACCTCCGGGCCCCCGCGCGGATCGACCCGGACGACGGTCTCCTCCACTCCGAGGAGGCCTCGGACCGCACCTGGTGGCTCGGAGGCCGCCGCACGCACGCCCTCTTCCACGGACTCCGAGGACTCGAGCGCGCCCACTTCGGCGGTGACGTGGATGTCGCCGGCCTGTCGTGGGGCGAGGGCGCTCCGGCCTCGACGTGGATCTCGCCGCGAGCGGTTCGTCTCGAGCGCACCTCCCCGGCGGGCTCCTTCGTCGAGACGATCTGGGTCCCGGAGCGCCTTCCCGGTCTGCTGGTCGAGCTCGACCCGATCGGCTCCTGGATCGAGGACCGAGCGATCCGCGGTCGTCTCCGCGTCGAGATCGAACGCCGGGCGGACGACTCCGACGCACCCGTGGAGATCCACGAGGGCGGGGACGCCGCGGTGCGCTGGCTCGGTCTTGAGTCGGGAGAAGGTCTGCTGGTCGCGACCTTCGACGCAGACGGGGGCGTGGAGGCCATCGGCGACGTCCGCATCGAAGGCGACGCCCTGGTCGTCGACCTCGAGTACACGCCACGGGATCCGGATGCGAGGCTGGCGATCGCCATCCTCGGCGGGGAGCCGGCCGCCGCATCGCTCCGAAGCCTGATGGTGGCGAAGGCCCACGCGAGGCGCGCCGCACCCGCGAAGGAGGCGCTCCGAACCCGGATCGGGGTCCCGGAGGTGGATGATGCGGTGGCGTGGGCCTGGACCCGGATACGCGACCGGATCCACGACGACATCGGTGCCCTCCCCCCGCTCGACGACACGGACGTCGCCTCTTGGGTCCGTACCGCGCTCGCCGTGGGACTGACCGACGCCGCGCGGGCGGTCCTTCCGGAAGACCCCGTCACGGTGGCCGAGGCGGACGCGTGGGAGGCGTGGGCCTCGGGCGTGGGTGCCGACTGGCTGCTCGACGAGCTCGAGCGCCGGGTGGGGGACGCAGCCGAGCTTTCGCCCGACGTGCGGCGGCGGCTGGCCGACGTGGCGGACCGCGCGGACAACGAGGAGTGGGCTGCGGCGCTCCGGACCGCGACCGAGCCCGGTGCCCCGGATGTCCGGGAATCCGCGGATCCGGACCGACCGATCGCGCCGGCGGGGGACGCCGACGAGTGGCGCATGCGTGTGGCCGCAGATCCGCTCGCACTCGGGACGGACGGCTGGAAGATCCTCGACGGACTGGTGGGTACCGTTCTCCGCTGGCGTCCCGATGCCGCGACCGGGCGCATGCACCTCACGCCGAGCTTCCCCACGACCTGGTCGAGGTTCGAGCTTCAGGGGCTGCGGGGCGACGAACTCCGGATGCGGATGGAATGGCGTCGCGAGGGAGACGTCGAGACGTGGAAGTTCGCCCCGATGGCGGGGGCGGTTCCAGCCACGCTCATCCTCAGGCTGCCGGTTCCCGGAGCCGACGCAGCGGTTCGCGTCGACGATGTTCCCGCCGAACTGGACCCGGAACGTGAAGCCGACGGGACGACGAGGGTCCCGATCCAGCTTCAGCTCGACCGGGAGCGTGTGGTGCGTGTGGAGCCGCACGTGGGCGAAGCGCGCCCCGGTGCGAAGAGGGTGGTGCTGCCTACCCTCGGTCCTCCGTCTGGATGAACCCACCCTCCTGGAGCAGGCCCTTCAGGAACTTCTCCCGCTTGGGGAGGTCGGTCTTCGCGACGGCCCGCGCGAACTCGATGCGCTTCGCCTCGGGTACCTTGTCGAGTACCGTGATGGGTGCGCCGTAGCGGAGCAGAATGCGCTTTGCGTCGATGGCGACGGAATCGTTCACCTGATTCTCCCTGGGATGCGGCTGGCGTACTGCCGATCCCAAAGATATCCACGGATTCGGCCCCCACAAAGGGACGCATGTCTGCAACCACCCCCGTTCGTCGCTTCCTCCTGCTGGTGCTGCTGCCGGCGCTCGCGACCTGCATCGGGGTCGCGAACATGGCGGACGACGCGCGCCGGGAGCGCCGGGAGGCCATGCTCGCCAGGGCCGGAGGGATGCTCTCCGCGGCGGTTCAGACCGACCTCGCCGAGGCGTGGAGCCTGCTCGAGGCGGAGGCGGCGCCGGTGACGGCGGTCGACACCTCGATCTCCGCCGTCCGGAGGGCGCGGTCGGGGGACACCGTCCGGGCGCTGGGGACCGACGAGGGGGGTCCGCGAGCCTCCGTGCTCTTCCCGCGTGGGGACACCCTCGTGTCCGCCACCGCGGTGATCCGCTCCCCCGTGATCGAGGCCGCATCGGAGGTCACCCACCTCGACGTGGCGCTCTACCTGCAGGGGGTGCGGCTGCAGCCTCCGCTCACGGAGTCGGACCCCGCGGGTGAGCCCGCCGACCTCGACAGCGATCTTCCGCCGAGGATCGATCCGGTCCCCGGGTGGACGGAGGAGGAGGGCCTCTGGATCCACCCGGCCACCGCCTCCCTCGGATCCGCGTCGGGCGACCTCGTCGTGGCACTCCGGCCGACGGTCCGGTCCAGGAGCAGCACCTCCCTGCGCACGCAGCTCTCGGCGGGTCTGCTCCTGCTGCTCTCGTTCGGCCTGGTGGTGGCCTCCGGGGCCGGGGAGGCCGCGGACCGGGCAGAGCGCAGGAAGCTGAGGGGGAGGGTGCTCGCGGGGGTCGCGCTGGCCACGCTCACGACCGCGGTGGTCTCGATCTCGGTCGCGCTGGGCGCCGAGCGCAGGGCCGTCGCCGACGGCGCCCGTGAACTCGAGATCGTCGCGGACCTCGTCGAGGCACGCGGGCTGGCGAACGATCCCGCGGCCGCGGGGCAGTGGGCGGGGAGTCCGGTCTACGCGGTGCGCGACGGAACCGTCATCGGCCCCGCCGAGGCCCCCGTACCGAGCGTCGTGACCGACATCGACCCACCGGCGTCCGGACGACCGATGGCCGGCGTGGACGAAGTCCGCTGGCGCGCCGTCGCCGCGCAGGGCGGATACACGGTCTTCGTCGACGACCCGGTCGGGACGCCGCCCCTCCTGCTGCTCGCACTCGGGGGCACGCTGATCACCCTGTTCGGGTCGATGACCGTCACCCGGGCGTCCCGCGACGCATCCGGGTGACGGTCGCCGGGGTCAGTTGACCAGGTCGTCCGCGGTCGAGGCGGGAAGACCACCCGGCGGCATGACCGGCGCCATGAGATCGAAGCGCGGGACGGCCACACGGAAGCGTGATCCGTCGGGCCGCTCGAAGGTGTAGTACCCCTCCATCCAGCCGATCGGCGACCGAAGCACGCAGTAGCTCGTGTAGTCGTGCGACTCACCGACGGAGATACGCGGCTGCTTGCCGATCACGCCCTCGCCGTCGACCTCGGTGTCGTCCCCGGCCGAATCGTGGATGTGCCAGTGACGGAAGAGGAGGCGCGCGTCTTCCGCACCCTGGTTCTTCATCTCGACGTGGTACGAGAACACCCATTCACGCTCGTCGGGATTGGACTCCGAGAGCGAGAAACGCGGCTGGACCCGTACGTGGATCCCGTCGGTCGTTCGTTCGTAGCTCATCATGTCCTCACCGGTCGGAGACGCGTTGGACAACTTCTACACCCGGTCGGGGCGGGTGATTCGTCCGGGCGCCCGGCCCACCCGACGGCCGCATGGACCGGTGTGGCCGGCCGCTCTACCTTGCTGGGACGCTTCCACGCTCCTCCCCACCACGAGCCCCGTGCCACGCTCACCTCGCGACACCGCTCTCCGGGGCGGGCACTCGCCATGCTGAACGAAGCCGGTCGGCTGTCCCACTCGGTCGAGGACTACCTGAAGGCGATCCACGCGCTCGACGCCCGCGGCGAGACCGCGTCCACGAGCGCGCTGGCCGAGATGCTCGACGTGCAGCCCTCGTCCGTGACGGGCATGGTGAAGCGACTCGCCGAGTGGGGCCTTCTCGCGCACGTGCCGTATCGGGGCGTCCATCTCACCGAGTCGGGGCGCCGCGAGGCCCTGCGGGTGATTCGACGACACCGGATCATCGAGACCTACCTCACCGACCGGCTGGGCTACGCCTGGGAAGAGGTGCACGACGAGGCCGAGCGCCTCGAGCACGCCGCCTCCGACCGCCTCATCGCGGCCATGGCGGACGCGCTCGGCGATCCGAGTCACGATCCGCACGGCGCGCCGATCCCCACCGAGGAGGGAACGATCGAGGCGTCCAGCTTCCAGTCCCTCGCCGACATCCCCGTCGGCGGCCGGATGGAGATTCGTGCCGTGGACGACAAGGGGGCGCCGGCCCTGCGTGCGATGGAATCGATCGGCCTGGTACCGGGCGTCGAGGTGCGGGTGATGGACCGGATGGACGACGGCGCGATCGCCGTCGGACTGGGGCGATCGACGAAACGACGTCTGGTGGACCGGCGCCTGGCCTCGCTGGTCTACGTCGCACCTGTGGACTGAGAGGCGGATCATGGTGGTCGTCGGCATCGCGGGAGGATCGGGATCGGGAAAGACGACCGTGGTGCGGGCGATCTCCGAAGGCGTCGCTCCCTCTTCGGTGGCGATCCTCCACCACGACGCCTACTACCGGAGCTTCGATCACCTCGGCGAGGAGGAGCGTGCCGCGGTGAACTTCGACCACCCCGATGCCCTCGAGACGTCGCTCATGGTCGAGCACGTCGATCGGCTCTCCGAGGGGCAGGTGGTCGAGATGCCGGTCTACGACTTCCACTCCCACACGCGGACCGAGCGCACCGTACGTGTCGAACCCGCGCGAATCCTGATCGTCGACGGCATCCTGATCCTGTCGGAACCCGAGCTGCGCGACCGCATGGACATCCGGATCTTCGTCGATACCGATTCGGATGTCCGTCTGGTGCGTCGGCTGCGCAGGGATCTGCTCGAGCGGGGTCGCTCGGTCACGTCGGTGCTGGATCAGTACGAGCGCACCGTTCGGCCCATGCACCTCGAATTCGTCGAACCCAGCCGCCGGCACGCGGACGTCATCATTCCCGAGGGTGGCCACAATTCCGTGGCGGTCGACATGCTGGTGACGAAGCTCGGCGCGGTGCTCGCCGAAAACTGACGCCTCAGTCGGATCCCGGGTCGGGGGCCGCGCCGGCGCACCGGTTCGCCGGTGATGCCAGATCGATCGAGAAGACCTGGAAGGCCCGTACGACGGAGCTTCCGAAGAAGCCTGTGCCCTGCCCCCGGACGCTCGGAATCCGCACCTGCCCGGAGGGATTGAAGTTCCCGCCCCGGACCCAGTTGGTGTAGTTCCGATCCACGGCGGTGATCGCGACGTCCGATGCCACCCCTTCGGGGATCCCACGCTGCAGTCGTACGGCGATATCGGTGTCGATCGAGCCGCGGTCGAACACGCCGAACTCGGCGGGAAACCCGATGGTCGTATCCGCCGCCGACACCGAGATCCCGGTCAGGTAGAAGGGATCCTCCTCGACCTCGATGCCCTCGGCTGCGAGTGCGTCGTCCAGGTCGTTGATCAGCGCCTCGGCGAAGTATGCCCAGGCACCCGAGGACGACGTCCAGACGACGTCCAGCTGCGTGTCGGGATAGATCCAGCACCACCGCTGATCCGTGGTGAGGATAGTGTGGGCCCCCGGGACCGTGGTCGCCGAACGGAGCTCCTCTCCGGCTGCCGTCCGGACCGACAGCTCGAGGCGGTCCCCGGGCGACAGGCCGAGCCCCGCGTCCTCGGCGAGGTAGTAGCAGGTTCCGGGGCGATCCACGTCCGGTGTGGCCGCGACGCACTCGTCCGGGGTCGTTTCGGGAATGACCAGTTCGCGTCCGTCCGGGTCCGTGACGACGACCGAGGCGCCGGAGACGTCCAGCGGCCGATCCCCCGAGACGGTCCGGTGAAGGAAGACGATCACCCGCTGGCCGTCGAGTGCGTCGCGCAGCTGCACGAGTCCCTCGACCACGACGACATCCTCGGCGGGCGCCAGGATCTCTTCGGTGAGTTCGCAGCCGGTGAGCGCCCCGACGAGCAGCAGGGCGAAACCGGCGCGCGCGGAGGGGGGCGTGACACGCATCAGAAGGTCACCTCGACCCCGAAGGTCGGCAGCAGCGGGAACATGGAGACGCCCGAGCGCACCGGCGGGTCGCGGTCGTACTCGAAGAAGTAGAAGAGCGGGTTGCGACGGTTGTAGACGTTCAGGAAGTCGATCGTCGGGGTGATCGTGCCCCATGACTTCTCGAACGATCGCCGGAAGCCGACATCGAGCCGGTGGTAGATCGGATACCGCTCGGAATTCCGATCCTCGAGAAGCACCGCGTACCCGCCCCCGTCGTCGTCGTCCTGATCGACACCGGACCAGACCAGGCGCCCCCCGTCGTTGAGGAAGCGCGGCTGATAGAAGGCGTAGCTCCCTCCGGGGCGCGTGTACGGGGTCCCGCGACCGACGTTCAGGCGGAGTCCGCCGCTCCACCCCCGGATCGCGGGGAACCGGAGTACCACGTCGAGGTCGACCGACTTGTCGAAGATCGGTGCGTAGGTCACGTCCGGGATCGGAAGATCGGGCGACAGGAAATCGGGGAACGTCCGCTCCGCCTTCAGCAGCGACAGCGACGCCCAGCCCGTCCACTCCCCCACGTTTCGTCGCGCGAAGAGATCGAGGCCGTACGACGTGCCGGTGCCCGGCAGGATATCGTCGGTGTCGGTGTTCGGATCATCTCCGTTGTTGAACGTCACGACCCCGTCGAACTCCCTCCAGTACGCCTCCGCGCTGAAGGTCCAGTCTCCATCGGGAAGTGCCTCGACACCGAACTGGATCTGATCCGACACGACATGAGGCGCACGTCGCCCCGACAGGACCCAGATGTCGAGGCCGATCGGAAGCTCCTCGTCCCGCAGCGAGTGCAGGAACTGCGTGTAGCGGCCGACCGATCCCTTGAGGGCCCACGTGCCGTCGGCGAGGAAGCGCTTCACCGCGAGCCGGGGGGCGGCCTCCGTCACCGGGTCGCCGGGGTCGGGACGCCAGTGATCGAGGCGTGCACCCGCTTCCACGATCCAGCGTCCCTCCGCCGTCCAGCGAGCCTGGGCGAAGGCGCCGATCTGGTCCCCGTCCCCCGCCCCCTCGGCGAAGACCGTGCCGCCGGTGCGAGCGAGGTTGTCGTACCCGAGACGATCCAAGCTCGTCCCGACCGAGATCTCGAGTGCGTCGCTGGCGCGCATCACCAGCTCGGCCCGCGACGACAACTGATCGATCGACGATCGGAAGCTCGTATCGTCGAAGTCGGGAAAGCCGAGCCCGGTGTCGAACCGCGTCCACGACGTCCCGAGGGTCAGCTGGCCCCGATCGAACAGGCGGACCCATGATGCGCCGATGAGATCGTTCCCCCAGTCCCAGTCGATGCGGAGCGGAAAGGTCTCCTCGTCGACGGTGCTGAAGTCGACCACGTCCGCCCCGGTGTAGCCGGAGATGCGCAGGCGGCTCCGATCACCGGTGCGCCACTCGAACGCCCCCTGCAGATCCTGCAGGTGGTAGGGGATGTCCGCGACCGGGGCGAACAGGACGTCGAAGTAGGACCGCCGCGCGGAGATCCGCCAGCGTCCCCGTCCGTCGGCGAATCCGTCCCGGACCGTGGCCCGTGACGAGAGGAGCGACACGCCGGCGTCCACGCCGAACTCGCCGTCCCCCAGATCCGACTCGATCCGGAGGACCGAGGAGACGCGTCCCCCGTACTCGGCCCCGAATCCTCCGGACCGGAGCTCGGCGCGTCCCACCATGTCGGGATTGAACACGCTGAACACGCCCCCGAGGTGGAAGGGGCTGAAGATGGGGATGCCGTCCAGCAGGATCAGGTTCTGATCGGCGGACCCGCCGCGCACGTTGAAGGCGGAGGTGAAGTCCGACGTCGAGACGACGCCGGGCAGGACCTCGATCGCGCGGATCGGGTCCGCTTCGGACAGCCCGGGCACGAGCCGGATGTCGGCCGAACTCAGCTCCCGCGTGGTGACGCCGGCCGACTCCTCGAACACCTCCCGCTCCCGGCTGGCACGACCCTCCACGGCGATCCCGGAAAGTGCGATCGCCGCCGGGCGCATCCGCACCTCGACCGTGGTCGTGGAGTCCGCCACGATCGTCACGAGGCGCGTGAAGTCGGCCAGTCCGATCCGGGTCACGCCCAGCGTGTACTGTCCGGGCGCGAGGCCGTCGATCGTGAAGCGCCCGTCGACGTCGGAGCCGACCCCGGCGATGATATCGGGGCCTTCGAGAAGGCGCACGGCGGCGGACTCGACGGGCCCGCCCCCGTCGACCACGCGCCCGGTCAGCGTGCCGGAGACCTGTGCCTCGAGCCCGGCCGCTCCAATCGCGAAAAACGCCATGCCCGTCACCAGAGATCGAAGCCACCGTCCCCGATGAAGGCGTTCTACAGCGATCAGTTCGTCCTCCCGCTACCCGAGGGCCACAGATTCCCGATGAGCAAGTACGTGCGGCTCCGGGAGTGCCTCTCGGGAGACACCGGGCTGGAGCTGAGGGTTCCGGATCCGGCGTCCGATACGGACATCCTGCGCGTGCACGCTCCGGAGTATCTGCGTCGGGTCGTCGAGGGCACCCTCGCCCGAGAGGCCGTCCGACGGATCGGATTTCCCTGGTCTCCCGGTCTGGTCGAGCGTTCGCGTCGATCGGTCGGCGGCACGATCGGCGCCGCCCGGGCGGCGCTGGAGGAGGGACGGGGCGCCAACCTCGCCGGCGGAACGCACCACGCGTACGAGGACCGCGGCGAAGGCTTCTGCGTCTTCAACGACGTCGCGGTGGCCGCGCGGGCGCTGCAGACCGAGGGGCGGGTGCGCCGGGTCGCGGTCCTCGACCTCGACGTGCATCAGGGCAACGGCACAGCCGTGATCTTCCGCCACGACCCTTCGGTCCTCACGATCTCGGTTCACGGCTCGTCGAACTACCCCTTCCGGAAGGAGGAGAGCGACCTCGACGTGGCGCTCCCCGACGGAACCGGAGACGCGGACTACCTGGCCGCGATGGAGCCGGCGCTCGACCGCGTGCGCGGTCATCGGCCCGACCTGCTCTTCTACGTCGCGGGGGCGGATGCCTACGAACTCGACAAGCTCGGGCGGCTCGCGATGACGGCGGAAGGACTCGCGGAGCGGGACCGCCGCGTATTCGCGCTCGCCGACGAACTGGCCGTGCCGGTGGCGGTGGTCATGGCGGGAGGCTACGCTCCCGACGTCGACCGGATCGTGGAGATCCACGCCCGCACCGTGCGGGAAGCCGCACGCACCAAACCCCGACCGACATGACCTCGGACGAACTCTTCGCACTGCTCGAGGCCCATCCGCGCACGCACCTCGTGCTCGGACGCACCCCTCTCGTGACCGCACCGCGCCTTCGCGGCGCGCTCGGACCCGAGACCCCGGAGCTCTACCTCAAGCTCGACGAGGAGACCGGGTTCGGGCTCGGAGGCAACAAGGTGCGGAAGCTCGAGCACGAGCTGGGACCTACCCGGGTGGACGGCGTGACCCACCTGATCACCACCGGCGGGCCGCAGTCGAACCACTGCCGCGTCACGGCCGCTGCTGCGGCCCGACTGGGACTGGGATGCCGGCTCGTGGTGAACGGTGAGATCCCCGAGCCTCCCACGGGCAACGCCCTGCTCTGCCGAATCCTCGGCGCGAAGGTCCGAACGGTACAGAGTCGGCAGGAGCGGAATCCCGCGATGGAGGAGGAGGCCGAGCGGATCGCCCGTGCCGGCGGACGCGCGCTCGTCGTTCCGCTGGGCGCTTCGACGTCACTGGGCGCGCTCGGCTACGTCCGCGCGGCGGTGGAGATCCACGAACAGCTCCCGATGACACGCGACCGGGACGTGAACCTCTACCTGTCGTCGTCGTCGGGCGGCACGCTCGCGGGACTCATGGCGGGGTTCGCGCTGCTCGATCGTCCCGACGTGCACATCGTGGCGGTGAGCGCCGACACCCCCGCGGACGAGCTGTTGGAGACCGCGAGCGATCTCGCCGTCGGCGCGCTGGCGCGACTCGGCCAGCACGAGCGGGAACTCGGGACGATTCTGCCCAGGGTCGACGTCGACGACAGCCACGTCGGGGACGGCTACGGCATCCCCACCGAGGCCTCCGACGAGGCCCTCGACCTCTTCGCGCGGAGCGAGGGCATCCTCGTGGACCCCGTCTACACGGCGAAGGCCGCGGCGGGCATGGTCGCCGCCGTCCGCGAGGGACGCTTCCCCGCCGGGGACCGCATCGTCTTCCTCCACACCGGCGGGCACCCCGCGATCTTCGCGTGATCCGGAGCAGGGCATGCTGCTGACGTCGCTCGACTGGACGGTCGTCGCGGTCTACGGCGCGATCGTCCTGGTCGTCGGCCTGTGGTTCACGCGACGGGCGGGCACCGACGCCGAGTCGTACTTCCTCGCCGGTCGCACCCTGCCCTGGTGGATTCTGGGCACGTCGATGGTCGCGACGACCTTCTCGACCGACACGCCGAACCTCGTCACCGACATCGTCCGCAGCGACGGCGTGGCCGGAAACTGGGTGTGGTGGGCCTTCGCGCTCACCGGCATGCTGACCGTCTTCTTCTACGCGAAGCTGTGGCGGCGCTCCGGCGTCCTCACCGACATCGAGTTCTACGAGCTTCGGTATTCCGGGAAGGAGGCCGCCTTCCTCCGGGGGTTCCGGGCCCTGTACCTCGGCGTGCTCTTCAACGTCATGGTGATGGCCAGCGTGACCCTCGCCGCGATCAAGATCGGCGGCGTGCTGCTGGGCATCGCGCCCACGACGGTCGTCGTCATCATGGCCAGTCTCACCCTGCTCTACTCGGCCACCGCCGGGCTGTGGGGCGTCGTGGCGACGGATCTGCTGCTGTTCGTCGTCGCCATGATCGGGGCGATCGCGGCGGCGGTCGTCGCCGTGAACCATCCCGACGTCGGAGGGCTCGGGGCGCTGATGACCAACCCCGCCCTCGAGGGATCGCTGAACTTCCTCCCCGACTTCTCCGACACCTCCACCGCGATGGCGGTCTTCATCGTGCCCATCGCCATCCAGTGGTGGAGCATCTGGTACCCCGGCGCGGAGCCGGGCGGAGGAGGCTACCTCGCCCAGCGGATGCTGGCGGCGAAGGACGAGGACAACGCGCTCAAGGCCGTTCTCTGGTTCAACGTGGCCCACTACGGAATCCGGCCGTGGCCGTGGATCCTCGTCGCGCTCGCCTCGATCGTGGTCTTCCCGACCCTGGACTCGATCCAGGCGGCCTTCCCGAACATCGACCCGTCGATCCTCGGCAACGACCTCGCCTATCCGGCGATGCTCACCTTCCTGCCGGCGGGGCTGCTCGGCCTGGTGGTCGCGTCGCTGGCCGCGGCGTACATGTCCACGATCAGCACGCACCTCAACTGGGGCGCATCGTATATCGTGCAGGACTTCTGGCGCCGGTTCGTGAAGCCGGATGCGACGGAACGGCAGGCCGTCACCGCCGCGCGGGTCTCGACCGCGGTTCTCACGGTCCTGATGACGCTGGTGGCGCTCGAACTGCAGACGGCGCTGGAGACCTTCAACATCATCCTGCAGATCGGCGCGGGCACCGGACTGGTCTTCATCCTCCGCTGGTTCTGGTGGCGCATCAACGCGTGGAGCGAGATCTCCGCGATGGTCGTCTCGTTCGGGGTCGCGGTGTGGCTCCGTGGGGGGGTCGCCGGCATCTCGTGGCCCGTCCCGGACTGGAACTCGTCCACCCAGCTGGTCGCGGCAGTCGCCATCACGACCGTGGCCTGGATGAGCGTGACCTTCCTCACGCGTCCGACCGACCGCTCCGTGCTCGAGTCCTTCCACGACCGGATCCGCCCGATGGGTCCGGGCTGGCGTGCGGTCGTCGGCGAGGTGGAGCCGACGGAGGGGGAGAGTCCGACGGCCGCCATCGCAGGCTTCTTCCTCGGTGTGACCGCGATCTACGCCGCCCTGTTCGCGACCGGGTCGGCGCTGTACGGGAATGTCGGATCCGCGATCACGCTGGGCGTGGTCGCGGTGGCCTCGGCGGTGGCGGTGGTGCGACTGCTTCCCCGCATCGGACTGCGCTGACCCGGTCTGCGGCGGCGCACGAGCGTCACCTCCCTGTGCGACGCCCTTCGAAGCGGACCTCGTCGCCGGCGTCCCGTACCTCGAATGCCCGGGGCCGTCCGTCCTCGTAGTCGAAGAACTCGAAGTACCAGACGTCGATCACGCTGCCGATCCGGTCGCCGATGAAGAACCCGAGCTGGTAGATCCCCTCGGCCTGTCGGACCATCGTGATCGGGATGTCGTCGGAGCCCTGCGTCCATTCGCCGAGCACCCGCTCGGTCGCATCGTCGTAGCGCAGCACGAGCGGCATGGCCTCGTCATCCCCGGGCGTCCCGAACTCCCACTCCCCGGCGAGCGCGCGGCCCTCCTCCGGCGGTACGGTCGACACCATCGACGATTCGACCGCGACGTCCAGCGAGAGACGGGTCCGGCCCCAGTCGAGATGCAGCGTGGCCCCGTCGCTCCGGACCTCCGGGAAGGAGAAGCGCAGCGTCTCCACGAACTCGGGCCCCTCGTCGGGCTCCACCTCGACGACGTGCGTCGCCTCGGACATGGGCGGATGCGCCGTGTGGAAGAGGGAGGTGTCGGGATGCAGCCCGAACCTCCACGGCCCATCCTCGACCGGCTCGACCCACACGCCCCAGGCCCCCGCCTCGACCGGAACACCCTCGAGCTCGACGTCCCTCGAGATCACCAGCTTCGTCGAGTTGTTCGCACCGGGCGTCCAGCTCTCGCCCCAGGGTACGACTCCACCGAACAGATCGTCCCGGCCGCGGGCGGAGGGGCGGGAGTAGTCGATCTCGATCCGGGTCCCGTCGATCGTCTGCTCGACACGCCCTCGCTCACTGGCGACGATCTGACCCGTGGCGGTGGAGGGCGCGGCCAGGGACGACGCGGCCAGAACAACGAGGGCGGACGCGAGACGACGTGTACGCACGACGTGATTCACCGTGTGGTCGGTGGGGAAGGATCTGGAGGGGGATCTGGTCGGAGCCGTCGGCCTTCGATCGCCGGTCGCCGGTCAGGCGTATCGGGCGTCGACGGCGCGGCGGATCCGATCGAGGCTCTGCCCATCCTTCCAGCGTCGATGCACCAGCTGGGCGGATCCCTGGCAGATCGGGCAGCCCGTCGCCATCCCGTCGGCGTAGTAGCACGTCAGAAGGCTCCGGTACCCGGGACGTACGGCGCACCCGCAGTAACAGTCGATCCCGTCCGCGATCTGCGGCATTTCCCGTACCATGTCGAAGATCTCGTGGACGTGCTCCTCGACACCCCGCTCCTCCAGCTGCTCCCGCGTCATGACCTCGTCGGCCGTGATCCCGGGACGGGGCTCGGGGTGCGCGTCCATGCGGACGATGGGCGCGGACAGGCGGCGCGACCCGAAGGCCGTGCCGAGCAGCGCGAGCGGCGCGACGGAGAGGAACCGTCGGCGGGAGATGGGATCGTTCATGCGAGAACGATCGCAACGCGCCCGGGGCGGACGCAACCGGTCCGCGAACAACGGCTCACGCATGGGTCACTCCGAGCGATCGGACGCGGGGGGGTCGTCGGAATCGCCGTCCGACCCCTCCCTGCCCGCGAGAAGTCCGACCACGGCGCCGCCGACGATCAGGAGCATCGCCACCCCAAGCGCCATCACCGCGAAGCCCGGAGGAATGTCGGTCCACCGTCCCGCCACCGGCGTGAGGGTCAGGACGAGCATCCCCCCGAAGGCCAGTCCGATGCCGATCGCGGTCGGATCCGGAGTTCGTCCACTCACGAGCCTCCGACCTCCTCCCCGGCGAATCCACATCCCCGCCACACGCTGTCGGCGAGCCCGAAGGTCGCCGTCAGGTGGCTGAACCCGCCGGACATCGCATTTCGGCAGGGGTCCGGCTGGAGTTCGAGCGTGAAGGCGTCGCCACCCAGGACACCCTCGATGGTCCACCCCGCGGCGAGCGTGCCCTCGACGTCCCGCAGCGACCCCTCGGCGGTGCCGTCGGGCCGGGACAGGACGACGGTGGAGTCCATCGCGACATGGAGGGTCCAGCCCGGCTCCGTCCCCGACGCCGCGAACCGCAGGCCGTCGACCAGGGGCTGCCACGTGCAGCCCCAGTCCTCCCACCCGGCCCGATAGACCTCGAGGATATCGAAGGAGACGTCGTCTCCCTCCTGAACGGCTTCGCCGAGGAGGTCGACGAAGATGGTCTCTCCGGGTGCGTTCCGCGGCACGAGTTCGTCGTGGAGTTCCACGAGTTCGTCGGCCAGCGGCCCCCTCACGACGGGGGTCACCGCCTCCGAGTCGGTGCACGGGATCACCACGTAGGCGTCTCCGTCGAACGCCCCGAAGATCCGTAGCGGGTCGGTCCGCACTTCACCCTCGACGCTCGCGCCGCCGCCGCCGCCCGCTCCCGGCGCGTCCCCACCCGCACACGCGCCGGTCGTCAGGAGCAGGCAAAGCGGAAGGACGAGCGCGACAGGTCGCTTCATCGTCCTCCACCGCCCCGCCAGCGGTCCACCGGTCGGTCGTCGCCGCCGCGCATCGGGGTCCGCGTGCTCAGGTCGAACCGGTCGCCCGGCTCGAGGAAGTAGAAGCTCCCGCCATCGAGGTCGAGGTCCGCCTCGGCGTCGTAGATGGCGACGTACCCGGAGCCCATGACCCGGAACTCGTTCCCCTCCACGATGATGGCGGTGTCCTCGTCGAGGCCGATCCCCAGCAGCTCCGGATACTCGCGGATCACCTCGAGAAGGTCGAAGTGACGGTTCCGCGGCAGGAGGTGCTGATCGATGCCGACCCCCGTGATGAATCCGAACCCGACGGTGTGGTCGCCGATGACGGCCCGGTTCCCGTTCGTGTCGCCGCGCACCATGAAGTCGGACTGGATGCTGGCGCCCGCCGACGACCCGCCGATCACGCCCCCCCGTTCGAGCACCGCGTGGAAGGCGTCCAGCGTGCGAGTGCCGAGGTAGGCGTCCGCGAGGCGCCACTGCCTGCCGCCCGGGAACCAGACCGCGTCCGCGTCGAGAAGCGGCTCGACGAACGCGTCGGTATCGGCCACCTCCGGATCGTAGGTATGCAGGACGTGAAGGTTCGTCGCGCCGGCACCGGCCAGCTGACGGGTGCAGCGGCAGTCGTCCCCGTACGCATCGTCGTCGCCACCCCCGGCGGTCGGCACGACCACGATCTTCGCGTCGGGCCCGCCGGCCATCTCGATGAAGGTGCCGACGATCTCCGGATCGTTCAGCGCGCCCCCGACGATCACGAGGCTGCCGTTCTCCGGCCCGGCCTGTGCCGTCGCGGGGGCGGGCGCGGACAGCGTCGTCAGCACGGCGAGGG
>Ga0102929_1001097_pt1 | contig 16136 bp, 13 predicted proteins | sample SalPonR1_B_D2_MG_FD_78510 | JGI IMG/M metagenome (GOLD analysis project Ga0102929, IMG submission 78510) | Salt pond soil microbial communities from South San Francisco under conditions of wetland restoration - Salt Pond MetaG R1_B_D2_MG | ecosystem: Environmental > Aquatic > Marine > Intertidal... | reverse complement strand
TGATCCGGTGGCGCCCGTGGCGGTATGTTTTAGAGAGCTGGTTGTGAGCCTCACAAGCGACGGCTGGGCCTATCTCTGTGCGGAGCAGATCAATAATGGCTCCTATGACAACTGTACTGATGTGGGCTTGCAAATAAAGCGAGATGATGATCCCAGCTGGGCTTTTTACGATAATGAAATACGTCAAAACAATTGTGTGAGATTTCAATGTCGTGATCTTGGTACGGACCGTGTCAATTTACGCGTATGGGATGATGCAGACGGGGATGGATTCTACGGGCCTCAAAATGACACAAATGGAGACGGTCGCATTGACGAAACGGATGATACCGGTGATAATTACAGCGAATGTTGGACCAACGTGCGAATAGAAGACAAGCTGCCTCCAGTGTTGATTTGTCCTCCTGATGTGAGCATAAATTGCCTTGATGATTATCAGGATCTTGAGCTTACCGGAGAAGCTGAAGCAGATGGGAATTGTGACAATATTGATGCAATTTATAGTGATCAATTGCCCAATCAACTTTGTCCGGGCGCTGTAATTGTAAGAACTTGGACGGTAGAAAAAAGACTGGCAGGACCGGATGGTTTACTTAATACTCCAGATGACGTGGTTACAAGTAGAAGTTGTCTGCAGCGTATTACGCTTGAAGATGATACACCTCTTGCTATTTTAAAATTGCCTGGAGATGTTACTGTAAACTGTCAGGATGCTGATGGTCTTGATCCACAAGACCTGGAGAAATTCAATTTCTTTGACGATTATCTAAATACCCCTCAAGACCCTGGTGATGACAGCCTCGTGGTTTTTGATGAACCAAGAATAGATTACGATTGTGAACAATTGGCTATCAACTTTACCGATCGACAATTCGATTTGTGTGAGAATGCATATAAAATTAAGCGTACCTGGACGGTGATCGACTGGTGTAATCCTGATTTTGAACTCATCCATGTGCAAACCTTACTCAGAGAAGACACAGAAGCACCTCAAATTAATGTCACTGTTGATAGTCCCGGCGCGAATGAGAATGGCAATTGCCTGGGATATGTGGGCTTTGATATTTCTGCTTTTGATCATTGCGGCACTGCGACAATCACGCACAATTCCAGTTATTCCAACGACCCCAGCGATCCAAGTGGTTTCTATCCTGTAGGTTCTTATGAGGTGCGTATTACTGCTGTGGATGGTTGCGGGAATGTAAGTACGGAGTTGGTGAACTTCAGTGTTGTCGATGTGAGATTGCCAGTTGCGGTTTGTAAATACGGGATTGGCATCAATATGAAGCCGGACGGAATGGTCACGCTTAATGCCAACATACTGGACATTGGTAGCAGAGACAATTGCACGGCTAAAGACAATCTTAGATTCGAAATACAGATAATAGACATCAACGGAAACCCTGTTGGGCCCAGAGGAGAAGAACTGGTATTGGATTGCAGCCTTATAGGCGAGCAACGCGTCAGGCTGTACGTCATTGATGAGGCGGGCAATGAAGCCTACTGTGAAACGCGCGTAGTCGTTGAAGATAATGCAGACGTTTGCAGTCAAACCGGAAGTATTTCGGGAATTATAGAAACAGCTGGTGGAGTGCCAATTTCAGATGTTGAAATATGGCTGAACGGTAGAAGCCAGGGTGTTTTTGATGGTTCTTTCAGACTGGATTCTGTATCGGCCTACGGAAATATCAATCTTGAAGTTCACAGAGATATGGATCATAGAGAGGGCGTAACCACCCTTGACTTGATTGAGATTCGGAAACATATACTCCGTGTTGACAGTCTAGATAGTCCTTTTAAGCTGTTGGCTGCGGACGTAGATATGTCAGCGTCCATAAGTGTATTGGATATCCTTGCTTTGCGTCAGTTAATTCTCAGAAAAACAGATCAATTGGCGAATGCGGAGTCATGGCATTTTGTTCCGCAATCACATGTGTTTGCTCAGCCTGGTAACCCCTGGGCAAGCCCGATACCTTATTATGCTCAATTCTCAGCTTCACCTGATCCTCTGAATGTAGCCTTTACCGGTTTTAAGATGGGTGACGTTAATCAAAGTGCTTTCTTACAGGAGGGGACTGGCCGAAATGAAGAAAGCTGGAAAATGACCTATCATTGGAGTAATCGGGGCAATCAATGGTTCTTGCGTATAGAGACTGAGGCAGATCAATTGGATGGCTATCAAATGGGGCTGCAATTGCCTGCAAATGATTTAAGGCTCCTCGCTGTAGAAGGGGAATTAAGCGATCAGCACGTAAGTCAATGGGAAGAGGACCCATCCATAATTTTTATCAGCTGGACACCTCAAAATGGAGAAGCACAAACGGGTTCCTTCACCTTGCAATTTGAACAACAGGTGAGGCGAACAATGAAAGGCGTTGTGCTATCAGAAGAGATGTCTGCTGAAGCCTATCCCAACGCAAGTGTCAGAAGAAAAATTGCATTGAACAAATTGACAGAGGAGGGGTATAATTATGCTTTACATCCGAATTTCCCCGATCCATTTAATGCAAGAACAGTTGTGCCTTTCGATGTACCTCAATCAGAAATGGCAACTCTAAGAATATATTCAATTCAGGGTGAATTGATCTACCAAAATGAGCAATGGGCAGAAACGGGCAGAAACGAATGGATCATTGATCATACAGATTTAAAAGAAACAGGTTTCTATTATTATCAAGTGGAGTTAAAGGATTTTGTCGCCATCAAGAAAATGTTGTACGTGAAATAATTTCTTAGTTCGAGAAACCTTAACAGCGGTAATATGTCATCATATTACCGCTTTTTTTATCTTTCTGTAAAATTGTCCCATGTGTGATTTCGTACATCTTCACTGCCATACCCAATACAGCTTATTGGATGGAGCTTCTGATATAGGTCAAATGATGGACAAGGCTGTGGCGGATGGCCAAAAGGCTGTGGCGTTGACAGATCACGGGAATATGTTCGGGGCCTTTAAGTTTGTTCGAGAGGCCAATAAGCGGGAGTTAAAGCCTATGTTGGGCTGTGAATTCTATCTCGTAGAAGACAGGTTTAAACGGTCTTTCAAAAGGAATGAGGGGGAGTATGATAAGCGCTATCATCAATTGTTGCTAGCCAAAAACAGACAAGGCTATGAAAATCTCTCTAAGATGTGTTCGCTTGGATTCATTGATGGTATTTATGGTAAATACCCGCGGATCGATAAAGAATTGATTGAGAAATACCATGAAGGCGTTATAGCCACAAGCTGCTGCCTGGCGGCAGAAATTCCACAGGCAATTTTGCGGGGTGATCTGGAACGAGCAGAAGAAAAGTTAAAATGGTGGCGCAATATTTTTGGAGAGGATTTTTACATAGAGTTAATGCGTCACCGGGGCCTGGACAATATTGACGTTACCGATGACCATGGCAAAAGGTCCTTTTCCGGAATGAGCCAGGAGCAGGTAAATCAAGAGTTGATCAAGCTGGCCAATAAGCATGGGGTCAAAATTATTGCTACCAATGACTCCCATTATGTAGAAGAGGAGGATGCGCTGGTCCATGATATCCTTTTGTGTGTAAATACAGGCGAGATACAGGAAAAGCAAGACCGCTTTAAATTTCCAAGTACAGATTTCTACTTCAGAACACAGAAGCAGATGTCTGAGCTCTTTAGTGATGTGCCACAGGCCATAGCGAATACCCTGGAAATCATGGACAAGATTGAGCCAATTTCGCTGGCAAGAGACGTCCTGTTACCGGCTTTCCAGGTGCCTGAGGGATTTGACGGCCAGGAATCGTATCTGAGGCATCTGACTTTTGAAGGAGCGAAACAAAGATATAAGTCGATTACCCCGGAAATCGAAGAGCGCCTTAATTATGAACTTCAGGTGATCAATAATTCCGGTTATCCCGGTTATTTTCTCATTGTACAGGATTTTACAGCGACCGCCCGTAAACTTGATGTGTCAGTGGGACCCGGAAGAGGTTCGGCAGCGGGATCTGCAGTAGCGTATTGCCTGGGGATTACTAATGTAGACCCGATTAAGTACGACCTCCTCTTTGAGCGATTCCTCAACCCGGAGCGGATTTCCATGCCGGATATTGATATTGATTTCGATGATTCAGGAAGGCAGAAAGTCATCGATTACGTGGTGGATAAATACGGCCGGAACCAGGTGGCTCAAATTATTACCTATGCCTCGATGGGTGCGAAAAGTGCCTTGAGAGACGTCGGAAGGGTGATGGATATTCCGCTAAATGAAGTCAATGAGCTTGTTGGGCAATTTCCAGAACAACTTGGAGCCAGTCTCAATGGAGTTTTGGCGGAGGGCGATATTGACGGCAAGCTAAAATCAAAGTTGAACAGCCAGGATTTAGAAAAGGCGCGTCAGTTTCGAAAGCTTTCCGAGGCTTCCAATTTACACGGCAAAATGATTCAGTCCGCCAAGAAGCTGGAGGGCTCCATTAGGAACACTGGTATCCATGCCTGTGGGATTGTCATCACACCCGATGAAATCACGAAGTATGTCCCGGTAAAAACGGACAAGAGCACCAATTTACTCATTAGCCAATTTGATAACGATGTGGCTGAAGAGGCCGGATTGCTGAAGATGGATTTTCTTGGCCTGAAAACCCTCAGCATCATCCGGAATGCGGTCAAGATCATTAAAAAGCGACAGGGAATAGAAATCGATATTGAGGGGGTTTCTTTAGAGGATGAAAAAACCTATCATCTATTTCAGCGGGGAGAGACCATTGGAATCTTTCAATATGAGAGTCCCGGGATGCAGGCACACATGAAAAACCTGAAACCCTCGAAATTCGAAGATCTCATTGCCATGAATGCCCTCTATCGTCCCGGCCCAATGGAGTACATCCCAAATTTTGTACGTAGAAAATTCGGTGACGAGGAAATCACCTATGATTTACCGGAAATGGAGGAGTATCTCGAGGAAACCTATGGTGTAACTGTCTACCAGGAGCAGGTAATGTTGCTGTCGCAAAAACTTGCCGGATTTAGTAAAGGGGAAGCCGATATGCTCAGGAAGGGCATGGGTAAGAAAAAGAAGAAGCTCATTGATCAACTCTATCCGAAGTTTATTGAGGGAGGGAAGAAGAATGGTCATGAAGAAAAAATTCTCAATAAAATATGGAAGGACTGGGAGGCTTTTGCTCAATACGCATTCAATAAGTCCCACTCTACCTGCTATGCCTTCATCGCTTTCCAGACAGCTTACCTGAAGGCGCACTATCCGGCAGAATTTATGGCAGCTGTGCTGACCAATTCCAAGAATGACATCAGCAAACTGTCTTTCTTTCTGGAAGAGTGCAACCGGATGGACATAAAAGTACTGCCGCCATCCGTGAATGAGTCCTTAATTGATTTTACTGTAACGGGAGACAACGAAATACGATTTGGGATGACGGCAATTAAGGGGGTAGGTCAAGCTGTCGTGGAGGACATTGTAGAAGACAGAAAGAAGGAAGGTCCTTTTAAAGACATGTTCGATTTTGTTCGCCGCATTACACGGCACCAAATCAATAAAAAGGCCGTGGAGAGCCTGGTGCTTGGCGGCGGAATGGATTGTTTCGAAGGAATGTATCGAAGCCATTACTTCGCTCCTGTAGACAATGGGACCATTTTTCTTGAGCAATTACTCAAATACGGTCAGGCCTTCAACAAAAATCAAATGGAAATGCAGAATTCCCTTTTTGGAAATTCTGAGGACGTACAAATTCCTGCTCCAAAAATTCCGGAAGTTGCCCCCTGGCCCAAGAGCAAGAAGCTCAAAATGGAAAAGGATGTCATTGGTATTTTTGCCAGTGGGCACCCACTTGATGAATATAAGTTGGAACTGAAGAAAATGGTCAGTTGTACCCTGGACCAGTTTGATGATATGAAAAAAGACAAACGGCGTATGACCATTGCTGGTATCGTCACCAATGTATACCGTGGAGAAAACCAAAGAGGAAATGGATACTGCAGGTTTGATCTTTTAGATTACAGGGGTACTGAGAATATGGGCCTCTACAAAGAAAATTTTAGCAATTTTCAACACTTGATTACTGATGGTGCGGCTATTTATATCAAAGGCAGTTTCTCAGAATATTGGAAAACCAAAAAGATCTATTTCAACATTGCTGAGATTGGATTATTAGAGTCACTTAGTGAAAACCAGACCAAGAGCATTGTCCTGGGAATACGGCTCAGGGATTTGGATGAACATGTGATTGAAAAGATGGAACAGCTGGCAGAGCATTATGCAGGTGATCAATTGCTTTCCGTTCAGATTGTCGATAGTGAGAACAAGATCAAAATGCTTATGGAATCAGCCAGCCATAGAGTCAAAATATGCACGGAATTGGTAGAGGAATTGGAAAAAATGCAAATTCGTTACCGCCTCAATTGACAGATTTATGATAAGGATATCCCTATTAATTTTTGGGGTGATTGCAGGTTGGAATACGCAAGCCCAGGAGGTGCCCACAGTGGACTACCCACAATTGGAAGAAGTGCTGGAGGCAATAGAAGATGATGCACAGCCGGTTTTGATTAATTTTTGGGCGACCTGGTGTGCCCCTTGCGTTGCCGAATTGCCTTATTTTAAGAAGGTGAAGGAACAAAGAACGAATCTCACAATTGTTTTTGTCAGCCTTGATTTTCCTTCTCAAAAAGCATCCAAATTACTTCCTTTTATTCAAGAAAATGAACTACCGGGCAGGCATTTTTTACTGGATGACCCAGCGGCTCATGAATGGGTCAGCAAGGTCGATGAGCGATGGTCCGGGGCACTTCCGGCTACTGTATTTAAGAACGGTAGTGATCAGGTATTTCACGAAGGTAAGTTTAGTGATTATGATGAATTGCTAAACTTTTTAGAGTAAAAGGGAGACAACAATGATTGTAAGAATCGAGTTATCCTTCCGAACAAAAATTGAATACGATGAAGAAAACTCTCCTATTGATCCTCGGGATTATGGTATTTGCTATGACCTTGCAAGCCCAGATGAGCTATGAAATTGGTAGCGAGGTAGAAGATTTCACGCTGAAGAATGTCGATGGGGAAATGGTTAGTCTCAGTGATTATGATTCTGAAGGCGTGGTGATCATTTTCACTTGCAATCATTGTCCCTATGCTGTGAAGTACGAAGATCGAATCATTGATTTTCACAATGAATATGCTTCTAAAGGTTATCCGGTACTTGCGATTAATCCCAATGATCCTGAAGTGCAGCCAGAGGACAGTTTTGAAAAGATGAAAGAACGTGCGGCCGAGAAAAATTTTCCTTTTAAATACGTATTTGATGAGGGTCAAGAAGTGTATCCAAAGTTTGAAGCTACCCGCACGCCTCATGTATTCCTCTTGGACAATGAACGTAGAATACGATATGTAGGTGCAATTGATGATAATTACAAGGATCCATCCAAGGTGGAGGTCCATTTTCTAAAGGATGCTGTAGCTGCGCTGCAAGCCGGGGCACAGCCTGATCCGGCCATGACAAAAGCCATTGGTTGTAGTATTAAGACTAAATAGGTTCAATATTTTGTCAGTGGCGTAATATCCGGGAGTGATTGCCCCGGTATTCATGAAAGTAAGAGATTCTTCCTATCTTTTATTTTTTTAAATTGAAATTCATGAATACTTTGAAGAAGGCTGTTGTGGTATCCTTTGTCCTTGCGCTTACCTGTTTGGCTTGTAACAACAATTCTGGCCCTGAATACAAAGAATTAAATCTCTTGGAATATGGGTTTCCCATCAAATTAATGGCTCCGGACAGCGCTAAAGTGGATGTCAATGATTTGGCATTCATGAAGGACATCACAGTCATACATGAATCAAGTAATTTTAGTATTCAGATTATGGTCAGTAAATCCTCAGACCGCGATGAGGACGGCTTACTCACCTACGTAAAAAAGCAAACGGAACTAAACCCCTATTTTTCAGAATTCGTATTGGAAGAGGATAGAGGTTTTATATTTAAAAACCTGATTGACTCTATGCCTTCATTCGATTTTCGGTATGTCAAGATCAAGGGTGACAGAGAATACATTTATCAGACTGGTTTGAGCACCAATTTTACGGAAAAAGAGGTGAGGGACATGTACGAGTCGGTGCAGGAACCAAATTAGAAGTTTATCAAAATTTGGTTTTGTTGAGAATGTTCAATTGTGGTCCATATGCCTTGCCCAGATTGTCCTGAGTAAAAATCTCTTTGGTGGGGCCGTTTGCAATGAGCCTTTGGTTGAGTAAAATGGTGTGATCAAAATATTCTTCGAGCGTATTGAGGTCGTGGTGGACGACAACTGCCGTTTTTCCCTTATTCCTAAGTGATCTGAGGGTATCCACGATGGTGTTTTCGGTAACCATATCTACTCCCACAAAGGGTTCATCAAGCAAATAAATCTCTGCATTTTGACACAGGGCGCGGGCGATAAAAACACGCTGTTGTTGGCCCCCACTCAATTTGCCAATTTGGCGATGTCTCAAGTCAAGCAAATCCATTTTCTCAAGCGCAGCATCAACCAATGCTTTGTCCTTTTGATTGAAGCCTTGTAACAACTTTTTAAAAGGGTAGCGCCCCATGCGCACAATGTGCTCAACCGTTGCGGGAAAATCCCAGTCTATTTCATCTTTTTGGGGTACGTACGCAATGTGCTCGGGGTGTCTTTTAATGGTCTCTCCAAATACGGTGACGTTTCCGACATCTGGTTCAATCAGCCCCAAAATAGCCTTAAATAAGGTCGATTTACCAGCCCCATTGGGGCCCACAAGTCCGTAGATTCTGCCCGGATGTATCTTGAGATAGATATTGGTCAATACCCGTTTGGATTGATAGGAGATGGATAAGCCGTTTATTTCTATCGGTAGAGCCATATAAAATCAGTTTTTTCTGGCAAAATAAAACCCTGAGAGCATAACAATGAGCAAGACGGGAATGATCCAGTATAGCATGCCGGACAATTGGGAGGTGTCCTTTTTATGCTCATTTACTGAGGCAGGGGCACTCAGTGCTTTTACAATGGTGTTCGTGTTGTAGCGAATCATGTCGATATAGTTGTTAGCAGGGCCTTTTTCGTCGCTCAAAGAATCTGCGTAAAGCTTTCCGCCGATAGATACTTTGTTGTCTTGAGCCAATTGTTTCATCAACTTTGGGTTGATGGTGGATTCGATAAATATGGCGGGCAATTGTCGCTCGCGAATGGTCTCGGTCACGCGCATGACATCACTCGTTTGGACTTCAGCATCTGTGGTTGTTCCTAAAAGCGCCACCAATTCCAGTCCATATCGCCTGCCATAATATTGGAAGGCGTCGTGTGAGGTAATCAGAACGCGCTTTTTCGCAGGAATACCCTCGATTTGCTGATAAATCCATGCATCCAATGCTTTCAATTCTCCAATAAACTCTTCGTAATTGCTTTTAAAAACCTTGGTTTTTTCTGGTTTCCATTTTATCAAAGCATCCAGGCTATTTTTGGCATAACTCATTGCTTGAGACACATCCATCCAGGCATGTGGATCCGTAGAATTTTTGTATTTGAGGCTCCGGATCGTTGGTACTCCTTTTGTCATCAGAATAATCTCTGCGTCCGTACCCGAATTTTCTATGAGCTTATTGAGCCAGCCCTCAAAAGTGAGCCCATTTTTAAAAATGAGCTCTGCCTGGCTGATCAGTTGCGCATCCGAAGGCGTTGGATTGTATATATGTGGATCCCCACCTAAGGGGACAATGCTTTCAACTGGAAAATCAGGTCCGGCTACTCTGGAAACGATGTCCTGCATGATGGAAGCCGTTGCTACCAATTGGGATTCCTGCGCGGTCGTGAGACCCAAAACTGAAATCCAAATCCAAAATATGTACACTTTTCGATTAACCATTTTTTCGATTTTGGACATAAAGATTACTGCTGAGTTTCTGTGACAGGAATTGCTCTTTGGCGCCATTGACAAATACTTTCATGGACTGATCAAATTCAAACCGGTCCGTGATCTCTAGCTCTGCGCCCAGAATGAGATCCATATTTTCCAGTTGTTGAAGAAAGCTTTTGCTGTGCTCTCTAACACCGACAAGGATATAGGCATGACCTGGTTTACCCTCTACAAGGGGGATTTGCTGTCTGACCGTAATATTGCCCTCCTGGTCGGGAATAGGATCTCCGTGGGGGTCGAATTTGGGATGATCCAGGTATTTATCAAGGGCAATGGTCAGTTCCGGAGATTGAATATGCTCCAGTTGTTCGGCAATCGGATGAATTTCGTCCCAGGTGAAATTGAGTTCCTGTACAAGAAAAACTTCCCACAACCTGTGCTTTCTGATAAGGTTGGTGGCGATCTTCTCACCCTGTGCTTTCAGTTGGACACCTTTGTACTTCTCATACAAGATGAGTTCTTTTTCAGCGAGCCTTTTAAGCATTTCTGTTACGGAAGCCGGTGAGGTTTCAAGGGCTTTAGAAATGGCATTCGTGGATGCAGATTTTGATGATTTTTCGATTATTTTGTAAATCGCTTTGAGATAGTTCTCTTCCGTTTGACTGAGTTTCATTGGTCTTAAGGGCTATTTTTAGGCGAAGCTAAAAAGAAAACCAGTATGAATCAAAAAACAGGATTAGAGATTGAGCTTGGTGATGCTATTCGCAACAGGCGTGCCGTATTTCCTAAAATGTTTAATGAGCGTGTCATTTCACAGGATGTCATTGACGATTTGTTAGAATTGGCCAACTGGGCCCCTTCACACAAGCGAACGGAGCCCTGGCGCTTTGTAGTCATTACCGGAGACAGTAAAGAAGAAGTGGGGCAGCTGGCTGCTGATGCCTACAAGTCCTATGTTGAAAAATTCGATGAATTCAAATACAAGAAAACAAAGCGAAATTTTCTGCGTAGCAGTCATGTTTTAGCCATTGTCCTGCATCGTGATCTAAAGGAGCGTGTTCCAGAATGGGAAGAATTGGCTGCTGTATCCATGGCAGTGCAAAACCTCTGGCTCGGTTGCCTGAGGAATGGTGTTGGAGGCTACTGGAGTACACCTAAATGGAGGGAATCCCTTTCAGATGCTTTGCAACTGAAGGAAAACGAAAAATGCCTTGGTTTTTTCTACCTCGGACATTATGATGCACCTGACCCTCCTGCGGTTCGTCAGAATTGGAAGGAGAAGGTGCGTTACTTTAAATAAAGCAGAAGCAAATTGCCTCTAAACCTTGGGATTAATCCTACCTACAAAAATTGGGGGCTATTTAAGTCATTTTCCTAACCAAAGACGCCAGGAACAGCAGCACGACGGCTCCGATGAGTCCTACCAGGATATCATTTAACCAAATGATTCCTGTGCCTATACTGAATCCCAACTGACCCAATAACCAGGAGCCAACAACCCCTCCGACAATACCGATTATGATGTTCCACAAAAGGCCAAAACCATCCCCTTTCATTAGTTCACCTGCCAGCCATCCGGCAATAGCACCAATGACTATAGCGTATATTATTCCCATATCATTACTTTTTACGTTCTAAGTAATATAGGAAATATTTTGATGTGATTGAAGGAATTTCGCACCGAAGTCGATTCAACAATCTTTAAGAATAACTATTTAGAGAGAAAGTAATGGGTGTAAGCCAAGATATAAGGTCATTTATTTGCCGGGCAATTTATCCTTTAGATAATAACCAGTCGCAGACGCCTCAATGTTTACCAATCCCTCCGGAGGCCCCTGGTAGAGTACTTTACCTCCGTGAATGCCCCCGCCGGGACCGAGGTCTATTACCCAATCTGCGGATTTGATGACATCCAGGTTGTGTTCTACGATTAAAACAGTATGTCCCTTTTCTACGAGCGCGTTGAACGCGTACATCAATTTGTGAATGTCATGGAAATGCAGCCCAGTAGTAGGCTCATCAAACACGAAGAAATTATGTACCCCTTTCTTATGGTTGGCTAGATAGGAAGCCAATTTTACTCTCTGTGCTTCACCGCCCGATAGGCTGCTCGTAGTTTGGCCTAGTTTGACATAGCCGAGGCCTACATCATTCAACGGTTTTATCTTTTGAATGATGCGTTTCTCATCGGAGAAAAAATTCATGGCCTCCTCGATGGACAATTCCAATATATCGTGAATATTGTTTCCCTTGTATTCTACGTGCAACACCTCATCCTTGAATTTTTTACCCTTGCACTCATCACAAGGAAGGCGCACGTCAGCCAGGAACTGCATTTCAATGATGATTTCACCTTCGCCCTTGCAAACCTCACATCTGCCACCTTCTACATTGAATGAGAAATCCCTACTGGTCAATCCACGAATTTTGGATCCGGGCTGGTCAGCCATAAGTTTCCGAATGAGATCGTAAGCATTGACGTATGTTGCCGGGTTGGAGCGCGATGAACGTCCAAGCGGGGACTGGCTGATGAACTCAATTTCCGTGATCTGATCGATATCTCCCGAAAGGTCTGCCTGAACTTTGTCCTGGTAATAGGCGCCCTGATCCAAGAGTTTTTCCAGTTTTTCAACCAGTACATCTCTTACTAGAGTTGATTTCCCGGAGCCGGAGACCCCTGTAATAACAGTGATGGCTTGAAGCGGGAATCGGGCACTTACTTTTTTGAGGTTGTGTAACCGGGCATCTTTGACATCTATAAAATTGATGGGTTGTCGCCTTGTATCGGGAACGGGAATAGACTTCGTCCCGGAGAGATACTGGGCTGTTAGTCCTTCAGATTCTTTGAGAATGTCGACAAAATCACCCTGGTAGACCACGCTACCGCCGTGAATACCAGCTCCAGGGCCAATATCTACAATGTAATCAGATTGGCGAATCACCTCTTCCTCATGTTCGACTACTATAACCGTATTTCCGAGATCCCTCAATTCTTTGAGTACTTCTGTCAGCTTGTCTGTATCTCTTGGATGCAGTCCTATACTGGGTTCGTCCAGAATGTACATGCTGTCAGTCAGGTTGCTTGACAGCAGACGCGTTAAATGAATGCGCTGGGTTTCTCCTCCGCTCAGGGTGCCCGCTCGACGAAGAAGATTAAGATAACCGAGCCCAAGGCGATCCATGGTGTAGAGACGCGTCGTCACCTCCTTGAGGAGACGTCGTGCAATCTGTGCCTGTTGATCACCCAGTTCCATGTCGTCAAAAGCAGCTTTCAGATCCGAAATGCTCAGATCCATCAAGTCTGTAAAGCTGTATTGTCCTACTTTGACATAGCTCGCTTCTTTGCGCAGTCTTTTGCCTTGGCACTCCGGACAATTGGTGCGTCCGCGGAAGCGGGAAAGTATAACGCGGTTCTGGATCTTGTAAATTTTCTTTTCGAGTTTTTCAAAGTAGGTGTAAATGCCTTTTACATTCTTATTCCCATGCCAGAGAAGGTGTTTTTGTTCTGCTGTTAATTCGATGTAAGGTTTGTGGATGGGGAAGTCCAGGCCATCACTTTCGTCAATAAATTGATCCAGCCAACGCTGCCCTTTTTCCCCTGCCCAGCAGGCAATGGCGCCTTCGTAAATGCTTTTTCCAGGATTGGGTACCACCTTGTCTTCGCTGATGCCCATGACCTTGCCGAAGCCCTCACATTTTGGACAGGCCCCAATCGGGTTGTTGGAATTGAAGAGGTGAATGTTGGGTTCCATAAATTCGATCCCGTCTAATTCGAAGCGATTATTGAAGTGATGTCTTTCGCCATCCACCATGAGGATGCATTCTCCGTAGAACTCCGCGAAGGCGAGGCCAACGGAATCCGCCAATCGCTGCATTTCTTCTTCCTCCCCTTTTTTGATCAAGCGATCCAACAGGATAAGATATCCTTCTTTTCTCAGGTTAACCACGGTACCTTCGAAGTCCTTATTTTCTTCCACCCAATCCTCGAGATAGCCGGGGCGTTCATCCAGGAAGTAGCGGTTGTAGCCTTTTTGCAATAGCATTTCAAATTCCTTCAGGCCATTGCGCTCCGGGTACTTATTTTGCACCGGTACGAGTACCATCACTTTGCTGCCGTCCGGGAGACCGGCATAAAAATCTACAACATCCTGCACCTGGTGTTTGATCACCTCTTTACCACTGACCGGGGAGAAAGTTTTTCCGGCCCTGGCAAACAGCAGCCTGAGGTAGTCATTGATTTCTGTGAGGGAGCCAACTGTAGAGCGTGAGGACCCCGAGGCCCTGTGTTGTTCTATACTGATAGCCGGGCATATATTTCTTATGTAGTCTACCTCTGGCTTTTTCATTCTGTCCAGAAATTGCCGGGCATAAGAGGACAAGCTTTCCACATATCTTCGCTGGCCCTCAGCAAAAAGTGTATCCATGGTGATAGAGCTCTTACCGGAGCCGGACAGACCGGTGAAAACGATCAGCTTGTTTTTGGGCAGGCTGAGTGAAACGTTTTTTAGGTTATTGGTGCGCGCACCAGTTATTTCTATGTGGTCTTGCATGCGTATTTCAAATGACCAGGTAAAGGTATTCTATGATTCGCTTAATAAAGCAAATTTTGGGGGTATTGTTTATTTTACGTTTTCCGAAGAATTTGACTTTAGTACTGAGGTGAAAACTCCTGTGCTTGTCGGTGGAAATTGACAGTGAAGGAAATCACTTAACCGAAAACTGATTCCCAGTCAGGTGCCAAGTACTTTTATTTTAATACTACTTTTTTCTCATAACGCAAGCCAAATTGCTCCATGGCCTCAATGATTTTCAGTGATTCCCGACCTATGTCCGTTAGTTCGTAAAAGACTTTCCTGGAGTTTTTTTCGGAAGCTGTACGCCTGAGTAAATGATTGGTGGTCAGAAAATGCAGCTCGTCGTTGAGTACCTTGTCACTGATTTGAGGCAGTTGTTGTTTCAATTCGGAGGGTCTCAAAGGCCCCTTTCTCAAATTGTAAATCAACAAGAGCCTCCATTTGCCACCCAACATCTCAATTGTTGTCCTCATCGGACATCTCGCACTTAGGGTCATCTCCATATATTTACTTACTTCCAGGTTAGTAAAAATACGCAACATCCGGGCAACTGTGGAGGTTTAAATACCAATTCAATGGAAACGATATGACGCATATCTTACATATGGCAGTTCTCCTTTTAGCCCTCACGGCTTTGCATTCATGCGATGCGCAGGAGAAAGAAATCAAAAACGAAAATACCATGACCTTAATCTACGTCTACGATCCTCTTTGCGGATGGTGCTACGGTTTCTCCCCCGTGATTCAACAATTTTATGAGCAAACAACAGAGCTCAAAGAGGTTCGGGTGATCAGTGGCGGCATGGTGACCGCAGAGCGGACAGGCCCCATTGGAGAAGTTGCTCCCTATATCAAAGAAGCCTACAAAGATGTGGAGCAAAGTACAGGTATCACTTTCGGCAAATCATTTTTAGAGGATGTATTGGAAGAGGGCAGCACCATTTTTACTTCAATTCCACCCTCCATAGCCCTGGCAGTGTTCAAAGATATGATGCCTGAGAAGCAGTTGCAATTCGCCGGGGATATCCAGAAAGCCATTTATTACGATGGTGTCGCACCTGAAAATCTCCAGGCATGGTCGGAGAGAGCAGCCCAATACGGCCTGGACCAGGAGCTATTTTATGAGCGCCTACAGTCTGAGAAGTATGCCCAAAAAGCCCGGGAAGACTTTGCCGATGCCCAAACATTGGGTGTTCGCGGCTTTCCTACAGTATTTGTCAAGGATGGGGATCAAATGCATCTTTTGGCCCGCGGTTATCTAGATTATGCATCCCTGGAGAAAAATTACAAGGAGGTCGTCGGGAAACACTGACAAAGCATTCTTACATTAAATAAAACATCACAATGAAAACGATTGCGTTAACAGGCGGCAGCGGCCGAAAAGGAAAGCTATTTCTGAACAAAGCGATTGATGTTGACTAAAAGGTTCGTGCACTGGCAAAGGCCCCGGGAATGAGTGGCTTGAATCAGCCGGACAAGTACCTGTTTCTCAGCTTCTAAATCGCCAATGAGGGAACCGACCGTGCCTGAAGCGCCAGTGAGGAGTATTTTCTTGTACTTATACATCTGGACTTTCTTTTTCTATGCCTTTGAACACCCAGATAATGCCTGGAAAAGACCCCAACATGGTCATGATGTAAAAAGTAAAGCTCACGGATACGGCTGCAGGCTCCGAAATATCGAATAGTTGTGCGCCGTAAAGAAAACAAAGCTCTCGAATCCCAATACCGCC
>Ga0102929_1001094_pt1 | contig 16164 bp, 16 predicted proteins | sample SalPonR1_B_D2_MG_FD_78510 | JGI IMG/M metagenome (GOLD analysis project Ga0102929, IMG submission 78510) | Salt pond soil microbial communities from South San Francisco under conditions of wetland restoration - Salt Pond MetaG R1_B_D2_MG | ecosystem: Environmental > Aquatic > Marine > Intertidal... | reverse complement strand
TACACGAACTTCTGCACCCGCTTCCCCTCGTAGGTCTCGGTCGTGTAGATGTTGCCCTCGGAGTCGGTCGCGATCGAGTGGACCGCGAAGAAGAGGCCCGGCTGGCGGCCGCCGTCCCCGAAGGTGGTCAGGATCTCGAGGTTCTCACGATCCATGACGTACACCTTCATGTTCTTGCCGTCGGCCACGTACATGTACTGCTGGCCGGGATCACGGCTGAAGGCGACGTCCCACACCGATCCGTCCCCGAGCGTCTCCGGCGCGATCCGCACCTCGTCGACGAAGGTGCCGTCGGTCTGGAAAACCTGCATGCGGGCGTTGGCGCGGTCGCACACGTACACGAGGCCGTCGTTGGACGGGTCCGCACAGTGCACCGGTGTCCGGAACTGCTGCGGGAGCGGCTCCGAGGGATCGTACGATCCCATCGGCTCGTCGCTGGGCTCGTTGCCGTAGGCGCCCCAGTAGCGCAGGAACTCGCCGGTGTTCGCGTCGATCACCGCCACCCGACGGTTGCCGTAGCCATCCGCCAGGTACGCCTCGTCGCCGGTCTCGTCGAAGGAGATCTTGGCGACCCGCCCGAAGTGCTCTTCGGAGTTCGAGTCGACGCCCTGCCCGGGCATCCCGATCTGCATCAGGAATTCGCCGTCCCGGCTGAACTTGAGTACGTGCGAGTCACCGCCGCCGTTCCCGCCGATCCAGACGTTGTCGTTCGGGTCGATCGTGATGCCGTGATTCGACGACGGCCACGTGTAGCCCTCCCCGGGCCCGCCCCAGGAGTTCGCGAGATTCCCGTCCGGATCGAATTCGAGCACGTACGGGGCCGGGATGCAGCACTCCCCGGTGGGCGGGTCCTGGGCTGCGCCGATCTCAGTGCGCTCGTTGAGCGGCGCCTGCCTGTGGATGATGAAGACGTGGTCCCGCGAGTCGACGCCGACGCCGACGACCGACCCGAGCACCCAGTGGTTCGGGAGCGGCTGGGGCCAGAAGGGATCGACCTCGAACATCGGAGCCTGAACCTGCCCCTCCGCCTGCTGGCTGGCGGCACTCTCCAGCACCTCCGCACCACAGGCGAGCAGGACGACGCCCGCCACGAGGGCGAGGGCGATGTTGCGTGGACGGCGTGCGATCATCTTGGACTCTCTTCGGCTGGATGGCCCGACGTCGACGCCAGGCTCGATCTGCGTGGCAGGCGGGTGGCCTGATCGGGCCAGCCTACGCATTTTCGTCGGCCCACGCCAGCCTTCCCGACCCCTCCGCGATGCGATCCCGACCCCTCCGCACCGTTCTTCTCGCGCTGCTCCTGCTCTTCGGCCTGCCCGCCGAGCAGAGGGCGCACGAGATCCCCGAAGACGTCACCATCCACGCTTTCGTACGCGCCGAGGGGGACGTCCTGCGCTTCCTGGTGCGCGTCCCGCTCTACTCGATGCGCGACGTCGACTTCCCGCTGCGTGGACCCGGCTGGCTGGACATCGAGGGATCCACGGAGCTGCTGGACGATCTCGTGCGACAATGGATCGTGTCCTACGTCGGCTTCGAGGAGGACGGGCGTCCCCTCGGCGACCCCCGGATCGTCGCGACCCGGATCGAACGGCCTTCGGACCGGTCGTTCGAGAGCTTCGAATCCGCGCTGGCCAACGTCCGGGCCCCGATGCTGCCATCCGACATCCAGCTTCCCGGCCCGCAGGCGCTGCTCGATGTCCTGCTCGAGTACGACATCGCGTCGGCCGAGTCCGACTTCTCGATCCGTCCCGATCTCGCCCACCTCGGGGTCAGCACCGCGACAGTGCTCCGGTTCCAGCCGCCCGGCGGCACGGAGCGCGCGTTCAGGTACGAGAGCAACCCCGGACTCGTCGAGCTCGACCCGAGCTGGTGGTACGCCACCTCGCGCTTCATCGCGCTGGGCTTCTGGCACATTCTCGGCGGCCTCGACCACATCCTCTTCCTGCTGTGCCTGGTCATCCCCTTCCGACGGTTCTGGGGGCTCGTGCCGATCGTGACCGGATTCACCGTCGCGCATTCGATCACCCTCATCGCCGCCGCGCTCGGGATGGCACCGAACGCGCTCTGGTTCGCCCCGCTCATCGAGACGCTGATCGCCGCGTCGATCGTCTGGATGGCGCTCGAGAACATCTTCGGGGCCGGGCTGAACCGCAGGTGGGGGATCGCCTTCGCCTTCGGGCTCGTGCACGGATTCGGCTTCTCCTTCCTGCTGTCGGAGTCGCTGCAGTTCGCGGGAAGTCATCTGCTCAGCTCTCTCCTCGCCTTCAACATCGGCGTGGAGCTGGGGCAGCTGGCGCTTCTCGCGGTCGCGGTCCCGGCGCTCGGGTTCCTGTACGACCGGCTCCCCTCCGAACGGATGGCGGTGATCGTGCTCAGCGCGCTCGTCGGTCACACCGGGTGGCACTGGATGACGGAGCGCGGGGCCGCGTTCCTGGCCTACGATCTCACGCTGCCGGCGTTCGATCTCGCCTTCGCCGCCCAGTTGCTCCGCTGGCTGATGCTGGCGCTGATCGTGGCGGGGGCCGCGTGGGGTCTCCGGGAGGGAGTGCGGTGGTGGGGTGGGTGGACCGCCGGACGTGCCGACCCGCCCGATTCACGGGCCGGACCGGTGGCGGGCGCCACCGGCACCGGATAAGTGAGCCGAGACGCCTCGCTCGCTACTCCTCGACCACACCCTCGTACAAGGGATTCACCGCCAGGTCGTCGTCGATGACGATCTTCCTGTCCCACGGGAAGATCAGCGTGTCGTCCGTCTCGAGCGCATAGAGATCGGGCTCGTAGCCGTTCGTGCGCTTGAAGCAGGTGGCGGTGCTGATCTCGGCCGCGCCGACGTCGCGCAGCGCGGCGATCGCCATCCTCAGCGTGTCGCCGCTCGAGGTGACCTCGTCGACGATCAGGACCGACCGACCCGCCGCACGGGTGGGAGCCTCCGAGAAGATCCGTGGACGCTCCCGGTGTGCTCCCTCCGACTCGTGACGGGTGATCGTCATCGTGTAGAGTTCCGAGCGAAGCACCGAAGCGACGACGCCCGCGGGGATCACACCTGTCCGCGCGATCCCCACCACGAGGTCCGGATCGAACTCCCGGGCGGCGCGCATGGCCAGTCCACGACACAGCTCGCCGAAGAATTCCCAGCCGACTTCGAGGTACTGACGGGGATCGGGGTCCGGGTCACCGGGAAGACGGAAGGTCGCCATGGTCGCTCCAACTGGGTTCGAAGGGGGACGAATAGGATAGGCGAGATCGTCCGCAAGGGACACTCGTACGGCCGCGCCCGGGGTTGCCGACGAACCTCGCCCCCGCTCATTTCGCTCCGTGCCCCGACGATCCGGGACCGGCTCGACCTCCAAGGAGACCCGCCAGATGACGTTCCTTCCCCGACTCCGCATCCTCCCCATCACCCTGCCGGCCGCCTGGGCGTTGGCGGCGCTCGTCCTCGTGATCGGTGCGCTGCCCGGCTCCGCCCAGATGATCGCACCCAACCCCTGGGCCCCCGAGGCCGGCCAGTGGGGCGAGCTTCCCGACGGCCGGCAGTGGGGAGCGGTCAGCGCCATCTACCCGTCACCCGACGGCCAGACCATGTGGGTCGCGGAGCGGTGCGGCGTGAATACGTGCGCCGACTCCGACGTCGATCCGATCCTCCAGTTCGATCTCGAGGGCAACCCGCTCCAGAGCTTCGGCGCGGGGCTGGTTCTGTGGCCACACGGGATGTTCGTGGACGACGACGGGAACGTCTGGGTCGCCGACGCGGCCTACATCGGGGCGCCGACGGCGGAAGGACGCGGCCACGTGATCCTCAAGTTCAGCCCGGACGGAGCGCTGCTCATGACGCTGGGCAGCATCGGTCAAATGGGCGACGGTCCGCAGACCTTCAACCGGCCCTCCGACGTTCTGGTGGCACCCGACGGCAGCATCTTCGTCGCGGACGGACACGGTGCGGGCAACAACAACCGGATCGTGAAGTTCGACGCCGACGGCGAGTTCCTGATGGAGTGGGGCGAGACGGGGGAAGCGGACGGTCAGTTCCGTGACCCGCACGCCCTCGCCATGGACTCGCAGGGCCGGCTGTTCGTCGGCGACCGCGCGAACAGCCGCATCCAGATCTTCACGCAGGACGGCGAACACCTGCAGACGTGGACCCAGTTCGGACGGCCCAGCGGGCTGTTCATCGACGAGAACGACGTGCTCTACTCGGCCGACTCCGAGTCCAATCTCGGGCGGAATCCGGGGTGGCGCCGGGGGATCTACGTCGGCAGCGCGGCGGACGGCTGGGTGACCGCCTTCATCCCCGACGTGGAGCCGAACCCGGACCGGTCGGGAACGAGCGCCGGCGAAGGCGTCGCCGTCGACGCGGAGGGCAACGTCTACAGCGCCGAAGTGGGTCCCCGTCAGGTGAAGAAGTGGGTGCCGATCAACTGGTGAGGGACGAGGACGCAGCGACGCGCGCACGAGGCGTGAGAGGCGACGAGCAGTCCGCTCCAGACCCGACCCGATGAAGTTCCTGTCGGGACACCTCGGGTATGCCCTGAGGGACGAGCAGTTGCGCCGGAATCTGGGCGGGCTGGTCCGATACCTCGTCTTCCTGGGCGTGGTCATCGCCGTGTACTCGGTGCTCTTCCACGTGGTGATGCTCCGCGAGGGCGAGTACCACTCGTGGATCACCGGCGTCTACTGGACGCTGACGGTGATGAGCACGCTCGGCTTCGGGGACATCACCTTCACGAGCGACCTGGGGCGGGTCTTCAGCGTCGTGGTGCTCCTCTCGGGCATCATCCTGTTGCTGATCGTCCTGCCGTTCGCCTTCATCCGGTACTTCTACGCGCCGTGGCTGGAGGCTCGGCTCCGCATGCGCGCGCCCCGTGCCGCACCGAAGGGCACGACCGGGCATGTCATCTTCTCGGCGTGGGACGAGACCGTGGAGGTGCTGGGCAAGCGGCTCACCCGGGACGGCGTCCCCTGGTTCGTGATCGAGGAGGATCCGTCCACGGCGACCGCGCTGTACGGCGACGAGATTCCCGTGGTGCGGGGCGCCGTCGACGACGTCGAGACCTTCCGTGCGCTCGAGGTGGACCGTGCGCGGATGGTCGTACTGAACCGCGACGACCTCACCAACACGAACGTCGCGCTCACCGTCCGGGAGTCGTCCCCCGATCTCCAGCTCACCTCGATCGCCGAGCACGACCACTCGGTCGACATCCTCGAACTGAGCGGGTGCTCGAACGTCCTCCACCTCAAGCGACGCCTGGGTGAGCAACTGGCGAATCGGGTGTGCGCAGGTCTCGCCCAGGTGCACGTCATCGCCTCGTACCGGGACCTGCTCATCGGGGAGTTCCCGGTTCACGGCACCCCGCTCGTGGGGAAGACGCTCGGTGAGAGCCGCCTGCGGGAGATCGCCGGCGTCAATGTGGCGGGCGTGTGGGACCACGCGGAAATGCTCCCTCCGCGACCGGGAACCGTCCTCACCGAACTCGCGGAACCGGTCGTCGTGGGATCCGCCGAGGCGATCGAGCGGCTCAACGAGTACCTGATCATCTACGACACGAACGTGCATCCGGTCGTCGTGATCGGAGGGGGCGAGGCGGGCAAGTCCGTCGCTCGGGCCCTGCGCGCCCGTGACATCCCCGTGCACATCCTCGAGCGTGATCCCGACGTGGCCGCCGCCCTCGAACCCCTCGCGGACCGTCTGGTGGTCGGGGACGCCGCCGATCGGGACGTGATGCGGGAGGTCGGCATCGAGGAGGCGCCCTCCGTCGTCCTCACCACCAACGACGACGCCACCAACATCTACCTCGCCGCCTACTCGCGACGCCTCAATCCGGACGCCCGGATCCTGAGCCGCATCACGCACGACCGGAATCTGGCCGCCATCAAGCGTGCCGGGGCCGACCTGACGCTCAGCTACACCACGCTGGCCGTCGAGACCATCTTCGCGCTCTTCCACGAGCGACCGCCGATCGTGCTCGGCGCCGGGGTCGCCTTCCACTACCTCCCCTGCCCCTCGGCACTCGTCGGGGTGACCCTGCGGGAGAGTGGGATCGGCGAACAGACCGGCCTGACGGTGGTCGCGATCGAAGAAGGCGACGACCTGGTATCGGACCCCGGTCCGGACACGCGGCTCGTGGAGGACTCGACTCTGCTGACGATCGGCACCGACGCGCAGGTGACGCTGTTCGAAGACACCTGGTGACGAGGGACCGGCGCGGTCGGCGGTGGGGACGGAAGTCCCGCGGCCGAGGCGACGGACCACCATGGCGGCCGACTAGGCGCGCTCGACCCCCAGCTCCGCCAGCAGCTCCTTGAGCTGACCCCAGGTCGACCAGAAGCTGCCGAGCTTCTCGTTGCGCTTGGGGTTGTGCCAGTCGGAGCCGCCGGAAACGACCAGCCCGTGCGCCTTCGCGATCTCTCGATACTGCTTGATCTTCGAGGGACGGTGGCTGATGCGGTATGCCTCGAGCCCGCGGAGGCCCGCGTCGGCGAGCATCGGGGTGAGTGACTCCACGAGGTCTCTCGGAGGGTGCGCCCAGACGGGCACGCCACCGGCCCCGAGAATCACCTCGATGACCTCCTGCGGTGAGCCGAGGTCCGTCGACACGTAGGCGTCGTGGTGGTCGCCGATCCAGCGATCGAAGGCTTCGTCCAAGGAGCCGACGTGGTCCGCATCCACCATGGCTTCGGCCAAATGCGGGCGTCCGATCATGCCGCCGTCCCCCGCGATCTCCTCGACCGATTCGAGGTCGACGGCGACACCCTGGGCGCGCAGCCGATCGACCATGTCCGCCATGCGTTCGCGCCGCCTGAGACGCGCGCGGCGCCCCCGCTCGAGCAGCGTGGCGTCGGAGATGTCCACGCCGTAGCCCAGGATGTGCAGCTCCCGACCGTCCAGGGTCGAGCTGAGTTCGCACCCGGAGATGACGGTGACCCCTGCGTCCTTCCCCGCCGCCTGCGCCGCCGCGACCGCGGCCACGGTGTCGTGGTCCGTGATCGAGATGGCATGAAGCCCGCCGGATCGTGCTCCGTGCACGACCTCGGCGGGCTCCCATGCGCCATCCGATGCGGTGGTGTGGATGTGGAGGTCGAGCCTCACGCGAAGATGTTGCCGGCGCTCGCGCTCTCGAGGATGTCCTCCTTCTCGATACGTGCGCCCTCCGGCAGGTGCTCGGGCAGTTCGTCGCCCGCGTACTCCGTGAGGATCGTCACGCGATCGTCGAGCACCTTCATCACACCGCCTGCGATGTAGTAGCGATCACTCCCCTTGCCCGTCGGGAGGTCGACGTCGAGCGCCCCCATCCCCAGCAGTGTGATCATCGGGGCGTGACCACTCATCACGCCGACCTGTCCGTCCCACGCGGGCGCGACCACCGCGACGGCCTCCCCATCGAAGACCGTGCGGTCGGGAGCGACGATCCGAACCGTCATCGCCATCGTCAGCTCGCCTTGTCCAGCTTCTCGGCTTCCGCGATCACGTCGTCGATGCCGCCCTTCATGTAGAAGGCCTGCTCCGGCAGGTGATCGAACTCACCGTTCGCCACACGCTCGAACGACTCGATCGTATCCTCCAGGCTGACGTACTTCCCGGACAGGCCCGTGAAGACCTCGGCCACGAAGAACGGCTGCGAGAGGAAGCGCTCGAGTCGACGCGCGCGGCCCACGATGACCTTGTCCTCCTCGGAGAGTTCGTCCATCCCGAGAATCGCGATGATGTCCTGCAGATCCTTGTAGCGCTGGAGGATCCGCTGCACCTCAACGGCGACATTGTAGTGGCGCTCGCCGACGAACTGCGGATCGAGGATCCGCGAGGTCGAGTCGAGCGGGTCCACCGCGGGGTAGATCCCCTTCTCCGAGATCGACCGCGACAGAACCGTCGTGGCGTCCAGGTGGGTGAAGGCGGTCGCCGGAGCCGGGTCCGTGAGGTCGTCCGCCGGCACGTAGATCGCCTGCACCGAGGTGATGGATCCCTCCTTCGTCGAGGTGATCCGCTCCTGCAGCTCACCCATCTCCGTCGCGAGCGTCGGCTGGTATCCCACCGCCGACGGCATCCGGCCGAGCAGCGCCGACACCTCGGATCCCGCCTGCGTGAAGCGGAAGATGTTGTCGATGAAGAGCAGCACGTCCTGCTTGTCCACGTCGCGGAAGTACTCCGCGATGGTCAGCCCGGACAGACCCACCCGGAGACGCGCGCCGGGAGGCTCGTTCATCTGGCCGTAGACGAGCGCCGTCGATTCGAGAACGCCCGCTTCCTTGAACTCGAGCCAGAGGTCGTTCCCCTCGCGCGTCCGCTCACCCACGCCGCAGAACACGGACCGACCGCCGTGCTCCATCGCGATGTTGTTGATGAGCTCCTGGATGATGACGGTCTTTCCGACGCCGGCGCCTCCGAAGAGACCCGTCTTTCCACCCTTCACGTACGGAGCCAGCAGGTCGACGACCTTGATGCCCGTCTCGAAGATCTCCGTCTTCGGCTCGAGCTGGTCGAACGGCGGCGGCTGGCGGTGGATCGGCATGCGCTGGACGTCGGCCGGGATCTCGCCCGCCTCGTCCACCGGCTCGCCGAGCACGTTCAGGATGCGACCGAGCGCGGGCTCGCCCACCGGGACCGAGATGGCCGAGCCGGTGTCGATGGCGTCCATGCCGCGCTGGATCCCGTCGGTCGAGGACATCGAGACGGCCCGAACCTGGCCTCGCCCGATATGCTGCTGGACCTCCGCCGTCACGTCGAGGTCCTCGCCCGCTTCGGACGTGGCCTTCACGCGGACCGCGTTGTAGATCTCCGGCAGGTGAGCCGGGTCGAATTCGATGTCGAGCACGGGTCCGATGACCTGCACGACCTTTCCGATGTTCTCAGCCATATGTCCTTTTCTCCGAATCGAAGCGCGGGGGTGTGGTCGGACTACTCGAGCCCGGCCGCACCTCCCACGATCTCGGCGATCTCCTGCGTGATCTGGGCCTGACGTGCCCGGTTGTACGTGCGGGTGAGGTGCTCGAGCACGTCGCCCGCATTGTCGGTTGCGTTCTTCATCGCGGTCCGCCGCTGCGCCTGCTCGGCCGCGGCATTCTCGATCAGCGCCGTGAAGACGGCGTTGCGAATGTACGTCGGAAGGAGGCGCTCGAGGATGAGCCCGGCGGACGGCGACAGAATGAAGGTGTCGGCCGGCTGCTGGTCCTCCGACTGCTCCGGTTCGATCGGGAGCAGCTTCGTCGTCTGCGGCGGCGTCGAAAGGGCGGACTTGTACTGGGACGCGATCAGATAGACCGCATCCAGGTCGCCCTCCACGAACCGCTTCCGGAGCGGCGCGATGAGTCGCTCCGCATCGTCGACCGTGGGCGTGTCCCCGATCGAGACGTCCTCACTGGCGATCTCCTGCCCCCGGAACCGGAAGTACGCGATCGCCTTCTTTCCGGCGATGTGCAGCTCCGGCTCCACGCCCTTCTCGCGGAAGTCCCCGAGGAATCCCCGGGCTTCCTTGATGAGGTTGGCATTGAACCCGCCCGCGAGCCCGCGGTTCGCCGTCATCAGCAGCACCGCGACCCGCTTCTCCTGCTCCGGACGCCGCAGCAGCGGAAACTGCTCGGCGAAGGCCGGTGCATAGAGGCTCTCGACGATCTCGCGCAGCGCGTCGGCGTACGGCGTGGCCGCCGCGACCCGGTCCGTCGCGCGCTTGAGCTTGCTGGTCGCGACCAGCTCCATCGTGCGCGTGATCTGCCGCGTGTTGTCGACGGACTTGATCCGTCGCTTTACGTCTCTCGCGTTGGCCACGTGTCAGCTCTCCCCGGTCGGTCGGTCAGTCAATCGCGACAGTCTCAGGCCGAGGCGCCCGCGAGGGCGTTCTCGGACGGAGCGTTCTCGGCGAGGAAGTGCTCGGTGTACGTCTCGATCTGGGACTCGAGCGACGACTTGATCTCGTCCGTGAGGACCTTCTCCTCGCGGATCCCCGAAAGAACCTCCGGCGCGTGCGCCTTGAGATGATCGATGAAGCCACGCTCCCACTTCCGGATGTGGTCCACGGCGACACCGTCCACGAACCCGTTCGTGACGGCGTAGATCGCGGCGACCTGCTCCTCGACCGGAAGCGGCTGATACTGCGGCTGCTTGAGGATCTCGACCGTCCGCTCACCACGCGCCAGCTGCTTCTGCGTGGCCGCGTCGAGGTCCGATCCGAACTGGGCGAAGGCCTCGAGCTCACGGTACTGCGCCAGGTCGAGACGGAGCGATCCGGCGACCTTCTTCATCGCCTTGATCTGCGCCGCACCACCCACACGGGACACGGAGATACCGACGTTCACCGCGGGGCGGACGCCCGAGAAGAAGAGGTCCGGCTCGAGGAAGATCTGTCCGTCGGTGATCGAGATGACGTTGGTCGGGATGTAGGCCGACACGTCGCCCCCCTGCGTCTCGATGATCGGCAGCGCCGTCAGCGAGCCACCACCGTTGTCGTCCGAGAGCTTGGAGGCGCGCTCGAGCAGACGGGAGTGGAGGTAGAAGACGTCGCCCGGGTAGGCCTCGCGTCCCGGAGGACGGCGAAGGATGAGCGACAGCTGGCGATACGCCTGCGCCTGCTTGGAGAGGTCGTCGTATACGCAGAGCGTGGCCTTCCCCTGCCACATGAAGTGCTCGGCGAGCGCCGTCGCGGTGTAGGGCGCGATGTACTGCATCGGCGCCGGATCCGCGGCATTCGACGCAACCACGATGGTGTAGTCGAGCGCGCCGTGCTCACGGAGCGTCTCCACCACGTTCGCGACCTTGCCGGCCCGCTGACCGATCGCGCAGTAGACACAGATGACGCCCGTGTCCTTCTGGTTGATGATCGTGTCGAGCGCGATGGCCGTTTTCCCGGTACCACGGTCGCCGATGATCAGCTCTCGCTGTCCGCGGCCGATCGGGATCATGGCGTCGATCGCCTTGATTCCCGTCTGCATCGGCTCGTCGACCGGCTGACGGGCGACGATTCCCGGCGCCACGATGTCGATCTGGCGCGAGCCCTCGATCCCGTCGATCGAACCCTTTCCATCCAGGGGGTTGCCGAGCGGGTCGACCACGCGGCCGATGTAGCCCGGGCCGACCGGCACCTCGAGCACGCGGCTCGTACGGCGCACCTGGTCGCCCTCGCGGAGGATCGTCCAGTCCCCCATGACGACCGCACCGATGTTGTCCTCCTCGAGGTTCAGCGCGAGCGCCGTGACGCTCTCACCGGTCTCGGAGGAGGTGATCTCGAGCATTTCGCTCGCCATCGCCTTGGTGAGTCCGTAGATGCGGGCGACGCCGTCCTTCACCTCGAGAACCTCGCCGATCTCCTCGGCGTGGAGCGCGTCCTCGTAGTTCTCGATCTGGTTGAGGAGAACGCCCTTGATCTCGCTGGCGCGGAGCTGGGAATCGTTGGCCATGTCCGTCTATATCCTTGTTGGGTTACCGCGTCGCGCCGGAGCTCTGCCGCGCCAGGACCTGGCGTCGCATGCGCTCGAGGCGTCGACGGAGTGAACCGTCGTAGATCGTGTCACCGCTCCGGACGACGATGCCGCCCAGGAGGTCGGGCTGCACCCGCACGTGCGGGATCGCCGTCTTGCCGAGCATCGCGGAGAGCCGCTGCCCGATTTCTTCCGTGGTCGCGTCGTCCAGGGGGCGCGCGACGCTCACGTCGACGTGGGCACGGTTGAAGTGCTCGTCGACGATGCCGGCGTACTCCCGCGCGATGGCGCGCAGGATCCGCTGGCGATGCTTGTCGATGGTGACCTGGACGAAGTTCACCACCTGCGCGGGAAGCCGGTCGCCCAGCACCTCCCGCACCAGACGCTTCTTGTCCTCGACGTCGACCCGCGGTGTCTCCAGGAAGAGCTTGAAGTCGGGATTCTCGTCGAGTAGGACGGATACCGTCTCGATCGCCTCGGCGAACTCCTCCACGGCGTCGTGCTTCAGCGCGGACGCGAAGAGCGCCTCCGCGTAGTTGCGAGCGACGGTCTCGTCTCTCACGCCTCGACCTCCTGCGAGACGTTGTCGATGTAGTCGAGAACGAGGGCCCGATCCTTCTGGGCGTCCATCTTCTCGTTCAGCAACTTGCCCGCGGCCGCCAGGGCGAGGTCCACGGCTTCCCTGCGGAGCTCCGTGATCGCCTGGTCGCGCTCGCGACCGATCTCCGCACGAGCGGACTCGAGGATCGACTGCGCCTCGGCGCGAGCCTTCTCCTCGATCTCGGCGCGGAGACGCTGCCCCGCGGCCTTGCCCTCGGCGATCAGTTCGTTGGCCTGACGACGGGCGTCGGCCAGCTGCGCCTTGTGCTCCTCGAGGAGCTTCTTGGCCTGCTCGCGAGCCTCGGCGGACTCGTCGAGAGCCCCCTGGATCCGCTCTTCACGAGCGTCGACCTGCTCGAGCAGCGGGCCCCACGCGAACTTCCAGAGAATGCCCAGAAGCGCGAAGAAGACCACGGTCGCCCAGACGGACAGTCCGAGATTCACCTCGAACAGTCCCGGCTGCCCGCCGGCCGCATGCAGCGGTGCCGGAGCGGCCACGAATACGACGCCTGCAAGCGTCGTGACCGCCAGTGCGGCCGACCGGGTTCGGTTGAAAAGTGTCATGATGCGCATCGGTTCGGGGTGAGGTCGATCGAGGCCGGACACGCGGGGCGGGCGTCCGCCCACCCCGCTCCAATCGTCCGGTCGAACGCCTCGGGTCAGAACTTCAGGAAGACCAGTGCGAGGCCGAACAGCGCGGCACCCTCGACGAACGCCGCGAGGATGATGGAGGCCGTCTGGATCGATCCGCCGGCCTCGGGCTGACGAGCGATACCCTCCGCTGCGGACGAGCCGATCTGGCCGATTCCGATTCCGGCACCGATGACCGTCAGGCCGATCGCGAGACCGGCACCGATGAGTCCCATTCCGGGAGTAGCCGTCTCAGCTTCCTGAACAGCGGTAAGAAGAGCATACAGCATGAATTGAATCCTCGGATTCTCGTGGAGGGTTCGAGTCCGGCGAACCGGACGATTGGGGTCGTGCTATCCGCAGCGCCTCAGTGCGCGTGTCGGATCAGTCCGATGAAGACCGCGGTCAACATCGTGAAAATGAAGGCCTGCAGGAACGCGACGAACACCTCGAGGATCATGATCGTCGAAGCGATCAGGACCGAGGCTCCAGCCACGTAGAAGCTCTGGTAGACGAAGATCAGTCCCATCACCGCGAGCACGAGTGTGTGTCCGGCCATCATGTTGGCGAACAGACGAATCGCGAGCGCGAACGGCTTGGTCAGCTTGCCGAGGAACTCCACCGGAGCGAGAAGCACCAGCATGATGGGCTTCATGTAGCCCGGGAGGCCCGGCGGGATGAAGAAGATCGTCCTGGCGTACCCGGCCGGTCCGAGCGCACGGAAACCGGAGATCTCGGTGGCCAGGAAAGCGATGATCGCGAGCACCGCGGTCACCGACAGATTCGCCGTCGCCGTGATCCCGAAGGGCGTGAGGCCCAGCAGGTTCATGAAGAGGATGAAGAAGAAGATCGTCAGGATGAACGGCGTGTAGCCGTCCGCTCCGTGGCCGATGTTCGCGCGGACGACGTTGTCCCGGAAGTACAGGATCACCGCCTCCATCGCGTTGGAGAATCCGCTCGGGGCCTTCTCCGGATCACGCTGCCTCGCGGCCTTCGCCATCGGGACGAAGATGCCGATGCAGAGGAAGGCGGCGAAGATCATGAAGACGAGGTGACGGGTCGGCGTCAGATCGATCGTGGCGCCGAGCAGCTCGAACGACGGGAAGTGCACCACATCGGTCGGGATATTGAGCCCGAAGAACTCGATGTAGCTGCCGTCGGCGATGTGGCTCTCGATGAACCCGGGGAGTTCGTCGAACGGGAGACCACCCGACGCCTCGGCGCCATATTCGGCGCTCTGGGCGCCGTATTCCGCGTCCTGCGCGTAGCTGTCGCCCGCGGAGGTCGCTTCCTGTAGGCCGATCACTCGACTCATTCCGTCGTTTCGATTCGTGTGCCCCGGCGGAGGAACCATCCCTCCAGCAGAAGCAGCGCGAAGAAGTATCCAGCCAGACCCAGCAGCAGCGGCGCGGCCGCGAGATCCGTCTCCGTCTGTGTCACCAGCAGCCCGGCTACACCGAGCACGCCGACTCGTGCCGCGCCCCCGAAGAGAAATGCCAGCAGGAACGCATTGTTCGCTTCGTCACCGACCCGACGCGTCCAGAGGATCGCACCGAATGCCAGCAGCTGGACCGGGATCGCGACCACCGCCGCCCACACGAGCGACCGTCGTCCCACCGGATCCAGCACGAGGCCGAATCCCGCCGTCGCCAGAGCGACGAGCAGCACGGCGACGAGGGTGTAGGTGAGGAAGGTCTTCAACGCTCTTCCTCCTCTTCACTCTCGTCGTCGGGCGGATTCCGCAGACCGGACACGTGCGAGTAGAGACTCCAGAAACCCGCCGCGAATCCGATCAGCATCCCCAGCAGCGCGAACACCGGTGAGGTGCCGAGCTTGCCGTCCAACCAGTCGCCACCCAGAAGAAACAGGAGGATCGAGGCCGCGAAGGACATCCCGTATCCGATGAACTCCGACGAAGCCCGAATGGCGTCCCGCGGACCACCCTTCCCGGGCTTCGATCCGCGCTCCGACATGAGCCCTCCAGATTCGTTCCGGCGTAGCCAACAGAAGGTAACGCTTGTGAAATTTTGCACAAGCGCTGTCTGCGCCTATGGTAGAGAGCTTCCGAACGTCCTCTCGATGCCCGATTCGAGGCAGACGCCCGGGGCGGCGGATCCCGCATGATAGCTTGACGTTCTCGAATCGAACGGTCTAGCTTCCGTCCCCTCGACCCACCTATGGAGACCGCTGGATGACCTCACCCCGCGACGCCGTTGCGGCCGACCCCGACGAGATCCTTCTCGAGCGGGTCGCCGAGGTGTCGAGTGCCCTCCGCTCCGAGGTGGAGAAACGGATCGTCGGCCAGCGGCACGTCGTCGAGGGCGTCCTCACGGGGCTTCTCGCCAACGGACACGCGCTTCTCGTCGGCGTCCCGGGCCTCGCCAAGACCCTCCTCGTGTCGACGGTGGCCGAGGCGCTCGACCTGAATTTCAGCCGGGTCCAGTTCACCCCCGACCTCATGCCCACGGACATCACGGGTACCGAGGTCATCGAGGAGGATCGGACGACGGGCAAGCGGATCTTCCGGTTCGTGAAGGGACCGATCTTCGCGAACATCGTGCTGGCCGACGAGATCAACCGCACGCCGCCGAAGACCCAGGCCGCGCTGCTCCAGGCCATGCAGGAGCGTCAGGTGACGGCCGCCGGGGAGACCCACCGGCTCGAGCGCCCCTTCTTCGTGCTCGCCACGCAGAACCCCATCGAGCAGGAAGGCACCTATCCCCTTCCGGAGGCGCAGCTCGACCGGTTCATGCTCGAACTCCAGATCGGATACCCGACGAAGGAGGAGGAGGAGGAGATCGCGATGACCACCACCGGGGGTGGATCCGTCGAGGTCCATCCGGTCGTGTCCGCCGAGGAGCTCGTTCGACTCCAGGGGCTGGTGCGCCGCATCCCCGTCTCGCCGTCGCTGGTCTCTCTCTGTGTCGCGATGGTGCGAGCCACGCGCCCGGACGACGACGAGGCCGCCGGGGTGACGCGGAAGTACGTGTCGTGGGGCGCCGGACCCCGGGCGAGTCAGTACCTGGTGCTCGGCGCCAAGGCACGCGCCGCCTCGCGCGGCGACGCCATGCCGACCTACGACGACGTGCGCGCCGTGGCCCCGCTGGTCCTGGCCCACCGCGTCGTGCCGAACTTCCAGGCGGAGGCGGACGGTCGCACCGCCCGCGACCTGGTGACCGAACTCATCGGAGACTTCGCCTCGTGGAGCTGATGCCGGATTCGGGCGACGACGCCCACCCTCCCTCTAGGTCGGAGGCCCGCTCGTGATCTGGCTCTGGATCGGGGTGGTCCTCCTGCTCGTTGTCGTATCGGCGATGCTGTCCGCCGCCGAGACCGCGGTGTTCTCCGTCGGTGCGAGTCGCCTCGGCACGCTGCTCGACGAAGGATTCGAAGGCGCCGACGCGCTGTCCCGCCTGCGCAGGAATGCGTCGGTGCTCCAGACGTCCATCCACCTGCTCATCACGCTGCTCAACCTCGCCGCGGTCGGGCTCGCGGTGGGCTTCGGTGCGTGGCTCGACGGGGTTCGGGGGTCGC
>Ga0102929_1001092_pt1 | contig 16181 bp, 15 predicted proteins | sample SalPonR1_B_D2_MG_FD_78510 | JGI IMG/M metagenome (GOLD analysis project Ga0102929, IMG submission 78510) | Salt pond soil microbial communities from South San Francisco under conditions of wetland restoration - Salt Pond MetaG R1_B_D2_MG | ecosystem: Environmental > Aquatic > Marine > Intertidal... | reverse complement strand
GCTGCTTCTCTGTGGCGTTCTTTTGTTTCCCTGTCAGTTACCAGGTCTACTGCAACGGATAGACCGATTCCTCTGACGTCACCTATTATGTCGTATTTTTCCTGCATCTTTCTGAAACGTTCCATGGCGTAGTTCCCTGTCTCGGTCACATGGGACAGGATGTTCTCATCCCTGAGGACATTAATTGTGGCAAGTGAAGCAGCGCTGCAAACAGGATTGCCCGCTGCAGTGAAAAGGTGTGCAGGAGCTTCCCAGCTTTCCATAAGCTCCGCCCTTGCCACCATTCCGCTGAGGGGGAGCCCTGAGGCCATGGCTTTGCCCATTATTATTCCATCCGGTACAACGTCGAAGTTCTCTATACCGAACCACTTGCCGGTTCTTCCAAAACCCTGTTGTACTTCCTCCGAAAAGAAAAGTATCCCGTGTTTCTCGCAAAGTTTTTTCAGGTCCTTCATGAATTTTACGGGTGGAATAACAAGTCCCGCATCACCCTGTATGGGCTCAATTATGAAGGCACCAACCTCATCTGGGGGGATATAGGACTCAAAGGCATTTTCGATCTGCTTTATTGTAAAATCTGCAACTTCGTCCTCTGTCATTCCAGGCAGAGGTGTCCTGTAGGTATCCGGATAAGGAACTTGGTGGATATCTGGGAGCAGCGGGCCGAGGTGTCTCCTCATGGGAAGACTCACGGCGCTGAGGGACAGTGCCCCGTATGTGCTTCCGTGATATGCTCTCATGAAGGATATGACCTTGGGTCTTCCAGTTGCAGTCCTGGCGAGCTTTATAGCTCCGTCATTGGCATCTGAACCACAAAGGCCGTAAAAAACCCTCTTCCTGAAATCTCCCGGTGAAATCTTTATCAATTCCTTTGTCAGCTCAATGATCGGTTCGTGGTACATGTAGGCGTGGGTATAAAGGATAAGTTTTTCCGACTGGTTCTTTATAGCATTCACTACTTTGGGATGACAGTGACCTGTGTTGATAGCTCCTGCACTGGAAAGAAGATCGATATAACTGTTTCCGTCAACGTCTTCTACTATCGAACCCGATGCGCTTTTGACGACAAGGGGGTAATAGGGGACCTTTGCAGCAGGAGAAGTAACAGCCTTGTCCTCTTCAACCAGTTTCATGCATTTGTCCAGTTTTTTCGAAGTCAACTGACTTTCAACTCCTTTATTCTGAATTATTACAGGTATTCTGAAGGAAAAATGATAATGATTCAAGTCAAAATCGGCTATCCAATAATAAAAGAGGCGGGCTTTATACCCGCCCCTTTCGAGTTTTTACAGTTAAGCATAAAGAGAAAGAGTTATTTGGTCATTCCTACCCCTTCCATTGCCTTGTTGAAAAGTTCCTCTCCAAGCATCTCGCGAAGTTCGGGCCATACATCTTCACGGACGGCCTGTGCACATGCGCTGAGCTCTTCGTCGGTAAGATTTACGATGGTCCAGTCGAATTCGTTTTTAAGGATATCTACGTAATGCTGGTCTTCGGTAGCGACCTGCTCCCAGCGAATAGCAGATGCTTCATCAGCTGCTTTCTGCAGGCCAGCCTGTACGTCTTCGGGAAGATCTTCCCACTTGTCCATATTGATAACTATAAAATGGTTCTCGAAGTAGTCATTGTACCTTACCCAAACGCTGTTAACGTCTCTGAAGGACCAGGCCTGGAAGGATCCTCCGCCCATTTGTCCATCAGCGATGCCGGTCTGGATGGCACTGTAGGTTTCAGCATAGGGGATAGGGGTAGCTATATATCCAAGTCTCTTGTAGGTGAGTTCGCATGCCTTAAGGGGCATTACACGGATTTTCATACCCTTGGCCACATCGGGATCACCTGGAGCTTCCGGTACGTCACTGAGGGATACTCCTGCTACACCAACCGGGAATACTGCAAGAGCCTTGATGCCATGATCTGCCCAGAGATCCTGAAGAACTTCCATAGCCCATCCGTCAGGGCCGTAGGCATCCTGGGCCTCTTCTACGTTTCTTACAAGATAGGGCATGTAGTATGCAAAGTTCAGCTTGGGATCATATGCTGCGTTTGCTATCTGGAAGCCCATCTCAACGTTGCCTCTCATTATAAGTTCGAAGGTTTCTGTCCAGTCACCGAGCTGGTTGTTCGGAAAAACGCTGACCTCTACCTGTCCGTCGGTGTACTCTTTAGCCAGTTCGGCGAATTTGTTGGCAGTTTCATCATAGGGTGTTTCCACAGGGTTTGGATGTCCTGCCTTGAATCTCCATTTTGGAGCTGCTACTGCCATGGACGCCAGACTTACCACAAGTGCTACTACCAGAAAAACAGCTAAAAACTTTTTCATTATTACGAAACACCTCCTGAAATTTGTTCCTTATCGTTTACTCTATCCCTTGATCTCCGCTCTCTTTTTATTCAGGCATTCCCCCCTTTGTTTTTTGAATGATTATCCCCAGATTCAGTTCTTTACGGGGTGTTATTTGATGTTCATAAGCAGCCTGGGCAGGAACATGGAAAGCTGCGGGAAATAAGTGGTGATAAGAACTACAGGCAGCTGTACAACAAGCATTATCTTAACTGCAGGTTTGACGTATTCATCAAAGGATGCTCTTCCAATTCTTCCTCCGAGATAAAGTATTGGGGCGCATGGAGGAGTAACATTTCCGAGGCCAAGGTTCGTTCCTACAATAGCTGCAAAATGGACAGGGTGTACTCCCAGTTCGAGCATAAGGGGCAGAAGAAGTGGAGCCGCAAGCATTGTTCCGCTGAAATCGTCCATCATCATACCTATAACTATAAGGAAAACGTTGACCAGTAATAGAAGTACGTATTTGTTGTCTGAAAGAACCAGAAGGAAATCGGCGAGCTGCTGTGGAATCTGCTGCATGGTATATATCTTGGCCAGTATCGATACGAAGAATAGCATAAGGGCGCAGACTCCGCTTGTAGTAGCCGAAGAGACCAGGGAGTGTCCAAGGGTCTTGAGATTAAGCTCCCTGTGGATCAGAAATCCTACCAGTATCGCATAGAACATAGCTATTGCTGCGGATTCTGTTGGAGTTGTAATTCCTCCGTAGATACCGCCCAGAATGATGACAGGCATCAAGAGACTCCAAATGCCGTGTTTTGTTGCTCTGCCGACCAGTTTCATGGTTTCACCCAGGGGCATTGCAGGCTCAACGGTAACCGTAGGTATTTTCTTCACCTCAAAGTAGTTGAGCACACACATCAGGAAGGTCATAAGAACACCGGGAACAACCGTGGCAAGGAAACATGCTGCAACTGACTGCTGGGTTACCCAGGCATAAAGTATCATCGGTACGCTGGGAGGAATAAGCTGTCCCAGAACTGAAGCCGTACTTACTATTGCCACAGAATAAGGTCTTGGATACCCGAAGGTTTCAAGGCGGGGTATCATTATGCCTCCAATACATGCTACAGCAGCGGTACAGGTTCCTGCTATAGAACCGAAAATTGCACAGGCTACTATGGTGGCTGCACCCATTCCTCCTCTCATCCTTCCGAGGAAAGCCTGGGCAAAGGTAGTGAGCCTTTCGGCAATTCCTGAGGATGACATTAAAGCTCCAGCCATGATGAAAAAGGGCATTGATAGAAGGGTAAGGGAGTTAAGCGCGTAGTATCCTGCTGGAAGAAGGAAACCAAAACTGAAGCCGTAAACCATTCCCATATATATTGCGGCGGTCATAAAACACAGTGCCACCGGTAAACCTAACATTATGAGTCCGATAAGCAGAAGTAGATTAATAGCAATAACCATAACTATTCCTCCGTATTCCTGTTGCTGTCTTTGCTAATGTTGTCTCCAGATCCGACTAAATCTTCCGCACCGGACTCCTTGATCGCTTCCTGGATGCTTTCTTCCAGCTCGGTTCCTACAGTAAGGGGTCTTCTGCCAGTGGCCTGGCCAAAATAGTCAAGGAATTCAACGGTGAAGTAAAAATCCATAAGGAGTGCGCATATAAAAATACTTACCTGGGAATAGACCATGGGTATCAATAAAACAGAAGAAGTCTGTCCTTTCTGAAAACCCCAAAGCACGTACTGCCAGCCCCAGTAGGTCATGAAAAGGCTCAGGCATACAGATAAAAAAGCCGTGAAAGTTTTTATCCAGACAAGTTTTTTCGGATCCTTTACAAAAGCATTCACGAGATCTGCCTTTATATGACTTCTGTCGGCAGTACCCCATGATGCTCCCATGAAATAAAGCCAGAATCCTATCATGGTAGCCAGTTCTTCTATTCCCATAAGCGGCATTACAAAAACATATCTTAAAAAGACCTGGACTACTATTAGAGTCAATACCGATAGAGAGGAAATGATCATTATAGCTTTTTGCGGGAAGGCAAGGGCCTTCCATAGACCGCCTGTCATTATCTTCAACATTTTGGGTTAACCACCTCTTTGAGCTATTATTTGGAACAATTACAAAAAATGTCGGCATCTGCCGGTTAAACAAGAAAACTTTTCTTCGAATCCACACTCCCCTCTGTCCGCAAACTTTTTACTCTTTAAAGGACCTTTTTAAGCATCTCCCTGATTTACAGGGAAAAATCCTGTTGACTTTAGTTTTAAGATTCATTTAAAAGTTCGATTTCAGTTAATATTTGCCGGTGATTTAGTATTCAGTTTTATTTTAGAGATTGTTTCCGTAATCTCACGGTTTTGTAAAATTCAAGGGTCTGGTTTTTGAGGATCAGGTCCCACGACCAAGGAAGGAGAGGAGGCCGTCTTTGAACTTTTGCCTCCGGAATAGAACCGCCTTTATGAGTAAAAAGAGAAAAAAACAAAAACGGAGCGGTCCGGAAATCAAGATCTTTCCCCCTCTGTTCTCCTGAAAAAATACGGCTCTCAGAGTGTTGTAATGTTATGTATCAGTAATATTACCTGAGTCTAATTCGAGTGTCAAAATAATTCGCAAATTCTCAATAATCCAAATCTGTTTTTTTAAAAACAGGTCAGCCTCGAAAAGGGGGTAACGAAATTAAAATAGCACTTTTTATATTTCGGTAATATACTGTCAAATATAAATCCTTGGAACTCTTGAAGTCACGAAGCTAAGCACCTGGGTAACTATGGTATCAAGACTGTCGGCGATCTCCTTTATTGTTATTTCCTCTTCTTCCTGCCTGCCAAAAAGAACTACTTCGTCTCCCTCTTCTGCTTCAGGAACGCTCTCGAGGTTGATTATAGTCTGGTCCAGGCAGATATTGCCGATGACTGGTGCCCTTTTTCCTCTGACTATTACCTCTGCCCTGCCCGAAAGAAGCCTTGACATTCCATCGTAAAAACCCACCGGAAGGATTCCTGTCCTTTCTTCTCCTCTCGTCATATATTTAAGACCGTAACCGACACCTGTTCGAGGTTCGAGATTCCTGATAAGGGCTATCTTTGTTTTGAATGAACATGTCGGTCGTATGTGTATCTCTCTTGAGCGCCTGCCGCTAGGCAAACCGTAGAGCAGGTTGCCGGGCCTGACCGCATCCAGGCAGTATTCGGGAAAGTTTACGATTCCCGGGCTATTGCAGATATGCTTGAAATCGATACTGTATCCTCGTTTTTCCAGTATTGCCATGAAGTCCGTAAATCTCGAGAACTGCCATCTTGTATAGGCCGGATTCTCTTCATCGGCTGTGGCAAAGTGCGAGTATGCACCATGGATACTTATTCCCTGGGACCTGTCCAGGAGATCACAGAGTTGTGATAATTCCCTTCCCTGGAAACCGGTTCGGCTAAGTCCTGTGTCAAACTTGAGGTGTATTTTGGCCTTTTTGCCCATGCTGAGGGCTGTCCTGTTCATGTGCTCAAGAAACAGGAAATCTCCACATGATGAGTGGATATCCTCCTTTATGTATTCTTCGGCAGCTTCCTTTGGCGATGCAGTCAATACAAGGATCTTTCCACTTATGCCCTTCTGTCGAAGTTCCAGCGCTTCTTCCGGAGTTGCTACTGCGAACCAGTTGCAACCTTCTGATTCCAGTATTTGCGCAGTTTTTACGGCACCGTGAGAATAAGCGTTTGATTTCACCACAGCTATAATTTCACAGTTTTCCTGTATTATTCTTTTGACCTCCCGGTAATTAAGCCGCAGATTTTCTGTATAGATCTCGAGCCAGGTCTGTCTCAGCATGGCGAAGGCCTCCTTTAGCCTCTTTGTGTTAGTAAATTCTTTCCGGATCAAAGGAACGGAAGAAATGTTGTATTCCTTAGCGTATCAGTCCTGGACTAAAACTTCATTTATCATCTCCCGGTAGGGAAAAAGCCCAAAAATCCCCCCGGTATGAAGAAAGAGTAGCTTTTCTTTTTTGTTCCATGTCTTCTTGCTTATTTCCTGTGCTAATCCGTAAAAGGCTTTGCCAGTGTATACCGGGTCAAAAATAAGGGCTTCTTTTTCAGCAACGTCCTTTATCAATGACAACTGTTCCCGGGTAGTTCGCGTATATCCTTCACCTATATAGAGATCGTTGACGTTGATATCCTTTTCGCAGATTTCCATTTCCGGGAAGTAATCTTTCCTTATCGCAGCCATAATATCGAGGACTCTGCCTTTTACGGTTTCAGAGTCAAAAGCAACGCTGAAGCCAGTTATTATTGATGAAAGGCCAAAAATCGCTTTGCCAGCCAGCATGCCTGCAAGAGTTCCTCCTGAACCGGTAGGACAGATGATGTGATCAGGTTCAAAGCCCGAGGTGCTGAATTGTTCCATCATTTCCTTAACCGCTCTTACGTAACCCAGCGATCCAGTAGAATCTGAAGCTCCAAGGGGGATAAGGCAGGGGTTAAACCCTTTTTTCCTATAGTCTTCAGCGATATTTTTCATGAGGTCTTCGGTCTCAATAAGGGTATATCCTTCTGCGTATGTGACTGAAGTTCCCAGCATTCTGTCGAGGAAAAGGTTACCTTCGGGAAGGGATGGTTTTTCCCCGCCCAGTACAAGGTGGCATTTCATACCAAGTTTTGCGGCTGCAGCAGCAGTAGCCCTCGCATGATTTGACTGGAGACCTCCGCATGTAATGAGGGTGTCGAATCCATTCTCGAGAGCATGGAAGCAGCTGTATTCAAGTTTTCTTACCTTATTTCCGGAGAATGCAACACCTGTCAAGTCGTCTCTTTTAATGTACAGTTCAGGTCCTTTGAGCTCTTCGGTCATAGTTGCCATTTTGTGTATCGGAGTGGGCAGATTAGCTAAGTTTACGAGATTCTCAAGTGGGTTCATAATAGAATACCTCCCTGGAAGGTTTTATTGATCGGATTATCAGTAGATTATTGAGAATTATGAAAATAATACCACCAGTATTTGTGTTTGTCCCATTACATTTAATGCATTGAGCTATATCTCAACTATCAGTATGTGTTATTCTGATAATTATAGATCATGATTCGATTCTTTCCTGCGAGGTGAGTGCAGTTGCAAAGACAAACAAAGAAGCTTGCCAGAGAGGTCAACGTCCTTGTTAAAGAATACGTCGAAATAGAGAGAGATATCTTTAAGCCATCTCTCAGAAAATCGCTGCCAATTCCGGGTTTTTTCAGGCCTGTTGATTACAAAAGTCATTACGATCGCCTTGGACAGATGCTGGAAGAGCTGGAGAAGATCAAAAAGGAGATCTCAAGCCTGAGACCGGAAAGCCAGAGCCTGGAAGGTAGATTTCTTATAACCCTCCGTTCCTATGTTACAGGTCTTGCTAAAGCACAGGTTCAGCTGAAAACCATGTGTCTACATCTTGACCATAGGAGTGAAGGCGGAACCTACTCTAAAGCGGAGTACAGGGAAGAAGCCCGTAAACTGAGGGAAATGGAAAGAAAATATTTTGAGACGGGGAAAAAACTTAACGAGCTTCTGGCTGAAATAAAGGGAAAGAAATAATTTCCATAAAGAATATTCTGTTGGGGATTGTAAAAATTCTACATTTTGTATAATCTATACATGTGGGAATCTTGTCCATGAAGGAGGTGTCTTTTTTTGAGTACGGGTATTGAAGCTTATGAGACGAATATTTCAAAAACTGTGGTAGTCAGGTTTTCTCCTGGTGTGGATATATTTAAAGGACTGAGGGAGGTCTGCTCGGAAAAAGGCATAACTTCAGGTACCATAATAACTATGTTGGGAAGTCTCAGATCGGCCACTCTTGTCTGTGTAACACCGGATCTTACCCGGGAGACAGGGGCAAGGTATTTCGATCCCATTGAGATAGAAGGCCCCCTCGAACTCATAGGAGCACAGGGAATTATAGGTCTGGAAGATGGCGGTATCAGTATCCACCTGCATGGAACAGTTGGCACTGATGAAATGGAGCCAATTGCAGGACATATAGTGGATAATGGTAGAACTCTGGTTCTTGCAACCATGGAGATAGTTGTTCAAGGCTTCGGTTCTGTGGACCTGATCCGTTCATACGACGAAGAAACCGAGTTTGTAAGGTTTGACTTAAAGAAAAAACCAGAATAAATGTTTTTACACATGATAATACCAGGCTCTGTTTTCAGATCACAGGTCTTCAGAATGTGGATGTCAGCTTGTAAATACCGAATTCACGATGTTTCAGTGACTCAGCTTTTGTGAATTTGCCGTTGCAAACTTCCAGAACAAGGGCGTAAAGCCTTTCAGCACACTCTTCAATGGTTTCATCTCCAAGTATTATATTACCGGCGTTCAAGTCAATGTTTTCCTCCATCGTTGTATATGTTGCCGGGTTTCCTGTAAGCTTGATTACAGGGGCAACAGGGCAGCCTGTTGGTGTGCCTCTGCCTGTTGTAAAAAGGACCAGTTGTGCTCCACCTGCCACCATGCCCGTTATTGACTCAATATCCTGACCAGGAGTGTCCATCATGAAAAGGCCTTTTCCGGTTGGTGTCTGGGCGTATTCGAGAACTCCCTGAAGGTGACTGGATCCGGCCTTGTAGATACACCCAAGGGATTTTTCCTCAATTGTAGTAAGTCCACCGTCAATATTGCCCGGAGTGGGCTGACTTCCCCTGAGATCAACCCCCATTCGCATAGCTCTCTTTTCACAAGCGTTTACTATGTCCAGCAGGTCCTGTCCAACCTTTTCGGAAATACCCCTTCTGGCAAGTACATGTTCTGCTCCTATCAGTTCAGTCGTTTCTGAAAGGATCGATGTGCCTCCGTTATTGATGTGGATGTCGGAAACAGTACCCTGTACAGGATTGGCTGCGATACCGGAAGTTGTGTCCGATCCTCCACATTCAAGGCCTATAATTAACTCGGAAATCTCAAAGTGAGTTTTGCCCTGGCCAGAGATTTTCTCACTCAGCTGTCTGGCAGTCCGCAGCCCCCTGGCCTGTGCGGCCAGAGTCCCACCGCATCTCTGGATGACAAGACATTCTACCGGTTTGCCTGACATGGCTATATCCTGGGCAAGTGCTTCAGCTTTCAGGCTTTCGCAGCCAAGTCCTATCACAAGAACTGCTCCGACGTTTGGATTTTTCCCGAACCCCGCAAGAGTTCTGAAACATATGTCAAGATCGGGTTTTATCTGGGCACATCCATGCTGATTTGGAAGATAAACTGCTCCTTCTACCTGTTCTGCAATCCTCGAAGCAACTGTAGCGGCACACACAGATGCCGGTATTACCAGGAGGTGGTTTCTAATACCTGCTGATCCGTCTTCCCTTAAGTAGCCTTTAAAGTCCATTATTCTGCATCCTCCCTGTCTCCACGGGCTCTCGTGCTTTCCAGGTTCTGTATATGTACATGGTATCCTTTTTCAATTTTTTCAGTAGACCTGCCGATGTCCTCTCCGTATTTTCTGACAGTATGGCCTTCTTCAATGGTCCTGAGAGCTATTTTGTGTCCAAATGGTACAGGGCAAAGAGATCTTAGAGTATATTCCCTGCCACCGAGAAGAAACCTTACTGTCTGACCTTCGGAAATATTTTCCAGTACAGTTGCTACATCGTCTTCCCGGTGAACTACCAGTGCGTTGTTTTTCATATGACCACCTCCAGGTAAAATAGTTGAAAGGATCTATCGTAAAAAAACAGATCCTAACAGGTCTGAATATACAACAAAAAAGATGTTGAGGGATAAAAAATATTTTTCAGGCAAGTTCTTTGTTATTTATAAAAATAAATAAAATTCTTTCAACAGGGACTATTCCCTTCGGCCTTGACAGTTTTTTACGAAGGGTGTATTTTTCAGAACAACAAAATGTATTCAGCCTGCATACAACTTGTCTTTTGCCACATCATTCAGGAGGTCTGTTCTTGCTGAAAAAACAATCGAAAAAAAATCAGGCTTATTACAGGATCAAGTCCCTGATAGGAGACACTCAGTTTGTTAACAGCCACCATATTTCCGAAAATTCCCTTGCAGGCAGACTTAAAATGAGTCGCACTCCTGTGAGGGAAGCCCTTCAGCAACTCGAGATGGAGGGCTTTATCAAGATAATTCCCAACAAGGGAATTGTGGTTCTTGAAACTTCGGTGAACGAGTTCAGACAGATATACGATATGCGTATAGCCATTGAGGAATTTGTTCTTCGAGAATTGACAGGAAAGCTGTCAGAGGAACAGCTGGCTATCCTTGAGGACATTATAGAAGAACAGGGCAAGTGCATTGAAAGCGAAGAAACCACCCGGTTTCTCAGTCTCGATCGACAGTTCCACGAAGCTTTATTCAGATTTTACGACAACCCCATGATAATTGATTACATGTCTAACCTTAGAGATAGACTCTATTCACTTAACTATAAAATGCTCCAGTCCAAAGAGAACAAGAAACTCTTTCTGTCAGAGCACAGAAAGATTCTTGAGGCCCTCAGAAAAAAGGATGTCATTGAAGCAATGCGAAATATGGATATCCATCTCAAGGGGGGCAAGACAAGGCTAATGTAGGATGAGCCTTGCAATCCTGTTGCAAGATAAAACAGTTGAAAGGTGGTGTTTATCAGAATTTCATGTTGTTGTAACAATTGCTGTTTTAGTAATGCATGTTAACAATCAAGAACACTAAGGAGGTTCGCGGTAATGAAGAAAAAAGCTTTATTGTTAGTGCTCTCGGTTATTATGGTTTTCTCAATGTCGGTGACAGCTATTGCTGCTGATTCGATCAAATGGATAGGTCAGAGTTGTTTCCCGGTCCAGCTTCCTGTCGGAATGTACTTCCCAATGTGGGCTGACAAAGTAGAGACCATGAGTAACGGTCGCCTTTCAATCGAAGTCCATGGTTCAGGAGAGATCGTTCCAGGAACAGCAGTTTTTGATTCTGTAAGGGACGGAGTTCTTGACTGTGGTCAGAACACACCAGCATGGCAGAAGGGCCAGTATCCTGCTGGAGACCTTTTCTACACTCTCCCAGGTGGAATAACAGAAACGAATGATATTCTTGTCTGGATGTATGGTGGGGAAGGTCAGGCCCTTGCCCAGGAGATGTACGGAGATGTGATCAAGGTGTTCCCCCTTGGACTTACTCCTCCTGAAGAGATCTGGTCCACCAAGCCGGTCAGGACTCTGGACGATATCAAGGGTCTAAAGGTCAGGTCTGCAGGTCTCAGTATGGAGCTTTGGGAGAAACTTGGTGCTTCAGTTGTACTTCTTCCCGGAGGAGAAGTTGTACCTTCCCTCAGAAGAGGAGTCATAGACGCAGCCGAGTTTGCTTTCCCCAGCATGGATGTAGGCCTTGGACTTCATGAGGTCTGCGATTATGTTTTCGGTCCTCCTATCCACATGGGAGCAAACATGTTCCAGCTTGTTATCAATCCAAAAGCCTGGGAAAAACTTCCGGAGGATCTTAAAGAGATCGTTAAGAATGCAGCAATTGCAGCAACCTTTGAAGGATATGCAAGGTTCTGGGTTGACAGCATTAAGGCTTTTGACGACATAAAAGCATCTGGTGTTGAGGTTATTAAACTTTCTCCCGAAGATCAGCAGAAGGCTCTTAAGCTCTCCTACGAAATCCTTGAGGAGAAATCAGCCAAAGATCCTATGTTCAAGAAGGTCTGGGAATCTCAGAAGAAGTTCCTCGATTCCTATGTTGACTTCTACAACTTCACAAAGTTTGATAAATAGCATTAACTTTACGTTCTGTAACATACAGGCGGGTTGGCCCATTCTTATTGGGCCAATTCGCTGGCATAGGAGGTCTTAAGATCTATGGGACTTTTGGATATGATAGAAAGATTTAACGAAAAGATGGGAATAATCGGGGCCTGGCTGGTTATTCCACTGAACGCGGTAGTTGTTTACGAGGTTCTTATCAGGTATGTATTGAATAACCCTACAGATTGGGTCTATGACACAGCCTGGATGCTTTTCAGCGCCATGTTCCTCCTTGGAGGAGCCTATACAATGGTCAACAAAAGACATGTCAGGGTTGATATTATTTTCAGTTCTCTACCCGAGAAGTTCCAGGCCTGGTATGATGTCTTCTTTTTTGCGGTCCTTTTTCTCCCCATTATGGGTCTTCTGACATGGAGGGCAATTGATTTTGCTGCTTTTGCATGGTCAACAGGAGAAAAACTTTCTACCACATTGTGGAATTTCCCGTCCGCACCGGTTAAAACTTTCATCCCAGTCGGTTTTGGAATGCTTTTCCTCCAAGGAGTAGTTGAACTGGCAAGAAATCTGCAAAATGCACTTAAAGGAGAATCGAAATGAATCCTCAAATCCTTGCTGTATCGATGCTGGCAATCCTGATCATCATGGTCATGTCAGGGGTTCGTCTCGCTTTTGCCATGATGTTCCTTGGAGTTACTTTCGGCCTGTATTACAGGGGACCGGCAATGCTTTCCCTGTACATGCAGAATACTTTCGGAACAATGCAGAACGAGATCCTCATCGCAGTTCCTCTTTTTGTCTTTATGGGGTGTATCCTGGAAAAAAGCGGTGCGGCGGAAAAACTTTTCCATACTATGTACCGGCTTTTAGGTCCCCTGCGGGGAGGTCTTGCTCTTACTACGATAATTATAAGTACGCTCTTTGCAGCCTGCACCGGTGTTATTGCTGCATCTGTCACTACCATGACTCTCATGGCACTTCCGGCAATGCTTCAGAGAAAATATGATCATGGATTGTCTACGGGAGTTGTCTGTGCTGGAGGTACCCTCGGAATTCTTATACCCCCCAGTGTAATGCTTGTTCTTCTTGGCCCCATGGCCAACCTTTCGGTGGCAAAGCTTTTTGCCGGAGCTCTTATGCCAGGACTTCTGCTAGCAACTCTTTATATCTCCTATATCATAATTCGGTGCTGGCTACAGCCTGATCTTGGTCCATCCATAACTGAAGAGGAAAAAGAGGAAGGAACAAAATCTGGACTTATTCTCCAGATGCTGATCTACATGCTTCCAATAATGGGTCTGCTCTTTGCAGTTCTTGGATCAATTCTTTTCGGGATAGCTTCCCCGACAGAAGCTTCTGCACTGGGAGGTTTCGGAGCTGTAATAATTGCACTTCTCTACAAGAAACTGACGATAGAGACCCTGCGCGGTGCTGTCTACGAAACAATAAAAGTCACATCCATGGTTTTTTTCGTCATCGTTGGAGCTTCAATGTTTACATCGGTATTTTTATTTATGAGAGGTGGAGCGCTTATTGAATCGGTACTGCTGGGACTTGGTCTTGGTAAATGGGGAATTATATTTGTCATGATGCTAACAGTCTTCATAATGGGTATGTTCCTTGACTGGATAGGAATCGTTTACATTATAGTTCCAATATTCCTGCCGATAGCTACCCATCTCGGACTTGATCCACTGTACTTTGTTCTTCTCATCAGTATCAACCTTCAGATGTCATTCCTTACTCCGCCTTTTGCTTACTCCATATTCTTTGTAAAAGGAGTAGCGCCTCCAAGTGTGACCACAAAGGAGATCTACTGGGGAGTGGCACCCTTTGTAACACTTCAGGCTATTGCTCTTGCCATGTGCATTATCTGGCCCGAAATAGTCATGTGGCTTCCGACTGTGGGAGTCTAATGATTGTGGAAAAATAGAGAGAAAAGATCAAAGGAGGTTTTTTTATGTGCGCCAAACCTGTAAAAAAGAAAGGGCCCTCTTCTGTCAAAAAATATGAGAGTAAGCTCCTGGAACATTTTTACGAGACTATGGTCAAGATCAGGTATTTTGAGTCAAATATTGAAAAGAAATTTCTGGCCGGAGAGATCCCCGGGTTCGTACATCTTTACATTGGAGAAGAGGCAACCGGAACAGGAATAATGAGCAATCTTACCCATACAGACTACATAGAGACTACCCACAGGGGACATGGTCATACTGTAGCCAAGGGTGCGGATCTCAAGAAAATGATGGCAGAGATCTTCGGCAAAAAGACCGGTTTCTGCAAGGGGAAAGGTGGTTCCATGCATATCGCGGATTTCAGCGTTGGAATGCTTGGTGCCAACGGGATAGTCGGCGGAGGGTACACCCTCGCAACAGGAGCCGGGCTTGCCTGTAAGATGCAGAAAAGAAAGGACATTTCCGTAGTCTTTTTCGGAGATGGCGCTTCCAACAGGGGAACTTTCCATGAAGCTGCCAATATGGCAGCAGTCTGGGACCTTCCTGTACTTTTCGTCTGCGAGAACAATCAGTGGGCGTCAACAACCCCTTATCAGACCACAACTTCAGTTGCTGATATAGCTGACAGGGCACAGGGTTATGGAATGCCTGGAGTAATAGTGGATGGCAACGATGTGTTCGCAGTCTACGAGGCAGCAAAGGACCTTATCGAAAAAATGCGCAAGGGAAGTGGCCCTGCTCTTCTTGAGTGCAAGACTTACCGTTTGAAAGGGCATTTTGTGGGAGATCCTGAAAGATACAGAACAAAGGAAGAGGTCAAGAAAGTGCAGGACGAGACCGATCCTATAGTACGTTTTGAGAAAAGGGTTCTCGACGAAGAAGTAATGACAGAAAAAGAACTTGAGGAGATCAGGAAAAGGGTAGAGAAGGAAGTCGATGAAGCAATCAAGTTTGCTGAAGAGTCTCCTGAGCCTGATTCTTCTGAAATATACCAGGATCTTTACGTGTAGGGATGGTGAATAGAATGAGAGAAATTACATTTTCCCAGGCCACTCTTGAAGCAATGCAGGAAGAGATGTCCCATGACAACTCAGTTTTTATCATGGGTGAGGATATAGCAAGACAGGGAGGAATATTTGGCCAGTTCAGCGGTCTTCCAGAACAGTTCGGTTATGACAGGATAATTGACACACCAATAACCGAAACAGCAATTGTAGGAGCCTGCGTAGGAGCAGCCCTTGCAGGAATGAGACCAATTGCAGATATGCATTTCGCTGATTTTGTCGGTGTTTGCATGGACGAGATATACAACCAGATGGCAAAGGTCCATTACATGTTCGGCGGACAGAAAACGGTGCCTATGGTACTGAGAGCTCCCGACGGCCTTATCAACCAGGCTGCGGCCCAGCACTCACAGAGCATGGAAGCCTGGTTCATGCACGTGCCAGGCCTGAAGGTAGTTATCCCTTCAAATCCGGCTGATGCGAAGGGGCTTCTCAAATCAGCAATTAGGGACGACAATCCCGTTTTGTATTTTGAGCATAAATCACTATTCAGACTTTCCGGACCGGTCCCCGAGGAGGAGTTCTTCACTCCTATAGGCAAAGCCAAGGTTGTAAAGGAAGGTTCTGATGTAACTCTTGTTTCCTATTCGCTCTGTTTCAATCATTGCCTGCAGGCTGCGGAGATGCTCGAAAAAGATGGCATAAGTGTCGAATGCATAGACTTGAGAACCATTTCCCCGATAGACAGGGAAACTATCCTTGAGTCAGTAGCCAAGACAAGCAGGCTTGCCATAGCCCATGAAGCAGTCAGGCAGGGCGGGGTAGGTGCTGAGATTTCCGCTCTTGTCGCCGAGGAAGGTATTGATTACCTCGATGCGCCTATCTTAAGGGTTGGTGCTCCCTTTACACCGGTTCCCTTTGCAAGGACCCTTGAGCAGGCCTACAGGGTAACTCCGGAAAAAATAGCCAGTGCGATCAAGGGAATGTTTTAAAACTGGAGGTTTTTGACATGTCCGAGGTTCGAGCTTCTTCAGCTCAGGTAACAGTAAAAAAGATAGTCGTCAGATTGATGCCAGGCACAGATCTTTTGACTGGTCTTATAAAGGTCTGCAACGATAACGACATAAAGGCAGGATGTATAACAGCTATACACGGAAGCCTTTCAAGTGCCCGCTTTGTCTGGGCGCTTCCGGCACCTGGTACAAAG
>Ga0102929_1001087_pt1 | contig 16213 bp, 11 predicted proteins | sample SalPonR1_B_D2_MG_FD_78510 | JGI IMG/M metagenome (GOLD analysis project Ga0102929, IMG submission 78510) | Salt pond soil microbial communities from South San Francisco under conditions of wetland restoration - Salt Pond MetaG R1_B_D2_MG | ecosystem: Environmental > Aquatic > Marine > Intertidal... | reverse complement strand
CGATCATCCTCGGTGAACAAAACTACCAGTTCCGAGCGCAGTTGCTGGCGCACCGGCAGATGAAAAGAGAGGTCGGACTGACCCTCGTAAGCAAACACCTGAAAATTTTACGGACTATTCTCTCTGAATTCTCAGATCTCTCCTCAGATATTTTTGTCAAATACTTCTACGCCCTTGGGATACAAGCCCACTATACCAATCCGGCTCTTTTTGCAGAATTGGATAAAAACAGTTATGAACTGCTTCGTCTGGGTGATATGCAAGCTGACATTAGGGAGGTAGAGCCTTTCATCAGGAACAGTGACGTCTTTTGTTTCGATATTTCTGCCATTAGGAGCTCTGAGGCTCCCGGACAGGTACAACCTACTGCAGGTGGACTATTCATGGAGCAGGCTTGTCAAACCTGTCGCTATGCGGGATTCAATCCGGGAATTGGTTCTTTTGGCGTCTATGGATATAATCCAATCCTCGATCGAGACGAATTGACTGCTTCCACCATAGCGCAAATGATTTGGTATTTTATTGATGGGCATCAACATCGGGAAAAAGATGATCCACAAAACAAAGAAGGCATGCTGGAATTCATCGTGGATTACAAAATCAAGGACGAACCTGTTAAATTTTACAAAAGCATAGGATCTGGCAAATGGTGGGTAGATATCTCTTTTATGTATCCCAATCGGGGAGAGAGCGATATTCTGGCTCCCTGTTCCTATGATGATTATGTAAAACTTTGTAATGATGAGTTGTCCGAACGTATTTTGAAGTTGATCAAGCGCTCGATTAGCTAATCTTTTTTAATTATTGCATCAGCGCTTCCATCCCTACACTTCTGCTTCCTTTAACAAGCACCGTAAATTCTAAGCGGCAAATGGTGTCGAAATCCTTCCGGGCATCCTCTACCCGATCATAGTGAATCATGCCTTTGGGCAATGTGCAGGAACCAAATGAAGCGCCAATCAGTACAACTGGTGAAAATTTCCCTTCTGACAATTGATCAACAATTTCCTGATGAAGTGAAACAGAATGCTCCCCCAACTCCAACATCTCACCTAAAAAAACGGCCTTGTTTTCCCCTTCCATGACGGACAGGTTTTCCAAAGCAAATCTTACACTGTCCGGGTTGGCATTGTAGGCATCCAGGATGACGCGTGCTCTGCCAATATCAATTGTTTGAGAACGCATGTTTTGTGGTTGGTAGGAGGCAATTGCCGATAAAATGTCTTGGATAGGCACCTGGTAATACAAACCCGATGCTATGGCATAGCGTATATTTTGCAGATTGTAACGTCCTACCAGATGAGTGGATAGCTCACCGACAGTGTTGCCGTCAATTTGTACCTCTAGCAGAAGATGTGGACTCTCACGAATCATACTCAATTGAATAACGGGAGCATAGGTCTTAGCTTCCGGTGGAAAAGTTCCTGCCAGGCTTTTTTCTTTTCTGTCCAGAATGAGGGTTCCGTTTCTATTTAACACCTGCTTAAAAAGTTGCGATTTTTCTTTCCGAACGCCCTCAAGGTTGATCAATTCTTCAAGGTGTGAGCGACCCACATTTGTAATAATGCCACAATCGGGTCTTGCGATCTTGCAGAGCGCTTTGATATCTCCCGGTCTGTTCGCGCCCATTTCAATGACGGCCATTTCATGTTCTGCTGTCATTCGTAAGAGGGTAAGAGGCACCCCAAAATGATTGTTGTAGTTGCCATCTGTTGCAAGCACTTTATACTTTTTTTGTAATACTCGTGCTATCAGTTCCTTTGTGGTTGTTTTACCATTGCTACCCGTAATACCCAAAAGCGATTTCAGACCCACCTGTTGGCGATGGAAGGTCGCGAGTCTCTGTAAACTTTCCAGTACGTCTTCTACCAGGATACACCCCTCCTGCCAGTAATCGTCATCGTCAATGACTGCAGCCGCGGCTCCTTTGTTCAAAGCCTGCGCTGCATATTGGTTGGCGTTGTGCGTCTTTCCTGTCAATGAGAAAAAAAGCATGCCTTCACATGGTTTTCGTGAGTCCGTACTCACCCCGGAACTGTCCAAAAAAACTTTATATAATTGCTGTAAGTTCATAAAAAAAGTCCCTCCAATCACTGGGATTAGAGAGACAGATTATTCGTTTTCTAAGCTTGTTGACTTTATTTGTATCGTCTTTGTGTTCTTTTCTCAGCCTGTTTTCCAAACTGGTTACCTCCCTTGAAGTCATTACCGGCAGGACTTCCTGTTCTAGTCATGGCGCAACGGAAACCTACAGTTCTTGAACTCTGATCTTCCTGCATATAACGTCTGGTTCCTGGCGACAACCAATAAGCTCTGTCAGCATATGAACCTCCTTTAATCACCCTTGATTCGTCATTGATCAATGTCGTTTCACCGTAATCATATTCTACGTTTGATGTTTCATCACCATCCAGGTAATTGTAAACGTGAGAAGTGCGGTAATTTGTTCTATCAATATTGGCGGTATCGGGTATTTCTTTATAGCGTATTCTACCCAGACTGTCTTTCTCTACAGGTCGTCCATCCTCGTCAAGAACCATCTCCTTGAATATACCTCCTCGATAGGGGTTCAGGTCGTGGTTCTCCACATCTCTTAAAGTACTTGATGTCAATGGTCTGTACAAGTCTGCCGTCCATTCGCTTACGTTTCCACTCATGTTGAACAAGCCAAAATCGTTTGGCATGAAAGATCGGACCGGGGCAGGAATAGGCGCGTTGTCATTCAATGCTCCTGAGATACCCATATAGTCACCAGCTGATCTTTTGAAGTTGGCCATCATAGCACCCTGGTATTTATCGCGAACTTGATACCTCATGGTATTGTTATCCCAGGCATAAATTCTTCTGTCAGAAATGCGTTCGTCATCATTCACTTGATTTCCTTTCAATGCCAATGCTGCATATTCCCATTCTGCTTCAGTAGGCAAGCGATAAGAAGGCAACAAAATACCATCTTCGAATCTAACATCTCTTTCCCCTCCCGTTCTTTGGTCTTCGAGATTCTTTCTTACACTGGGCTCATATTGCCCAAGCAAATATGCCTCTGTATTGAAATTTTCTGCATCTTTTTGCTCAGGGTTTAAGTTGATAATTCCCCTTTCAACAAGAATCATTTCATTGACACGATCTGTTCTCCATTTGCAGAATTCATTCGCTTGAACCCAGTTGACACCAACAACAGGATAATTGTCGTAGCTCGGATGTCTGAAATATGTTTCAACATATGGCTCGTTGTAAGCCAATTCTTCCCTCCAGACAAGGGTATCAGGTTTAGCGGTGTTCAATACCTCGGGATAACTCTCACCGAATGTATTGTCCAACCAGAAAAGGTATTCTTTGTAATCGATGTTGCGTACCTCCGTTTCATCCATATAAAAAGAGGATACCGTTACCCTTCTAGGGATGTTGTCCCACTCATATGTGATATTTTCCTGGGTCCATCCCATAGAGAATGTACCACCTTCAATTAAAACGAGATTAGGTCCAGTTTCCTGGCCCTCGTAATCTACACGTTCGAATCCACCCCATTCCTGGTCGTTGTATTTCCAACCAGTTGTGGAGGAACGTTCTCCGCTGCCGCATGAAAAGAATAGAAATGCCGCAACCGCAATGAGCAAGAAATTAATTCTTAAAGACATTGACACTAGATTAAGATTTGTTATAATGAATAGAATTGAATTGCGCTTCGGCGCTCCAATAAAATAGCTAATCTACTTAAAATATTGTCTCAACTCCAAAATTTTAACGAAATAATCTAAAGCAATCATTGAACTGCTTTTCCCTATATCGCTGCATGAGACGATCATTTTCCGCGAAATTGATCGTGACCGTAATCTCATGAGCACCACCCGTTAATTCATTAGATAATTCAGAGACAATAAAATCATAAGAATATGCCAGTTTGAATATGCCCGAACGCATCCCTATCATACCGATTACCGCATCGGGATTATTCAATGCATGTCGGTACCAAAGGCCACCGTATAATTTATCTGTACCGCCAAAGAGGCCACCATTGAATTGACCCAGCCCTCCCTGCTGAACGTAAAGAGCATAAGGAGAAATAAAGGTCTCCACCTCACCGCGAAGAGATTTTTGCAGAGGAATGTCCCAGCCAAACTGCGCGCTGTATCTAACATCAATGCCATAATCCACCCCGTCGCGTTCCCTTAAGAAATTAAAATCCGGAGTATTAACATGCTTGGCACTTACCCCGAGGTAAACATTTTGATGATAAAAAGTCAAGCCGGCGCCAATATCAAGATCAACAATACTATTACCCCCGGGAGCTGTTTCTGCGCTTTCTCTCATTTGTCCATCCGGCCAAACTAAGCCGGTTTCAGGATGCAATTGGTCAAAAAATATCAATTGGTCGTAATCAAGAATTTCTTGTCTAAGCCCAGCTTCCACACCAATTCGGATACCTGTTGCATCAGCAAATCTGCCGTTGTAGACATACTGAGCATGAATATTATTCACCTGAAAAACTCCGGAGCCATGTCTGTCGTGCATAACACTTATGCCAATTCCACTGTTATATCTATCAATGTATTGATCGTACATGGCGACGTAAGAAACATAGGCGTTAGGCCACTGTGGAGCTCTATTGCGATAACCGGCTACAAATTTTGGTGCCACTGATGTACCGACCAAAGCCGGGTTGATTTGTGCAGGGACAGCATGGAACTGACTGAAAATTAGGTCCTGACTCCGACAAAGCACGGTCACGAGCAGGAACCCTAATAAAAGATATACTGTTTTTTGCATAAATACCGGTATGATCCGTCGAATATGTTAAATTAAATTTAGATAAAAATAATGAATAGGTCAAAACGTTTTGACCACGACTCATTATCCACCAACAGAATATTATGAAAACAGTTTGGACCGTTTTTTTAATCTCCTTTCTTCTCTGTACGATGCACGCACAGTCAGGAGTCATAGAAAAAGAAATACAAATAGCTCTTGATAGTTTTGAACGCACCCCTAACGATTGGCCTGTTTTCAATGAGCTATCTGAGTTCAATGATATCGCTTACTATGAAGATATTTCCAGCCTGAATGCCAGAGTCAATGCAAGCTTTGAGATATCCGAAGAAGTATGGGAACCTTGCCCAGTAAACATTCCCCTTTCTCCAGTGGCAGACGAGGATTTGTTTCTCCAGTTTGCCGACCAGGCAGGCCGGAATACAACTACCATCAAAACCTACATTCACCCATTTCGACTCAATGGCAATCAATGGGAATACTTGCGTTCCTTTCGCTTGAGCGTTTTTTACGACGAATTGCCTCCCGAGCCACTTTCAGAAGCCTTGAGCTCTCGCCTATCTGATGGACAATTGTTCCAATTCCCGGTAGAGCAAGAAGGTTTTTACAAAATAGATTTCAATTATGTCAATGCCCTTCCCTCCGTAGATGCCGCTTCTTTGGATCCTGCGCAAGTCATGTTGTTAGGTACAGACGGTGGTCCTCTACCGGAGAGTAACAGAGATCGTCAACATCGACAATTACCTGAATTACCACTTCATTTTGAAGGAGATAATGACAGCCAATTCGAGCCAGGAGAATATTTCGTTTTTTATGCTTTTGGAGCAGACCAATGGGTGTCCAGTGACGAAGCAGATCTGGGTTATCGCTATGAGAAAAACATCTACGATGATCGAAATTATTACGTATTGAAAATAGGTGCCGCGGAAGGTCTGCGTGCGGAAATAAAAAACTATACGGCAAATGGATTAAGCATCGATGCCTATGACAAATTGTACCATTACGAAAAAGATGAACGCAACCTCATGTACGAATCATCCGCCTTTTACGGATCAGGACAATTGTGGTTTGGCGAATCATTCCGAAATTCTCCTGCCACCGACTTTTTAGATCTCAATCTATCTGACCGCGTTCCCGATGCTGAAGTACAGGCAGAGTTGGTGATGGCTATCAGGCACAGTCGATCTTCCCGCTTTTATCTCACGGCCAATGGAGAAAATTTAGTCTCAGAAGTGGCTTCTGCAGTTTCTCTTAGCACAACGACCGGCACCTATGCAGATTACGAGCGCTTGGTTCATGCCTGGAGACCGGAAGCGGAAATTCTTTCTCTCGGCTTAAATTATGCTGATAACGGTACAGCTTGGTTGGATTATATGAGCGCCAGCTACAAGGCAGAACTCCTTTACACTCAAAATGTAGAAGGAGGTTTTCGATTCAGCAACAAGGAGGCCAACAACGCCGATACGGTGGAATTCGAAGTCAACGCTCTTCCCACCAACGCATTGGCTATTCGAATGGGAGACGATGGTAAATTAACCGTACTCGAAGTAAATAATGGTCGCATTGCTGATGACAATGAAGGTGCCGTTTATTTCTATGGCATAGCAGATCTCGATGACTTGTCGTCTCCTGGTAACGCTGAAGTTTTACAAAATGAAGATATTCTATCCCAGACTGACCTCGACCTGCTAATTATCTATCCTGAGGATTTTGAGGCACAAGCCATGCGTTTGGCTGACCATAGAAGAAATTTCAATCAGCTAAAAGTAAAATCCGTACCGATTCAGGACATTTACAATGAATTCACTGGCGGGCGCGCGGATATCTCAGCCGTTCGCGATTATTGCCGCTACCTATTCGAAACCAGTTCAAGCTTCAATTATCTTCTCTTATTTGGCGGAGGTACTTTTGATGTGCGAAATCGATATAATCAAAATGAGAAATTGGCTTATGTGCCTACCTATGAAACCAAAAGTAGCCTGAATGGCATCAGCGCCTACCCATCTGATGATTATTTTGCCCTGCTAAATGAAAATGAAGGAGGAGACATTGGCAGTGGCAGTGTGGATATTGGTGTAGGACGACTACCTGTAAATACCGAAGCTCAAGCAAGAACCGTAGTGGATAAATTAATTGCTTATGATACAGATCCCTCTACTTTCGGGGACTGGAAAACTTATCTGACATTTATGGCTGATGACGAGGACAGCAACAGGCATTTCACAGACGCAGATGATGTAGCCCAGCGCACCAAGAGTAATTACCAGGATTTTAATGTGGACAAGATATACTGGGATGCTTACGAACAGGTTTCAACCTCAGGTGGTCCCCGATACCCAGATGCAAAGGAAGCGCTCAATAATAATTTAAGTGAGGGCCGACTGGCCATTTGCTACCTCGGACACGGGAGTTACAGAGGACTTTCTCAGGAACGCGTGATCGTAGCAGATGACATTTCCAACTGGAACAATGTCAATAAATACCCACTTCTCATTACAGCCACCTGTTCTTTCTCAGCCTATGACGATCCGTCATTTTACTCTGCCGGGGAACTTACATTCCTTAAAGAAAATGGGGGCACAATCGGACTTTTTACAACGACCAGACTGGTCTACGCATCAGGAAACAAACACCTGACCGATGATGTATACGACAATCTATTTGAGCGAGACGATGCTGGCATGCCTAAAAGATTGGGTGATGTCATCCGTCTTGCCAAAAATGAAAATGTAGGAAACAATACGCGCAAATTTTCTCTCCTCGGGGACCCTTCCATGCGACTGGCCATGCCCCTCTACCAGGTGAATACCACTTATATCAATGGACAAGCTGCTGAAAGTGTAGATGCAGATACCCTCAGCGCTCTCGAGCCATTGCTTCTGGAAGGTGAAATCAGAGACTACAATGACAACCTGCTCAGCGATTTTAATGGAGAGATTACCATCACCGTGTTTGATAAGGAGCAGACATTAACAACGTTGGGCCAGGATGCAGGATCGCGAGTGGCGGAGTTTAAGTTGAGAAATACTGTCTTGTTTAAGGGGGTCGCCTCTGTCAACAATGGTCAATGGGCTCTTGAATTCATTCTCCCGCAGGATATCGACTTTGAGATCGGACAGGGCAAAATCAGTTACTATGCACACGACGGCTTACATCAAGATGCCTGGGGCACCTATGAAAATATTTATATCGGGGGAATCAACGAAGAAGCCGAGGAAGACGACGAGGCTCCTGAAGTTATGGTCTTCATCAATGACGCCGATTTCGAATTTGGAGGAATTACAGATCAATTTCCCAGTTTGTATGTAGAACTGGAAGACAACCAAGGCATCAATATCAGCTCCAGTGGTATCGGCAGAACGCCATTTGCTTTATTAAATGACGGAGAACAAAGATTCTCCCTGGAGCGATTCTATCGAAGTAACACCAATGATTCCAGATCAGGCACCATCTCCTATCCTATGGGTCGCCTGGAGCCGGGAAGGTATCGGGTTGAGGTTAAAGCCTGGGATATACAGAACAATAGCGGTATAGGATATACAGAGTTTGTAGTGCTTGAAAATGATGAAAAATTGATCGATCATTTAATCAATTATCCCAATCCCTTCTCAAACAGCACGATTTTTGCATTTGAACATACTTTAGCTGGCGCCAATGCGAATATCTTTGTAGACATATTTAATGCACAGGGTCAGAAAGTCCGTCTTTTGGAAGTGGACAACCTCAGTTTGGGAGGTTATCGCGTAGATGGAATAGAATGGGTAGGTGATGGTAGCAACGGCTTGTCTCTGCCCAATGGCATTTACTTCTACAGGGTGCGATTGGAGACCTCTGGTTCAGACGCTCGTAAATATGAGAGCGATACCAAAAAACTGATACTGATCAAATAATTTTTGGTACGCACTTGCGTTCAATACGAGTTGCTCGAACTTATTACCTTTGCGCAGCTAAAAAACTGTTTACGCGATTTATAATTAAATGAACAACTGATGAATTTCAGATTACTCGGCATTTTATTCTTCTTGAGCTCTTTTACACTTTTGAGTGCGAAGAATTGCTTCACCTGCATTAAAAATGGTGAAGGAGATTGGATATTGCCAAACGGTGAACCCTGTCCGAACCTGATCCAGACGGCCGTTCCCTTTTTGAGAATTGCCCCTGACGCACGATCAGCCGGTATGGGAGACATGGGCATTGCTACTTCTCCTGATGCAGCTGCTATGCACTACAACGCCGCCAAATTGACCTTCATGGAAGAGGACCTCGGCTTTCAGGCCACTTATACTCCCTGGCTGCGTGCCCTTAATCTTGACGACGTCTTTTTGGCACAGTTGGTCGGAAACAGAAAACTCGATGAAAACCAGTCTATCGGACTCGAATTGAAGTATTTCTCTCTGGGAACCATACAGTATACTGATAATACGGGTAACCCCACCAATCAGGGTAGGCCAAATGAGTTCTCCCTGGCAGCAGCCTATTCGAGGAAGCTCTCCAAAAATTTAGGTGTAGCCGTAACGGGTAAATTTATTTATTCCAACCTCGCTGCCGGTCAGATCGTCAATGGTATTGAAATCACAGCAGGTACGGCCGGTGCAGTGGATTTATCTGTTTACTACGACAAGGAAATGGGGAGTAAAACCAATCCTTCGAGATTGCGTCTTGGAGCGGCCATCACAAACCTTGGCAACAAGATATCCTACTCTAACAGCGTGGAGAGAGAATTTATTCCCACTAATTTAGGGATAGGCGTCAACTACGAGTACCAGATAGATCAATACAATAAAATTTCCTTCGGTGTTGATTTTAATAAATTATTGGTTCCGACCCCACCACTTGATTCTATCGAAATAGCCAATTACGATCCTCCGGGAACCATTGCCGGTATGCTGCAATCTTTTGGCGACGCCCCGAACGGCTTTAGCGAAGAAATGCAGGAAATTTATATCAGTACAGGTCTGGAATATTGGTATGACAATCAATTCGCCGTAAGGGCCGGATACTTTCACGAGACTTCCGCCAAGGGTGACAGACGTTTCATGACCGTAGGTGTAGGTCTGAAGTATAATGTTTTTGGATTGAACTTCTCCTACCTCATTCCTACCAATATGCAACAGAGTGCTCTGAACAATACTTTGCGCTTCTCTCTCATCTTTGATTTATCGTCTACTACAAATGCAGAGGATATTTAAAAAGCGCTTTTCAAGATATTTGTAAAAAAGAGCGACCTGATCGGTCGCTCTTTTTTTATGGAAGATGTATAAGCCGGATTCTGTTCTCCGCAGCAAGCGGAGCCCTGTCATTTATCTGATCTGCCTACCCCTCAGCTAAAGCGAGCAACTTCTTGTTCTATACGAACCAGCTGATATACATGGCATTTCAACTCGCAAGGTTTATCCGAAATTGGCATCACTGCCGATTCCTGTGCGCTCTTACTTTAAGTCCCTAGGGACCGCACATTTTCACCCTTATCCGCCTGAGGCGGACGGTATAGTTTCTGTGACACTTTCTGTAGTCAATTATTTCTAATTCACCCCCGCCTTTGGGACGGTACGATGCTCTACGTTGTCCGGACTTTCCTCATCCGCCTGCGGCGGACGCGACAAGGCCATCTTCCAAATTCTTGTCCATTACAACAAATATAAACAGCTATTTTAATTACCTGGTTCCAACTGCAATCGAAATCATTCGATTGCAAGTCGGCTGAAATCCATCATTATATGTAATTTTGTTATATTCGACTAGTTGAAAAAACGCGTTTAAAGGCCACTACATATGTCAAAAATTGACGATCATATTGATCGTAATAAAGAAAAAGAAGCCATCTGGCGAGAAGTTGCCAAACAAGTGGCACATGAGATAAGAACGCCGCTTAGTTCCATGAAACTCAATATACAGCATCTGCAAAGAATGGCCACCCGGGAAGGGAAAGTCGACCTTCCCCAAATAGAGCGAGTAGGTGGAGCCTTAATTCAGCAGATCGATAATCTTGCTCATATTGCCAGTGTTTTCAGTAATTATGCGGAGCTTCCTCAACCAGTCTTCGAGAAAATATCTTTGAATGAATTGTGCAAAAATGCATTCATCACTTTCGGGGAACATCAAAAGACTTGTTTTCACCTGGAATTACCCGAAGAAGAAATTTTTGTCCAGGCCGATAAGAATTATTTACTCCGCATTCTTAATAACATTCTCAAAAATGCGGTGCAAGCCATACCGGAAGGTCGTGATGCGCGCATTCAAATGGATCTGCAACGCAAGAACAAACACGCCCAGATCAAGATAACAGACAATGGCTGTGGTATATCTGAAGAAGAACGAGAATTGATATTCATACCCCACTTCACCACAAAAAAAACCGGGACAGGGTTAGGACTGGCCATCGTCAAAAATATCGTGGAGAAATTGAATGGACAAGTATATTTTCACAGTGCGGTAGATAAGGGTAGTTTATTTGTTGTAGAATTACCAATCTATGGATGACTTATTCGAACGACATGGATGGGAAGATTCATCAAAAGAAGAAAAAGCAGGAATTTATTATTTCCAGTCTGACAAGCAACTTCCATCATCAATTCTCGAGGAAATTGAGTACCTGGATCAACCGGATATCATGGTAGATATAGACGGACTTATAGAAAACAAAAAGTGGAAATCCTATCTTAACAAAGACCAATTCTTAGTACTTAATGACAATGAAAAGCTTGTGTGGAGCAATGGGTCAGAGACACACACAGGCAGCTGGGAGTACATGAATCATTCTTCGCTCTTACTTTTCAATTTTATTCAGCCCGGCAATGTGCAGCACCTCATTTACCAGGTTTTGCACTGTTCTGAAGACCTCCTCGTATTGAAACCACAACACGCCAATGGAGAGGAGGACTCAGCATTCTATGAAGTCTATTATCAAGGCAGAAAACCAAGCCAATCCCGTATCCAGGATATGCTCATGAATGCCGGAGAAACTGACAATAAGGAATGGCTTATTTACCTTTCAGCCGCCATCTTATTGGTTCTTCTGGTACTTTATTTTATGATTATTTACTGATGGCTTCTGCCATCGTTTTGCCTATATCAGCAGGAGAATTGACTACATGTATACCGCAGGACCTCATGATTTTCATTTTCGCCTCTGCTGTATCGTCTTCGCCACCAATAATAGCTCCCGCGTGCCCCATCGTTCGTCCTTTAGGAGCTGTCTGACCGGCTATGAATCCGACAACAGGTTTGGTGCCATTTTCCTTTATCCAGTTGGCTGCATCAGCTTCCATATTTCCACCAATCTCACCAATCATGATAATACCATCCGTTTCAGGATCATTCATGAGCAGCTCTACTGCCTCCTTAGTTGTTGTTCCAACGATGGGATCTCCGCCAATACCAATACAAGTAGATTGGCCTAATCCGGCCTTGGTGACCTGGTCTACAGCTTCATAAGTAAGTGTTCCCGAGCGAGATACTATACCTATTCTACCTTTATTGTGTATAAAACCGGGCATGATACCGACCTTGGCTTCATCAGGAGTGATAATTCCCGGGCAATTGGGTCCAATCATTCTACAGTCAAAATCTTCCAAATAGGATTTTACCTTGACCATGTCCTGTACGGGAATACCTTCTGTAATCGTAATGATGACCTTGATACCTGCCTCAGCCGCCTCCATGATGGCATCACTTGCGAATCGAGGTGGGACGAAAATGATAGAGGTATCGGCTCCTGTTTCTTCTACAGCTTGACTCACAGTATTGAAAACAGGCTTATCCAAATGAGTCTGTCCTCCTTTTCCAGGGGTGACTCCACCAACAACATTGGTACCATATTCTATCATTTGGCTTGCATGGAAGCTGCCTTCCTTTCCGGTAAATCCCTGCACAATAATTCTGGAATCTTTGTTGACCAGTACGGACATATGTAATTTCTTTATTCGTTTTCTATAATGATAAGGTCTTCATCTCTGTCCTTGTAGAAATAACGTTCACGAGCGACCTTTTCTTTATTTTCCCGGAGATCCGCCAATTTGCGATCCAGGTCATTTATTTTTTCACGGTAACTCTGATTTTCCTTCTCCAGCTGAGAAACTGCGCTTTTGAGCTGCAGTTGCCGAATCAGATTGTACGAATCTATAAAACAAAAGAAGACCAGAAACATGGCTGTTGTGAGCCAATACTTGTTCTTCAGTATCTTTAACAGGGTGGCCAAAATTAAATTTTCCTTAAAGTTAAGACAATTCGAAAGAAAAAATAATTCCCTTTATCAATTTATAGCGCACCTGCAAACACAGCAGTACTTCCCAGCTCCTCTTCAATCCGTAATAGTTGATTGTACTTGGATATGCGATCCGTTCGGGAGGCAGATCCTGTCTTGATTTGTCCAGTATTTAGTGCCACGGCCAAATCTGCGATCGTGGTATCTCCAGTTTCTCCCGATCGGTGACTTATGACTGATGTATAGCTATTTGCCATCGCCAGCTGCACAGCCTCAATGGTCTCAGATAGTGTACCAATTTGATTCACCTTAATCAGAATGCTATTGGCCACGGATTCTTTAATACCCCTTGCCAGTCTTTTACTGTTCGTAACAAACAGGTCGTCCCCAACCAATTGAACACGATCCCCAAGTCTTTCGGTCATTTCCTTCCAACCACTCCAATCGTCTTCGTATAATCCGTCCTCAATGGAGAAAATGGGGTATTTCCCAATCCACTCTTCCCACATGCTGATCATATCTGAAGAACTCAATTTTCTACCATCAGATTTAAACAAATGATAAACGTTATCCTCTTGAATATAGAATTCTGAGGACGCAGCATCGAGCGCAATCTTAATATCTTCATCAGGCTTATACCCCGCATTCTCAATCGCCATTAAAATCAACTCAATGGCCTCTTCATTGGAATTGAGATGAGGTGCAAATCCCCCTTCATCTCCGACATTCGTACTATACCCTTTGTCTTTAAGCAGGGCCTTCAAATGATGAAATACCTCAGTTCCCATGGCCAATGCATTACTAAAAGTTTCTGCTCGATGAGGATAAATCATAAATTCCTGTATATCCACACTATTATCTGCATGAGATCCACCGTTGAGGATATTCATCATTGGAATGGGTAAAACGTGAGCATATAGCCCGCCTATGTATCGGTAAAGAGGAAGATGTAACTCCTGCGCAGCAGCTTTTGCACAGGCCAATGATACCCCGAGAATAGCATTGGCTCCCAGTTTGGATTTATTATCCGTGCCATCCAATTCAATTAGCAGTTCATCAATAAACATTTGCTCAGATACATCATATCCGATAAGACTATTTCCAATTTCTTCTTCTACATGCTCACAGGCAGTCAATACGCCTTTTCCCATATACCTTTTACCCTGGTCACGCAGTTCTACAGCCTCGTATTGACCGGTAGATGCTCCACTGGGAACCGCCGCACGGCCAATAGCTCCGGCCTTGGTAATCACGTCTACTTCTACCGTTGGGTTGCCTCTCGAATCAAGAATTTCTCTAGATACAATGTCGATAATTTCACTCATGGGGTTTTGATTTGTCGATTAGTTTAATGAATTCCTGGAAAAGATAGCGGGAATCATGAGGACCTGGATTAGCCTCAGGATGGTACTGAACCGAAAAAGCACTTTTTCCCCTTACTTTTATTCCCTCTATGGTGTCATCGTTTAGATTGACATGGGTGATGTCCACTTTATCGCTTTTCTTAAGGGCATCCATATCTACACCAAATCCATGATTCTGAGTCGTAATTTCACAGAGATTTGTTTGTTTGTTAATGACCGGGTGATTAATGCCTCGGTGGCCATGGTGCATCTTATAAGTAGGTATATCCATAGCAAGGCATAACAACTGATGCCCCAGGCAAATACCAAAGATGGGCTTGTTCATGATCAGCACTTTCTTGATGAATTCCACTGCGTAATTCATGGCAGCCGGGTCACCTGGGCCATTGGAAATAAAATAGGCATCAGGATTCCATTTCTCTACTTCCTCAAGAGGTGTTTTGGCCGGAAAGACCTTAAGGTAGCAGTTCATATTGATTAAATTGGATAAGATGCTTCTCTTTACCCCTAAATCCATGACTGCTATATGATACCAGGAGTCTTCGTTACCTAAATAATAAGGCTTCTCTGTACTCACCTTGCTGGCCAGTTCCATGCCATTCATGCTAGGATGTCCTTTCAGTTCCTTTTTGGCATCATTTAAACTTGTGCCATCGGTACAAATGATAGCGTTCATAGCTCCTTTCTGGCGTATATGTCTTACCAAGGCCCTTGTATCCACCTGTTCTATTCCTACTATATTATATTCCAGCAAATAATCCGAAAGATTATCATCAGATAGGCTCCTGGAGTCCTGCTTGGAAAAATTTCGCACTACCAATCCACTAATTTTGGGATCCTCGGATTCGTTTTCCAGGCGCATGGTGCCGTAGTTTCCAATATGGGCTGACGTCATAACCAAAACCTGACCATAGTAGGATGGGTCGGTAAAAACTTCCTGGTATCCTGTCATACTGGTTGTAAAACAAAGCTCGCCGGAAGAGCATCCCTTTTGACCTATTCCGCTACCTTCAAAATATGTACCGTCCTCTAATAATATAAACGCTTCCACAATCAATCCTTTTTACCATTACTTGCCCACAAAATAAGTTAAAAATATGGACATAAATATTAGCTGGTGAGGTATAAAAAAGGGATCAATGTTGCCATTGATCCCTCGTGAATTTCTTAGTAATTTAAATCATTTCAATTTACTCTTCTTCTCTTCTGCCACCTTTCAACTCATCCTGCAGGGCAGATAGTTCTTCCCACTTTCCTTCAGCTGCAAGTTTCGCTTGCTCAGCCCATGTGGAAGTATCCATCGCTGCAAAAGTCGGTCCTTCGTCCTTTATGGCCTCGTGCAGCTCATCTGCTGAAGCACCTGCTATTTTTTTATAGCTATCAAAACCAGCCACATCCAAAAGATGAGCCACTTTAGGGCCTACACCTTCTATCTTTTTAAGATTATCACCCTTTGACTGACCAGAGGAACCAGCACCCGATCTACGCGTTTTTCTCTTCCCTGCACCTTCATTGGCACTGTAAACTTTATTGTAGTCTACAAATTCAATCATGGCCATTTCTGCTCCATCACTCTGACGAAAACCAGTTTTCAAAATTCTCAAATATCCACCGGGACGCTGACCAATTTCTGCAGCAATCGGTCCAAAAAGTTCTTTAATTGATTCCTTGTCCTGCAAGTATTTGAATACGACTCTTCTGTTATGCGTGTTGTTCGTTTTTCCTTTTGTAATCAACGGCTCCAAATGTACTCTTAACGCTTTGGCTTTGGCGAGCGTCGTGGTAACTCTCTTATGCTTGATAAGTGAATTAGACATATTCATTAACATGGCTCTTCTATGTCCACGTTTTCTTCCTAAATGATTGAACTTCTTGTTGT
>Ga0102929_1001086_pt1 | contig 16220 bp, 7 predicted proteins | sample SalPonR1_B_D2_MG_FD_78510 | JGI IMG/M metagenome (GOLD analysis project Ga0102929, IMG submission 78510) | Salt pond soil microbial communities from South San Francisco under conditions of wetland restoration - Salt Pond MetaG R1_B_D2_MG | ecosystem: Environmental > Aquatic > Marine > Intertidal... | reverse complement strand
GAAAGGTGCCCGGGTTATGGACAAACAGAAATGGAAGTCATCCGGTGATCAGCCCTTAACCATCGATATTTCCTCTTTACCTCAGGGGAGTTATGTTCTCGAACTGGAAGATGGTCAAAGAAAGGGAAGGGCCAAATTTGTGGTTCACTAAAAAGGGATAGGTGATTGAATGACATACGCACTGGAAGTTATAAATAACTCTAATAGGGATGGAGTGTCCTGTTGGAGCATAGACAGCCTGCAGCACTTGAATTTCTCCCGTCTCATTTTCTGATTTGTCTTATTTTGTCCGGTAAAAATGATGGGTTTGAAAAATCTAACGGCACTGGTTTTGGTGATGGGAGCAAGTATCTCAACGAATCTGTTGGCGCAATCCAGCTACCTGGTGCATTGCGGGCAATTGTTTGACAGTGAAACAGCTGCCATTGAAGAGGATCGTTACCTGCTCATAGAGGACAATGTCATCAAAGATGTCCTCGATGCGCCTTTAAATGACCCTGAATTGCCCCTCATTGATTTGTCTTCCTACCTCGTCACGCCGGGCTGGATCGACATGCACGTGCACCTGGAAACAGAATACGATAAAAACACCTACCTCAGGCGCTTTCGCGTGGAGCAGGGCTACAAGGCCCTCAAAGCATTCGCCAACGGTCAAAAACTTCTCAAGGCCGGGTTCACCACTGTTCGGGATCTCGGCGGATCAGGTGCCAACAATTCCCTGAGGAATGCCATTAACAACGGCCTTGTCGAGGGCCCGAGGATCATTTCCTGTCGCAAGGCCATAGCCATTACCGGGGGGCACGCCGATCCCTCTAATGGCATGTCCCTGAAATACCAGGTAGAAACCGATTACAAGAACGGCGTTTGCGACGGGCCGGAGGAATGTGCCAAAGCGGTGCGTTGGCAGGTGAAACAGGGAGCTGATTGTATCAAGATCACGGCAACAGGAGGTGTCCTCAGTGTGGCCAGGGATGGAGACGGCCCTGCGTTTTCTGAGGAAGAATTGGAAGCCATTATCAACACAGCCAAAGACAGGGGTGTGCATACGGCAGCCCACGCCCATGGCAAGAAGGGAATGCTCCGGGCAGTCAAAGCCGGTATTACCACCATTGAGCACGGCACCTATATGGACGAAGAAGTCATGGCGGCCATGCTGGAAATGGGAACTTATTACGTGCCAACCATCACCGCCGGCTGGGCGGTAGCGGAAAATGCCAAAAAAGAGGGCTTTTACCCGGACGTCGTGCGCCCAAAGGCTCTTCGTATTGGCCCTCAAATACAGGAAACATTTGCCCGCGCTTACGCCTACGGTGTGCCCATCGCTTTCGGAACAGATTCCGGGGTATTTGATCACGGGATGAATGCCAAAGAGTTTGAATTGATGGCTGAAGCGGGCATGCCCATACTTGAAGCGCTACAATCGGCAACCTTCACCAACGCCCGGGTGTTGGGCATGGAGGAAGAAATCGGGCAACTCGCCTCGGGCTTCCTCGCAGATCTTGTGGCTGTTCCAAAAGGAGCACTTGAAGATCCGTCTCTTCTCATGGAGGTAAAATTTGTTTTGAAAGATGGTAAGATTGTCGATTTGGACAAGTGATGCGCTGAGGTGCAGTTTATTGTGTTTCCTTATTTTCTTGCTGTCCAGTGCTGCCCAGGCACAGGAGGAGCGAAAATACCCGCGACTGAATTACAAGGGTTACACCAAATCCATGACCATTTTCATCAATCCCGATGATCTGGATTTTTTGCAAACGCTCCACTTGTTTCACAACAGAAGCGAGGTGGAATTACAATTCTCAGAGGCGATATCCGTACAAGTGCACAACAGGAACCTGCTGTACACGGGCAATTTCTTTTTTCAGGACGATTTTGGGAAGCAATTGGAGGCGGCGGCCACAGATTATGCCGATCTCAGTTTGTTGCCCCTGGATAGAAACGGTGTCAAAATGATCAATAGCCTCGACCGGGCCTTCGTCCAGGGATTACACGGCAACCTGGAATGGCGCCTTGGCAGGCAACGCATCAACTGGGGCCTTCACAGCATTTGGAATCCCCATGATATTTTCAATGCCTACTCTTTTGTCGACTTTGACTACGAGGAACGACCGGGAGCGGATGCCGCATTTGCGCGCTACTATTTCGGATTCTATTCCAATGTGCAATTGGCTTATAGCCCTGGTGACGACTGGGACGAAAGTACTTTAGGTATGCTTTGGCAAACAAATGTGGGGACTTATGACCTGCAGGCTCTGACCGCGTATGATCGGGGATATTATGTGTGGGGCCTGGGCGCTGCAGGTAATATTGGCGAGCAATCCTTAAAAATGGAGGGCAGCAGTTTTATTCCTGAGAATGGCGGGACGACGGAATGGGGTGTTGCACTTTCGTTTGAGGGTACAACGGCTCAATCGGGTATTTTCTACAACATCTCTTACCTCTACGATAGTCAAACGAGTGGAGGGGGCAGCCTAAACGATTTGCTCCAGCAGCGCATTGACGCGCGAAATTTATACCCCTTCGAGCACAGCATTTTGCTACAAGCGCTTCGGCAAATGACCGGCCGTCTGACCTTAAACGCTGCCATTGTTACGAGTATTGAAGAGAGCTTGCCCATGTATTTTGCGCCTTCTGTTTCCTACAGTCTGTCACAGAATTGGGACCTGGATTTGTTTGGGCAAATATTTTTCGAGAAAGAAGATGTTTATGGCAGTCCGACACAGGTCCTCAATGTGCGGATTAAGTGGAGTTATTGACCCTTCCCCGGCTTGGTAAACTTCGTTTGTCTGGTAAAGAACTCAATTTTGGCGAGTGTTTCCTCGTATTCTGCCCTGGCATCTGAATCATAGAGCAGGGCTCCACCCACAGGCAGGTGGATGCTCGCCTTTTTCTTATCCAAAATGGCGGAACGGATGACGACATTCAGATCGAAATCACCGTTCTCATCCACGTAGCCGACAGTTCCTGAGTAAATACCCCGGCGAAAGTGCTCGGTTTTTTCAATGATTTGCATGGCAGAATGCTTGGGCGCACCGGTCATGGATCCCATGGGAAATGTCGCTCTAAAAATGTCTTGTATCGTCGTCTGTGCGCTCAGAGAACCCCGTACAGTAGAAATCAGGTGTTTGATATTTTGGTAGGCATAAGTACCCAGTAACTCAGGGACCTCAATGCTTCCTGTTTCACAGATCTTTGCCAGGTCATTCCTGCATAAATCTACGATCATGAGGTTTTCGGCAATCTCCTTTTCCCCGTATTCTGTCTGTTCGACCGGAAAGGTACCTTTGATGGGTTGGGTGAGAATGGAGGAGCCTGATTTTCTCAAAAAGCGCTCGGGACTAAAACACAGCAGGTCTGCATGTTCAAGCCTGACGTAGGCACTAAATGGTTTGGGGGCCAGCTTGTTGAGGCGTTGGAACCACTCGAGATGATTTCCCTGACGTACGATTTTTCCACCGAAACAATGGCAATAGTTCACCTCGTAAATATCCCCATCGTACAGATGCCGCATGATGTCTTGAAACCTTTCGTGATAAGTCTCGAAGTCAGGGATATCGGTCCACTCAATTTCAGGAAGTTGTGCTGGAGTGGACTGGCTTGTTTGGATATTTTTGAAAATTGTCGCAGGCTCCTCTACACAGCTATCTATTCTCAAAACACCACCTCTATCAAACCGGATCAAAGTCTGCGGTTGATGGATTACGGCATCGGGCCATTCGTAAAGTGGAGGATTGTCCGAATGTAGTTGATGGAACAAATTTTTGGTATCGTACGTCAGGCTCAGGAAGGTGAAATGGCCATGGGAAAGCTCATCGAAAAAGACATCGGCATTAAGGGCGTCCAACCGCGGCAATACCAATCGGTTTTTAGTTCCGATGCCCGCAATTAATTCGTAACAACCATAATTATCAGGGCGGAAATTGCTGTCCAGTATGAAAACAGGATTCTGCTGTTTGAGCCAGCGATAAATCTGTTCCTTGAACAAGGAGATCTGGGTGTCAAGCTGAAATATCTCGGAGTTCAAAGGCTCGTCAACGTTTGATGATCTTAATCTCTACACGTTGATTTTTGGCTCTGCCGGTAATGGTTTTGTTTGAGACAAGGGGCCGTCTTTTTCCGTAACCGACTGCTTTGAGCCGTTCAGGGTCTATGCCCTCATCGACGAGGTAATTCCTGACAGAGCGGGCCCTTCTAAGCGACAAGCTGTCACAGATAGCCGATGGTGGTAAGGAGTTGGTGTGACCGCCTATTTCTAGGCTGATGTTGGGATTGGCGAGCAGAAAATCAAAAATTTGATCCAGCGATTGATAACTACTGGGCTTGAGGTTAAAGCTGTCTGCCTCAAAGGCCAGGTTTTTTATTTCCAGTTCTTGATTGGACTTGAGAAAATCTTCCACTTTGACACCGGATATTTCTTCGGGAGACTTTCGTTTATCTGCTGTCTTGGTAGCTCCGCCCGAGGATGCACTTTGTGAAGATGAAGTTCCTGCCGGTGTCTGGTATTTGTTGGGGCTGACGTTTCCGGCAAGCTCGTCTTCGGTCCCGGGGAATTCTGGAAAATCTGGCTGGTTGGAAATGTTTTTGTTGCACGGGATGGCCACAATTTCTGATAAATGGTCTAGCAAGATGTTTCCGCAATATGGAAAGAGCACCGGGGTTTCGTAGAATGCCTCTAATGTGATCACATTGAGATTGGATTGAGGTTGCAGTTTGAAGCTGTATTCCATCCATTGGGCGTGGTCTACCGGAGGAGACTCATCCAGCTTTTGTCTTTTCTCACACAAAGTGGTACCACCCCAGATGACCAGGACGATCGGCCTATTGAAAAGAACCGTATCGAATCTGTTTTCGTGGATAGGACTGCGATAGTTCGGGTCGCTGCTCAAGTGAATTTTAAGTTCGTAGCACTGGTCTTTTTTCAGCACACCTGACAGTCTTTGGCTGATGATTTCTGTTGTTTCATTTTTCCGGGTGACCATGCCCAAAAAGGTTTTACCGTCCAGGGGGTTTTGGGTGACCTCCCAGAAGTTCGTATTGGCGGCATGAACGTCTGGTGGAGACTCTCCGGAAGAGGCCATACAATCTTTCCACTCCTTGAAGGGATAAAAGAGATTGCCAATAAATGGCGCAGCCTCAAATGAAGGGTTGTCCAGCAAAATGGTGTCTTGCCCTGACAAAGTAATCCCTTGCAGCATGAGTAAAATGCTGGCTATGGCAGATTTAACTGCTATGCGGGTGAGCAAGTCCATTTTTGACATATTTTTATTTAAACGCATTCAGGCCGGTGACATCGTAACCCGTAATTAATAAATGGATGTCGTGCGTGCCCTCATAAGTTAGAACGGTTTCAAGATTCATCATGTGTCGCATAATGGGATATTCATTGGTAATACCCATGCCTCCATGTATTTGGCGAGCTTCTCGTGCTACTTCAAGGGCGGTAAGAACGTTGTTTCTTTTGGCCATGGATATTTGAGATGGATTGGCTTTTCCTTTGTCTGCAAGCGCACCCAATCTCCAGGCCAATAATTGTGCCTTGGTAATCTCGGTAATCATTTCTGCCAGTTTCTTCTGTGTCAATTGAAATTGACCGATGGGTTTTCCGAACTGTTCTCTTTCCAGGGAGTACCTCAAAGCGGCATCATAACAGTCCAAAGCCGCTCCCACTGCACCCCAGGCAATGCCGTAACGCGCTTTTGAAAGACAGGAAAGAGGTCCTTTCAGCCCCCTGATCTCCGGGAAGACATTTTTCTTCGGTACGCGGACATCTTCAAAAACCAATTCTCCTGTAATGGAGGCTCGCAGGGACCATTTGCCGTGGATTTCAGGTGCTGAGAATCCTTTCATTCCTTTCTCTACGACAAGCCCTCTTATTTTTCCTTCTTCATCTTTGGCCCAGACAACAGCGATGTCAGCCACTGGAGAGTTGGTGATCCACATTTTGGCTCCATTGAGAATATAGGCATCGCCATCGTCCTTAATATTGGTGATCATATCGCTTGGATTGCTTCCGTGATCAGGTTCTGTCAGCCCGAAGCACCCAATGAATTCTCCACTACCCAATTTGGGCAGGTATTTTTTCTTTTGCTCTTCAGAGCCATAGCGAAATATGGGATACATGACCAGCGAGCCCTGGACGCTGGCCATGGAGCGCACGCCGCTATCGCCACGTTCGAGTTCTTGCATGATGATGCCATAGGCTGTTTCATCCATTCCGCCGCCTCCATATTCAGTAGGCAGGGATGGGCCAAAGGCACCTATTTCCGCTAGTCCTTTGAAGAGGTGCATCGGACACTCTGCTTTTTCTGCATATTCCTCTATGATGGGGCTTACTTCCTGTTTGACCCAGTCGCGCACGGCTTGTCGGGCCAATTTGTGCTCGTCAGAAAGCAATTCATCAATCTGGTAGTAATCGTGGTGCTGATATTTATCGACTCTGTTGGCCATTGTGGATATCCCTTTTAATTTTGTGCGAATTTAATTCTAATAGAGGTGGTGAACAATATTAATGAAAACAATTTCCAAACAGGGAAAGGGCAGTACTTGTTTTTAGAAAATGTCTTATTGTTTGGGGCGCATGGAGCCTATGCAGAGGAGGAAACCCTCGGGAACAGTTTTCTTATAGACATTAAGGTATATGGCGACTTTAGCAAAGCCATTGTCAGTGACCAATTAGCCTCTACTATAGATTACGAACAAGTTTTCGAAATTCTGAAAGAGGAAGTGGGTAGGCCCGTCCATCTTTTGGAACATTTGAGCGCTAACATAATTGAACGCTTGCGGACTATATCCCTCGTAGAAGGCTGTGAGCTATGGTTGCGCAAAAACAATCCTCCGCTGGACGGCCAGGTGGGCAATAGTGGGTTTTATTGGCGAGAATTTTTCTAATCTTAAGATGGTCTTAACAGACTAACCGGACTGCTGTGCGTTACATTCTTTACGCACTAATGTGTTTCATTTATAAATATTCACTAATTTTGACAACAAGTATGCATAGCAGAAGAATTACAAAAGGATGGTTTTATCGAATAGTGGTCGTATTGGGAATGGCTTTTGTGACATTCTCTTGTGACCCTAAAGCCATCAATGCTGTAGTAGATGACATTCTTTCTGAAACAAGCAGTCCCAGTAAGACGAGAATTGCCCAGGGGTTGAAAGAGGCACTGACTAACGGAATTTCACGGGGTACTGCTGTGCTATCTAAGGTAGACGGCTATTACGAAAGTCCTTACAAGATTTTTTTGCCGGAAGAAGCACAAAAGGTGGTGGATAAGTTGAAGCTGGTCCCCGGGTTTTCAAACGTGGAACAGGAGATCACCAAGAAAATAAATCGTGCGGCTGAGGATGCGGCCAAAAAGGCCAAGCCTATTTTTGTAGATGCCATACGCAGCATGACTTTTGAGGATGTCATGGGAATACTCAAAGGGAATAATACTGCTGCTACGAAATACCTGGAAAGAAAAACTTCTGGTAAGTTATACAGCGAATTCAATCCGGTCATCGTTACTTCTTTGAACAAATACAACGCACTGGATTATTGGGAAGATGCAGTGAACACCTACAATAAGATCCCCCTTGTTGAAAAAATGAATCCAAATTTAGACGATTACATCACCAATCGCGCACTTGACGGACTGTTCAAAATGATTGAAAAGGAGGAAACGGCCATAAGAACAAATGTAAAAAGCAGAACATCAGAACTCTTGAGAGAGGTATTTGCTCTCCAGGATTGACAAAGGCACATAGAAGCTCCCTCTTTTGAGGATGCTGCGACAGGTGGAATCCATTTTTGGGTTCCGCCTTTTTTTATGGCCAATTGATATTTCATTTGCCCATTGCTCAGAAGCAGTGCATGCTTATTCATTACTTCCAGTATGGATAGTGGGCAGTTTACAAAGCGTTTAAACAGTTTTCTTTAACTCAGACAAAAGATGTGCTTATCTCATGGTGGCTTTTTTGCTACATGGATAGGCAGAAAATAGATGACTTTACGATAGTCGTGAAGAAGAATTTCGGCGTTTGTGCGGGATAGGTATGGTTGAAAAGGGCGGTTTCAAATCGAGTAAATTCCAATTGCTGAAATCTACGGATATAAAACCACAAAAGGCCCGTTAACGGGCCTTTTGTGGTTTTATATCCGTAGATTTCAGCAATTGGAATTTACTCGATTTGAAACCGCCCTTTTCAACCATACCTATCCCGCACAAACGCCGAAATTCTTCTTCACGACTATCGTAAAGTCATCTATTTTCTGCCTATCCATGTAGCAAAAAAGCCACCATGAGATAAGCACATCTTTTGTCTGAGTTAAAGAAAACTGTTTAAACGCTTTGTAAACTGCCCACTATCCATACTGGAAGTAATGAATAAGCATGCACTGCTTCTGAGCAATGGGCAAATGAAATATCAATTGGCCATAAAAAAAGGCGGAACCCAAAAATGGATTCCACCTGTCGCAGCATCCTCAAAAGAGGGAGCTTCTATGTGCCTTTGTCAATCCTGGAGAGCAAATACCTCTCTCAAGAGTTCTGATGTTCTGCTTTTTACATTTGTTCTTATGGCCGTTTCCTCCTTTTCAATCATTTTGAACAGTCCGTCAAGTGCGCGATTGGTGATGTAATCGTCTAAATTTGGATTCATTTTTTCAACAAGGGGGATCTTATTGTAGGTGTTCACTGCATCTTCCCAATAATCCAGTGCGTTGTATTTGTTCAAAGAAGTAACGATGACCGGATTGAATTCGCTGTATAACTTACCAGAAGTTTTTCTTTCCAGGTATTTCGTAGCAGCAGTATTATTCCCTTTGAGTATTCCCATGACATCCTCAAAAGTCATGCTGCGTATGGCATCTACAAAAATAGGCTTGGCCTTTTTGGCCGCATCCTCAGCCGCACGATTTATTTTCTTGGTGATCTCCTGTTCCACGTTTGAAAACCCGGGGACCAGCTTCAACTTATCCACCACCTTTTGTGCTTCTTCCGGCAAAAAAATCTTGTAAGGACTTTCGTAATAGCCGTCTACCTTAGATAGCACAGCAGTACCCCGTGAAATTCCGTTAGTCAGTGCCTCTTTCAACCCCTGGGCAATTCTCGTCTTACTGGGACTGCTTGTTTCAGAAAGAATGTCATCTACTACAGCATTGATGGCTTTAGGGTCACAAGAGAATGTCACAAAAGCCATTCCCAATACGACCACTATTCGATAAAACCATCCTTTTGTAATTCTTCTGCTATGCATACTTGTTGTCAAAATTAGTGAATATTTATAAATGAAACACATTAGTGCGTAAAGAATGTAACGCACAGCAGTCCGGTTAGTCTGTTAAGACCATCTTAAGATTAGAAAAATTCTCGCCAATAAAACCCACTATTGCCCACCTGGCCGTCCAGCGGAGGATTGTTTTTGCGCAACCATAGCTCACAGCCTTCTACGAGGGATATAGTCCGCAAGCGTTCAATTATGTTAGCGCTCAAATGTTCCAAAAGATGGACGGGCCTACCCACTTCCTCTTTCAGAATTTCGAAAACTTGTTCGTAATCTATAGTAGAGGCTAATTGGTCACTGACAATGGCTTTGCTAAAGTCGCCATATACCTTAATGTCTATAAGAAAACTGTTCCCGAGGGTTTCCTCCTCTGCATAGGCTCCATGCGCCCCAAACAATAAGACATTTTCTAAAAACAAGTACTGCCCTTTCCCTGTTTGGAAATTGTTTTCATTAATATTGTTCACCACCTCTATTAGAATTAAATTCGCACAAAATTAAAAGGGATATCCACAATGGCCAACAGAGTCGATAAATATCAGCACCACGATTACTACCAGATTGATGAATTGCTTTCTGACGAGCACAAATTGGCCCGACAAGCCGTGCGCGACTGGGTCAAACAGGAAGTAAGCCCCATCATAGAGGAATATGCAGAAAAAGCAGAGTGTCCGATGCACCTCTTCAAAGGACTAGCGGAAATAGGTGCCTTTGGCCCATCCCTGCCTACTGAATATGGAGGCGGCGGAATGGATGAAACAGCCTATGGCATCATCATGCAAGAACTCGAACGTGGCGATAGCGGCGTGCGCTCCATGGCCAGCGTCCAGGGCTCGCTGGTCATGTATCCCATATTTCGCTATGGCTCTGAAGAGCAAAAGAAAAAATACCTGCCCAAATTGGGTAGTGGAGAATTCATTGGGTGCTTCGGGCTGACAGAACCTGATCACGGAAGCAATCCAAGCGATATGATCACCAATATTAAGGACGATGGCGATGCCTATATTCTCAATGGAGCCAAAATGTGGATCACCAACTCTCCAGTGGCTGACATCGCTGTTGTCTGGGCCAAAGATGAAGAAGGAAAAATAAGAGGGCTTGTCGTAGAGAAAGGAATGAAAGGATTCTCAGCACCTGAAATCCACGGCAAATGGTCCCTGCGAGCCTCCATTACAGGAGAATTGGTTTTTGAAGATGTCCGCGTACCGAAGAAAAATGTCTTCCCGGAGATCAGGGGGCTGAAAGGACCTCTTTCCTGTCTTTCAAAAGCGCGTTACGGCATTGCCTGGGGTGCAGTGGGAGCGGCTTTGGACTGTTATGATGCCGCTTTGAGGTACTCCCTGGAAAGAGAACAGTTCGGAAAACCCATCGGTCAATTTCAATTGACACAGAAGAAACTGGCAGAAATGATTACCGAGATTACCAAGGCACAATTATTGGCCTGGAGATTGGGTGCGCTTGCAGACAAAGGAAAAGCCAATCCATCTCAAATATCCATGGCCAAAAGAAACAACGTTCTTACCGCCCTTGAAGTAGCACGAGAAGCTCGCCAAATACATGGAGGCATGGGTATTACCAATGAATATCCCATTATGCGACACATGATGAATCTTGAAACCGTTCTAACTTATGAGGGCACGCACGACATCCATTTATTAATTACGGGTTACGATGTCACCGGCCTGAATGCGTTTAAATAAAAATATGTCAAAAATGGACTTGCTCACCCGCATAGCAGTTAAATCTGCCATAGCCAGCATTTTACTCATGCTGCAAGGGATTACTTTGTCAGGGCAAGACACCATTTTGCTGGACAACCCTTCATTTGAGGCTGCGCCATTTATTGGCAATCTCTTTTATCCCTTCAAGGAGTGGAAAGATTGTATGGCCTCTTCCGGAGAGTCTCCACCAGACGTTCATGCCGCCAATACGAACTTCTGGGAGGTCACCCAAAACCCCCTGGACGGTAAAACCTTTTTGGGCATGGTCACCCGGAAAAATGAAACAACAGAAATCATCAGCCAAAGACTGTCAGGTGTGCTGAAAAAAGACCAGTGCTACGAACTTAAAATTCACTTGAGCAGCGACCCGAACTATCGCAGTCCTATCCACGAAAACAGATTCGATACGGTTCTTTTCAATAGGCCGATCGTCCTGGTCATCTGGGGTGGTACCACTTTGTGTGAGAAAAGACAAAAGCTGGATGAGTCTCCTCCGGTAGACCACGCCCAATGGATGGAATACAGCTTCAAACTGCAACCTCAATCCAATCTCAATGTGATCACATTAGAGGCATTCTACGAAACCCCGGTGCTCTTTCCATATTGCGGAAACATCTTGCTAGACCATTTATCAGAAATTGTGGCCATCCCGTGCAACAAAAACATTTCCAACCAGCCAGATTTTCCAGAATTCCCCGGGACCGAAGACGAGCTTGCCGGAAACGTCAGCCCCAACAAATACCAGACACCGGCAGGAACTTCATCTTCACAAAGTGCATCCTCGGGCGGAGCTACCAAGACAGCAGATAAACGAAAGTCTCCCGAAGAAATATCCGGTGTCAAAGTGGAAGATTTTCTCAAGTCCAATCAAGAACTGGAAATAAAAAACCTGGCCTTTGAGGCAGACAGCTTTAACCTCAAGCCCAGTAGTTATCAATCGCTGGATCAAATTTTTGATTTTCTGCTCGCCAATCCCAACATCAGCCTAGAAATAGGCGGTCACACCAACTCCTTACCACCATCGGCTATCTGTGACAGCTTGTCGCTTAGAAGGGCCCGCTCTGTCAGGAATTACCTCGTCGATGAGGGCATAGACCCTGAACGGCTCAAAGCAGTCGGTTACGGAAAAAGACGGCCCCTTGTCTCAAACAAAACCATTACCGGCAGAGCCAAAAATCAACGTGTAGAGATTAAGATCATCAAACGTTGACGAGCCTTTGAACTCCGAGATATTTCAGCTTGACACCCAGATCTCCTTGTTCAAGGAACAGATTTATCGCTGGCTCAAACAGCAGAATCCTGTTTTCATACTGGACAGCAATTTCCGCCCTGATAATTATGGTTGTTACGAATTAATTGCGGGCATCGGAACTAAAAACCGATTGGTATTGCCGCGGTTGGACGCCCTTAATGCCGATGTCTTTTTCGATGAGCTTTCCCATGGCCATTTCACCTTCCTGAGCCTGACGTACGATACCAAAAATTTGTTCCATCAACTACATTCGGACAATCCTCCACTTTACGAATGGCCCGATGCCGTAATCCATCAACCGCAGACTTTGATCCGGTTTGATAGAGGTGGTGTTTTGAGAATAGATAGCTGTGTAGAGGAGCCTGCGACAATTTTCAAAAATATCCAAACAAGCCAGTCCACTCCAGCACAACTTCCTGAAATTGAGTGGACCGATATCCCTGACTTCGAGACTTATCACGAAAGGTTTCAAGACATCATGCGGCATCTGTACGATGGGGATATTTACGAGGTGAACTATTGCCATTGTTTCGGTGGAAAAATCGTACGTCAGGGAAATCATCTCGAGTGGTTCCAACGCCTCAACAAGCTGGCCCCCAAACCATTTAGTGCCTACGTCAGGCTTGAACATGCAGACCTGCTGTGTTTTAGTCCCGAGCGCTTTTTGAGAAAATCAGGCTCCTCCATTCTCACCCAACCCATCAAAGGTACCTTTCCGGTCGAACAGACAGAATACGGGGAAAAGGAGATTGCCGAAAACCTCATGATCGTAGATTTATGCAGGAATGACCTGGCAAAGATCTGTGAAACAGGAAGCATTGAGGTCCCTGAGTTACTGGGTACTTATGCCTACCAAAATATCAAACACCTGATTTCTACTGTACGGGGTTCTCTGAGCGCACAGACGACGATACAAGACATTTTTAGAGCGACATTTCCCATGGGATCCATGACCGGTGCGCCCAAGCATTCTGCCATGCAAATCATTGAAAAAACCGAGCACTTTCGCCGGGGTATTTACTCAGGAACTGTCGGCTACGTGGATGAGAACGGTGATTTCGATCTGAATGTCGTCATCCGTTCCGCCATTTTGGATAAGAAAAAGGCGAGCATCCACCTGCCTGTGGGTGGAGCCCTGCTCTATGATTCAGATGCCAGGGCAGAATACGAGGAAACACTCGCCAAAATTGAGTTCTTTACCAGACAAACGAAGTTTACCAAGCCGGGGAAGGGTCAATAACTCCACTTAATCCGCACATTGAGGACCTGTGTCGGACTGCCATAAACATCTTCTTTCTCGAAAAATATTTGCCCAAACAAATCCAGGTCCCAATTCTGTGACAGACTGTAGGAAACAGAAGGCGCAAAATACATGGGCAAGCTCTCTTCAATACTCGTAACAATGGCAGCGTTTAAGGTCAGACGGCCGGTCATTTGCCGAAGCGCTTGTAGCAAAATGCTGTGCTCGAAGGGGTATAAATTTCGCGCGTCAATGCGCTGCTGGAGCAAATCGTTTAGGCTGCCCCCTCCACTCGTTTGACTATCGTAGAGGTAAGAGATGTTGTAGAAAATACCCGATTGAGCCGTTGTACCCTCAAACGAAAGTGCAACACCCCATTCCGTCGTCCCGCCATTCTCAGGAATAAAACTGCTGCCCTCCATTTTTAAGGATTGCTCGCCAATATTACCTGCAGCGCCCAGGCCCCACACATAATATCCCCGATCATACGCGGTCAGAGCCTGCAGGTCATAAGTCCCCACATTTGTTTGCCAAAGCATACCTAAAGTACTTTCGTCCCAGTCGTCACCAGGGCTATAAGCCAATTGCACATTGGAATAGAATCCGAAATAGTAGCGCGCAAATGCGGCATCCGCTCCCGGTCGTTCCTCGTAGTCAAAGTCGACAAAAGAGTAGGCATTGAAAATATCATGGGGATTCCAAATGCTGTGAAGGCCCCAGTTGATGCGTTGCCTGCCAAGGCGCCATTCCAGGTTGCCGTGTAATCCCTGGACGAAGGCCCGGTCGAGGCTATTGATCATTTTGACACCGTTTCTATCCAGGGGCAACAAACTGAGATCGGCATAATCTGTGGCCGCCGCCTCCAATTGCTTCCCAAAATCGTCCTGAAAAAAGAAATTGCCCGTGTACAGCAGGTTCCTGTTGTGCACTTGTACGGATATCGCCTCTGAGAATTGTAATTCCACCTCGCTTCTGTTGTGAAACAAGTGGAGCGTTTGCAAAAAATCCAGATCATCGGGATTGATGAAAATGGTCATGGATTTGGTGTAACCCTTGTAATTCAGTCGCGGGTATTTTCGCTCCTCCTGTGCCTGGGCAGCACTGGACAGCAAGAAAATAAGGAAACACAATAAACTGCACCTCAGCGCATCACTTGTCCAAATCGACAATCTTACCATCTTTCAAAACAAATTTTACCTCCATGAGAAGAGACGGATCTTCAAGTGCTCCTTTTGGAACAGCCACAAGATCTGCGAGGAAGCCCGAGGCGAGTTGCCCGATTTCTTCCTCCATGCCCAACACCCGGGCGTTGGTGAAGGTTGCCGATTGTAGCGCTTCAAGTATGGGCATGCCCGCTTCAGCCATCAATTCAAACTCTTTGGCATTCATCCCGTGATCAAATACCCCGGAATCTGTTCCGAAAGCGATGGGCACACCGTAGGCGTAAGCGCGGGCAAATGTTTCCTGTATTTGAGGGCCAATACGAAGAGCCTTTGGGCGCACGACGTCCGGGTAAAAGCCCTCTTTTTTGGCATTTTCCGCTACCGCCCAGCCGGCGGTGATGGTTGGCACGTAATAAGTTCCCATTTCCAGCATGGCCGCCATGACTTCTTCGTCCATATAGGTGCCGTGCTCAATGGTGGTAATACCGGCTTTGACTGCCCGGAGCATTCCCTTCTTGCCATGGGCGTGGGCTGCCGTATGCACACCCCTGTCTTTGGCTGTGTTGATAATGGCTTCCAATTCTTCCTCAGAAAACGCAGGGCCGTCTCCATCCCTGGCCACACTGAGGACACCTCCTGTTGCCGTGATCTTGATACAATCAGCTCCCTGTTTCACCTGCCAACGCACCGCTTTGGCACATTCCTCCGGCCCGTCGCAAACGCCGTTCTTGTAATCGGTTTCTACCTGGTATTTCAGGGACATGCCATTAGAGGGATCGGCGTGCCCCCCGGTAATGGCTATGGCCTTGCGACAGGAAATGATCCTCGGGCCCTCGACAAGGCCGTTGTTAATGGCATTCCTCAGGGAATTGTTGGCACCTGATCCGCCGAGATCCCGAACAGTGGTGAACCCGGCCTTGAGAAGTTTTTGACCGTTGGCGAATGCTTTGAGGGCCTTGTAGCCCTGCTCCACGCGAAAGCGCCTGAGGTAGGTGTTTTTATCGTATTCTGTTTCCAGGTGCACGTGCATGTCGATCCAGCCCGGCGTGACGAGGTAGGAAGACAAATCAATGAGGGGCAATTCAGGGTCATTTAAAGGCGCATCGAGGACATCTTTGATGACATTGTCCTCTATGAGCAGGTAACGATCCTCTTCAATGGCAGCTGTTTCACTGTCAAACAATTGCCCGCAATGCACCAGGTAGCTGGATTGCGCCAACAGATTCGTTGAGATACTTGCTCCCATCACCAAAACCAGTGCCGTTAGATTTTTCAAACCCATCATTTTTACCGGACAAAATAAGACAAATCAGAAAATGAGACGGGAGAAATTCAAGTGCTGCAGGCTGTCTATGCTCCAACAGGACACTCCATCCCTATTAGAGTTATTTATAACTTCCAGTGCGTATGTCATTCAATCACCTATCCCTTTTTAGTGAACCACAAATTTGGCCCTTCCCTTTCTTTGACCATCTTCCAGTTCGAGAACATAACTCCCCTGAGGTAAAGAGGAAATATCGATGGTTAAGGGCTGATCACCGGATGACTTCCATTTCTGTTTGTCCATAACCCGGGCACCTTTC
>Ga0102929_1001084_pt1 | contig 16229 bp, 17 predicted proteins | sample SalPonR1_B_D2_MG_FD_78510 | JGI IMG/M metagenome (GOLD analysis project Ga0102929, IMG submission 78510) | Salt pond soil microbial communities from South San Francisco under conditions of wetland restoration - Salt Pond MetaG R1_B_D2_MG | ecosystem: Environmental > Aquatic > Marine > Intertidal... | reverse complement strand
GATTTTTCCTTTGCTTCTTTAAACATTTCGCGGACTCTTTTAGCGCCCACACCTACAAACATTTCCATGAAATCGGACCCTGTGATGGTGTAGAAAGGAACATTTGCTTCGCCGGCAACCGCCCTGGCCAGCAGAGTTTTACCTGTGCCGGGAGGCCCCATCAAAAGAACACCTTTGGGTAATTTTGCGCCAATTTCTTCGAATCGGCTTGGATCTTTAAGAAACTCGATGATTTCCCGAAGTTCGGTCTTGGCACCGTCCATTCCGGCAATGTCATCAAAAGTGGTTTTGTTCTTACCGGGCTCCTGTAGTTTCGCCTGACTTTTGCCGATGTTAAACATTCCACGTCCCTGCATCTGCATTCTTCGGTAGAAGATGTACCCAAATATGAGCAGAAAGAAGAGAGGCATGGAAAAAATCATGAAGTACCACCAGAAACCATCCGACTCGGACTCTGCTGAGATCACTACATTTTTCTCCTCGAGCAGATCGGTTAACCTTTCGTCTCCAAAAGAGGGAATCACCGTGATAAAATTCTTATAGTTTGTAGTATCATTAGCGGTGATTTGCAGCTGTTGTTCATTACGGAATGTACCGTCAATACGATCTCCCTGGATGTGGACACGTTCAACATTATCATTTCTGAGCTGCTCTTTAAATGTGCTGTATTCTATCTCCGGCTGTGTGCCTAAAAACCCACTACCGTCCGTCAGTACCCAATAACCGAGTACAACAAATACAATGAGGTAAAACCAATAGATAAAACCGGTTGGTTGCTTGCCTTTATTTTGTCCTTTTTTTGGGTTGTCGTCCGAATTTTTATTTGATGGGTTAGATTTATTTTTCAAACCTGTAAATTTCTTTTGAGTTGAGTGACAAATAGGGTGGATGCTGTGTTTCTTCTAATCTAGATAAAATAGGTTTTTATAAAATCGTTCGCGAATAGAATGATCTTAATACCTGATTCGATGAACTCGATCAATATTTGTGGAGTTGTCCTGTTAAAATCGACCAACGATATCATCTATAATGGATCGATTCCTGACGGCACTGACTATGGATGCTCCCAGAATTAATACGTGAATGACAGGAGTAAGCCAGCTAAAACTGATTCCAAGAAAACCCGTAGCTAAACCAAACCAGTAATTGAACAAAAATGAGACTAAATAATAGAACAGGTAAAGCATACCAAACGTGGTAAAGAAGATCATTATCCTGTCACCGTATTTACCGGTGTGCTCTTCCCGGATTTTCTGTTGATGGGCCTTTTTTTCTCCGGATTTGAGTTTACGTTTTAACTTGTTCAGCTCTTCTTTCTTTTTGAGCTCGAGACGTCGTTTTTTTGCTAATTTTAATCGCTCTTTCTCATCCATTTTTGGGTATATGTTCTGTAAGTGGCCTATTAAGAATGATATCAATTACAATAATGTAGATACATATTTTTCCCGGGCTGTTAAAATTTGAAATAAACGAAAAGGCGCCCGTGATTTTTGCTGTCTTTATCTATGCGGTGATATTTCTGTTTGATGTGTTTTTGATCCAGAAACTTTAGCACACGTTTCTTCAATTGCCCCGATCCTTTACCGGGAATAATCTCAACAGTTTTAATTTTCTTTTCAATAGCTTCGTCGATAATATTTTCCAGTTCCCGGTCAATTTGATCGCCTTTATTGTAGATGTCGTGCAGATCGAGTTTTAATTTTGCCATGAAGCCGCAGTAAATGTGTTTTAATTTCGTGAAACTTATTCTGAAGTTCTGAAATTCACAAAAATCACGTTACTTTAGGGATAGTTCTCGTCAGGGTGAGGAGAAAATGAACATTTAAAAAGCAGCAATATTATGGATCTGCATATCACAGGTAAAGTCATCAAGATATTAGAAGAACAATCGGGAAAGGGAAAGAACGGCCCCTGGAGAAAACGCGATTTCATTCTCGAAACAGAGGGAGATTACCCTCGCAAAGTCTGTATCACACAGTGGGGAGATCAAATTGATAAAAACTCTGTAACTGAGGAAGAGACCGTAACAGCGTTCATTGATATTCAAAGCAGGGAGTATAAGGGGAATTGGTATACCGATGTAAAAGCCTGGAAGATTGAAAAAGGCGCTCCAACTAAAGGAGAAGGAGCATCAGACGAAGTGATAATAGATTTTGGAACGGGCAGTGATGATGACAGTGCCCCATTTTAAAGTTTAAATATAATGTTTCTTATTGGAGTGACTTTCCATATATGTCACGTAAAATGTTTCACTATTGCACGAATAATAGCTTATTTTATTAGGGATTAAATTATCTACAAATCGAGGGTAACCATTGCAAAAGATTTCTAAAAAAGGGTTAATATCCGCTTTATCCGTTACACTTGGGCTGATATTGATCTTCTATTTTGGATGGAGGTCTGACCAGAATCAAATCAGGGAAGCAAGAACACAAACGGTAGAATCTACCGCCAGCCTACTCTCTGAACTTATTGAAGAAACGGTCAATGAAAACCTTCTTCTGTTGTCTAATCATAAGTCAAGAGTGGAGTTTACAAAAGGTCTCTATTTCGAGAATTTTGAGTTTGAAACAAATCTTCTTTTAACTGTAAAACCAGCGTTTACCTTTTTTGAATGGATTGATCAGGATGGAGTTATCCGGTTGATTGAACCTTACGAAGGGAATCAGGAAGCCATTGGCCTTGACATCCTTGAACTTGATTACCGTCGCGACGACTGGTTAGAGATGAAACGAGATTCATCCATTAATATGACTCCCTGGACGAATCTTGTTCAAGCTGGAAGCGCGTTTTTGATTGATGCTCCTGTCTACTACAACAATAAGTTTCAAGGGTCACTGACGGTTGGTATGGACTTTTCAGACGATTTTGATGATATCATGGCCGGTCGCGACATGTTCAATGTAGTAATCCGGGATGAAAACGACCGGGTATTCTATGAATATTCGAAGAACAATTCGATGGGTGATGAGCAATTTACGAGTACTCAAAAACTAAACTTCATCAGCGGTTCATCGAATAAATGGACACTTACACTAAGTTTGGATGAAGAGTACTACTCTTCCGGTATTCTGGCCTCAGGCCAAGTCAGTCTCTTTTTCCGAATGTTGATTGCTCTGCTGTTTGGAAGCGCCATCTACTTCATGCTCTCCGCTTACAGGGCAAATAAGAGAAATGTAGAGGCTCTTAAAGAGAAGGAAGTGTTGATCTCAGAGATTCATCACCGGGTTAAAAACAATCTGGCGGTTATTTCCAGCCTGATTGATTTGCAGAGACTTGAAACAGATGATGAGTATGTCATTGACATTTTGCAGAAAACACAAAACCGAATTCACTCCATTGCAGGTGTACACGAACTTCTCTACAATTCTGATGACCTCTCAAGTATTCCATTTCGGCAATACTTAAGTAATTTGATTAACAGGCATCTGGACGTCTATGTGGAAGACAAAAAGAAGATCGATATAAATATCGACAGCTCCGTAGAAACTCTAAGTATAAATCAGGCTTTGCCGCTTGGAGTTTTAATTAGTGAATTGGTCACAAACTCTTTTAAACACGCATTTAAAGATAGAAGTGAAGGAGAAATTCTTTTAAAGGTCACATCGGATAAAGAAAAAGTCCATGTTCTATATTCTGATAACGGACCTGGTTTTAACAAGGACGATTTTGAAAAAGGCAAAGGCTTGGGTATAACTATAATCAAAGCGCTGATAGGACAGTTACACGCTGATTATGTGCTTAAATCCGAAGAGGGCTTCAATTTGAAATTTAGTTTCAAGCGAGATTCCTGATAAAGTGGAACCTAAAGTGAATCTCTATCTGAATCTGTATCTAAATTTCTGGGTCTGTTTCGGATATGTTCACGGATCTCATCAGGACCAAGCTTTATTTCGTCGTTATGCCTGCGTTCGGCCGCCTGAATTGAATCGCGTTCGGCTTTGAGTCTATCCTGAATCTCATTCACTCGCTCCATTTGGGCGTCTATATTGGATTGATAAATCTCATGTGACCTGCCGAAATTCTCCTGTTCAACGCCATAATTTGCAAAGATTTCTTGCCGCATTTCACTCTTATCCCGCTCCCCCAAAAGTTCCTGATCCATTTGGTTGAGAATTGCGAGCTCCATCAAAATGGATTTATATAACTCCTCATCAACCAATTCCGGTTCCTTCTCACAGGCGTTAAATGAGAGAAGAAATAACGGAATCAGGGCTGAAATAAAGTAGTTCTTCACGATTTGCTATCGGGATTTTTGGGGTTCAAGGGACGCATGGTCACTTCATTTATGAGCAGATTGTCGGGTGTTTCAATCAGATGTATTAATGTATCTGCAACGTCGCCGGGCTGCATCATATTTGAATGAGTTTCGCTTCCCACTTTTTCAAAAAAGTTTGTGGCAATAGATCCGGGGAACATAGCTGATACTTTAATTTTATCGTAACGCAGCTCTTTAAAAAGAGCCTCGCTGAAGCCTCTTACACCAAATTTCGTTGCATTGTAGCCGGAAATTTGTGGATTCCCCAGTAGACCCGCAACAGATGCAATATTAACAATGTGGCAGTGATCCGGGTTTTCTTTCATAAGCGGAACGATGAGTCGGGTAAGATAGAAAATACCGTTTAAATTGGTATTGACCATTGTATCCCAATCTTCTACCGATAGTTCATCTACATTGCCAAATTTGGCCAAACCTGCATTGTTAACGAGAATATCGGGAAGATGATCTTCAGAAAATTGATCTGTTACCCATTTTTCAAGGTCTTTATGTTTAGTTACATCCATTTGGACGGGGATAAATCGTTCACCCAGCTTAGATTGTATCTCTTTGAGTTTATTCAGTCGGCGAGCAAGTCCATAAACGGTAGCTCCTTTTTCTATTAGTTTATGAGCAAATGCAGTACCAATTCCACTGCTTGCACCGGTAACGATGGCAACTTTATTTTTTAATTCCATTAGGAAGGTTCAATTTTTCGTTAAATTATTTCTTTGGTAATATAAAACATGAATAGCAGCAATCATTCCAAATTGATAATAAAAGATGTCAATTTTATATCTCGATATCGGTAACTCTCACATTAAATTAGCCCAAAAAAAAGGAATTGAGTGGGAGATAATCTATAAGGCGTCAAATGGATCATCAAAAAACATAAGTGAGGTGATTAAAGAATTTCCTAATACAGAATTGATTGTAATAAGTTCTGTACGCCGGGATATTCTGAATAAGTTATTGGAAGACCTTCATTTTGTGGATGTAAAAGTTCTGACCACCACGCTTATCGATCGGGTAAACCTGGATTACAAATCTCCTGAAACACTTGGAATGGATCGGTTTCTGACTTGTTACGGTGCAATATCAGCCACGGATAACGATGTCATTTGTATCGATGCGGGGACAGCTTGTACGGTTGACTGGATAACCAACGAAGGAATTTACAGGGGAGGAATTATCATGCCGGGTCTAAAGCTTTTCTATAAGGCGATTGATAATGAATTTCCGGAATTGCCTTCGGTTGAGTATCACCTGCCCCACAATTGGCCGGGTAAAACCACGGCAGAGAGTGTTCAATGGGGAACAGGAGGGGCATTTATCATGGCTATAGATGGCTTTATCAGGAAATATCTGGAGCATATTGATACCGAGGCAGACCTGTTTATTACCGGGGGAGATTCACTCTATTTAATGGAAAATTTACAATCTTCACTTAATGTACATCACAGGCCGTACTTGCTATTTGACGGCATGGAGAAGTTTTGGAAAGATCAGGAGAACATAACCTGAGTACTTGAGATTGGGATGAGGTCTTCAGTTATATAAAAAGCTGAATTCCCATATACAAATTATCAAGCCACGGAAGTACTCTGAACTTTCCGTGCTTCCGTGGCAATTAAGTGTGATTCTTGATTTTGATTGCAATCAACTCTTGATTATTTCTAAAACAGGAGAGACTATTTTCTTTAATCCTCTTTGATAATGGAAGCTTTTTGGGCAGTTTTTGGATCTGTCCCGGAGTAATGGAGGAATAAACCTGAGTTCGATTAATAATGCGTTAATTAGGCCGCTTAAATAATTTAGGTTTTTTTCAGACTCACCCTATTCCCTCTCTATCTAATAGAGAGGGATTTAACGTTTAAATTATTCAAGCTTGTTCGCGTGAGCATTAACTTTTGCGACAGCATCAGACTCTTTTTTCAAAATTTTAGAATCGAACTGAGGTAATAAGTGAACTGAGATTAAGAGGAGAGCTTTCCTTCTATTAGTGCAGTGACCATTTCCAATGCCACCATATTTTCTCCGCCTCTGGGTATGATGATATCAGCATATCGTTTACTGGGTTCAACGAATTCGAGATGCATGGGGCGCACATATTTTTCATACTGATTGAGTACGCCATTTAAGTCGCGGCCACGATCGTTGATATCCCTTTGTAATCTTCTCAGAAGACGGACATCGCCATCGGTATCAACAAAAAGTTTGATGTCCATAAGTTTTCTGAGCTTTGGCTCACTGAAAATCAAAATACCATCTACCAGGATAATGCGGTGGGGAATTGCAGATATTGATCTGTCCGACCGGGTATGTTCTACAAAATCGTAAACCGGAATATCTACCGGATAACCACTTCTTAAGGCATCAAGATGACGAATCATCAATTCTGTTTCGAGGGAGGAGGGGTGATCGAAATTTTGCTTTGTTCTCTCTTCGAACGGTAGATGGCTTAAATCTCTGTAGTAGGAGTCGTGCTGTATGAGGAGAACCCTGTCGGAACCAATAGAGTTAATTATTTTACTTACAACGGTGGTTTTTCCCGAACCGCTGCCGCCGGCAACCCCGATAATTAATGGTTTATCAATCGTTGCTTGCTTGCCGTTCTCCATTTGCTTTGATGCTTCTATCATATTCTAATTTAAAATCCCGTATTGCCCTGAAAATTGCAGAAGCCATGATGGTCTGGCCATAATCACTGTTTAAAAATCTTGCCTCCGAAGGATTTGATAAAAACCCAAGTTCAATTAGAACTGCCGGAGTGGAGGCGTGCCACAAGGCTTCGAGTCCGGCTTGCTTAACACCGCGAGACCTGCGCTGTGCCCTGTTTTTAAATTGATCTTCAACCATGGAGGCGATGCGTTCACTAATTGCTAAATTACCGGTATTGGTAAGCTCATAAACCAACAGTTCTTCTTCACTGAGATCTAGTGAGCCGGGACCATTTTCCAGATCAACCACACTATTTTCACGTTTCATAACTTCCAGTGCCGATTTGCTTCGAGCCAATCCAAGGAAAAACGTTTCAGTACCGTGAGCAGAAGGGGAGTTTGCTACGGAATTTACATGTATGGATACGAAAAGATCACCATTATTTCTTGTGGCAGTCAATCCTCGTTCACTCAGTGGCACAAAAGTATCATCAGTTCTTGTATAAACCACCTCCATGTCGGGGATGTGCTCTTTTATGTATTCGCCAACCTTTAGAGTAACCGCAAGAGCAATGTTTTTTTCATAAAGTCTCATGGATCTGTTTTCAGTGCCCGGATCGTGTCCTCCATGGCCCGCGTCAAGAATTATGACATTAAATTCCTGATTATCTCTAATCCGAAGAAATGAGTTGTCTGTTTCTTCAACATCATCAAACCCGTGAATGTCTTCGATATAGCTCGTAAAATCTATCTCAGATGAGTTAGCCGTAATTTTATCGATTTCAGAGGAGGATACGCTTTCCATAGCCAACAGCAAATCCTTGCCATTCTGATCGGGATACGTTCTGGTTTTAAAATAACTTTCCGCACTTAGAGAAATATCAACTCCAATTCCGTTATCAACCGGATAGAGATCAAAATGATTGAACGTGCTGGTTTCGGGTGGATACTGAAAATTTAGGGTGTCGAGATTCTGGGCAAATAACAGCATCTGAATTCTATCTGAAGATGGCTGTTCAATTTTCACGGAATCGACCATATTGGATAGATGACTGCGAACAACAAAACCTTTACCGTCAGACCGTTCAGCGATAGAAATCCTATTGAGCTCAGTCTGAGCAAAAAGTGATTCGGCCGGTATAACCAGCAAAATCGAACTACAAAGTAAGAGAAGGGAGAGAAATTTCCACTTCATTTGACTAAAGCATTATTATTCAGAGCTGTCTGTTTGATGATTTTTTAAATGTAAACAAATTTTCGTGTTTAGTATAATAAATGCAACTAAAGAGTAGAGAACCACCCAATTATTTTTAAAAATTTGTCTATGTTACATCAAACGGGCTGTACAATCCTTCAGTATACTCAAACATGAATAAAAACTATCCATCAGTAGAAGATCATCTAAAAAAGCAGATTGGTGAGAGTTTTGATACGGCATATTCCGATTTAAAATCAGATTTCAGAAGCGAACTTTTAGAGTGGTTTCAGAAAACCTACAAAGAGATTTTAGGAATCAAGAAAGAGGACGAACTACGCAAAAAGCGTGTGATTGACACTCTGAACAAGAATATTTCTGATCTGTGGCACATTTTAGAACGATATGATGAAAATCTGTGGTTTGAAAAATGGAAAAAATTAGTTGACGAAATTACAGAACCGCTGCCCGAAACAGTGGTTGAGTATCAGTCGGAAGAGCGTTTTACGGAACAAGAGGATGATTCTTATAAACTGAAGATTCAAAAAAAGATCAAACGCCTGGCCAGATCGGTCAGTATGACATTCAAGAAAGATAAGGCAGGCTGGAAACAGGTTATTCAGCTTAAAAAGAGTGCAAAACTGGAGCTTGCAGGTTTGTCAGATTTGCCGGACGAACTAATGGGGCAGGAGTTTGAAATCCTGAGCAAGGCCATTGGGAAGCTCCTGGAACAGGAACCGGTTAAGGAACAACCCGCCGAGGCTGAGACAGATGAGAGCGCAGAGAATAGAGAAGAGAGTGAATCGGCTAATGATACGCCGGAACAGAAAAATAATGAAGCAGAGAAAGTAGAAAAGGGGGCTAAAGACGGTTATCGGGTTCAGGTTATTGATAAGATTGAGTCTCATTTGCAGGACGCTATTCAAATTCTTAAAACCGTAGAAACCGAGTCGCCAATTTCAAATAGAGCTTTTGATGAGTGTTATCAAGCGGCTGTTAGAAGCGGTACTGTAGAAGATGAAAGGAAATTGCTGGAAGAGGATCAGTTAGATGGAAAACTCTCTTCAAAAGAGCGTCTTCTGAACAAAAGACAAAAAGAGTGGCAAACGTTTATAATATCTCAATATTCAGACTTTGCGATTCAGATCGAGATTGCAAGATTTTCGTTTCTTGCCGAAAGAGCACGAGAAGAGATCTTGGGATTTACCCATCGGTTTTTCAGGGATTATGGCTATCTGCCGTTAGAAAGTACTGTTACTCGGATCAAAGAGATTTCAGAAGTTTTAAAAAAGCAAAAAGCTGATAAGCTCCCGGCTAAACTTGTGCACGAGCTGAGAGCGGAAATATCTGAAAAACTATCGACCGAATTGCTGGATACGATTGGCAATCAAGAGAGTCAGCAGCATTTGATCGATCAGATCCAGAAAGCAATTACGGATCTTCAGCTCGGATTTTACAACTTTACTGAGACATTTACTCTTGCTGAAAAAAGGTCGATTGATAACGGAAAGCCGCAGGTAAAAACTGACACTGTAAATTGGAAAAAACTTGCTACACGATATGTGCAGGAGAAAGCACTGCGGGAAATGGATCCTGAGAAATGGGAGTGGAAAAACTTTTTTAAGGAACTCTCTTCAGAGTCAGAAGAGATTATGCAGGTGGTAGACGTAAACCTGCTTTCCGCAAAAGAGTCTGAAAAGGAGAATGATGAAGAAGAATCTGTACTGGGAATTGCGATTTCAGGAACGGATCGGGCAGTGAGTCAACTTGAAGCGGCTATAAAGCGTGTGCGCGAGCGCCAAAACTCGTATGAAAAGATTGTTAAAGAAGATTTCCCGAAAAGTATACAATCTCTTGCTGAGAGTATGCTTTCAAGGTCATACGATGATCTGGAAATGCAGGATAAAGCGCTTCAGGTAAAAGCAAAAGCCCATAACTGGCGGGATAGGATCTTAAAGGTCTACTACAAATCACTTGAAAAATTTGAGCTATTCAGACGCTTTTTTGTGAAAAAGTTCAAGGAGCTCAAAAATATATTAAGCCGGTTTCTTGGTTTTAAAGACGAGGGGTCAGTCAGCACAACTGAAAAACGCAATCTTGCAGAGTACCTGGCAAAGGTTAATGTTCATCATGATTTTCCGTTTGTATATAAACGGATGTTCAGTTATGAGTTTGAGATTGATGAACGTTTTTATATCCAGCCACAGGGACTGTTTTCATATTTCGAGCAATCGTTTGAGGACTGGAACCTTAAAATCGATACGAACTTTTTAATTGTCGGTGAACGGGGCAGTGGGAAAACACTGGCTCTTAAATTTATTGGTCAGCGATTTTTTGATGATCAAAAAACAGTAACTGTCAATTTCAAGAACGCAGTACATAAAGAGAAGGATTTGATTGCTGCAATTTGTGCTGCATTTGGATTTGAAGGTGTGGAAACCCGTGAGGAGCTTATTAAAAAGATCCAAAATAGGAGAAAACGCACTATTTTGATTGTAGAGGATATCCACAATATTTTTGTCCGAAATATTCATGGCTTTGAGGCCATCGAGAGTTTTTGGGTGTTAATGGCTTCCACGAGAGATAAGTTGTTTTGGGTTGTAACTTGTTCAGCATTTGCATGGAAGTTTTATGAGAAAATGTTCGGTGCAGATCAGTACTTCTCCCATACGGTACGGACAGATAATCTCGATCGTGAGATGCTTGAAAAATCTATTCTATCGCGTCATAAGGCAACCGGGTATGAGTTAACATTTGAGCCGGGGACAACCACTCAAAAGAGCAGGACGTTTAAAAAAATCATGTCTGATGAATCTGAGAAACAGAAGTACTTGCGTGAGCAATATTTCAATCGATTGAATCAAATAGCGGAGGGCAATTTATCGATTGCCATGAATTTCTGGCTCCAGTCCATTAAAGAGTTTGACGATAGATCGGTTAAACAGCTACCCACGGAAGTTGCCGACCTGGATAAGCTTGAAGTTCCATCCCGTGATGTGCTTTTCACCTTGGCTGCCTTGGTGTTGCACGAAAATTTAACTGAAACAGAACTTTCCATGGCGCTTCACCAGGATGAAGCTGAGAGCCGGCTGATGCTTGCAAGGCTTAAGAGTAAAGGTATTGTTCAAAGCAGTGACGATGGGTATAAGCTCAACCATCTTATTTACAGGCAGGTAGTAAGATTGTTGAAACGAAGAAATATAATTCATTGAGGAGAGCCGGATTATGATGAAAAACAATATGCATCAAATATTTAAAATCGGGATGAGCTTGATTCTGTTAATAATCGTAGCAGATTTTTTTCAGGCTGAACCGATCCGGGCAAATAGTGCAGAAACCTTTTTGGCTGACGAATGGGTAATGGATGAAAGAGCTGACCAGCAGCAAAGTTCAACAAATGCGGAGAATCAGTCCGGCGAAGAAGCAGCTGAGGAGGACAGTGAAATTGCTAAAATTCGTGAGTTAATTTCACTTAGTAAGGTTCTTTACATCATCATCATACTTGTTTTTACCTACTTCATCAATAAGTATCTGACTCTGATACTCGATAACCTTTCTGAGAAGGCTACGAACTATAGGCTATTTATAAAACGTTTGGCGCCGATTAGCCGGATAGTGATATGGTCTTTTGCCATCTATATTGTAATTGCAGGCGTGATCGCTCCTCCATTTGAGACGATTGTTGCCATTGGTGCGTCGGTGGGTATTGCTGTAGGATTTGCATCTCAGGATATTCTGAAGAACATTTTTGGAGGAATTATCATCATATTGGATCGGCCGTTTCAGGTGGGAGATAAGATCGAAGTTGGCCAACATTATGGAGAAGTGTTGAATATAGGCCTGAGATCTTGTCGGGTTGTTACTCCCGATGATTCGGTTGTCTCGATTCCAAATGCTGAATTGATGAACACCGCCGTTTCGAATACAAACTCCAGCGCACTGGATTGCCAGGTTGTTGCGGAAATTTATCTGCCGGCAACAGTTGACATCCAAAAGGTGAAGCAAATTGCATATAAAGCGGTTTACGCGTCCTCATATACCTTTTTAAATAAACCCGTTGTGGTTATTGTATTGAATGAGCTTGAGAACCGCCATTTTGTTTACAAGCTTCGGGTAAAAGCGTATGTGGTGGATATCCGGTTTGAATTTCTTTTTAAGAGCGACCTGACCGAGATGATTGTGGATGAGTGCAATAAGCTGGGTATGATTCCACCGTCCTATGTTGATACGGTTCTGGCAAAATCTGAATAGAGGTGAGTTAGGTGTTCTCCCGGACTTCTCCGGGATTCCATGCATATTGCCCCTCTCCGAAACACGATCCATCCTGAATTTTCAGTGAAGGTTCTGTTGCAAAATCAGCGGTGGAAAAAGCATCTGACTCTTCATTTCTTTCTGCATCCAGTTTATTGTAATCGCTTACTAAATCTTCCAGCTTCTCAAGATCTGTATCCTTTGATGAATAAACGAGGTATCCCCAGGGGCCGCCTGCGGGCTTTACGCCAATTGGCTTAATGGCACACTGTTCGATAGAGTCAGCTTCAGCATTCCCGATAAGCTCATCTATTTCATCAGCAACTTGCTCGATCGTTTTATCCTGATTAGTTGAGGCACAGGAAAAGAGCATTAATGTTGTGCTGAATAGAGCCAGAGTAAGTGTGGAGAAGTCCATATCTTTTAATTAAGGTTATGTTGGTCAATTATGTCACCGGGGTTCCATGCGTAGCCATCACCGTGGCAGCTTCCATTTTCGAGTGAAAGAGTTGGTTCAGTCGCATAGTCGCAAGTAGAACCGTACCCTTCTTCTTTCATCCTGATCTCATCCAGTTCATTATACCTTTTTACAAGTTGTTTCAGCCTTTCGGTGTCACTCTCTTCTTTTGAGTAGACCAAATATCCCCAGGGTCCTCCGCATGGTTTTGCACCGATAGCGAGTACACTGCAGCTACTAAGTGATTCCGCAGGAGCATTCCCCACTTCCTGATCGATTAATTGTGCTACCTCATCTATAGAAAGATTATCAAAATTGTCTGTCGTAATCTCTTCACAGGATGTGATAAAAATTAAAAAAGACGTCAGAATAAAGTATATAGCAAAGTTTGATAGTGCTTTCATAAGCCGTAATTAATTAGGACTCTTCATTTTATCTACGTTACCGGTTCAAATATATTATTTCAAGAAGAGTACTTCTAAAACAGTTTATTTTCTTTCCTGTATTTTTCTGACTATAGCCGTCACCCAACTCCTTGGGAAAAATTTAATGATGTACGTCATTAATTGATTTACTGTCCCATAAATGGCTATTCGCTTTCCGTTCTGAAGTGCACTGAAACCGTATTGAGCCACTTCTGCAGATGACGGCATTGGAAATCGGTCCATCAATTTTGATTTTTCCATATTTGCAGTCTCCTGAAATTCAGATTGGGTCGGACCGGGACAGAGAGCCGTAACCGTGATGTCATGTTCCGCAACCTCATTAGCGAGAGCTTCACTAAAAGCCAATACATAGTGTTTGGTTGCGTAATAGACACTCATTAATGGACCGGGTTGAAAAGCCGCGGTCGACGCTACATTCATGATTTTTCCGGTTCCGCGTTCTAACATTCCGGGCAAAAATAGATGAGTCAAGTGCGTGAGTGATTTCACATTCAGATCAATCATTGTTGCAGTTTTAGCCCAATCAGCTTCTGAAAAAAAACCGTAATCACCAATTCCGGCATTGTTAATCAGAACATTAATCTGAAGATCTTGATTTTCACAAAACTGAAAAAGTGAATTCGGGGCATCGGGTTTTGACAGGTCCGCTACAAACAGGTGGACACGAATAGAATGGTCTTTTTCAAGTTCCTGTTTCAAATTCATCAAACGCTTTTCACGTCTGGCAGTTAAGACCAAATCAAAACCTTCGCCGGCGAAGATCCTTGCCATCTCTAAACCGATGCCGCTTGAGGCGCCGGTAATTAAGGCGTGTTTTTTCATCTAGGACTAATCACCTTTATATTTGTAGATCGTCCACGCGGTAAGACCCAACAGTACCGTTGCAGAACCCAGCAAAAGCGCTAAATTTACGTCTCTTTGTATACGCTCAGCGCGGCTTAGGTAATCGGATCCAATACCTTTTTCAGCGATTAGTTTTTCTAACTCGTCCCGGGATAAATCTTTAAGCTTCATAGTAAGACTCCATTGATTTATTCGTTTTAAAAAATATGTAACCTGCTTATATACTCACTAATATAACATACAGTTATTTGAGAGAGTTCAACTGTTTCAATGGTAATACATAATTTAAATGAATTAAAAATTATAAGCACCGAGAAACATTCACTGTTCAACTCATTCAAACATTATGCCTACTTACAAAGCCGGGATACGATGGAAAAGAAACGGTGCCAGATTTCTGGATCATAAATATCAGAGGACGCACACATGGACGTTTGATAATGGTCTGAGATTGAAAGCTGCTGCGTCACCGCATATAGTAGGGAAATCTTTTACAGATTCTTCGGTTATTGATCCTGAAGAAGCGTTCATAGCCTCTGTTGGGAGCTGTCATATGCTATGGTTTTTATCGCTTGCAGCCGGCATGGGATTTGTAGTAAATAAGTACTCAGATCAATCTGAAGGAACATTGGAGAAGAATAGTGAAGGCCATATGGCTATGACAAAAGTGCTTATACAACCGATGGTATCATTTGAAGCAGAAAATGCTCCGAGTCAAGAGGATTTTATCAAACTACATCGGGAAGCACACCGAAAATGTTTTATAGCGAATTCAGTAAAATCTGATATAGAAATTTTACCAAAGATGGAAACGGCTCAGAATTTATGAGACGGGATCCAAACCATTAACACCGGCAACTTTTAAACAAAGCATCAGTGAAATTCCGTAGCTGAGATGCATGATTATACCGGCCAGTAGAATTTTTCCGGGAAACCAGGTATTCATATAAAATAAGCCAAATGAATCTCCGGCTGCTGACGAGACCAGCGGTCCAACGACCGCACCTGAGAATATGGAGATCATAATTCCGAAAATGATTCCTTGAATAAGCCAGTTTCCGGGAATGCGGTCTTGTAAAAATGCAACCCAGAAAAGAGCCATCAATATTCCACCGATGATATAGGCTGTATTTGCCCATGAGATCGAGTAGACTTCCGCACCATGAACGTGATTTAAGCTTTGATCAATCAGGTAGGCAATATCAATGGTTGGCAGACCTAATCCGGCCTGAAGAAACGAGACCATCGCCATGATAAAAGTTGCGATGAAACCACAAGTAACGGTACGCAAAAATGTTTTTGAACTAATCATAGATACTCTCGTAAGTGATTATGCTAGTTTAGAGTAAAGCAGCCTGTATAACTGCTGTTTCTGATGAACTAATTTTCAGCTTGAAAATTCATCATTTATCTTTGAATCTACTACTTTTCATCCACCATTGCCCCCTTCAAAGGGGGACACTTTATAGCAAAGTCTTATTTTGTACTCAGGTTAATTAATAATGTAGAAAATTTTCGGTATTCCGAAATTCAAAGCAAATGTTTCCACTATGAAAACTTAGTTTTACCCTTTAAACTCTTCCAACTGTCTTGTCAGCTTTTCAAGATTGGTTTCAGCATCCGCTTTTTTCTGTTTCTCTTTTTCAACCACTTCATCGGGCGCATTGTTGACAAAACCTTCGTTTGAAAGTTTTTTCTCAACACCTTTCAGAAAACCTTGCAGCCGATCAATCTCTTTTTGAATACGTTCTCGCTCTTTATCCAAGTCAATTAAACCTTCGAGCGGTACATAAATTTCTGAACCGGCAACAACGGATGCGGCTGATGCCTTTGGTTTATCAGCATTTACATTAAATGTGATTGATTCAACCGGCAGAAGTTTTCGGTAAATCCACTCTGCACTCTTCAACTGTACGGAAAGCTCCTCGCTCTTTGGTTTGATGATGATATTCAAGCCAGCTTTAGGCGATAGATTCATCTCCGCCTGAATATTCCGAACGGATGAAATTTGCTCCTGAACGACTTTAAAAAGAGAGACTGAATTTCCATGTGCTTCACCCTGCATTTTTGGCCAGGAGCTAATTGTCAGTGCTTCATCATCAGATCTTTCCTGAATTCG
>Ga0102929_1001082_pt1 | contig 16236 bp, 12 predicted proteins | sample SalPonR1_B_D2_MG_FD_78510 | JGI IMG/M metagenome (GOLD analysis project Ga0102929, IMG submission 78510) | Salt pond soil microbial communities from South San Francisco under conditions of wetland restoration - Salt Pond MetaG R1_B_D2_MG | ecosystem: Environmental > Aquatic > Marine > Intertidal... | reverse complement strand
AGGTCGTCGGAGGTCACGCTGTAGGCCAGGTTACCGACATAGATATTCGTCATCTTTCAATCACTCTGCGGTCCGTAGAACAACACCGTCAGGGCAGCCAGACCGCCGAGCTTCTGACGGAAACCGGGCCGGAATCCGGCCCGCATACGCTACGCAGAGCGGACCGTGTAATACACGGGATCCCGTCATACGTCGTCGCAGTGTACTCCCGGTGCCGTCGCTGCACCAGATTTATTTATCGTCGCCCGCCGCAGAATGGCAGCCCGCCCGGTCAGCCCTCGACCGTGAGCCGGCGGATGGCCTCCGCCTCCCGCGCCTCCGGTATCCAGCGACGGGGATTGGCCCGGCGCTCCGCCGCCAGTCCCTGCCACCATTCGTGGGTGGCCAGCGCCGTCTCGGCGAGAGGCCGGAAGCTCAAGCCTGCGGCCATCGCGCCATCGTTCACGAAGTGGAACGAGCCCCGCTCGCTGCCCAGCATCGGCGGGACGATCTCCAGTTCGCCGAGCAGGGCCGGCCCCGGCCAGTGCAGGCGTACGGGCGCCGCCGTCGTCGCCGCGATGCCCCAGAGCATGCCGCGGCGGTTCACCGCTGCCGCCGGACCCGCCGCGTTGAACACGCCGGGCATGTCACTCTCCGCGAGCCGCACGATCCAGGGACACAGGTCCCGGGCATCCACCCACTGGATCTCCGCCTCCGGCATCGCCGGCGCCAGGATGTCGCCGCCGCGGTGGAGCCGCTCCACCCAGTAGGTGAAGCGATCCGTCGTATCGCCCGGACCCACGATATAGGTGGGCCGGACGATCGTCGCCCTGTCGCCGAGAGCCCGCTGCACGATGCGGTCGCATTCGGCCTTCAGCGGACCGTAGGTCTCCGCGGTCACCCGCTCGACCGCCGGGTCCTCGAGCTCGGCGAGTGGCCCGTCCACGTCGAAATCCGAAGCCGCCGCAAAATCGTAGACGGCAACGGTGGAGACATACAGGTAACGCCCGACGCGGTCCCCCAGCAGCTCCACGCTGTCACGGACGTGCCGCGGCACATAGCCCGAGTTGTCGATGACCGCGTCCCAGGTGCGATCGCCGGCCAGAGCGGACAGGCCCTCGTCGATGCGCGAGTCCCGGTTACCGATCAGCTCCTCCACCCGGTCGCCGTACGCGCCCGGATTGCTGCCGCGGTTGAACATGGTCACACGGTGGCCGCGGGCGAGCGCGTATTCGATCTCGTGCGGGCCGATGAAACCGGTACCGCCGAGCACCAGGATGTCCAGCGGCTTCGCCGCCGGGCCCGGCTGCGCCATCGCTGCGGCCGCCCCGGACGGCCCCAACGCCAGCCCCAGCCCCAAACCCGCTCCAAGTCCGACGCCGCCGGCCGCGGCCCCAAGAAATTCTCTTCTCGTCGTCATGCGCTCCCCCTTTCGTGAGCCGCGAGAGCCGCCGCCGATCGGCAGCTATTTCTTCTTCTTCGTCGTCCGTGGCGACGGAGAGGGCTCTTCTTCGTCCTCCGTCTCCATGGTCGCATCGGGCGCCTGGCGTCCGCGCAGCGCCGTGCCCACGGCCTTGCCGAGGAAACGCTGCACCTGCGCCGAGGTCTCCAGGCCCTGGCTGACCCAGGCGTTGAAGAGCTTCGACGCGTCGAAATTCTTGATGTCGTTCTCCACCCGCTTCTGCAGCGCGTCCACCGCCTTCTTCTGCAGCCCGCTCACGTCCGGCAGGCCGAGACTGTCGCGGAATTCCTTCGGCGTCAGGTCGAATTCGATCTTGATCTTCATACTGTCTTCCTCTGCGTTGCCGCCCGCTCAGTCCGCCAGGCGATAATTGCGTTCGTCGAAGTGGCGGGTCCGCCACCAGTACTCCGGCGTGTTGCCGGGCCAGTTGTTGGTGATGCGGCCGTGGTCCATGTACCAGCTGCGCCCCACCAGCGCCCAGGCCTTGTGCTCGAGCCGCCGCTGCAGCTTCTCGTTGTACTGCCGCTGCACCTCCTCCAGCACCTCCACACGTTCGGCGCCCCGTGTGCGCATCAGCTCCAGGCACTCCACGATGTAGCGCACCTGGCATTCGATCATGATGATGATAGAGGAGTGGCCCAGGTTGGTGTTCGGACCATAGGTCATGAACAGGTTGGGGAAGCCGGCGACGGTAATACCAAGATAGGCCTGGGCGCCCCCGCTCCAGGCGTCGCGCAGCGCACGGCCGTTCGCGCCGGTGATCTGCATGGGCGCGAGGAAAGGGTTGGTGCAAAAGCCGGTGGCGAGGATCAGCACGTCGGCCGGGATCTCGCGGCCAGCCCGGGTGCGCACGCCGTCCGGCGTCACCCGCTCGATGGATTCCGTCACCAGTTCCACATTGTCTCGGTCCAGTGCCTGGTAGTAGTCGTCCGAGAACAGGATACGCTTGGCGCCGAACGGGTAGTCCGGTACGAGCTTCTCGCGCAGCTCCGGGTCGCGCACGGTCTCCTCGAGGTACTTCCGCGTCTGACGCCTGCCCCACCACTTGTACAGCCGGTTCAGGCCCATCAGCGGATACAGCACCAGCTCGCTCGTCAGCCAGATGCGCAGGCGATAGAGACGCTGCAGGAACGGCATGCGCTGGCCCAGCCACTTTTCGAACTCGGTGTACTCCCGGTCGTTCTTCGGCAGCATCCAGTTCGCCGTGCGCTGGAAGACGGCGAGCGAGCGCACCTTCGTCGCGATCCGGGGCACGAACTGCACGGCACTGGCCGCGTTGCCGATCACCGCCACGTCGCGGCCGGCGAGATCGACGTCGTGGTCCCAGCGGGCGGAGTGGAACGAGGGGCCGGTGAATTCGTCGAGGCCCGGTATCTCCGGCACGAACGGCCGGCTGAGCTGACCGACGCCGGTGACGAAGACGTCGAAGACCTCCTCCGAGCCGTCGCCGAGCGTCAGGTGCCAGCGGGCCTCGTCGTCGTCCCAGCGCGCCTTCGCCACCTCGGTATCGAGGCGGATGTGCGGATACAGCCCGTACTTCTCCGCGCAATGCTCCATGTAGCGCAGAATCTCGGGCTGGTGGGACCACTTGTGAGCCCAGCGCGGGTTCGGCTCGAACGAATAGGAATACAGGGCCGAGGGGATGTCGCACTCGGCACCCGGATAGGTGTTGTCGCGCCAGGTGCCGCCGATGGCATCCGCTTTCTCGAACAGGGTGAAGTCCTCGAAGCCGGCCTCCCGCAGCTTGATGCCCATGCACAGACCGGAGAATCCTGTACCGACTACGGCGATGCGCATGGCACCCCTTCGTTTGCAGGCTGTTCGGTCTCCATAGGCGGCCAGTCTACCGAATTCGGCGCTCCGCGATAATGCGCCGTCGCCGCACAGCTGCAGTCTGCGGATGCAATAATGGCGGTGCCTACCATGGTGGCCTCCCCCATGTGGCTGCGCTGGCTGCTCGGGAGTCGCGACGAGGACAGAGGGCGCACCGGAGGCGTTTCAGCGCAGGGATTCCTCGTTGCGGATTTCGAGCAGGGAGCGCACGCGCGCCGCATAACGTACCGGCTTCTCGACGAACAGCCGGCGCCCCAGGCTCCACGCTTCCGCCCGCAACTCGGCGCTGCGGCGCCGGCTGAGCGCGACCAGCGCAGCGCGCTCGTCGGCGGCGCCGCCACCCTCCTCCTCCAGCGTCGCGCGCAGCACGGCCAGGTCGTGATCGTCGCCGAGGAGATCGCTCAGGTGCTTCGTCTCCCTGTAGCGCGCCTTCGTCACCTTCGGCCAGACCGGTGTGAGCAGCCGCAGATGATAGCGGTGGTACTTCACCCGCTTGCGCCACTCGTGGAAGTCGCGTGACGTGCCGTCGTCCGCCGCCACCGCCATCGCCCTGCGCGCCCGCCTGTAGGTCTTCGCAAGACCCGCCTCCAGCGCGTCCGGCCCGGCCGCATCGAGCCGCCAGCCCTCGATACGTCCCAGCGCCTCCGGCAGTTCGGCGCGGATCCCGTCCACCTTGTCCCTCGCTTCGCGCTCCTCCGTCATGGTCTCGCGCCGCTCGCCGAGCCAATCGTCGATGCCGGCGAATGCCCCCTCGTCCAGATCGTCCGCGTAGTGCTCCACCAGCGAGGCGACGGACTCCTGCATCGAGGTCGCATCGCGCAGCGCGGACAGCTCGCCGGCCAGATCCCGGAACCAGGCGTTCTCGGCGGAGTAGTCCGCGAAGCCGGGCCGCACCAGCCGGACGAGACCGCGGATCTTCTTGCAGCGCTTGCGGAACTCGTGCACCGCCTCGTGCAGGTCGTCATCCGCGCCCTCGAGGTCTGCGATCGCCTTCGCGACCTGTTCGCTGGCCACGCGCTTCAGGAATTCCTCGATGTTCTCGTGTCCGAGCAGCCGGTAGGCCATGGGCGGATTCTCCATCGCTCACGATCCGCCGACTGTGGCATACCGCCGCCGCAGCGATAAATACGGGGATGCCGGCCCGCCCGCGCCACGGCCCTGGCGTCCCGGCTATCATTGGGCGGCCATCGACGCGGATCCCCGACCCTGAACTCACCGGAACCCGGAAACCCGACCGTAACGGCACCCGATGCCGTCTCGCCCGAGCGCAGCCGCTTTCGCTGGGTGATGCTGGCCGGCGTGTCGCTGCTGTACGGCTGTTTCGGCCTGCTGATGGCGGCCACGGCGGCGCTGGTCACACCCATCCGCACCGACCTGGGCCTGTCCGGGGCGGCCATGGGCACTATCCTCGGCGCCTGGCAGTTCGTGTATCTCTTCACCGCCATCCCGGCGGGTTCGCTGCTCGACCGCTTCGGACTCCGGCCCTGCCTGCTGGCTGCCGCCCTGATCCTGGCCGCCTCGGCCGCGCTGCGGGCGCTCGCCGACGACTACTGGACTCTGCTGTTCGCCATGATGGTCTACGGGGTGGGCGGGCCGCTCATCTCCATCGGCGCACCGAAACTCGTGCGCCGCTGGTTCGACGACCGCTCCCGCGGCCTGGCAATGGGCATCTACACCTCGAGCACCGCCATCGGCAGCATCCTCGGCCTCATCCTCAGCAACGCCGTGCTGATGCCGCTGGTGGACTACCGCTGGCGCACCGTGTTCCTGATCTATGCCGGAATCCTGCTGGCGGCAGCACTGATCTGGTTCGCCGTCATGACCCGGCCGAAGAGCCGGCTCGGCCAGCGCCGGACGACGGGCGAGGCGATGATCGACGTGGGCCTGGTAGCCGAACTCGTGCGTTATCCGTCGGTCCGCAACGTCCTCCTTCTGGCCGCCGGCGTCTTCCTGTTCGCCCACTCGATGGGAGCCTGGCTGCCGGAGACCATCCATTCGCTGGGCTACAGCCTGGCCGCGGCCGGCGCCTGGTCGGCGGTGCCGGTGGCCGTCGGCATCGTCGCCACGCTCGTGATCCCCCGGCTGGCGGTGGGCCCGCGCCGGGTCACGCTGTTCGCCCTGCTCTGCGTTGTCGGCGCGATATCCCTGCTCGGCCTCTACAGCGAATCCCGGGCGCTCATGACCACCAGCCTGGTGCTGCAGGGCATCTCCCGCAGCTGCATCTTCCCCATCGCCATGCTGCTGCTCATGGAGAGCCGGCGCATCAACAGCGACAACATGGGCGCGGCCGGCGGCCTGTTCTTCACCGCCGCCCAGGTCGGCGGCGTGCTCGGACCGGTGCTCTTCGGCGTGCTGGTGGACGCCACCGGCGATTACCGCTATCCGCTGTGGTCTCTCGCCGCCGTGTGCATCGCCATGGCGGTGTGGGTGCGCCGGCTGCGGTGATCCAACGCTGCTATCTGATATATTCCTGACCGACCGCTTCATGCCGAAAACAGAAAAAAGGGGAGCAGACATGGCACGAGTCCGTCCACAGAAGTTCGCGCACATCGTCTACCGGACCCGTCGTTTCGACGAGATGCTGGCGTGGTATCAGAAGGTGTTCGATGCCAGGGTCCACTACCAGAACCCGGCGCTCGCCTTCCTGAGCTACGACGACGAACATCATAGATTCGCCCTGGCCAACCTGGACGCGCTGGACCCGGACGGCACGGACCACGAAAGGAACGGCCTCATCGGGGTCGATCACGTGGCCTACACCTATGGCTCTCTCGACGACCTGTTCGAGAACTACGAATACCTGAAGGAGGCGGGCATCCGTCCTTACTGGTGCGTCCACCATGGCCTCACCATCTCGATGTACTACGCCGACCCGGACGGCAACCAGATGGAGTTTCAGGTGGAGGCATTCGACACCGGCAAAGAAGCCGTCGACTTCATGGCCGGGCCCATCAACGACGCCAATCCCGTCGGCGTAGAGTACGACCCGGAGGACTGGCTTGCGCAGGTGCGCGCCGGAAGGTCGTTATCGGAATTCCGGACGCGCCAGGTGCACGAGCCGGCGTCGCCGATTCGGGGGGCGTTGGGTTCCTGAGTGAATCGAGTCGAGGTTACAGACCCGACTTCCGGTCGATTCGCGGATGCGTTTCTGCGCAAACATGGGGGAGGACGGCCGCCAGGACGAGCGCACAAAGCAATCCGAGGAATACCGCGGGAGACAGCGCGCCATTACCAACGCCGATTTGCCAGGAACACAACGGGACCGAGGCCAGAAGCGATGGACGACCTCCAACTCCTGATCGACCTGCACAAGGACGGTCAACGCCAGGGGCCGGGCGGAGACGCCGAAACCCGACTGGCAGTTGCCCTCTCCGGCCTGAGAGGATCTGCGGACCTGAAGATCGCGGACATCGGGTGCGGGACCGGCGCCTCCACGCTCGTCCTGGCCGACGAACTCGATGCAGACATCACGGCCGTCGATTTCCTGCCGGAGTTCCTGGCCGGACTCGAGGATGCGGCTCGCCGCGCCGGAGTCGCGGATCGCATCACGACGCTTTCTGCCTCCATGGAGTCGCTGCCATTCGAGGAAGCCGCATACGACGCCATCTGGGCGGAGGGCGCGATCTACAACATGGGCTTCGCGGCAGGGGTCCGGGCGTGGCGCGCGTATCTGAAGCCGAACGGCATCCTCGCGGTATCCGAACTGACCTGGCTGACCGACCGCCGCCCCGGGGAGTTGCAGACGCACTGGGAGCAGGAGTATCCCGAGGTGGCCACCGCCTCCGGCAAAGTGGCCGTCCTCGAGCGCCTCGGCTTCTCGCCGGTCGGGTATTTCCCGCTACCCGAACACTGCTGGCTCGATAACTACTACCGGCCGATGCAGGAGCGCTTCCCGGCCTTTCTGGATCGGCACGGTAATAGCGAAGCGGCGCGGGCGATCGTGGCAGCCGAGCAAACCGAGATTTCGCTCTACGAGCGCCACAAGGCCTTCGTCAGTTACGGTTACTACATCGCCAGAAAGGTCGACGGGTAAGCCGCCCGGCGTATCCGCCGGGCTGTCGAGCGGGAGCTCGGAGCGGTTCGCCAAGACCCGGCGGTTCATCCCGCGCGCAGTGCGTTCAGCACGATGGTGACGGATGACAGGGCCATGGCGCCCGCGGCGACCACCGGATGGACCCAGCCAGCCATTGCCGCCGGGATGGCCACGATGTTGTAGGCGATGGCCCAGGCCAGGTTTTCGCGGACGATCCTGCGGGCGCGGCGGGTCAGGTCGAACAGCGCCGGCAATGCCGTCGCGTCGGCCTCGACGAGCGACACCGCTGCCGCGGAGCGAGCGGCGTCGGTGGCCTGGCCGACGGCGACACCCAGGTCGGCCGCGGCCAGCGCGGGGCCGTCGTTGATACCGTCACCGACGAACGCCGTCTTCGCACCCGAATTACGCCAATGCTCGATGCAGCGGACCTTTTCCTCCGGCGTCAGCCCCGCATGCGCCTCGCAGCCGAGCCGGGCAGCGATACGTGCAACCGGCCCCGGACCGTCGCCGCTCAGGATGACGGGAGCCAGTCCGCGGGACCGCAGCGATCCGATCACCTCTTCGATACCCGGGCGCAGTGCATCTTCCAGATCGACGACGCCGATGAGACGGCCGTTGCGGGCGACACCCGCGCGTGTCGCGGTCGTTTCGGGCAGTGCGGGGATATCGATGCCGGCGGCCCGCAGCCAGTCGATGCTCCCCACGGCGATCGTTCTCTCGCCCAGCGACCAGCGCACGCCGCGGCCCGGCGTCTCGCGGAGTTCGCCCTCGGCTGCCGCTGCGGCAAGCGCGGCGGCGCAGATGCCGGCTTTCTCCGCGGCGGCCGCCAGCGCGCGGGCGATCGGGTGCGGGGAGGCGTGCTCCGCCATGGCTGCCGCGCGCAGGACCTCCCGCTCATCGGCGCCGGCGAAAGTATGCACGGCGACCACTGCCGGCCGGCCGAGGGTCAGCGTGCCCGTCTTGTCCATGAAAAGGCGATCGGGCACCGCCGCACCGGTCACCGCATTCAGGTCGCGCAGGATGATGCCGCGGCGGGCCGCAGCCGCCGACGCCGTGAGGCCGGCGATGGGGGCCGCCAGCGACAAAGCGCACGGACAGGCGATGACGAACACCGCAAGCGCACGGACCGCAGCCTCCGACGGCGTGCCGCCGGCCGTGAGCACGAGGGCAGCCGCGCCCGCTGCCGCGAGCACGGACAGCCCCAGGAAATGGCGTGCCACGGTATCCGCGGCGCGTTGCCAGCCGGGACGGGTCGCCAGCATCTCGCGCACCTGGCGCGCGAGGCCGTCGATGCGGCGCTGGCCGGCGGAGGCGGTGACGACCACGTCGCAGGCCCCGTCGATCACGCGCTCGCCCGCATGCAAGCTGTCGTCCGGGCCAAGGCGGACCGGATCGGACTCGCCGGTCAGCAGGCTGCGATCGATGCGGGCGCCGCCGGCGACGATGCGCCCGTCCACGGCCACCCTTTCGCCCGACCCGACGCGGACCGTATCGCCCGGCTTCACCTCCTTCAGGACGGCACGGCGGGCGACGCCGTCTTCGTGCACGACCGTAAGCGTTGTCGGAGCGAGTTCGAGCAGACCCACGACGGCATCACGGGCCTTGCGGCGAACCCGCAAATCCAGCAGACGTGCGATCAGTTGCAGCGTGACCAGTGCGACCGCCACCTCGAAATACACGTCCGCACTGCCTGCCAGAAGCGCGCTCCCCGACAGGACGAGGCTGCCTGCCACGCCGACGGTCACCAGCGCATCGACACCTGCGACTCCGTGCCGCAGGGTCACGATCCCCATCCGGTAGAACGGCACGCCGGCGTAGAGAACGACAGGGAGGGAGAAAAGGCCGGCTGCGAGCGCAAGCCCATAACGGGACGAGGGGTCCGTCACGACGTCGAGATACAGCACGATCGACGGCAGCATGGCCCACATGCCGAAAAAGAGCGACACGATGAGGCGCAGGCCCAGATCCCTCGCCGGATCGGGCGCCGGCGACCTGCCGGCGCCTTCCTCGCCGATCAGCCGCGTGTCGTAGCCCAGTCTGCGCACGGCATCGACCAGCGGTGCCGTGTCATGCGCCCCGGGATGCCACTCCACCACTGCGGCCTCGGCCGCGAAATTGACGGCGGCGCTGGCGACGCCCGGCTGGCGTGCCAGCACCGCCTCGACACTGGCCGCGCAGGCGGCGCAGAACATGCCGTCGACCGTGAGGACGTCGCGGCGTGGTGCGCTCACTTACGGTTCCCGGCCCGGCGGGAATACTTCGTCGAGTTCCGCGCCGCCCTGCCAGACGCCGCGGTCGGGGAATCGTTCGCGGCCGGCCGCGATCTGGTCGGCCGTGATCGGTGGGCCGGCATTGCCCCAGGACGTCCGTATGTGAGTGAGCACGGCAGCGAGTTCCGCGTCGCTCAGCTGCGGGAATGCCGGCATCACGCCGTTATAGGTCTCGCCCTGGACGAGCATCTCGCCCTGGACGCCGTGCAGGAGGATCTGGACGAGGCGCTCGTCGTTCTCGAGCACCCAGCGCGACTCCACCAGCGGCGGGAAGACGCCGGCGAGCCCCATGCCGTTGGCCTGATGGCACGCGGCGCAGTTGCCGGCATAGACGACGCTGCCGTCCACGCTGCGTCCGGCGACGGCAGCGACCGCGGTGCGCCGGTCGCCGGCGGCCACCGGATAGCCGGTGTTCTGGAAGTAGTACCAGGCCCCCCAGGCGAGCAGCAGGATGGAGATGACGGCCAGCTCGCGGGGTACCGGGCTCTGCAACTCCTCCGGCTCGTCGCGTTCGCGCCGCCTGACCTTGTCGTCCCGGTCACTCATCGGATTCCTCGCTGACGGGCAGCACATCCACCGGATAAGTCCTGTCCAGTTCCTTCAGGTACTGAACGAGGGCGAGCGCGTCGCGCCTGGCGATGACGACGCCGCTCTGCGGCGCATAGTCCGGCGGCAGGGGCACGGTGACGTCGTCTGCCGCGGGCTCGTCGACGACCTGGAACAGGAAGGGGTACGAGGGCATGGTGCTGCCCGGTGATACCGACCGCGGGTTGTAGAGATGCGCCAGATGCCAGTCGCTGCTCGGCTGCCGTGCGCCGATATTCAGGAGATCCGGACCGGTGCGCATCGAGCCGAGCAGGTGCGGCGAGTCATAGACGAAATCGGCGGGGACGGCTGCCCGGCCCCAGCCCCGCTCGCCATCGGGTGCGACCGAGGGATCCCGCGGCTGCTGGCTGTGGCAATAGACGCAGCCGAGGCTGACGTAGACCTCGCGGCCCCTGGCGGCCTGCTCGGAGTACGGTTCCAGGCCTTGCGGCGCCCGGGTAGTTCCCTGCAGCTGGATGGCCGGCATGACGACGATCATGAGCGCCGCAAAGAGCAGGATCATGGCGGCCCCGGCGACGATACCGAGTGCGCGAGTCATGACGGAGTCCTTTCTGCGGAGTCGGCGGGCAAGGGCCTGAACAAAGTGGCCTCGTCACGGACCGGCCGGCCGCGCAGCAGCGCCAGCGCGGCATGCACCACGAACACGACATGCCCCAGCGTCATCATGCCGCCGCCGATCGAGCGCCAGAACAGATAAGGCTTGGTGAGGTTCACGGACTCCATGAACGGTTTTGTGGCATCCAGCATCGCGACTCCCTGCAGCCAGCCGCCGATGCTCAGCGGGATGAAGTAGACCGCGAAACCGAAAAACACGAGCCAGAAGTGCGCGGCGATCGCGCGGGGGTACGGCCACTCGCGCCCGGTGAGACGCGGCAGGATGAAATAGATGCTGCCGAACATGATCAGCGAGAAGAAGCCGTACACGCCGAGGTGGGCATGAGCCACGGTGTAGTGAGTGAAGTGGGTGATCGTGTTCACCTCGCGCAGCGACTGCAGCGAGCCCTGCACCGAAGACAGCGTGTAGGCGACGGCCCCGAGCGTCACGAAGCGCAGCGTCGGCGAATACAGGAGCAGCCGCCAGTGCCGCGCCACCGTCATGTGGTGGTTTATGGCGACGGCCAGCACGGGTATCACCATCATCACGCTGTGCACGATGGAAATGGTCACGGCCCACGTTGGCACCGGGCCGCCGATGAGATGATGCAGGCCCACCTGGGAGTAGAACAGCGCCAGCGCCCAGAAGCCGATCAGGGAGAGGCTGTAGGAGTAGATCGGCGCGCCGACGATCTTCGGTATGAAATAGTAGGCGGCGGCGAGACCGAGCGGCGTCATCCAGAGTCCGAGCACGTTGTGGGCATACCACCAGTTCAGCATCGACTGCTCGACGCCGCTGAACAGGTCCGGGATGTTCGCAGTGACGAACAACATCGGAAACCAGATGAGCGCGGCCAGCAGATACCAGCTGCTGACATAGAGATGCTGCACACGCCGTTCCAGCAGCGAGAGGATCAGCGGCACCGCGGCCAGGGCGCCGCCGATCACCAGCGCGATATCGATCGGCCACGGAAACTCCAGCCATTCCATGCCGTCCGTGTAACCGGCGAGCAGCGCTGCCGTGCCGGCCAGCACACCTGCATTCCAGATGATCGCTCCTCGCGTCGCGTAAACGGCGCCCTGCAACCGGACCTTGAACAGACGCGGGATCAGCCAGATGCCGACGCCGACGCCGGCCATCGACGCCCAGCCGTAGGCGACGACGTTCAGATGGGCCGGGCGGACGCGGCCGAAGGTCAGCGCCGCATCGTCCACCAGCCACTCCGGCATGTGGAGCTTCAGCGACGCGATCATGCCCAGCGCCGAACCGACGAGCAGCCAGATCAGCGACGAGGACAACCACCAGACCACCGGCACACGACTGGACCTGTCTGCCTCGGCCCGGGCCTCGAGTTCCTCCCGCTGATCTTCGCTGCCGGGCTCTTCGACAGCGCCCCGTTCCCGCTGCATCTCGCGTCGTGCGGCCTGCGGTGTCGCCGGGTCCTCGACCCGGCCGACCTCGCCCGGTCCGAAAATGGTCCGTGCGGCACGGGGGCCCATCGTGAATTGATCGTTGGCCAGCGCCCAGATCAGGAGGGCCAGTCCGCCGACCGAGATCAGGAACGTGGCGGCCAGCAGGAATGCGATGGCTGTGGTCATTGATGCCTCTGGAGACGGCCACCGGCCACGGACGACGGATCAGGACCGGACCGGTAACCTTGCGGTTACCTCATCCGGTTTTCGCCCGGGACCGTGCAGCGGATGAACGGCGCGGGCGCTCTCGCGCGGTGAACAGGAATTGTCGAAGGATTCGGGATCGGGCCGGAAGGCCCTCCTACAGCGGTTCGGCGCGGTGCTCCCCGCCGTGTTCGCCGAGGTTGCCGTAGCGGTGATAGTCGTCGCTGATGCTCTGTTCGCGCAGGTAGCCGATCAGCTCGATGCGGCCTTCGGCCAGCACCGGCGTGCGCACGATGTAGACGCCGGTCTCGGCGGACGCCCTGAGCAGCGCCTCCGGCACGCGACCGGGCCCGGCATAACGTAGCCGGCCCACGGTGCCGGCCCGTATCATCCGCACGAGGTCCTCGTCGGACTCGCGCACGAACTCGATGCCGCCGGCCCAGGATTCCGTCAGCGTCTCCAGCCGATCCACCACGGTGCTGTCCGTTCCCGGCGGCACGCTGACGACGGCTCTCGCGCCGACCACGTGCGCCGCGACGGCGCGGGCGTAGATCTCGAACACGCTGTCGTCGGGGTGCACGCGGATGCGCACCACCGGCACCGGCAGGTAACGACGGATATTGTCCTGGCCGAGCAGCCGGAAGTGGTCGTGCTCGCGGCCGAATTCCTCACGGTAGTTCCGCTGGTAGCTCGAACAGGCGCGGATGAGCCGGTCGACCTCGTGGTCCGGGAAGGACGAGCTGCCGCGCACGTCCGCCAGCGCCTGCTGGAACTCCGCCACCGGACCCTCCGTTACGGCCGTCTCTTCCAGGTCCCGGTCGTGGAAATCCATGAGTTGGGCCACGTAGTTCGGTCCGCCCGCCTTGATGCCGGGACCGAATGCCGACTTACCGAAGCCGCCGAAGGGCTGGCGTAGCACCACCGCGCCGGTGGTCACCCGGTTCACGTACAGGTTGCCGGCGGCTATGGCGTCCTTCCACTCGGCCTGCTCCCGATCGTCCAGGCTCTCGAGGCCCGAGGTCAGGCCGTAACCGGTCTGGTTCACGAACTCGATGGCCTCGTCGAGATCGCGGGCCATCATCACCGCCAGCACCGGCCCGAAGAACTCGGTCATGTGGGTGTAGCTGCCCGGTGTCACCCCGTACTTCACTCCCGGCGACCACAGCTGCGGGTTGTCCGGGTCCACCTCTGGCTCCACCGCCCATTCCTCGCCGGGTTCCAGCGTGGTCAGCGCGCGGTGCAGGTCCTCGCCCGGCGGCGTCACCAGGGGACCGACCCGCGTGCGACGATCCCACGCGGGGCCCACCGGCAGGCTCTCCACTGCATCGCTGAGCATCCGCCGGAATTCCTCGTCGGCGTAGACCTCCTCCTCCAGAACCAGCAGGCTCGTGGCCGAGCACTTCTGGCCGCTGTGGCTGAAGGCCGAATGCAGGATGTTCGCGACCGCCTGGTCGCGGTCGGCCATGGCGGTGACAATCGTCGCGTCCTTGCCGCCCGTCTCGGCCATGAGGTTCATGTCGGGGCGCGCATCCAGCATGGTGAGCGCCGTGTCCGTGCCGCCGGTCAGGATGACGGCATCCACCCGCGGGTCAGCGACCAGCTGTGCACCCACGCCCGAGCCCCGGCAGGGCATGAATTGCAGCGCCTCCTTCGGCACGCCGGCTGCCCAGAAGGCCTGCGCGAGCTCCCAGGCCACCAGCACCGTGGCCGAGGCGGGCTTCAGGATGACGCAGTTGCCGGCGGCGAGCGCGGCAGCCACCCCGCCGCAGGGGATGGCGATTGGGAAGTTCCACGGCGGCACCACGGCCACCACGCCCTTCGGCTTCGCCTCCACCCCAGGCAAGCGGTGGAAGTACAGCGCGCTGCGGCGGTAGAACTCCACGAAGTCGATGGCCTCGCTCACCTCCGGGTCCGACTCGGGGATGGTCTTGCCGCCGTCCGCCATGGCGGCACCGATCAGGCGCGAGCGGGCCAGCCGCAGGTTCTCGGCCACCTCGCCGAGAATGGCGCTGCGCTCCTCCGGCGAGCGCGACCGCCAGCCGGCCGGATCCGCCTCGGCGCAGGCGAGCGCGTCCTCCAGGTCGGCGTCCGTGGCGTCCGGATAACGCGCCACCACCTCGCCCGGCCGGGACGGGTCACGGCATTCCTTCGCTGCGCGATCGCCGCGCCGCTCCTCGCCGGCGATCACCAGCGGGAGCTCCATGGCGTCATCGCCGCGCACCTGCGACCACTCTTCGATCAGCGTCTTCGACCATTCCACGTTCTGTGGCAGCGAGAAGTCGGTGTCGGGCTCGTTGGTGAACGTGGTCAGCTCCGGCGCCGGCGTGACCGGCCGTCTCTGCTCGACGCGGCGGTCCTGGGTGCGGCGCGGTCCGTCGGACAGGGTGTCGATCAGCAGGAACGAGGCCAGGAACTGCTGCTCCAGTTCCTGCCACTCCTCGCTGCCCACCTCGATGCGGAAGGAATGGGCCAGGAAGTTGTCCGGGCCGGTATTCTCGTCGAGCCGGCGGACCAGGTAGCCAATGGCGTGGATGAAGTCCTCGCGCCTGGTGGCCGGGGCGTAGAGCAGCAGGTTCCCGGTGAGTTCCTCCAGGGCACGGCGCTGGTGGTTGGCCATGCCCTCCAGCATTTCGAACTGCACCCGGCTGAGCGCACCCTCCCGGGCGGCGAGGATCAGCGCGTAGGCCACGTCGAACAGGTTGTGGGAGGCGATGCCGAGATGCACGGCCACCAGGTTCTCCGGGACCATGCCCTCGTGCAGCATGCGCTTGAAGTTCGCATCCACCTCGGCCTTGGTCTTGAACGGCGCCTGGGGCCAGCCGCGGATGGAGGCCTCCACCCGCTCCATCTCCAGATTCGCGCCCTTCACCAGCCGGATGGTGACCGGCGCGCCGCCGGCGGCCACCCGCCGCCGCGCCCAGGTGCTGATGCGCTTCTGCACGAGCCAGGAATCCGGGACGTAGGCCTGCAGCGCGATGCCGGCGCCCGTCTGCTCGAGGCCGGGGCGCTCCAGCGCCCGCATGAACGCCTCCGAGGTGACGCTCATGTCCCGGTACTCTTCCATATCCAGGTAGACGAACTTCGGCACCTCGCTGCCGTCGCTGCGCGTGAAACGCCGCGCCGCCGCCTCGCGATAGAGCCTCTCCAGCCGCTCGCTCAGCACCTCCACCGTGTCCTCGAAGGCGAGCGACGACACCTGAGAGTAAATGGTGGAGGCCTTCACCGAGATGCATTCGATCTCGGGCCGGGCCAGCGCCGCCAGGTAGCCGGCCAGCCTCGCCTTCGCCGCCTCCTCGCCCAGCAGCGCCTCGCCGAGGAAATTCACGTTCATGCGCAGGCCGGTCTTCTGCCGGGCCTGCAGGTGCTTCGGCAGCACGTCCTCCTCGGCAGGCAGGATCACGTTGGCCGTCTCCTGGCGCATCTTGTCCTGCACCAGCGGCACGGCGACGCCCGGCAGCCAGCCGCCGAAGGACTGGAATCCACGCAGCATGGCGCGGTCGAAGGGCGTGAAGAACCGGGGCACGCCCTGCACGTCGAGGATGTGGGTCAGCTGATCGACCGCGCGGCGCGCGCGCTGGGAGCGCATGGACTGGTCGGTCATCTGCATCAGCGTCGCCTTGTCGTGGGGCGACGTCATCATGCGGGCGAGTTCGTGCTGCTGCTTGCGCTCGGCGGGGGTCTGCAGCGCCGTCGCCCGGCGCTGGAGCAGACGCGCGAGCGCCACCGCCTGCTGGGCAAGCGATGGCGCTTCTGCGTTCGCGTCGAACGGCAGATCCGCCAGCAAGGTCGAGAGATCGCCCGTCAGTGGCTGCGCGGATTTGCCGGCCATGTCACACCTCCGT
>Ga0102929_1001081_pt1 | contig 16240 bp, 3 predicted proteins | sample SalPonR1_B_D2_MG_FD_78510 | JGI IMG/M metagenome (GOLD analysis project Ga0102929, IMG submission 78510) | Salt pond soil microbial communities from South San Francisco under conditions of wetland restoration - Salt Pond MetaG R1_B_D2_MG | ecosystem: Environmental > Aquatic > Marine > Intertidal... | reverse complement strand
AAGGCTCTCATTATCATGACCGCCATCTGCTCGCGTGTTATGTTGGCCTCGGGAGCGAAACTGCCGTCTCCCATTCCGTTTACAAGCCCGGCCCTGTATGCCGCCATGACGTAGCCTCTGTACCATGCCTGTCCGTCAACATCTCCAAATGCGCTTGCCTCGCCTGAAAGATCCAGTCCGAGAGCTCTCACAAGGAGGGTTGCGACCTGTGCCCTGGTTATTGTTGCCTCGGGCGCAAATTCGTTCTCGCTCATTCCGTTTGCTATGCCGCGCTCTTCCATGAGTCTTATTGCGTCTGTCGCCCAGTGTCCTTGTAGATCTGTAAACTTGCTTTCAAAAACTATGGCTTCTTCAGTTGTTGCTGGCTCTTCAACAACCGCGGATGATCCCCCGCTGCTGCTTCCGCCTCCACCTCCATTTTGAACGGTGTAGGTTACTGTGTGTACGCCTCTTGCGAAGTTGCCAGCTGCGTCGTATGCCATTACTGTGAGTTCGTTTTCCCCGCTTGCAAGTGTTACGCTGTCGGTAAAGTCGCTTTCGGGATTGGCTACTGTTTTTACTTTGACGTTTCCCCTGTAGATTTCGTAATACGCGATCGGAGAATCTTCGTCTGTTATGGTCCCGCTTATTGCAAAGGTTGCGTTTGTCACGCTTGTAGCCAGTCCGCTTGCAAGTGTCACTGTCGGATCTGTGTTGTCTATTACCACCGCATAGTCGAATGTGAGCGCATTCAGGTCTCCCGGCTCGGTGCCTGTGACCTCGACTGCGTATGTGCCGTCGGATGCGAGTGTTCCTTCTAATGTTACGCTCTGGCTTTCTCCTGCGCCGAGGACCAGTGTCTCTCCGACCAATTCGTCTCCGTTTCCTTTAAGAGTGAATGTTCCCGACCTATTGACATCAAGTGTGTAGCTTACTGCTCCGTTCGTTGTGTAGTATGTCGAACCGTTAAGTGCTTCCGCTCCCGGGGTCTTGCCTGTCACTGTGAAGAGCGCGTCCGTGTCGTAGTTGATTGTTACCGTCTGCGATTTTGCGTTGCCGAGTTCGTCAGTGCTTATAAGCCTTACCGCATTGTCTCCTTCTGAAAGGCCTGTGAGTGCAACGCTGAAGGATGTACCATCCCGAGTCACATTCACACCCGTATTCGAACCGTTAAGTGTTGCGGTGAGGGTGTCGCCGTCGTCTGTATTTCCTGTTACGGTTGCCGTGGCCTCGGTTACTATTGCCGGGTAATCCACTTCTGAAAGACCGGCCTGGGTGTCGCGGGTTATGCTTCTGCTAACAGTTTCACTGTTTCCTGCAGGATCTGTGGCTGTAACCGAAAGCACATATGTGCCGTCGTCTTTGCTTGAAAGATCGAGGTTGGCCAAAGCGGTCTCGCTCGAGCTTGCCGCTGTGAAGCTTGCGACATCGCTACCGGCGAATGTGACTGTGACATCGGCTCCAGCCTCTGCTGTTCCCTTGACCTGATATGAGTCAGTTTTTGTGCTTATGTCGCTGCTTGGCACGGTTATTGCCACTTCAGCCTCGGTGTCAAGGGTTACTGCCCGAGTATAGTTTCTTTCGTTTCCAAACATGTCGGAAGCCGTTATTGAAATTGTGTTCTCTCCTTCCGAAAGCGCCGCTGTGAAGCTGAATGCTGTCTGAGTGGTCTCGTTTGCAGCGCATGGGTCGACTGTTGCCGACTGCGAAGCGCCGCCGTTAACGGTGAAGTTTACAGCAGAACCTGTTGCCGTAATATTGTCTGTAAGGTCTCCGCTGACCGTAAAGCTTGCGCCGTTTGTAAGGGCAGGGAAGCTTTGGTCAAATGAAAGCGTTGGCGCCAGTATGTCTTCTGCTACTGTAACTGTGGAGAAGTGCGGAAGATACATTTCAATGAGTCCTCCATTGTAGTGCCCGTCAAGAATCAATTCTCTTCTTTCACCCGATATCAGGAAACCAAAGTGTCCGTATTCACCGTCGACGGGAACCCCAAGCAAAACCGGTTGCCCAAATTCGTATCCGCCTCCGTCTATCTGGAATTCGAATGGTGCCCCAACTGACTCCGTACCATCGAGCTGCGGATCGTCTACGCTTCCTCTCCACGAGGAGAATGTCCTTGTTTCGGTTCCTTCATTGAATGCGCCATCAGGGAATGTTATTCCCGCTCCGCCTCCTAGATTTACATCACTTTTCCCACTGGGGTTTAGTATGGAAACGGCATAACTTCCCAAGCCTTGGTTGCCTGCTGCGTCTGTTGCTTGAGCCTCTATCAGTATGTCTCCGGAAAGCTCCTGGTTGACAATGTATGTGTATGTGTCTCCATCCCTGCCATCGTCAGTTACTGCAAGCCCGTCAGGCACACTCCCGTTCATGGAAACTGTCACGCTCGGGGTTGTTTGGACTGCTTCAGATGCAGAGACTGTAACCATGGCTCTTCCGCTACCGTTTGCCATCTCTATTGCCAGGTTGGGACCTTGGGTGTCTCTGTTTACTATAGCCGCAGCAGCTGAACTTGCATTTCCCGCCAAATCTTTTCCCTTCACTGAAAGTGTGTTGCCACCTTCGTTCGGTATGGTTACAGTTGCGCTGTATTGTCCGCCCACAACCACGATTGTCTGCTCGCTTCCTCCGTTTACAGTAAGAATAACCTCATCCGCATTTGCCGCTGTTCCTGTTAGAGTTGTCGTGGTATCGCTAATCCTTGCCGGTACGTTTATTGTCGGCGCGCTTGGAGCATCAGTGTCAACCTTGGCGAAGGTCAGGCTGCCTGAAGCCCTGTTGCCTGCGGCGTCGTTCGCCCAATAGTTGAAGGTCTGGTTAGTTCCATCTGGAATCGTGACCGGTGCAGTGTATTCGATTCCAACCTCTCCCATTGTTCCGTCTATGTTGTAGTACATCGTCAAGCTCTCGCCATTTGCCAAGCTGACCTGAGGCGATGTCACATACCATCCGTCCCTTCCGTCAGGAAGTCCTCCATCCGGTTGGATAATCTGTGCATTAACTACAGGAGCTATGGTATCGACGGTGAATGTCGCGCTTGATGATGCAGTGTTTCCCGCGATGTCTGTGACTGTCAGCACGACCTCATGGTCTCCGTCGGCAAGGCCCGAAAGGCTGGCCGTAACATTTCCGCCCGCGTATGTGTGGGCAGCGTAGCTTCCATCAACCTCTAGGATTATGTCATTCAGATTAACTTCTGTCACAGCCGCCGATACTGTTGCATTGGTTCCGTCAGCCGCTGCCGAAAGTCCGCTTATTACAGGTACTGTGGTGTCAACCGTAACCGTTTGAGCCGATGTGGTTGTGACATGGCCCGCAAGGTCTTCAGCCCCTGCGTAGATTGTGTTGGGTCCTTCTATAAGCGTAAGTACTTCTGAGATGAAACTCGAACCTTCAGTGGCTGCGGACTTAGGCGCCCCGTTCAGATTTACGCCCAAGGCGTCCAGGTTGGCTTCGCTGTAGAGCCCTGAAACCGTGAAGCTTGAATTGTTGACGTAATCCGGCAGATTTCCGATTGATATGATTGGTGCCGCCGTGTCAACATTGTATGTCTCTGTCACATGTTCGCTTGTGTTTCCGACCTGGTCAACAGCCCAAGCTGTGAGCGTTGTGGTCCCATCTTCAAGAGTGAACGGCTCGGAATAGAGGTTGTCTGTTCCGTCGTTTATAGTGTAATGTATTTCTCCGTCCTCGTTCGATGAAATGGTTACTGTCGGCGCCGTGATGAACCAGTCGTCTTGACCGTCTGCCGCTTCCGGGCTTGCCGTTATTGTTGCAACCGGGGCCGTGATGTCTATCCATGTCACCTCTGCCTCTTTGCTGCCTGTGTTTCCCGCAGCGTCGGCAAACTCGAACGTGAAGCTTCCGTTGCTTGTGAATTCGAATGTGTTTGAGCCTCCATTGTTGGTGATGGTGGCCTCTTCGCTTGTCTCAAGTGTTGCTGTTACTGCTCCATTAGTCGTTGTTTCAGTACTGTAGGTGACGGTTCCGGTAGGAGAAATGCTGTCCTCTGTCATTGCCACCGTCGCGGCTGCGCTCTCGTTGCCGGATGCATCTGTGGCAGTAACTGACAATGTGTTGACCGCGTCTTGGCTAAGCGCCACTTCAATGGAGAAGCTTCCGTCAACCGCGGTTCCTGTTGCCATCTCTGCACCGCCGGTTATTGTTACTGTGCTACCTGCCTCAGCTGTTCCTTCTATAGTTATGCTGGCTGCATCAAGAGTCTGTGCCTGCGTACTTATTGTCGGCGCATCCGGAGCCGTGCTATCCGATACTGCAACTGTTCTTGTCTCTGTTGATGTATTGCCTGACGAGTCGACCGCGCTATAGGTCACTGTATATGTTCCAATTGCCGATGTGTCTACTGATGATTCGCTTGTTAGAGTCAACATCCCTTCCAAAGCGTCTTCAGCCGTTGCTCCCGCATCGGTGTAGACCGATCCCAGCTCGGCTGATGCCGGGTTGTCTCCAAGAATAGTGATTACCGGTGCTGTGGTGTCGACAACTTCCACCGTTCTTGTTACTTGAACAGCCTCGTTGCCCGAAGAGTCGACCGCACTGTAGGTGACTGTGTAGGTTCCCAGTGCCGATGTGGTTACCGAGGATGTGCTTGTTACTGTTACAGTTACATCAACAGCATCAGTTGCAGTCGCGCCCGCATCCACGTATGTGGAAAGGGCCTCCGCTGTTGTGCTTGCATCGCCGTTCAATGTTATTACCGGAGCAGTCGTGTCTACCACCTGGACCGTTCTTGCCGCAGTCGCCTCATTGCCGGACGAGTCGACCGCACTGTAGGTCACTGTATATGTTCCCGGAACATTTGTGTTTACTGATGATTCGCTTGTTACAGCAATCTCGCCCTCGAGAGAGTCTGCCGCAGTCGCGCCCAAATCTGTATAGGTTTCAAGAGCTTCAACCGTAACCGTCTGGTCTCCGGCGATTGAGATTTCCGGTGCTGTGGTGTCGACCACTTCCACCGTTCTTGTTACTTGAACAGCCTCGTTGCCCGACGAGTCTACCGCGCTGTAGGTCACTGTGTATGTGCCGATGACCGATGTGTCGACTGATGACTCGCTGGTCACAGCTACCGATCCGTCAACTGCGTCTGTTGCGGTAGCGCCCGCATCGACATATGTTGAAAGAGCCTCAACCGTTGTGCTTGCATCGCCGTTTAATGTTATTACCGGCGCCACTTTGTCTATCCAGTTGATAAGCAGGGTTGCGTCATCGCTTTGGTTTTCTGCTTCGTCAACCTGGTAGGCGGTCACTGTTGTGTTGTTTATTTCGACCACTATAGGAGCTGTGTATTCCGAAAAATCTCCTCCGGTGCTGATATAAGCTGTTGCTCCCTCCTCTATTCCCGAAAGACTGACCGTTACACTGCCGCCTGTTGTTGTATCCGGCACTGCCGTAATCGTCGGTGCCGCCGGAGCTTCCTTGTCTATCCAGTCAACGGTCGCAACAGCGCTGCCTGTGTTGCCTGCCGCATCCGCAAATTCAAATGTGAAGCTTTCGTTGGTCGTGAATTCAAAAGTGCTTGAGCCTCCGTTGTTGGTTATGGTGGCCTCTTCGCTTGTCTCAAGTGTTGCTGTTACATTCTCTTTGGTCAGGCCGGTGATGTCGTAAGAAACATTGCCAGTCGGTGCAACGCTGTCAAAAATAACCGTCTGTGCCGATGTGGTAGTAACATTGCCCGCCTTGTCTTTAACACGGACATAAATTTCGTTTGAACCCTGCGATGTCAGTTCTACTATTGAGCTGTAGCTTCCCGAGTCAAGCAGACTGATGTCTCCGCCTGTTCCGTTCAAAAATACTTGCATGCTTCCCGGATTGGCTTCTGTGATTGTGCCGCTGACCGTCAAACTCGAACTGCTTGTGATGGACGGCAGTGCATCCATTGCCGCAACCGGGAATATAGTGTCGACCTTATAGCCTACACTTGATGCCGTCCCGGTGTTTCCGGCAAGATCTGTCGCAGTTGCGTTTATTGTAAATGTACCGTCTTCTTCTATCACGAATGGTTCGCTGTATGAAGCAGCATTGCCTGAATCAACTGTGTATGATATTTCCGCCGCTTCGTTTGATGCGATGGTTATTGTCGGCCGTGTGACATACCAGCCGTTTATTCCGTCGTTCGTGGACGGATCCCTTGAAATCACTACCGTCGGCTGAGTCTTGTCGATGGTGAATGATACCTGATTGCTGCTTGCCGTACCAGCCTCGTTCTCCGCTACAACGAGGAGGGTGTATTCTCCCTCAGTTGATATGGCGGTACCTGTAGTATAGGCAGAACCGTTCAGGAATGCCGATGTGCTGACCGAATCCGTCACTGTGACCGTCGGCGTCACATTTGTTTTATAGTACTCTCCCTCTGCAACTCCTTCTATTGTGATTGTCGGCGCGCTGGAGTCCTTGGTGAAGTTTATTGTTTCCTGGGAAATGTTGCCTGCCGCATCCTCCGCCGTGAGAGTAAGTGTGTAAGCGCCGTCGGTTGTTATAGCAAGCTGACTTGCCGCGCTCTGGGTTGTCCCGTCCTTGTCGAGGACTGCGCTTGTCGTGAGCAGGTTATCGTCTGCAAAGCTGAAGGTAATATTCAAGTCCTGAGCCGTAACCTGTCCGTCTGTCACTCCTCCAAATGATATAGCCGGATCAATCGTGTCTATTGTGAAGCCGAATGAGCCGCTTCCTGTATTTGACGCTCCGTCCGTTGCAGTGACGCTGAAGCTGTATGCGCCGTCTGCCGCGCAAGAGCTAGTGTACTCCTCATAGTATGCGGTGTCAGGTGTAAGCGCAAATCCTTCCACCCCCGAAACAGATGATATTTCCGATCCGCCTTCATCTGCGACTGTGATTGTCACGGCGACTGGAGTGGTGCTTGTAAATGCTCCGTCTTCCACTATGTCTGCCGATATGGTCACGAGCGGAGCCGTGCTGTCGGTCCAAGGCTCGAGCCCCTCTATGCTGTAGGTGGAGAAGCCGCTAACGCTCATGACAAGCACTCCGTTATTCTCGCCGTAGGCTGTAGGAGGCGTGTATATGAAGCTTGTGATGTAAGCCGCCGCCGGAGTCGTGCTGAAGTCATTGGCAGTATAAAGGATGTCTTCAATTGCCACTGACTGGTAAGGCAATCCGTACATGGTGAGACTTGCTCCCTCTGCTGCCAGGAAGTCGAGTCCATCGGTTCCTGTGGCGATTCCGATTGCCCCCGGCGTAATGGTAAGTTTACCCGGGTCTCCCAGCATTTCAAATTTTTCTGCGTTTGAGAGCACGTTTATGGAATTATCGAATACTATCTTGCCTGTTCCCTCAATCTCGAAGGCCAGGCCGGACACGCTTGTAAGGTCCACGCCCGAGAAATCCGTTGTAGAACCATTTAGGAATTCCGGCGGGAAGAAGTTCATAATTGCCATATTCTCATTGTCCATGAGGTCAAGAGGCTCTCCGTATGTGAGGGACGAGAATGTCGTAGCGTCGTACCATCCAAGCTCCACCTGCACCGGCCATGCCGATTCGCTTGATCCGGAAACTGTGGTCGAGAAGCTGTATGTTCCTTCTGCATCTCTGGTCCCTTGCAGGTAATCCTTGCTTTCCGTCAAATCAATTTCGCTAAGGAGCATATCCTCGTCTGCGTCTTCATTGTAGACATAGAACCTGGCGCCGAGACCGAGAGCTCCATTTGAAGTGGTCTCATCTATGCCTGCGACTGTGAATGAGATTGTGTCTCCGTCGTAGTAGACATGGTCTGCGTCGTCATCCGTTATGGTCATGTTGAAGTTCATCTCGGGCATGAAGGTCCTGTAACCGCTCCATGATTTTACATCGAGAGTAAGAACTCCGGTTTCGTCATCATATGCGTAGTCTGCGACTTTTTCTCCGAACACAATTTTTCCGTTTGGCTCGACCGCAATCTCTGGGTCGCCTTCCGCTGGCACATAATATATGCCCGGGTCCCAATCGTATTCCAGATTGTACATTACTATATGGGCCGGCTTGTTGAAGGCCTCGAGGGCTCCTGCCGCCGTGTTGATGCTGAGGTCCTCTGCCGCCAGGGTCATGTTGTCTCCAAGGCTGATTAGGGCCTGAGCCGCTACCGGATTTCCGCTGTCGTCGAGCTCGCAGAGGTTGATGGTATTGTCAGCGCTTCCCAAGGTAAGGGTTGCAATGTGATCATCATCCATATACAGACCTCCTCCGCTTGTCGAGTACTTGTCGAAGGTCAAAGCAGATATGGATGTGAAATCAGTAATTGTATTCCATGCGGTGGAACTCGCCAGATTGAGCGTGTCATCCATGGCCGCCGGGTCTATATTCATTACCGCCACAAGCTGGGCCACGAGCATTGTTCCGCCCGGTGTCTGGCAATAGACTGGAATCTGAACCGGTCCGACATCGGTGTAGCCGTTAATGTCAATCATGAATTCCCATGCGTTTTCTGTTCCATCGTATGATGCGTCGACCGTTCCGCCTCCCAATGCGGTAAGATCTGCATAAACCGTATATTGATTCGTCGAAAGCGTTGCATCCATCATATCAATCGATCCGTCCGGATTTTCAGGCACTAAGTCGAAGTCCATTCCGCCGCCGTTGTACCAGTAGTACATGCCAACAGGAAGAGTTGCTTCTGTAGTGGTGAAATCAATTACCGGCTGGGTAGATAGTTCAGTCCCGTCGCTGCCGTTCCAACCGTAGATCTCGAGGTCGAAGGGTGAAACGAAGCCGGATGGAGTTGGCTCCTCGCCGTCGCCGGTCTGGAAGGAGAATGTTATAAAATCATTGGCGATTTGGTTAGTTGTTTCAACCACAGCGTTTGAATAAACCTGTGCCGTATAAGTGGTCATAGGCATCCATTCACCTGCAGTGGGCGCTATGCTGAGTGTATCGGTAACCGTGTCGAGCGAAATAATAATATCCGCTGGCATACTCGTAGAATCGTCGATTACCAAGACATGACTTGTGGTGAAATCTGTGCCTTCATCTACATCCTTATCAAAGGCTATATAGATGACCTGGTCAAGGTCAACTTCTGTTTCGCCTGCCGTAGGCGTGGTTGAAAGTACGCCGGGCGTGGTGGCTTCTTCCTGAACCGGAACCTCTCCGTCGAATCCGAAATTGATTGAGCTGTTTATGGTCATACCGTTTGATTTGAGGCTAGCCATATAGAATCCCGACAAAGGTGTTGTTGTTCCAAGATCGGCCTTTACCAATGTTGAATCAGTTGTAACAAAACTTGTGCAATCCGAAAGTGGCGAGCTTGTAGTCAAGCCGTCCTCGCTCTCATAATCCAGGTCGAGCGTGATGTATGTCCAATCCGTCTGGTCAAGTTCGAATCCCGAAAGCTCGAGATAGAAATTAGTTCCATCGCTTGTTATTTCGGCATCGGTCACTGTCGCTTCCGCGCGAGCTTCGAGGGAAGGATTGTATATTGCAGGCACCTCTTCTGTTCCGGAATAAAGCTTGATAGTGTAGTTGCCCGCTATGAAAATTGTGGGTTCAAAGTTTCCGGTTATGTCGATTGTGCCTTCTTCAAGGTCTGCTTCAGTTTCGAGATTTGTTGTGGATGCGACTACCGTGTCATTATAATCAAGTATCTTCATGCTGCCGGCGACCGTTGTGTATCCATCAGGGTTCAACATCTCAACGCTGATTGGAGGTTGAATAGACTGGCCTGCAGGAACCGCCCAAGGATTCGAGTTTCCTGAAAGTATCGGATCCGATGTTGCAGTCACTATGTCCGTGCCGTTTACAAACTCTACGTTCGCAGGAGATACAAACGAGAATGTATATGTCCCCCCGGAAGCCAATGTTCCCGATGCAAGCTCCAAGGATATTCCTGCACTGTTGTTTTCGACATCTATATTGAAGTCTGTCTGTGTTGTTGAAACATCACCGCCGGTCAGAGAAAGCGCCGTGCCCCCATCCCACGAGCCTGAATATACAAAACTGACATCAATGCAATCCATCCCTGCCGCAAGGCTTTGCAGGTTGCGGTCGTAAATAACCGGATGGTCGTTGTTTATTATGGTGAAATTCACCGTGCTAACAGGTTCTTGCTGTTCTGTGAAGAGACAGGCCTCGTAACTTCCCACCCTTATGGCTTCCGAAGGCTGTGCGTAATAGGCTCCCTCAGTTCCGCTTATCATGGCAAAGGTTGTATCATCGGTATATTCGTTTCTTATTTCAACAATGGCGTTTTCGGTTGCATATCCGTTCATTTCGACAGGAAGCTGCAGGCCGTATGCCGCCCAGTTTCCTGCACCGTCGCTTGTTTCAGCATAGGTTTGTTGAATATCGTAAAAATTCGGATACCCTGATACAACGCTTGCCGAAACTATGTTCGACGCGTTACCACGCTCGCCATCCACATTGTAGCGCGTGCTTATTGGAACAATCTTGTAATAGTGGGTGCCAGAGGTGGTTTCCTCGTATGAATATGTTATAGCACCAGTTGTTGTTGCCGGTTGATAATATGTTTCCCTTATCTGCAAACTCTCCGATGAGGTTCCTTCATATATGTCGTATCCGTCAATATCTTCATCGGTATTGCTCCAGCTTAGGGTTACATTAGCGGTTTCGGAATCATAATCAGCCGAAATTGTTGGAGAAGGTGCCTTTGTGTCGATGGTTATTGAAGTTGATGTTGTGAAGGTGTTTCCCGCGAGGTCTGTCGTATCAACTTTGAGCGTGAATGTACCGCTTCCCGAAAGAGTGCCGGTATTGGTGAATGCAACTTGAGAATCACCATTTGCATCAACTGTGTCCGTTTGACTTCTCAATGTGTTTTCGCCGTCCATAATGCTTAACCAAACCGTTGTCCCTTCACATATTGTGGCGAAGGTCGCCGTTGCGTCGAATGAATTGGCGTTAGAATAAGTGATTTCACCTGTCGTTCCGAAGCTTGTAGGCTCGTCTGCAGTGTTATCTACCCTCATTGGTATACTGTTGCTTGTTGTCGCAACCCCGTCTGAAGTGGTCATGATATATATATCATAGACGCCGTCGGGAGCAACATCGCCTCCCTCGGCTTGTCCATCCGGGTAAGTCGAGTTCCAATAGTAGTTTACCGTCGACGTGGAAGCTCCTGTCGCCATAGAGCTGTTTATAGGATAAGCCACACCGTCTTTTTCTGCGTATGCTCCTATTTCATCTACGGTTTTAAGAATGTAATATCCGTAAGAAGCCTCGTTGATTTGGGAAGTTAAAGTATCATTTGATGAAAAACCGTATATTGCCTTGGGATGGTCGAGAGTGAATGTTTCAGTAACCGTTTGAGTGGAATCATCTGTTCCTGTTGCTGTAAGATATACTGTGTATTGGCCGTCCTTCATGGTCGTGAAATCAAGATTTGCGAGTTCACCGTTTTCTATGTTGGATGTCCCTGTTTCATTTGCAAATGCGACTTCGCCCATCTTGACCAACACATCGTAATGATCGAGCCCGGTACCTGTGACAGTTCCAAGCACGCTGTATGATTGATTTTCCGCAGCCGTTGACGAGAATGTCTGCATCAATACAGGCTGAGTTATGTCAATTGTAAGATTCACTTGATCCTGTGCTTCGCCTTCGATTGTAAAGTTCGATGTTGCGACATCACTGTACGAATCAGCATATTCCGAAGCAGCGTCCTGCATGTCGACATGGATGGTGTATGTTCCAACTGGCAATGCTTCTATGCTTATAGCTTTTTCCCATGTGTATGATTCCATCGTCGGCAGATATTTGTCCACATTTTCAATGCTCGATGTGGTCGTATTTTGGTTTGTATAGAATTCGCCATCTTGATTTTCAAGGTAAAATCTTACATTGCTCACACACGTTCCGGCATATGTTCCAGCAATTGTAAGACTATTGTTTGAATCCACTTTGTTTATTGTAGCTCCTGAAGAAGGAGAGGTTATCAATCCCGATGGAGAAGCATATTCTACAGTGAAGCTCAATGTGTCCAAGTCCGCATAAGAACCCCCATCGGTATCAGTGGCACATATATATGCAGTGTAATTGCCGTATTTGAACGGATTGGTAGTGTTCGAATAAGTGGCTAAAATCGAACTTAGGCTAGAACTCCCCTCATTTACAGCCATCGCAAGACTTCCGCCTCTGCTTGAATTATATGCATATCCAGTTTCTCCGCTTCCATAAAGCCAGCCGGTTGTTCCGTTGCTAGCTCCCGAATCAAGATGGAATTGGAGATATGCAGAAGCAAGGTCACCTGTGTAACCAGCCTCGAAAGAGACGCCGGATGCCGTAATTGTGCTTCCTTCGGCGGGAGATGTGAAGGTTGCGGTAGGTGCTACGACTACCGCATCATGTTCATATGTGAAGGTCAATTCACTGTTTGCTTTGACCGCATCAACCCCCTCAACTAAACTGTTGATCATTATATAGGCAGTATATGTTCCTTCAGGAATACCTGTACCAACACCTGTATTGTCCAACTGCCAATGGGCATCATTGTATCCTGCGTTCATATAGACATACTCTGTATCGCCAAAAACATACTGGTCGCCACTCACTGTCAGCCATTTGTTTTCCGAGTTCTTAATCTTTATTCCAATGCTTATATCGCTATCTGTGAATCCCGTTTCAGCGTATACATCAAAGCAAAGACCTATAGAACTAACCATTGAAGCTGTAGTGATTTGGTCTCCCCCGCAAAGTGCAAACCACGCCGTATCCGCTGTTATTGTCGGATATTCCGCATAAGCCACCTGCATGGGCGCGAATGCCACAAACTGTGTTACAACCATTGCGAGTATAAGTAGTAAGGACATGCTCCTTGTAGGTTTTACTGTCATTTTCTCTCCCCCTCGTATATGTGGTCTTTTTCTGAGTAATTAGGTCCGACAAATTCTTTTACGTTTTCTATGTATTCTACTCTTTTTTTCATGCGGTTTATTCGCTGCATTGTCTTATCCGCTCCTCCCGAATATTTTTAAATCTTTTCTCCATTCTCTATGTGATGCCTTTCTATGTACGGCTAATTTGGATTTTCGGTATTTCCATGGTCGCGTTTTGCGGCACACCTCCTCCAATTTTGAAATATGTTACAACTATTATATTTTTATGGTAAAATATACGCAATAACACCTAGGTACCATATTTACTGCAAGTGTTACATTATCTTGTAAAGGATTGATTATATGCAGGCAAACATGTCGAACAAGGTCGAATACAAGCTCACTCTTCCAATTGTTCTCATTTACAGCTCAATCATAATTTTCCCGGCTTATGGACCGATTCTATCTTTATATGTAAATCAAAACAGCGCTCTTTTGCTTTCCACTCTGTTTCTGTTCTCATTTTCCGCAGGAGTTTTTCTGCTTCCCAAGTTCACAAAGACCTTGGGCGGAAAACTTTGGAGGGTCATTTCAATATCGGCCGTCATCTTGCTTCTGCTTTTCCCTGCCTTGAGAATTTTCATTCAAGGATTTGTCATGGTCCTGATAGGTCTTTTCTCTGCCAGGGTTGTTCTTCTTTGGTCCATAAATTATCTTTGTGAAAATTTGTCTGTTTCCTATGGTAAGTTTTTTACTACAATACTCTTCCTGTCCTATGCCCTTTTATATGTGTTTAACGCAATATCTCCTATATTGAACAGGGCTATATCCATTTTCTTTCCTGTTACAGGCTTCTCTCTGCTTTTTGTTGTGTTCGGTTCAACTTCTAAGCCTTTAGCCAAAAACATGGATCTGGACCACGTTCCTCCTTTAAAATATCTTTTCCCTATTTTCTTAATCTACATATCGGCAGGTATAACATATTCGGGCATTTACCCTGAAATTGCTAAATTCGCTTTCTATGATCGCTATTACAATGTTCTTCCCTTTCTAGCCTCTCTGCCAATAGTCTTTTATGTTCATAAAAAAAGAAACGTAAAGACGCTTCTTTGGATTGGAATAAGCCTGCTTGGCTTTTCTTTCCTTTTTAATATATATGAACTTCAATTATGGAACTACCTTATAGTACAAACCCTGCTCCAGGCAGGATGGGCCTTTATGAATTCCTTTGTCTGGCTTTTTGCTTCAGATATTGCAAGAATGAACCGCAACCCCTTTTATTTCAGCTCAATTATAGCAACTTTTCTTTTGGGCGCTTCTGTCGGAAGCGCAATATATATTACCCTTTCGGGTATTTTACCGTCCATAAATATTACATTCATTGGTCTTCTCCCCATCTTGGGTGTACTTGTTTTCACACAGACGATACCGGTCAATCTGAAAAACGACAAGGTATATGGCTATATGAAAAACGCAAAATAATAAGGGACGCACCATTATTGCTTGCGTCCCCTTGTATTTACCCTTGGAAATATGAATTTTCTACTTGCCCGACCGCTTCATTTTGTACATGTAATTTTCCGCTTCTTTTATTTTCTCTTTCATGCTCTGCTTGTCATCCGTTTTGGTGTCCCATCCCATGGCAACTGACAGGGGTCCTGTCTCCAGTTGCACTTCATCTATTGCTTGCCCTATCCTTTTTATAATGGCCTTTGCCTTTTCGGAAGACGTGGATGGAAGAAGAATCCCAAACTCATCACCGCCAAGTCTGGCGATTATATCCTCATCCCTGCAAAATTCTTTTAAAACTCTTGCAGTTTCCGTGAGCAGCTTATCGCCATCCTCATGGCCAAATTCATCATTTATGCGCTTGAGTCCGTTAACATCGGCATATATTACCGAAATGGGCATATTTCTGGCCGTGTCTAGTCTTGATGTTTCCTCCTCGAAGAATCTCCTGTTGTAGAGACCTGTCAGATGGTCGTGGTAGCTGATGTATTCTATCTCTTTTCTCCACTTGATTTCTTCAGCCGTATTCCTAAGTACAAGCACGGCCCCATGCAATTTCCCGTTGTCATCTATTATTGGAGATGCATTAAGGGCTATTGGTATGCCTTGACCGCTTTTGCCCACTAGTCTCTTTCCGTGTTTCCATTCAACGGTCGTTTTTTTCGTCAATATTTTTTCAAGAGGCATATATTCTTCCCCACCTTCTTCATATTCATCCCTGAATTTAAGGACTCCTCTCATGTACTTGCCTTTTGCTTGATCCAGCTTCCAGCCTGTCATTTTCTCAGCCTTTTCATTCATTGCTTCAATATTTCCGTTCATGTCCGTCACAACGACCCCATCTCCAACCGACATTAGGGTCGTTCTCATGCGATCTTTTTCAGCTTTCAGCGATTTCTCCATCGTCACTCTTTCTGTTATGTCTAGAAATATCGATGCGAATCTGTTCTTCTGAGGAGAATATGCAAACACCTTGTAGTAACGATTTAATTCCTGCGAATAGGACTCGAAATCTATTGAAATTCCCTCAGTCACCACTTTCCCGTATGTCTCTATCCATTTATCTTCTATCCCAGGAAGTATTTCTTTGATTGTTTTGCCTCTCACATCTCCAAGTCCTGTGTTTTCCATGAAAGCTTTGTTTACTTCTAAATACCTGTAATCAACCGGCTTGCCATCTTCGTCTGTTATCATTTCATGGAGAGCAAAGTCTTCCTGCATGTTTTCAAAAAGTGATTGGTACTTCTCCTTGTTTTGGGCAAGCTCCTTTTGTATGCGCTTGTTTTCAGAAAGGCTCCTCTTTAGAATTATGATTATAGCGGCTTGTATAATTATAAATATGGTTCCCCCCATATACATGTTTTTCTTACGCCTTTCGAGCGCATTCTCAAGAACCGTTTTTTCGGTTACGTCATGTATTATTGAAAAAAGCATGGTTTTCCCATCTTCTTCAAAAGGATATGAATATACTTCAACATTTCTTATTTCGCCCGAGGCAAGCTCATGCTCAAAGTTGAAATAGTTTCTCTCCTCGCTTGAGGCAATGCTCATTTCGGCTTTTGTTTCATCCGCCGAAAGAATATTTATGTCCTGTATTGTCATCGCAGTCAGTTCTTTATATGAATAGCCGTAAAAATCTACGGCTGTGCTGTTGGCTTCGACAATGCGGCCAGAATCGACATCTATCAGAAGCATTACGGAGCCGTGGGAATCAAGTACATCTCCAAAAACAATGTCTTCTACTGCGGCATTAGCAGAAAGCGATGCAAAACATATGTAAATTGAAATTACGCATAAAAACATCTTTTTCCTAATTGAAAAATTCATTGTTCCTCCGCTCTTTATCTATTTTGCAGCAATATTGAAAAATACCTAATTCTGGAACATTATATTTTTTAAATTTTACCATGTTTTGCAGCAAGTTTCAATGTGGCGGAGGGGATTGACCAAAAGGGTGTGGGTCCATTATTGTTTCTTTT
>Ga0102929_1001078_pt1 | contig 16274 bp, 10 predicted proteins | sample SalPonR1_B_D2_MG_FD_78510 | JGI IMG/M metagenome (GOLD analysis project Ga0102929, IMG submission 78510) | Salt pond soil microbial communities from South San Francisco under conditions of wetland restoration - Salt Pond MetaG R1_B_D2_MG | ecosystem: Environmental > Aquatic > Marine > Intertidal... | reverse complement strand
GATATGCAATCTTTAACAATATCTTCAACAATTTTTTCATTTTTAAAATCTACTAAAACAGGTATATTGGCAACATTACCTGCTTGAAAATTCAAAGTAGGATTTTGCATTTTCATAAACTCAAAAGTCATATTTGTATTTATTAATCCAAGTACCCAATAATAATTCTCTTTTTCTAAATATATGGCAGACCCCGCAACATCGCAAATAAAACCTTTTGGCAAGTATCTAGTAGCAAACTTGCTACTAGAAATAAAAGTCCATGTAATACCTTCTTTACACATATATTTTATATTTTGAATGTATCTAGACCAATGTTTACCATTGTTCCGAATTACCGCATAGTCTTTAATCTGTTTACCATCTAATTCCCAATTAATTACATAATCTTGATTTCCATACCATTTTCTATAAGCTCCCCCTTTGTTATATGGAATCCATTTATATTCCTCTACTTTTAATTCATCATTATCTAGTCCAAATGTTATCTTATTAACACTTATTTCAAACCATAACCTTAAAAATCTTTTATTGTCTCCTGTATTTTGACCTATTTTAGGTTTCCCAAAATCCCGGAGTATTTTATTATGTTCGTATATATGAAAAATCTTTTCACTCGCCCAATACGCAATGGGACTTCCCGGAATCTTGGAAAAATCCTTGATCGAGGTGGTGTAGCGATAGGAAACACTCGGGTTTCGAATCGCATCAAGCGACAAAGCATTTTTTTGCTTCGGGTTCTTTTCATCTTCAACGCGAATATATACACCTTTATATCCTTCTACGCTTATTTTTCGAATGACGAATGTAGTCGATTGAACCACCTCTCCGTCAATCTCCTCGAATGCCCGAGGACCAAGATGTATCATTGATTGTATTTCTGTTCCACATATCAAATTCACTCTCAACTTCTCGTATGAACTCAAAAACATCCACGACTGTTGGTTTATCATCGCCATATACGACTTTCGTTTAGTCAAATTCATAGATACTTCCATGAAAACTGCAAACAAGTCGCCTTTTGAGTCTTTGAAATTTCCATCCAAATATTCAACAAGCTTCGGAACCATTTTCTTTCGTCCCATGTAGGGCGGATTGGTGCAAACTACATCATATTTTTCACTCAGGATGCGACCCTGTTTTATCAAGCCCGGCAAATTTTCAATGATCATGTTCTTGTATCCTTGAAGAAAAAGCCAGCCAGCCCCTTGCTTTGCAATATCATCAACCCGTTTTTCCAAGCCGTCGAAATCTATTGAATCAACCTTGATTAAAGACCCGTAGATATCCGCATCTGTAAACACATCCAAAAGGTATGCAAGCTGCTCCCTATGTATTGTCTTCTCAATCTCTGTGTTTTCCGGTTCAAACATGTAGTTGAGTATTTCTCTGTCTATTCCGTTGCTGGGTTTGACCGTGCAAAGATTATGCTTGAATGGTTTTCTGAAGAACCGCCTGTTTTTGCTTCTTGCCTTCATGAAAAGACTGAAGCATGCCAATTGTGTAGCCCTTTCGTCCAATTCCAATCCATAAAGGTTTTTCTCCAATATAAGATACGGTATTTGCCTTTCGTCATATCCCTTGGAGAGATACATCTCATACAGGAGGTCAAAAGCATACACCAAGATATGCCCCGATCCCATGGAAGGGTCGAGAACCTTTATATCCTCGGGTGAAACATTGGTGTAATTTAATTGTTCCAGCTTTCTCGCAACCTCATCATCCTGCTTTGGCTCGTCAATATAGTAACTCCACTCCGATTTCATTTCTTCGTCCGGGTGAGAATCCTGCCACAGCTTGCCTAATGAATTCTCAAGCATGTATTTTACAATCCAATCCGGGGTAAACAATTGAGTGGCTGCTGGAATGTCTTCTTTTGCAAACTTCTTTTTCTTGAAGACCTCATCATGCCTTTCTTTAATGTAAAATTGATAAAGCCATCCAATTATTTCCACCTGGTCTGTAAAGTCCTCTTCCTCTATTGACTCCACAAGGTCCGAAAGGATGGAAGCCGGCGCAAGGAGAAGGTCCGGAAGCAGAAGCTCTGTGTAGTCAAGTATCTCTTCGAAAATCTCGGGCATTATCTCTCCAAGCCTTTTGCAGGTGCTAAGCAGAATTAGCCTGAAAAGCTCCTCGTCCCTGTGGCCTTCCTTGAGCTTGAATACGGTTTCCTTGTCCAGCCCGAACTCGTCGTAAAATGCATATATCCGCTCGAGGGCCTCTGGCTCGCGCCTGCCTGCCTCGTTTGATGACAGCACCCTTACTGACATGGGAAGATAAGCGTTCACCTCCATGAAGCGGATTGCTATGAAACGGTTGAACCAGGTGTAGGAAACCTCTTCTACTACTTGCGTTAGGCCCTTCTTGGCAATAAGACCCGCAAGGGTTTTTCTTGCATCCATGGCCTTTGCATCAAGAAAGCCGTCCCTTCCGAAGCCTTCCAGCCTGTAGTGGCCGCCAATCTCCTCAAGCTTATCCATTTCCCCTTTGCCGTCTATTTTAAGTTGGCCTATTTTTCTTTCCGTTTCCTCCATCAGGCGCTTTCGCGCCCTCATGGCAAAATCCCTTATGGCTCCCTTGTTCATTTTATCCCCCTTAGTAAAGCTTTATCACGGTGCCCTCAGCCATTTTTTCTTTAAGCATTGTCCTGAACGCCTCGACGACCTCGTTAAGATCTTCCTCGGTCTCTATGTCCCTAAGCCCGTGACCCATCTGGGTCAGGTTTATTTTCACCGTTTTCTTCTTGGGCTTTGGCGGTTTATCCGTCTCAGGCTCTGGCATTAATGCCTCAAACAGTTTTTCAATTTCCTCGACAAGTGTTTCCTTTACCTTGGATGCCTTCTCTTTTTTAAAGAATATTTCCTGAAGGTCTCCGGCATGCTTAAGCTCGTCCTTCAAGCCATCGAATTTTATGCGTATTTTTTCCGAAAGTCTTTTATTGTCGGTTTCAGGCAGCTCTACCTTCTCAAGGTACTGCCCGGTTGAATTTCTGTTGCTTTCTATTGCCTCCAGAACCACTTCGCTTTCCTTCTCCAAAACTTCGGTAAAAGCTTCTATGAATCTTTTTCTAAGTTCGGGGAGCTTGTGTATGTCTCCGTAGGGCTCGGCCGATTCCACTATTTCTTTCATTTCATTTACAATACTTATTGTTTCCTCGTCCGACACAAACTCTTTGCTCTTTTGATAGTAAGCTATCTGTTCCAATGCCTCATCAAAGTGCTTCCTCTGGCTCGAGAAGAACCTGATTACCGGCTCTGAGTCGTAGGAATAGTCTTCAAGCTCTTTTTTCCTTGAAAGCATGGTTTCGAAAAGCTCCTGATTGGACCGTGTCTCCTCAAGCTCCTTGAAGAGGCTCTCCCCTTCTTTCATGACGGATTCGCCCGGATATTCTGTGTCTCTATACTCACCAAGTATTTCCCTTATGGAGTTGTCGCCCGAGTAGAGCGCCCTTTTTATGCTTTCCCTTATGGCAGCCGACAAGTCTTCCTCTTCCATGGGGAACAGTTTCTTGTTGAAAATGTCTTCTGAAAGGGTTTTTATCTTCCTTAGCATGTCCTGGCCTATGAGTATGCGCTTCCTTATCTTTATGGAATCGGCGTTCCCGTCCTTCCAGACCAGATTGACTATTTGGTCCCGCTCCGACTTGTCAAGAAGTTTGCCCCCGTTGACGAGTTCGATCCGGTTTTCCTTGAACAAGCTGAGGACGACGCCCTTGACATCTTCCGGACGCCAATGGTATGGAGGCTTTGCATACTTCTCCTGAAGCGACTTGATGGTAACAGTCTGGTTCATGGCGGCCATGTTCTCTATATGGAGGGCTATTTCTCCAAAGCCGGGTCCTTCAAGAACTTCTCCAATCCCTGTCTGCGGATTGCCGGCAAGCACCTTGCCCAAATCGGCTTTTACGAATATGCATGGGTTGATGTCCCCGATTTTTGTGTATACGCTCTCGATGGATTTTACAAGCGCCTCCTCTATCCTAGCTGAAGGATTTTGAGAATTTACGCTACGGGCAGCCCCGCATACATAAAGGTTGCCACTTCTTGCGGCGTCCCTTATAAGCTCTACCGCCCTTGACCTTCTTTCTTTGGCCTCTTCCATCTTCCTTGACTTTATGGCTTCCACCTCGGGAATAGACTTTCCGTTGTTCCTGCGGATATAAGCCTCTATCTGAAGGGCCTCCTCCATTTCATCGAAGTATTCCGAGTAGTCAGGCAGGCGAAGAACAATTGTATCGCCTACCGCACTCAATGTCTTGAGCCTGTCCCTTTCGTCCTCCTCAAAGGACCCTCCTGCAGGAGACACCACATGGAGGGTAAGTTCGCCCTTTTGCGGCCCGTAGAAATCGTCGTCAAATTTTTTATTGTACTGGAAGAGGTGGTGCTTTTCATAGCTTATGCGGTTTTCACCCTTCAATACATCATTGAAGAGGGATTCGCAAACAGCACGGCGGGTCTTTTCGAATTCGACATGTATGTTTCTAATCTCATTGTTGACATCCTGCTCGGCATTGGTCAGGAATGTATAGACATCCCCATCCTGTTGAATCAAGATCTGTTTCTTGAGCTTGGTCAGGGATTCCTGCACATCATTCATGAGTGCGGCCTTATCCTGGTCAATGTTGTCGGCCATCAGAACCGAAATGTTGTCGAGATTTGCCGGCATCTTGTCTCTAAGATATTTAATAAGAAACAACAGCTTCAAAACCTTTATGTCGAATTCGTTCAATGCCTCGTTTTTCTTGGCCCTCGATACTACAATCCTTATGTCGTGGTCAAGAAAGGCGTCAATGGTCTCGTAAAATGTATAGAAAGGAACCAATGCCCCTATTTCGGCGTCACCATACGCCTGAGCCGATTCCTGGAAGGCCGAAAGAAGCGAACGCTCTCCCTCTGCCAGGCTCTTTCCGCTGGCCCCGTTTGTCCTGATGGCGTTGAACATTTCCTGAAGCAGCTGGAATTGGTAGGGCACGAAAGGATAGACGGTGGCAAAATCATCGGCGTCCTTGTATTTGGCATATTCCGGAGTACCGTTTGTGAATGTGAGAAGATTCTTTATTACGGATTCCTTTACAAGAAAGAGCTGCCTTAGAGTGTCTGCGGCACCGTTTTCTTCGTTCTTGTCGAGTATCCTTTTCTTTATTACTTCATCTACTCCCGTGGATGCCATGTTGAGCTTCAGCTTGAACCTGCCGCTGATCTTTGAGAACATGTCTCCTCGTACCTTTACAACCTTGTCTATTGCCATTTGGGATGTGACGACAAGCCATGCCCTTCCTCCACAAAACTTGCCGAGATCCTCCGCAACGGTCTGGAGGTTTAGCATAAGTGCCAAATCGTCTCCCACATACTGGCCGACCTCGTCAATCATGAATATTACCCTGTGGTTCTTTCCTTTCTTTTCTATGTATTCATTGATTTTTTGGGCGAAGGATGCAACAGTCAAGGAGTGTTCTTCCTTGAGGTCCGAAAGGAATGTGTCGGGGTTGTCAACCCGGTAGTCTGTGGTCTTTTCCAATGCTTCTATGACTTGATCCTTTTTGAAAAACACTTTCCTTCGGTCCTCTTCCCATGAAACTCCAAATTTTTCTCCATAGTATTTTTTGAAGGGTACATAGCTCCCGTTCATGTCGAGCTCCCTTTCAAGAGAACTGAGCCAGGGAAGCTGGCCGTGGTATCCGAGATGGTTGTCAAAAACCTTGTTCATCACCGTAACAATCGGATCCTTTTGATTTCTGACATTTACATCCGCCAATGAATCGATATTGAATATAAGAACATCCGAATCGAGACGGCTTGCCATTTCCATGTTACCTATGAGGCTTGGGTCTTCAATTTTGTCTTTGAAGTAATCAACGGCTGTAAGCTCTCCCGCTTTCTTGTTCTGAAGAATGTATGCAAAAATTTTCAGCAGGTGGGATTTCCCCGAACCGAAAAAACCGGATATCCAAACCCCAATATCATCTGTATCCCTTTCAAAGCTCTTCTTTATGACCCCGAAAAAGTCATCGAAATGCTCCCTTATCGCTCTTGTGACAACATACTCGGAAAGCTCTTGCTTCGCTACATCCTCTTCGTTCTGACCGATCTTGATGACACCCTTTATTATTCTGTTAATGTCTTTCTTGAAGATATCCCTTATATTCATGTCCGTCCCCCCTTATCTTTCTACAATGCGAAAAGCCCTGTAGTAGTTTTCATCATTGAATTCGTTGAAAAGTTTCAAATTCTGCCCTGTGTATATGCCCGGGAAGAAAAGCACAAGCGGAACATCGTCCATTGCAGCATGCAGCCGATTGAGAACCTTGTGGGACCTGACAAGAGGCCACACCTTTCCTATTCCCGTCATAAAAGCAATTGTGTTTTCTTTTGGCTGGTCCTTTATATGATTTACAAGGAGGTTGTTCTCGTTGTCGGGATTCAAAATGGAGTTTATCGCCTCGTAGAATATTTCATCTCCCTCGGTCGCCTCCATCTCAAGCGCGGCTTCCAAAACCCCCTCTTCCTTCAATATATTTAGCAATATTTCATACAGGTCGAATTCTTTTATGCTGTACTCATCCGGCCGCTTCATTTTCATCAATCGTGAAATCGCATCCCTTACTACGACCTCATCGCTCGGGTCGTAATCGAAAATATGGAAACCAATCTCGTTTCCAAGGCCTTTGCTTACAAGAAATTCAGGTTCATGAAGCCGCTCTGCCAATTTGTTCAATCGTTCTTCTATGCTAAGCATTCAGATTCCCTCCTTCCAAGATTTTCTTTATATGCAATTCTTCGTTCTTGACAATATCCATTATTTCACTGTTGAGCAAAGGAGGCGTCAATTGCAAAACAGCACCCTTTCCTTTTGCAAAACCAAGGTCGACCAGCATCTTCTTATAGACCTGCCTGAGTTTTTTGACTGTTACAGGCGTCCAATTTGCAACCTGTTCGCTTTGCTCTTTTCTGTATGTATTGAATATGTCAAAATCAGCATCACTTATCTCGAAAGATCCCATGTGGATTTTATCCAGATAAACCTCCATCATAAACTCCCTGAAGTACCTGTCCGTCTTCAAGATTGAAACCATCGTTACAATCTTTTTACCTTCAAGACTTCCATTGTCCAAAATGCCCAGCGCTTCCGGCGCAAGCGCGTCAAGTCTTTTGAGGACGGTTGAAGCTATTTGCCTTCTGCGATCTGGCGCATTGTATAAAAGCAAATTCTCATCCACTGCGAGCCTCATAATCTCTTTGAGTTCCAGCCCTTGCAACAACAAGTCTGAAAGAGTTACCGCCTCTTTGAACAATGTGGGTCTCGAAACTGCCCCTGCCGAATAATTTTCCATATAGTGCCACTTCCTTTTCTTTTGGGATCCACTTTTTATTATATCACTACTGTTTGCGCATTCCCATATAAATCCATTCTTTTGCAATGTTTATGCTTTTTTCAATTCGTCCCCAGAAATATATATTGTCGGGGTGTATTTGGTAATCTAAAAGTACAATAAAGGGGGTGCGGATGTTTTTTTTTGACTTTAACTGGTCAACCCCAAACTCTTGCGATAATCTAACGGACTCATTCCGCCAAGTGAGAGCTTAATTCATTTTAAAAAATCGGGACGCTTTACTCAAACTATATGAAAAAAGACCATGTTGCCGGAATTAGCAAAATGGTCTGCTTTGGAAACTGTTATCTTATTGAGAAACCTTAATGGCTAAATTCTTCTTTATCATTGGATTCCATCAGTTTTATATATTTGTCTGAATTGCCTACTTTGTCCAACAATCCCTGTTCTACAGCTTTTTCAACCCAAATCATCATCTGTGGTTCCATAATATTAAACGCTTCGGATGCAAACCTTACTGTATTTTCAAACACAAAAAAATCTACCACTTCTGTCTTTATCAACTCATATAAATCAACTGCCTTTTCCGCTTTGTTGCCGTTTGTTGAATCGTAAAAAGAAAGTTGCTTCACAACACCTTTATTTGCTGGTTTTTTGTTGTCTTTAAGCCACTCTTTAAAGTTAAAAGTCGCGCTTAATTGTTTGTTAGTTATTTTGACAGAACCTTTATTAATCAGTTCTTCATTTCCAAAAGGAATATCAGCCCCAGATCTAACTAGAAGTGGCACCCACATGTTCTTTAAGTTTTCAACAGCTCCGTTCCATGTACCACCTTTATTATAATCAGATGAAATTACTGTAGCGAAATCTGACATTGCATAAACATATTTGTTGCGGTCCATTGCATTAAACCCTTTAAATGTCGCTTTTGGATTTACAGCCGACATCATCAGCAACTTTCCATCTATGATGGCTTTTCTATTATTCTTTAATTTAACCTTTTTTTCTAATGAATCAGATACTATTGAAATTGCTTTGCCTCCACTATTCATTGCCGTTGTTTCCGCTATAGAATCTACGCCTTTTGCTCCTCCGGAAACAATAATCAAACTCGAATCCACACATTTTTCTGATAATCTCTTTGTGAAATCAGCTCCCTCTTCATCGACGTTCCTGGAACCAACTACCGCCATGGCGAGCAAGTTGCATAAACTAATATCTCCAGCAAAATAGAGAACGGGTGGGCATTTTTTCTTCAGCACTTTTTTCAGTTTGGCGGGATAATCCTTTTCAGCTCTTGTTGTAATATTTATTCCCTTGCTTGACAGATTTTCAATTTCAATTGCCATATTCACTTTCCTGGACATCAACGAATAAATACGTTCCACATCATCATTTTCAAGATGCAGTGTATTTACCAAATCTTCTTTTGATATGTCCAACAACTCCGCCGGACTCTCAATATCTGAATTGATTATTCTCTCGCTTAACTTTTGCCATTGCAACGTCGTGAATGGCTTAGAACTCAATTTGTTGCTTCTATCCAATGCCAAGTCCGAACACAATAGCAAAATGACAATGCTATCTTTATTTAAATTACTCATATCAACCTCCTTGTACAGCCGTAGAAGCCAGTGCAAAAGGATAAACTGCCTCAACTCCTGATTTCTTTAATAGAGAACCACAAACTGCAAATGTCCATCCTGAATCATACATATCGTCAACAAGCAGCACTCCTCCACCTAAAACAGCTTCATTCACTATAAAACTATCATATGCATTTTTGCATTGATGATAACTGTTGTGGAAAGATTTCTGCTCCGGAGCGTCAATTGCTTTTTCAATTGATACTTTTAGCGGCAATCCAAGTTTGCCTGCCAGTCTTTCAGCGAATGACTTGACCAAGTGCGGTCTTCTAACTGATGGAACATAAGTTATCCAACTGATATTTTGACGAGCATCCCAACCATTAATCAAATCAACCGTCGCATTTACTAATTCATCATTAAAATGACTATCCTCATATTTGCCTCTTCTTACAATATTGCCCCACCCCGAATCCCCATATATTGATAGGATTCTCCCTTGTTCATTTTGTTCTTCTTCAGGTATTTTTTTTCTGGTTGCAGCTATTATTCCAGCCGGCCACTGCTTCCTCGGCTGTATCTCAAGTCTGTTTGATTTTAAAAATCTAACAGCATCTTTTATGGTAGTGCTCTTTATTTCAGTTGATATAATATCTTTTTTCCTACAATTCGCACATTTCCCACAAACCGTAGCATATGGATCATCTAATTTTTTGGCTATGTAATTCATATAACACTGGCTTGTAGTTGTGAAATCTCTCATATCCTGCAATTCTTTATTTCTAAGCGCTGTTATTCTTTTGCTTTTTTCTTCATCTTTTGTCCAAGGATTAAGAGTCCTGGCATATGTACCGTTTGATTTTGACACTATATTATCGACAATTAATTTTTTCAAGCATTTATCCAATCTGCCACTGCCAATATTGGCTTTCGAAAGAATATCGCCTTTTGTCAAACCAGCATGGCTATGTTCAATAATTTCCACAACTTCATGCATCTCAAACGTCGTTGGAAACGCTTTTTCAATAAAATATTCTTGAATTTCATCATCTTCCCGCCCAGTAAGAAGTACTACAATTGCATCATCCAAAGATCTTCCTGCTCGACCTATTTGCTGATAGTACGCCACAATTGAACCTGGTCTCTGGTAATGAATAACAAAAGCCAAGTCAGGTTTATCAAATCCCATCCCTAAAGCTATCGTGGAAACTAGAACCTTCACTTCATTATTCATCAATTTTGCCTCTCTTTCGGTACGCAAAATTGTATTTTCATCTCTATCCATTGATAATGAGGAATGGTATTCCAAGGCATCTACACCTCTTTCTCTAAGCCAATCCGCCACCCTGTTGCAATCAGCTTTAGTAGAACAGTATATAATTCCTGATCCATCAATTTCACCTATATGTTCAGCCAACCAGGCCATTCGTTCCGCTTGCGTTGCCAGTTTGATTACTTGCAAGTTTAAAGATTCCCTAAGTAGAGGGCCTCTTAAGATAACCAAAGAATCTCCCAATTGTGTCTTAATATCTTCAATAACCCTATTGTTTGCAGTTGCCGTCGTTGCCAACACAGGGACTTTGGATGGCAAAGTATTGATAATATTTACTATCCTCTGATAATCCGGTCTAAAGTCATGACCCCAATCAGAAATGCAATGTGCCTCATCTACTACAAAAAGACCTATTCCCTTGTGAATTAAAGGCATGAATTCGCTTGTGAATTCTTCATTTCCAAGTCTTTCAGGTGAAATTAATAGAATATCAATTTCATTATTTGATAATCTTTTTTTTATCTCATTCCAATTATCTTGATTCGAGCTATTGATTGTTTCTGCTGTTATTCCAAGTTTTGCAGCAGATTCAATCTGATTTCTCATTAATGACAATAACGGGCTAATCAAAATACTTACTCCATAACCACGGTCCCTTAAAATTTTTGTGGCTATAAAATAAACCGTGCTCTTTCCCCAACCTGTTCTTTGAACTACAATCGTCCTGTTCCCATCCACTACCGATTTAATCGCATCCAATTGACCTGGACGAAATTCACTACCCAAGCCATACATTTTATTTAAACATTGGTTTGCAATTCTATCCATCTTTCCATCCCCTCTTATCATTAATAGAATTCAATTACATCTTTATTCTTTTTTCCTAAAAGCACTCGCTTAAACTAATCTGCCACACTATTTAATCTTTATCAGATGCAACATCTTGGGAGGATTTGGTATGATTAGTTAAATTCTTTTTATTAAAAAATCGCATAGGTAATATTAATCTGTCCCACCTTCAAAAAACTGTCTTTCCAATAGCCTCTATCCTATAGGTTAGCCTTTCTTTATTCCAACTGTAATCCTCCTTTTTAAAATATAACATATCTAAACACCATTACATTCAAAATTAAAAGATCTCAATCTTTATTTTCTAGTCCTTGTTCTTTTCAAGCCCCATTATAAAGGCTTTCATCTCCTTAGCCTCCTTCTGTGTTTCGGTGCACATGAAGCATCTGAAAGAACCGGTCGAAATTTCGAAGCTGAATTCCTCTATGATTTTTCTTTAGCTATTTTTTTCAAGACTTCATATACCCAAGATGTAGAATATTTGCCTTCTGAAATCATTTCTTCCATTTCAGAATAGGATATTTTTCTAGAAATGCTCTTAATTACCTGTTCATCAATATTAGCCTTGCCCAAGGCTTTGATTGCTTGAATAATCAGCGCTGTTTTATAAGAAAGACCTGAAATTTCCTTGTTGGTCGTTCTTTTGAATTTTATACTGATTTTATCCAAATCATATTCTTTATAAGCCCCGTCACTGACATATGTCCAAACAGCCGGCACCTGGCTTGAAAGCCCCAACAAATTAAGTGCCGTGTCCCCAAACGGAACTATTGTCCAGCCGTAATTTCTTGCTATTGCCTTGGCAACTTCATGTGGTGAAGGTTCAACATATTCTCCCAAAAACTCATTGTATTCCGGATAATGGTAAACGCCACGCATTATTCTTTTAATAAACTTTTCCTCATTAAATCGCTGCAATGACTTCTTTACCGTTTCCCTGTTTGCAATATCCTTGAAGTCTGATGGCATAAAAATTGATCCGTACCCATATGAAGTTATTTTCTCTCTAATAAGAGGCATGTACATATCACGAGTCATACTATCACATCCTTTGCTATTTCGTCCCCATTATTATATGCTTTTGGGGACTAAATTGCAAATATAGACTAAGCTCCTGCAAAAGAAAAGCAGACCATCCTGCCTTTCTACGCAAAATGATCTTCTTTATACTTTCAATACTTCCAATTGTTTATGCCGCTTACTAGGTGCTGCCTTGTGCCTATCTCGTATTCCAACTTTTTCATTAGTTCATCGTCGTCGAAGGAATCAACCAGGAGGCTGCTAAAGACCTCAATCTTTGCTTTTTGCTCATCGTCCTTATAGCATTCCATTATGAATTCTTTCATTTTTAACGCTTCTTCTTTTGTTTCTACACACATCACGCACCGAAATGATCCTGTCGAAATATCAAACTTAAATTCTTCCAAACTTTTTCTCGTATAATTCTGCTTACCTAGAAATCTTTCTATTCGCCTTAATTCTGGTTGATCTTCCTTTGTTCCCATTGTCTTGCCCTGCATGGCAAGGCAGCTTAAACATTGGTAGTAATTCAATTTCCTTACTATTTCTTTGCATTCGCCCGCCCTTAGTGTGTATTCCTTGCCGACCCATCCAGTTGTCTCAAACAGTGCATACATTTTTTTGCCCCTCCTTCCGTTTTGAATTATTCCGTATGTAGTCAATTCCTTAAAGCCTTCATCATTTAAAGAGTAACACCTTTGATAAAAGCATTGGTCGCATGAAAGGCGACAAATTCGGGATGGATTTCCAATGGATGTGTGGCTTGCGTAAAAGTAATCATAAATTGTCGATAGCATACTGGGCTTCTTCTGCTGTAAACTTTTCTCCGTACTCTGAAATCAACTGATCGTAAATCGATGAATTGGACATATTCATATCATTAGCGTAGGTTCTTGCTTTATTAAGCGCGTTGTTTTTCCAGTCTGCTAGGACATTGTTTACGGCATATTGAGCTTCTTCGGGCTCAAACTTTTCCCCGTACTCCGAAGTCAGCTGGTCGTAAACCGAGGCCTTTGACATATGCATGTCGTCGGCATATGTCTGTGCCTTATTAAGCGCATTGCTTTTCCAGTCTGCCTTTATATTGTCTATTGCATACTGGGCCGCATCTTCTGGGAATCTCTCACCATACTCCGAAGTCAATTGACCGTAAAGAGATGCTTTTGACATATGCATGACATTTGAATATGTTTTTGCCTTTTTTAGTGCAGCCGCATACTCTCTTGGTACTTTCGCTTCTTCTACAACTTCTTTTTCTTCAACTACTTCTTTTTCTTCAGCTACTTCTTTCTCTTCAACTACTTCTTTTTCTTCAACTACTTCTTTTTCTTCAACTACTTCTTTTTCTTCAACTACTTCTTTCTCTTCAGCTTCGCTTGCAATTACGGAATCGCTTTCGCTATGTGCTTCTAATGTATCTTCTTCAGGTATTGACACGATACTACCCAATATCATAAGTATGAGGAAGCCCGTTATAATTTTATGTCTCATAAAAAAATTGCGTTGGTCTTTGCCGCAATGGGGACATTTTTTGATCCCTTTCGCTATTTCACCACCACAAGCCTTGCACTCCGTCATCATTTTTTCATTCATAAAAATCCTCCTTTTAGTTTTTTTCAAATCACAGATGCATTCATTTGCACCCCTTTCAAGTTTGCCGATATTTTACCAGCTATTGCGGACGTATATGGGCACAATAGCAAAAATTAATTCAAGCAAATTACCCCAGCCCCTATTTGATTGTTGACAGTATCGATAATCGATGTTAAGATTCTAAAGAGAAGTATCGATAATCGATGTTTTTATGTGGGGTGATGAAGTGGCGCGGGAAAAATACCAGACTCTTACGGAGCAAATGTTCTATATTCTTGTTTGTCTGACCAAGGAAGCTTGCGGGGTTGACATAATGAAAGAGGTGGCGGATCTTACCGACGGAAGGGTTATAATCGGACCAGGGACTCTTTACAGCCTCCTGGACAAGTTTGTGAAAGAGAAGGTTATTCTTGAAACAAGAGTAGAAAGCAGAAAGAAAAACTATGTGATAACAGACCTGGGCAGAGAAATGCTTGAAAAGGAATATATACGGCTTGCAAAGCTGAAAAAGGATTATGAAATGCTGGTAAGGGGCGGTGAATAACAATGAGTGATACAAGAAAAAGGATAATGTTTTTCAGGTTTGACAATTATGAAAAAACGGAAAAGAAACTGGAGAAGCTGGCTTCCAAGGGGCTATTTCTTGAGGAATGCGGATCATTCTTGTGGACATTCAGAAAAGGGAAGCCTCAGAAAGTAAAGTACACCGTTACATATTTCCCCGAGGGCTCTGTCTTCAATCCCGGCATTACCGACAAGCAACAAACTTACTTCGACTACGCAGAGGCTGCCGGTTGGAATTTTGTGACAGGGTTTAACCAGATGCAAATATTCACAAGTAAAGCCGACAATCCCATACCTTTTGAAACAGATGAAAAAGAAAAGCTGGAGAATATAAAACAATGCATGAAAAAGAGTTTTCTTCCATACATGATTGTAATGATATTGATTTTTGCATTTAATTTGGTCGTGCATTTCAATTCATTCAAACTGAATCCAATTGATTTTTTGTCCGACACGAGTCGTCTGCTTCCTGTCCTCATGTATTCAGCAATTATCTTATATAATGCCTATACACTTATAGACTATTTGCTCTGGTGCAGGCGGTCGGAAAAATCGATTGCCATACGCGGGACATGTGCAAGGCGGTCTTTTCTTGTTCAAAAAATCGTCGATACGATTTTTTTATGTTTTATTATTGCCAGCACTGCCTATCTTTTATTTCACTTGGCCCTTAAAACAAGTTTTTTGTTTTTGTTTTTAAGTATCGCCCAAATGCCAATTCTTATTTTTGTATTTTGGTCGTCAATAAGGTATTTGAAAAAGAAAAAGGCATCAAGATCAAAAAACAGGGCCATATCATATGTGGTGCTTATTGCAGCCGACTTTGCTTATGTTGCCTTGCTTATGATATTCATAATGCAATTCGGTTTAAGGCCGAGCGATGATTCAAATTACAGGACGGTCGATTGGCAGCTTACTAAAACAGAAAGCCACAAGTACAGGCTATACAGCGATGAAATCCCCCTAATCAGCCAGGATTTATATGGTCCAATCGACTATGACTATTATTCATACGAAAGTGAGCTGGACACTACTATTTTTCTTTCCAGAAGCTCTTATCGCCAAGACTCGCCACCGGCAAAAGATTCTCCCCCTGAAATAGAATATGAGATAATAGAGCCCAGGTTTGATTTTGTTTACAGCCTTGCAAGGGAGGATCTGCTTGAAATACCGGGCTGGCGGAACAATACCAGCTTTGTGCCCATAAGCAACAAGACTTTTGGGACGGTTGAAGCCTATCAGCGCCACTATGGAAAGAAGCAAACAGGAGAATACGCATTGTTTTTTAAAGATAAAATTATAGCGCTTCATATGGAAGAGGCCCTTACGCCAAAGCAAATTGCCCTTGTAAAAGACAAATTGCAAATATAGTGCGGCGAATGCATGTATTAATAAAATATGAAATCCCCCCATATTAGGCAGGTGGAGGCATGTGCAGATGATTTAAATATTTCTTGACAAGCATAGTAAATACCGGTATACTATAAAAGTTAGCTTATTTGCGGAAGCTTGACAAAAATTAAAAACATAATAAAGGAGGAAGACCTATGAGCAAAGAATTATTAATTACTCTAGTCGGTCTATTTATAATTACCTCTTTTACTAATGTTCTTGCTACACTTAAAACAATCTTGCTTTCCAAGAAGATTATGAACCCGGTTTATATTGTTGTTTTTATTGATGCCATGATATTTGCAACGGTTTTAACCAAGGTAACATCATCTGCCGGTATTCAATTTACCATCGCCTATGCATGCGGAAGAACCTTTGGCGTTTTTATTGGTGGTAAAATGGAAAGTAAACTGGCTTTGGGTATTATTGAAGTAGATGTATTCATTTCCAACAAGCAGAAAATGATTGATATTGCAGAAAAACTAAGACAAGAAGGCTACACCGTCAACAACTTTTTGGCAAGGGGTCTCAACGGACAACCCAGGCATAAAATAGAAGTTGTTATGAAGCGCAAAGAATTCAAAGTATTGGAAGATGCTATGTTGAAATTCGGTGTTGTTAATCCAACTCTTAAAATAAAGACTTTAAGTAAAGTCGGTGGCAAAAT
>Ga0102929_1001077_pt1 | contig 16279 bp, 13 predicted proteins | sample SalPonR1_B_D2_MG_FD_78510 | JGI IMG/M metagenome (GOLD analysis project Ga0102929, IMG submission 78510) | Salt pond soil microbial communities from South San Francisco under conditions of wetland restoration - Salt Pond MetaG R1_B_D2_MG | ecosystem: Environmental > Aquatic > Marine > Intertidal... | reverse complement strand
GGTGTCGCCCTATGTCTATGGGCCGTTCTATCGTAATCCACTGCGACCGATTGCCGAGGCGTTCGAGTTCGACAAGGTGTGTGCGCCCGAGGGCCCCGCGCTGTTCGTCTGTGCCACGAACGTGCGCAGCGGTAAGATCAGGGTCTTTCCCGAGGCCGAGATCAGCACTGATGTTCTTTTGGCGTCGGCTTGTCTTCCGACGATGTTTCAGGCGGTGGAGATCGACGATGAGCATTACTGGGACGGTGGATACACCGGCAACCCGGCGATTTTCCCGCTGTTTCGTGAGGGGCTTCCGCAGGATGTGGTGGTGATCAACATCAATCCGCTCGAACGCAGTGAGGTGCCCCGCGCCGCCCATGACATTCAGAACCGGATCAATGAAATCAGCTTCAACAGTTCGCTTTTGCGAGAGCTGCGCGCGATCAGTTTCGTTCAACGGCTGCTTGATGAGGGGGCGCTGTCATCTGGCACGATGAAACGGGTGCTGGTCCACATGATCGCCGATGATGGCTTGATGCGTGATCTGTCGGTCGCGACCAAAATGGTGCCGGTCCCGGAATTGCTGTGGAAGTTGCGCGACGCGGGGCGGGTGGCCGCCGATGCTTTTCTCGCCGCGCATTTCGATGATCTCAACCAACGCAGCACGATCGACCTTGCCGAAATGTTCAGCTGAGTTTGCCGTCGCTGTCGTCTTCGGACCTGACGGTCTTTTGGCCCGGATAGACGAGGCCGGCGGAGATCACCAATTTGGCGGCATCCTCGATCGACATGTCGAGTTCGATCACGTCTTCCTTGGGCAGGAAAAGAAGGAAACCCGACGTCGGGTTCGGTGTGGTGGGCAGGAAAATCGACAGGAGTTCATCGCCGGTCTCGGCCTTGGCGGCTATCTCGCCCTTGGCCGTGGTCGAAATGAAACCGATGGCCCATATGCCCTTGCGGGGATATTGCAGCAGGCACGCCTTCTCGAAGCTGCGTTCCGACTGGGCAAAGACCGTTTCGGAAATTTGTTTCACCCCTGAATAGATCGAGCGCACAACCGGAAGTCTGTCGACGAGGCTTTCGGCCCAGGCGATGAGCGAGCGACCGATAAGGCCCTTGGCGATCCAGCCTACGGTGAGCGTGAAGAGCAGGAACACGACCACGCCCAGCCCGTGAATGTTGATCTTGACCCAATCGGATTCGTCGGGGCGTGTGTTGCCGAGGATGTAATTGTTGATCAGGTATTCTGGCTGATAGGCGTTGGGCAGGAACGGCAGGACCACACCATCGACGAAGCCGATCAGCGACCACAGAAGCCAGATCGTGAGGAACACCGGCGCGATGACCACCAGCCCCGTGAGAAAGCTCGCGCGGAAACCGGAGAAACGACCGCTTCGGGGGCGCGGCTTGGGGTCATCATCGAAAGGAGTGTTCATGCGTGGGCCATTCAAAGCTTGATCCGTTATATCTAAGGGTAAACACGCCGGGCGACAACGTCTGAGACTGGGGTCGGGACATTCGTCAGCCACCCCCTTGCGCCTTGTGCCAGACAGGGGTATACGCGCGCCATTCAATCCGCAGGCATGGGCGGGCTGATCGGGGGAGACATCCCCGGCGGTCCACCGGTTGAGGCGCTGTCTCTCTGTCCCTTGCCGAGGCGAAAACCGGAAAAGGAAAACGACCATGGCTCTTCCCGAGTTCTCCATGCGTCAGCTGCTTGAAGCTGGCGTTCACTTTGGCCACCAGACGCAGCGTTGGAACCCCCGTATGGGCGAGTTCATCTATGGCGCGCGCAACGGCATTCACATTGTCGATCTGACACAAACCGTTCCCATGCTGGACGCCGCGCTCAACGCGGTCCGGGAGACCGTCGCAAAGGGCGGCCGTGTTCTTTTTGTCGGCACCAAGCGTCAGGCCAGCGGGCCCGTTGCCGAAGCTGCCGAGAAAAGTGCACAGTTCTACATGAACCACCGCTGGCTGGGCGGGACGCTGACCAACTGGCAGACCGTGAGCAAGTCGATCAAGCGCCTCAAGGAGATCGATGAGACACTTGAGGCGGGTGCCGAGGGCATGACCAAGAAAGAGCGTCTGGGCATCGAGCGCGATCAGGAAAAACTTCAGGCGAGCCTTGGCGGTATCGCCGAGATGGGCGGCACGCCCGACCTGCTTTTCGTCATTGACGTCAAGAAAGAGGCGCTTGCCGTTGCCGAAGCCAACAAGCTTGGCATTCCTGTCGTGGCTGTCGTTGACACCAACTGCTCGCCCGATGGTATCGATTACATCATCCCCGGCAATGACGACGCCGCACGCGCCATTTCGCTTTATTGCGATCTGGTGAGCCGGGCCGCGCTTGACGGTATGTCGGCCCAGATGGGTGCGGCGGGCGTCGATGTGGGCGCGCTGGCCGAAGCACCGACCGAGGAGGCGCTTGTTGAAGGTGGCGTTGAGACCGGCGACGTGAGCGACGAGACCGCGCATGACGATGCAATGCAGAAAGGCGCGCCTCTGGACATCAAGTCCACCGAGGAAGTCCGCGAGGATGCCAAGGAAGAGGCCAAGGAAGACGCCAAGGGCTGATGCCTGACGTGTCACAAGCATGACATGGGGGCAGGGCACACCTGCCCCTGACAATACGATGATGTGAGGAGGCCGACATGGCAATCACTGCTGCAATGGTTAAACAACTGCGTGACACGACAGGCGCGGGCATGATGGACGCCAAGAAGGCGTTGACCGAAACCGATGGCGACATGGATGCCGCCATTGATTGGTTGCGCACCAAGGGTCTTGCGAAAGCCGCCAAGAAATCCGACCGAACCGCCGCCGAGGGGCTTGTCGCGGTCAAGGTCGAGGGCGGACGTGGTGTTGCCGTCGAAGTGAACGCGGAAACCGATTTCGTTGCCAAAAACTCGGACTTTCAGGCAATGGTTTCGGATATCGCGGACGCCGCGGTCAAGGTTGATGATATCGATGCGCTGGCACAGGCGGATCTGGGCGGTAAATCCGTGGCCGACACGATCACCGACAAGATCGCCACCATCGGCGAGAATATGAGCTTGCGCCGTATGGCCGCGATCGAGGGCGAAACCGTTGTCTCTTACGTGCACAACGCGGCCGCCGACGGCATGGGCAAAATCGGTGTTTTGGTGGCGCTCAAAGGCGGCGACAACGCCTTTGGCAAGCAGATCGCGATGCATATCGCTGCAACCAACCCCGCCGCCCTGAACGAGGCCGAACTGGATCAGGATGTCGTCGAGAAAGAGCGTCAGGTCCAAATCGACATCGCGAAGGAGTCAGGTAAACCCGACGCCGTGATCGAAAAGATGATCGTCGGTCGCATGAAGAAATTCATGTCCGAAGTTACGCTTCTGGGTCAGGCTTTCGTGATCAATCCCGATATGACGGTCGAAGAGGCCGCCAAGGACGCGGGCGCCGAGATCACCGGCTATGTCCGGCTTGAGGTGGGCGAAGGTATCGAAGTCGAAAAAGAAGACTTTGCCGCCGAGGTGGCCAAGGCCGCCCAAGGGTAAGAGCACATCAAGGTTCGTATTGAGCGGGGCACCTTCGGGGGCCCCGTTTTTCTTTGCGCGGTGGTTTTTTTGAATGACGTTCTGAGCCTGAACCGCGCGTTCATAAGGTTTGCCTCTGGCGCGCGGCTTGGCCCAGCCTAACGCTGGGGTGATGTCTCAGGCAAATTCGACATGTCCGGTTTACGACAGGCCGGGAAGTATGCGCGCAAGTGACGATCGCAAGATACGAAAAACCCCGCCCTGTGAGGGGCGGGGTGCATCATGTCAGGCAGTTGGAGTGATCAGAAGCTCACACCGACCTTGAACCCGACGCTGACGGCGCTGTTGTCGTTGAAGTTGGCGCGTGCCGTGTCGGGTGTGCCGGTTTCGGGACGTGCATCGCCCAGCCACGTGTAGCGAAGACCGCCCGAGAAATCGACATTGTCGGTGATCTGATACTTGCCGCCGATGGCGACCGAAGTTGACCCGTCGGTGGGCGAAAGGGGCGATACGAGATTGTCGGAGCCGCCTTCTTCATAGGCGACGGAGATGCTTCCCGAGAAGCGGTCGTTGAACCGACGGCCAACACCGATCTCATAGGTCCAAGCCTCGTCGATCTCGGCCAGGTTGGGAACCGCGCTTGGCGGATTGAGCGAGAACTCCTCCCAATCGGACCAGCGGACCGAACCGAAGACAAGCGTGCCCGGGGCGACACCCGATTGCACCGCGAGCTTGACCGATTGGGGCAAAGTCACGTTGGTGACACCGGTGGAAACAAAGCCGGGCGCGCCGACGGGCTGTTCCTGCGTCTTCATCGTGAGGTCGATTTCGGAGTGATAGGTCAGCGCCGCGCGGAAGGCGATGTCGGGGATCTCATAGGCCGCGCCGACAACATAGCCATAGCCGGTGTCGGAGGCGAAGCGCACGTTGTAGCCGTTGAGCGGGCCATAAGCCAAACCAGAAAGAGAGATCGCGCCATCGGCGTTGACGAGACGCGGACCACCGTAGACCGAGAACCGATCGGAAAACTTGTAGCGTGCAAGCGCGGTCAGCCCGAAGCTGTCGGCCTCGGCCGAGGTGCCGCCGAGAAGCGTGGTGGCCGGGTTGCCAGAATACTGGACATCGGCGCCATAAGGCTGATCCATGATGATCGCGAACGAGAGTTTCTCGTTATACTGGTATTTGACCGCGAAGCCCCATTGTGTGAACTGGTTGGCCACGTCGCCGGGGTTGTTGCCCAGAAGGTCACGGCCGGTGACGTCAGGCACGGCGGTGCCGAAGCTGAGTTCAAGGCGGTTGCCGTCTTCGAAGATGATGTCGATCGGCGTGCCGCTGCGGTCAAGGCCTCCGGCATGGGCCGATCCGGCAGAGATTGCAAGCGCGGAGACCGCTGTTAACAGAGTGGATTTCATGGTTACGCTCCTCCAAAACCAATTGCCCTGACCCTATCTAGGCCTGTTCCGCGCTCAAATACTGACGCGGCGTCATGGCAAATTGCTGGGGTGCAGGGTGTCGGAAATGACACAGATTTGTAACGGCTCACCGCTTTTTGCGGGTCTCGAGCAGGATATTGGCGTAATTCGCGGTAAATATGATGCCGGCGCCGACGAAGACGAGCATGTCGAGCGACTCGCCATAAAAGAGCATTCCGATCACCGCGATAATCGGCAGCCGCGCAAAATCCACCGGCATCACGACGGTGGCGGGCGCGAGCGAAAGCGCCTTGGTCAGACAGAAATGCGCAAAGAGCCCGCCAAGCGCGATCACCACCAGCCACGGCAGCGACACGAGGTCGGGCAGGGCGATATCACCGTCGATGCCCGCGCAGATCACGCCGAACGCGGCCTGAATCACGGTCATCCAGAAGAGGATGCAGGTCAGGCTCTCGGTTCGTGTGAGCTTGCGGGTGAAAATCGCGGTCACGGCAAAGCCAATACCCGCCGTGGCCGCCGCCCCGAGGCCCCAGCTTAGGGTGTCTGGGCTTGGTCGGGTGACGATGAGAATGCCGATGAACCCGACGAGCGCGGCAAGAGCGCGGCGCGACGTCAATCGCTCACCGAGCACCAGCGGCGCAAGCAGCAGCGCCCAGAGTGGCGCGGTGAATTCGAGAGCGAAAACCTGTGCCAGCGGAATGACGGTGATGGCATAGAACCAGAGGTTCTGACCGGCGAAATGCGCTACGTTGCGGATCACGTGGGTGCCCGGGCTACGCAGGGTGATCTGGGATGCCGTCCCCATGAGGGTGGCCACCACGATGACAATGAGGAGCCCGAAAACACTGCGATACATCATGATTTCGAACGTGTCGAACGCGAAGCTGACCTCGCGTCCGGCCACGGCCATCGCCGAGAACGAGCAGATCAGCCCGATCATCCACAACGCCGCGCGCGCTGTATCGTCAAAGCGCGGAGTGGGAAGGGGATGCGGCGCGTCGGACATGTGCAAGCGTTACCGACGTGCTAGGAGGGTTACAAGTTCCGCGGGCTCTAATCCCCGAGAGGCAAGGAACAACAGCCCGTGACAAAACTCCGGTCGCCCGACCAGGTCAGAATAAAATCGACCTGCCAGGGATAGTCGCGGTCACTCATGCCATCATTGCACTGTCGGGCTTCGACAATGGCCTCGCCGTTACTGCCGGGGCCTTCCATGGACACAAGAGCAGGCCACGCGAGACGCCCCTGCGCCACGAGGGTTTCCGCGATGTTGAGGTCGAGATCGCTGCCGCCGATATCTGAGTAGCGTGCCGAGGCCGCACCGAGGGACAGCCCCCAGAAGGGTTCGGTTCCGCTACATTCAAGGCCGACGGGCAGACCGCTTTTGCCAAGGGTCGGCTGTGGATCGGGGGCGAGAAACCGCATGGATATCCAGCCGTTTCCCTCGTTCCAGAGGATGCGCCCCCAACCGCCCGAGGCATCGGTGCGTGACACTTCAATAGCCGTGGCATCATGAGCGAGATCGCCGATATCCGCGCTGCTTGCATCGGGGGCGGACCGGACGTTGAGCGTGTCGTCCGAGGCAACGCCGGTCACGCGGTGATAGCTCGGCTCTGCCAAGGCGAGGGTGGGCGCGGTGAGAGCGGTGGCAAGGGCGAGGGTGAGGGCGCGCATGGGGCCTCCTTCGGGCGATGTCAGATGCAGGACAACCTAGCGAAGAACAGACCGGATTCCTACTGGCCTTTGCGACGTGGCATGGCCTGCGTCAGGCAAACCGGCGGATCGCCCCGATGCGAAGAGGACGCGCTCCGACCATATTGATCGTGGTCAAGTCGCGGGCTGTGAAACTCTGCTACGCTTGGCCGCAAACAAGAGGAGGTTCGTATGGAAGACCTGATCAAGCTCGGACGGGATTTCGTTGAGGCGATGGTGACGCGTCGGGGCATCGCGCATGTCGACGAAGTCTATGCCGAAAACGCGCAATCGGTGGAAGCTGTCGTGCCTCCCGGGCGCGATGTGCGGATCGCCAAGGGGCGTGGCGCAATCAGGGCGAAACGCGAGGATTGGGCGGCAACGCATGACATCCACACGCTTGAGGCGGATGGTCCTTACATCCATCCGCCCAATCGCTTCGCCGTGCGTCTCGAGGCGGACGTGACGCAGAAGGCAAGCGGGAAGAAAATGACCTTGCGGGAGATTGCGATCTATACAGTCGAGGACGGCAAGATCGCCCGCGAAGAGTTCTTCATGCTCCCGAAATAGATTGTGCGATCATGGCTGGCAGGGGACGCGCAACAGGGCTGCGCGGTAACGTGGTGCGCTTTGGTTAGGATTTAACTGATCTAAGGTTTCGAAACTTCGACTTGTTCCGGGTTTCGCCGAGTGTGCAGTGTTGGACTGCAACGGACTACCCGATACGCTTGGAAATCATTTTTCAACGCTGTCGCCTTCTGAGTCGGGAGACGTAATCATGGTAGATTCAACCGATCGTGCCTTTGTTGGAAACCATCAGTTCGGTATGGGCTATGAGCCGACCTATAGCGGCGCGAACAGCCTCTTTCGCAGGCAATATTCGCGTGATCTTGACGGTGTCGATATCGTCGCGTGGGGGGTGCCCTATGACCTGAGCGTCACCAATCGACCCGGCTGCCGGTTCGGACCGCGCGGCATTCGCGCCGCGTCGACCAACCTCGCCTGGGACGGAGGGCCGTGGTTTTGGGAGTTTGATCCCTTCGAAAAGCTACGGATGGTGGATTACGGCGATTGCACGTTCGACCCCGGATTTCCGACGGAAATCCCTGAAACGATTTACAGGGAAGCCAAGGGTATTCTGGACTCAGGCGCGCTTCTTCTGACGATGGGCGGAGACCATTCGGTGACCGAACCTGTGTTGCGGGCGTTGGCCGAACGGTATGGTCCGATCTCCCTGATCCAGATAGATGCGCATTCCGACACATGGGAAGAAAAGCCCAGACGGTTCGATCATGGATCAATGTTTTATCACGCCGCTCAAGACGGCATTCTCGACGCGGAGCATTCGGTTCAGGCCGGGCTTCGCACCTACAACGCAAAATCGCACGGGTTCAACACGCTGACGGCCGAGTTCGTCCACGAGCAAGGCGTTTCGGCGACCGTGGAGCGGATCAAGCAAGTGGTGGGCGACCGCCCGGCCTACCTGACCTTTGACATTGACGCGCTGGACCCGGCCTTTGCGCCCGGCACCGGAACGCCGGTTTGCGGGGGGCTAAGCACATGGCAGGCGATGTCGCTGATCCGAAAGCTGGGCGGTGTGAACCTGATTGGCGCGGATGTTGTGGAGGTCTCTCCGCCCTTTGATCATGCAGAGATCACCGCGCTTGCCGGGGCGACCATACTGCTTGAAATGACCTGCCTGATCGCATTGCAAAAATAGGAAAGGACAGGCGGAGCGCGAGGATCGGAGAGATGATTTGCCGCGCCCCGTCGTTGCGCGGGCTTTAAGGTCAGGTTCCCGAGCTGTCGCTTGGTCCCGCGCAGAAGAGCGCCCCGGTTTGATTTCGAATGCCAGTCTCGGCATCGCCCTATCGGGAGCGCAGGCCTGCGCCGCCGACGCTCATTCCCACTCGATCGTGCCCGGAGGTTTGGATGTCACGTCATAGGTGACACGGTTGATGCCGCGCACCTCGTTGATGATGCGTGTCGCCGTTTCACCGAGGAAATCGTGACTGAAGGGATAGTAATCCGCTGTCATCCCGTCCACCGAGGTGACGGCGCGCAAGGCGCAGGCGTAGTCATAGGTGCGCCCGTCGCCCATCACGCCCACGGTGCGCACCGGTAGTATGGCGACGAAAGCCTGCCAAATTTCGTCGTAAAGGCCGTGTTTGCGGATTTGGTCGATATAGACCGCGTCAGCCTTGCGCAGGATATCAAGCTTGTCGCGGCTGATCGCACCGGGGCAACGGATGGCGAGGCCGGGACCGGGGAAAGGGTGGCGCCCGATGAAACTGTCGGGCAGGCCAAGTTCGCGCCCCAATGCGCGCACCTCGTCCTTGAAGAGTTCGCGCAGCGGTTCGACAAGCTTCAGGCCCATCTTCTCGGGCAGGCCGCCGACATTGTGGTGCGACTTGATCGTGACCGAGGGGCCGCCCGAGAACGAGACCGATTCGATCACGTCAGGATAGAGCGTGCCCTGCGCGAGGAACTCCGCGCCATCGATGCGGTCAGCATGTTTCTGGAACACGTCGATAAAGAGGCGGCCAATAGTTTTTCTTTTTTCTTCCGGGTCGCTTACGCCCTCAAGCTCACCTAGAAAGAGATCGGATTCATCGGCGTGGATCAGCGGGATATTATAGTGATCGCGGAACATCGTGACCACTTCCTCGGCCTCGTTGAGGCGCAGCAGGCCGTGATCAACAAAAACGCAGGTCAGTTGATCCCCGATCGCCTCGTGAATCAGCACCGCAGCGACACTCGAATCAACGCCGCCCGACAGGCCGCAGATAACCTTGCGATCGCCCACCTCTTCGCGGATCTTGCGGATGGCCTCGTCGCGGTAGGCGTCCATAGTCCAGTCGCCCTTGAAGCCGGCGGCGCGCACGAAATTCTCGTAAAGCGTCTTGCCGTTGGGTGTGTGATGAACCTCGGGGTGGAACTGCACCGCGTAGAAATGTCTCTCGGCATCCGCCGTGATCGCGAAAGGGGCGCCGGGGGACGTGCCATAAACTGCAAAACCCGGTGCAATTTCAGCGACATGGTCGCCATGGCTCATCCAAACCTGCTCGCGTCCGCTGCCATCCATGAACCAACCTGTCAGAAGGTCGATACGGTCTTTTTCGGGAGTGACGAAGGCCCGACCGAATTCGGCCGTTGCGTGCTCGCCCGCTTCGACGCGCCCGCCCAGATCGTGCATCATCACCTGCTGACCATAGCATATGCCAAGGATAGGCACGCCCAGATCGTAAATCGCGCGTGGTGGCCGCGGAGAGCCCTCGCGCATCACTGAATCCGGCCCGCCCGACAGAATGATCGCGCGCGGCGCGAACTCGGCCAAAAACACATCGGTCACGTTCTGGTAGGGATGGATTTCGCAATAAACGCTCAGTTCGCGCAGCCGGCGCGCGATGAGCTGTGTGACCTGACTGCCGAAATCTATGATGAGCAGGCGGTCGTGGTTTTCGGTGATGGTGTCTGTGATCATGGCAAGCGTCGTAAGCGCAAGACCAGTGATGCGCAAGATGTCGCGGGCGCAGGACGGGCCCGGAAAACCGAAATTGCCGCGTTGTGATGTCGCTTTCGCGTCTCAGGTGGCGGATATATCCTCCGAAAGCCCCGGTCGCTGCGATAAACCAAGCACCAATCGGTGCCTGGAATTGGGCGCGGCAGTGAACAAGGGATGTCGAAGATGGCAGAAGCAGCAGAAGCACGCAGACGTGGACGTGGTGGCGGAGGTGCGGCCCGGCGCGCCGAGCGCACGACCGTGCGGATCGAAACCGCGAAGTATATTCAGCGCAACATCCCGAACTTCGAGGTGCTGAACGAAGAGGCCCTCGACATCATTGAAACCAATGCCGAGACCATCCTTGCCGAAGTGGGGGTCAATTTCGTGGACAACCCGCCCGCGCTCGAGCGGTGGCGCGATGCAGGCGCGGATGTCGATGGAGAGCGGGTGCGCATTCCCCGTGGTCTGGCAAGGAAACTAATCTCGACCGCACCCGGAGAGTTCACACAGCATGCGCGCAACCCCGAGAAATCGGTGGTTGTCGGCGGTCGTAACCTTGTTCTTGCGCCTGTCTATGGCCCGCCCTTCGTGCGCGATGTCTCGGGGGGGCGCCGTTATGCGACAATGGCGGATTTCGAGAAATTCGTGAAGCTGACCTATATGTCGAAATGGCTGCATCATTCGGGTGGCACGATCTGTGAGCCGACGGATATCCCGGTCAACAAGCGCCACCTCGATATGCTGATGGCGCACATGACCCTATCGGACAAGCCGTTCATGGGTTCGGTCACCGACCCATCGCGTGCGCAGGACAGCGTGGAGATGTGCGAGATCCTGTTCGGCAAGGAGTTTGTTCAGGACAACACGGTGATGACATCGCTGACCAACATCAACTCGCCGATGACCTTCGACGATGTGATGATGGGCTCGCTGGAGGTGTTCGCGGCGAACAATCAGGCCTGCATCATCTCGCCCTTCATCGTGGGCGGCGCGATGGCACCGGTCAGCGTCGCGGGCACCCTGACACAGGTTCTCGCCGAGGTGATGGCCGGGGTCGCCTACAGTCAACTTGTAAGGCCGGGCGCGCCTGCGATCTTTGGCGCGTTCGTCAGTTCGATCGACATGAACTCGGGCGCGCCCACCTTTGGCACACCCGAGGCATCGCTTATCACTTATGGCGCCGGTCAGCTTGCGCGGCGTCTGGGTCTTCCCTTTCGCTCGGCCGGGTCGTTCTGTGGCTCCAAACTGCCCGATGCGCAGGCCGCCTATGAGACGGCGAACAGCCTGAACATGGGGCTTCTGGCCGGTGTGAACTTCATGTTGCATTCGTGTGGTTGGCTCGAGGGCGGCCTTGTGGCCGATTTCGAGAAGTTCGTTCTGGACGCCGATCAACTGGGCGTGCTCCACGGCTTGGCGAAGGGCGTGAACGTGGACGAGAACGGTCAGGCGATGGACGCGATCCGCGAGGTCGGCCCGGGCGGGCATTACCTGGGGTGCGCGCACACGCAGGCCAACTTCAAAGAGGCGTTCTGGAAAACCGAAGTCTTCGATTACAAACCCTTCGAAACTTGGGAAGAAGAGGGCGGTCGCGACAGCCGCACCCTCGCGTCGAGGCGGGTCGAGCACCTGATCACGAACTATCAGCAACCCGCGCTCGACCCCGGTATCCTCGACGGGCTGAACGACTATGTCGCGCGCAAAAAAGACTCGATGCCCGACGCCTTTACCTGAGCCTCGTGCGAGGCGCGCAGCAGTCGCGCCTCGCCCATCAGGGCGATAAGCACGTCCACATGCCGGGCTACGCTGTAGGATGCATCCGATTGGCGGCGCTGAGTGTTCAGCGCCGTTTCCATGTCCAGAAGGCGCCTTACGGCCTGCGCCCCTTTGAATGTGCCGCCATATCCAAGAATACGCGGCAGGTGCGCCTTGCGGGTATATCCCGGAACGCCGATCCGCGCGGCACGTATCAGAAGGCGGGGCCGGCGCAGCGCGGCGAATTCCTTGAGTGTTTCATGCATCGGGACGGTCCTTCTGGCTGTTGATGTTTCAAGATTGCACAACCTAAAAGGGTGTTGCGTGGTTTGCGCAGTCACCGTTCGATCAAGTTTTGCACTGTTAACCAGTCGTAAACAATTGTTCTCAGGTGGGAGACAATTAACGAACCGGTAACAAATACCCCCTTAGGTTGTGCCTGTGCCTGTGGATAAGTCTGTGGAAAAGCAGATCTCCGCAGGATGGGGCGCAAGGGGACTGGAGGATCGACGATGTGGGACGCGATACGCTATGCCGACAGCAATGCAACATTGCCAAGTTGGGTGCCTGAACAAGCGCGCCAGTATCTTGAGCATACCGAAACCGGCGCTCCGATAAGGGCGCTGGCGCGCGCGACGGGCTGTCATGCTTCGACCGTGCTGCGGCGTATTCGCACGTATGAAGCCCGTCGTGACGATCTTCTGGTGGATCAGGCGCTTAGGCGTCTGGGCCGCGACATGGCCCGCAAGGGCCCTGCCGGTTCTCCAGCCAAGGAGATGAAGACAATGACGATTGATGGGGACTTCGAGACCAAGCCGCCCGCCGGCGACCTAAGCCGGGCGCGACTTGAACGCGAGGCGCTGCGCCTCTTGCGGCATCTGATCGAACGGGGTGCGGTGCTCGCCGTGGCGGCGGATATGGAAAAGGCCGTTGTGGTGCGCGACACCGAGGCCGGAACGCAGGCGCGCACGGCCGTCGCCGAAAGCGCAGTAGCCGAGGCGATGGCCCTTAATGGCTGGATCAGTTGCGACGCGCCCGGGCGCATCTCGCGCTATCGGATCACCCGCGAAGGCCGGGCCGAGCTTGGCCGGATGATGGCGCGGGCCGAAAGCGTGGCCTTGGGCGCCACTCTGGGCGAGACCCAGGGCCGGGATGAGGAGGAAGTCCTCGCGCAAGGCGCGGTGGAGGCGGGGCGCTGTGCTGCGGGGCTGACGCCGCTCCTTGCGCTGGCGCGGCGGCGTGACAAATCGGGGCGACACTTTCTCTCTGCGGAACTTGTCCGGGCGGGCGAACGCCTACGCGAGGATTTCGAGCTTGCGCACATGGCCACGGGGCAGGTGGCGATGGACTGGAGCCGGGTCATGACCGGGCGCGTTGACGGCTCCGCCCGGTCAGGCCGCGGGTCCGCGCCGTTCTCGGCCACGGATGCGGGGCGCCGGGCGGAAGCCGCGTTGCGCGACCTTGGACCGGGTCTGGGCGATATTGCCCTGCGCTGCTGCTGTAAGCTTGAGGGGTTGGAAAGCGCAGAGAAGCGGATGGGATGGTCGGCACGGTCAGGCAAGATCGTGCTGCGTATCGCGCTTCAGCGGTTGCGCCGGTTCTATGAGGGATTGGGCGATGAGGCGGGCATGATCGGTTAGGCTTTGCTGCGCGTCAAAGCGCCTCAGGCGGCAACGAGATGCCCGACACCGTAGGCCACCACAGCGCAGACCGTGCCGATAAGCACGGTTTCCCCGACGCTACGGGCGACATGTTCGCCCGTGGCGTTCCAACGTAGAAGGCCCAAGGCAAGCAGCGCACCAAAAGTCGTAATAATCGACAGGTGAAAGGTGTCTGGGCCGGGGTCGAGAATGAAATAGGGCACCAGTGGCGCGGCGCCGAAGACAACAAACGAAACAAACGTAAAAAGCCCGCTGATGATCGGGTTTTCGTCCTCGGGGTTCGCCATACCGAATTCGTAAGTCATCATCAGGTCGGCCATGATCTCGGGGTGGCGACAGAGGATCGAGGCCGCGGTATCGGCCTCACCTGAGGGCACGCCACGCTGTCGCAATATCTCGAAAAGCTCGGTGCGTTCCTGATCAGGGTTTTCCGATATCTCCTGAAGTTCGCTCCGGCGGCGTTCGTGGTAGAGATCATGCTTGGACCGGAGCGACAGGAATTCACCCAGTCCCATGCTGATCGCATCGGCGAAGAGATTGGCAAGCCCGAACACGATAACCGCCACGCCGCCGATCTGTGCTACGCCCTGCGCCGAAGCCCCGGCAAAGCCTGCGACAATGGCGAAGGTGGTGACGATCCCGTCATTGCCGCCATAAACGATTTGCTTGAGAAATTCCTGCATGCGCCCGAGAGAATGCGCATCGCGCCGGTGTTGCCGCCAGTCCATTGTTCCTGCCTTCGCCGGTCTGATTCACCGACCAAAATGCCTTGCGTGCTCGCAAAAGAGAAGGGCGCCCCGTCACATGGGGCGCCCTTTTCCGCGATATCTATGGATCAGGCGAGTTCGAAGCGATCGGCGTCCATCACCTTGGTCCAAGCTGAGACGAAGTCGCACACGAAGCGCGGGCCGGCGTCGTCTTGCGCATAGACTTCGGCCAGCGCACGCAATTGCGCATTCGACCCGAAAACGAGGTCATAGCGCGTGCCGGTCCATTTTTCTTCGCCGGTCTTGCGGTCCTTGGCGACGAATTCCGACTGATCCTCGTTGGTGGAGGACCATTCGATATCCATGTCGAGCAGATTGACGAAGAAATCGTTGCTCAACTGGCCGGGGCGGTCCGTCAGCACGCCGTGCTTGCTGTCGCCATGGGTGGCGCCAAGGGCGCGCATCCCACCCACGAGCACCGTCATTTCCGGCGCTGTGAGCCCCATGAGCTGGGCGCGATCGACCATCAGCTTCTCAACCGGCACCCCGAAATTCGTCTGGGTGTAATTCCGGAAGCCATCGGCCACGAGTTCGAGATAACCGAAGCTTTCTTCGTCGGTCTGCTCAGCCGTGGCATCGGTCCGACCGGGGGTGAAGGGCACATCGCAGGGCTCTCCTGCGTCGGCGGCGGCCTTTTCGATGGCTGCGACACCGCCCAGAACGATGAGATCCGCGAGCGACACGCGCTTGCCGCCGCTCTGACCGTTATTGAACGAGGTCTGAACCTCTTCAAGCTTGGCCAGCACGTTGGACAGGCGCTGTGGTTCGTTTACCTCCCAGTCTTTCTGAGGGGCAAGGCGGATGCGGGCACCATTGGCACCGCCGCGATAGTCGGAACCGCGATACGTAGCCGCCGAGCCCCAGGCCGTTTTCACGAGATCGGAGACCGAGAGGCCCGTCGCGAGGATATCTTTCTTGAGCGACTTGATATCGTCGGCGTCGACAAGCTCGTGATCGACAGCCGGAAGGGGATCCTGCCAGATGAAATCTTCTGCAGGAACATCCGGGCCCAGATAACGGGATTTCGGCCCCATGTCGCGGTGAGTGAGCTTGAACCATGCGCGCGCAAACGCATCCGCGAATTTCTCGGGGTTGGCGTGGAACTCGCGCGAAATCTTTTCAAAGCCCGGGTCCATGCGCATCGACATATCAGCGGTGGTCATCATGGGCGGATGCTTCTTTTCAGGATCATGCGCGTCCTGAACCATATGTTCGGGTCGGCAGTCCTTGGGAGTCCACTGATGCGCGCCAGCAGGGCTTTTGGTCAGTTCCCATTCATAGCCGAAAAGCACATCGAAATAGCCCATGTCCCACGTGGTTGGGTTGGGTTTCCAGGCGCCTTCGATTCCGGATGTGATCGCATGCTCTGCGATCCCACTTTCATAGCTGCTTTTCCAGCCGAATCCCATCGACTCGAGGCCGCCGGCCTCGGGTTCGGGGCCGACATAGATCGGATCGCCCGCGCCATGCGCCTTGCCGAATGTGTGACCGCCGGCAACAAGCGCGACAGTTTCGTCATCATGCATGCCCATGCGGGTGAAGGTCTCGCGCACGTCATGCCCCGACGCGACGGGATCGGGGTTTCCGTCGGGCCCTTCGGGATTCACGTAGATAAGGCCCATCTGCACCGCGGCGAGGGGGTTTTCCAACTCGCGTTCACCAGAGTAGCGGCTGTTTTCCTGATCGGATGTAGCCAGCCATTCGGTTTCGGCGCCCCAATGCACATCGTCTTCGGGGGCGTAAATGTCGGCCCGGCCACCACCGAAGCCCTCGACCTTTCCGCCCATCGATTCGATGGCGCAGTTTCCTGCGAGGATGAGAAGGTCGGCCCAGCTGAGTTGATTGCCGTATTTCTTTTTCATCGGCCAGAGCAGGCGGCGGGCCTTGTCGAGGTTGCCGTTGTCAGGCCAGCTATTGAGCGGCGCAAACCGTTGATTGCCGGTGTTGCCACCGCCGCGGCCGTCAGCGCTCCGGTATG
>Ga0102929_1001074_pt1 | contig 16294 bp, 12 predicted proteins | sample SalPonR1_B_D2_MG_FD_78510 | JGI IMG/M metagenome (GOLD analysis project Ga0102929, IMG submission 78510) | Salt pond soil microbial communities from South San Francisco under conditions of wetland restoration - Salt Pond MetaG R1_B_D2_MG | ecosystem: Environmental > Aquatic > Marine > Intertidal... | reverse complement strand
GCTCTCGACCCTCCACACCACGGACGCGCCGGGCGCACTCACCCGCCTCGTGCAGATGGGTGTACCGGCGTACCTGGTCGCGGGCGGCGTCTCCGCGATCGTGGCCCAGCGACTCGCCCGCCGTACGTGCACCGACTGCCGCGGGACATCCTGTCCACGGTGCGACGGCGGACTGCGGGGCCGGACCGGCGTGTTCCAGCTTCTGGTCGTCGACGACGCCCTGCGCGACGCGGTCGTGGACGGGGCGTCGACGCCCACCCTTCGACGCCTCGCGCGAGAGGGTGGCATGCGATCACTGTCCGAGGACGCGCATCGCCAGGTCGCGGAACGGAGGACCACGCCTCACGAGATCGCCCCGATCACGCGAGGCGATCCCTCCGCCGGGCGGCCCTGTTCTCACTGCTCCGGAGCGGTCCCCACGGATGCGGTGGGCTGCCCCTGGTGTGGACTGGCCTCGACCTCCCGGTGCAGGTGCGGCCGGCGACTCGAGCCGGGGTGGAGGTGGTGCCCCGAGTGCCGGCTTCCGAGGTCCCCCACCTGACCGTCCGCGGTTGCCGCCGCCGAAGCCGGCGGTCTAGACTTCGCTGTCCCGGTTCACGCGTTCCTGCGACCCGCATTCATGTTCGGTCCCGCCAGCTTCCGCAGGATCCTCTTCCTCGCCGTACTGCTCGGTGCATTCGTCCCTGCGGCGATCACGATCGGTGGCGGGACCCTGCTGTTGCGTCAGATCGGGGATGCGGCCGGGACGGCCGGACCCTGGTCCGCGGTGGCCGAGTCGGGAGGCCAGCTGATCGACGCCGCTCGGGAGGCGGCACCGGGCGACACGACGCTCGCCCGCCTCGCGGACGAACATTCGTCGGCGCTGTCGGAGTCGGTACGTCTCTCCAATCTCTACGCGCTCCTGCTCGACCGGGTGGGGCAGCTCCTCCCCCTTCTCGCGGGCGCCCTGCTGGTGATCGCCAGTCTGCTCGCGGCCTGGGCCGCCGGTCGCTTCTCCCGACGGCTCTCCCGGCCGGTAGCGGAAATGGTGGACTGGACGAAGCGGATCTCGACGGGAGAGCCGCTCCCGGAGCAGGATGCATCCCGAGCCGGGATTCGGGAGTTCTCGCAGCTCAGGTCCGCGTTGCGGGGCATGGACCGAGAGTTGTCGGAGGCGAGGGTCCGTGAAGTGGAGTCGGCGCGGGTGAAGGCGTGGTCGGAGATGGCGCGACGGGTCGCGCACGAACTCAAGAACCCCCTCACCCCGATCCGCATGAGTGCTTCCGCACTCGCCCGATCGAGCGACGCGAACACCCGCGAGGCCGCCGAGATCATCCTCGAGGAGACCGGCCGACTCGAGGACCGGGCGCGCGCCTTCTCCCGGTATGGCCGCCCGCCCGAGGGGCCACCGGCGGAAGTCGACCTCGACGAACTGCTCCGGACGCTCGTTCGGCGCGAGACCGGCAGCGAGCACGGCGACGAGACGCTCCGCCTGGACCTCGAGGACGACCTGCCGCGCGTGCTGGGGCACCACGATCCCCTCGAGCGAGCCGTGCTGAACCTGGTCGTGAACGCCCGCGAGGCGATGGCCGATGACCGGACCGATCGCGCAGCCGGTGCCGGCGCGAGCGACGAAGCACCCGTGACCGTGCGGGCGCGCACCGAGGAGGGAGGAGTCGTCATCACCGTCGACGACCGAGGTCCCGGTCTGCCCGAGGAACTGATGGACCGGGTCTGGGAGGCCGACTTCACGACCCGAAGTCGCGGAACCGGACTCGGCCTCGCGATCGTGCGACAGACCGTCGAGGCCCACCGGGGAAGCGTCGAGGCCCACAACCGGAGCGAGGGGGGAGCGTCGTTCCGCATCCACCTGCCCACCCCGGAGCCGAACGCATGAGCGAGATCCTGATCGTCGACGACGAGGGCAACATCCGCCGCTCGCTCCGGGCCCTGCTCGAGGCCGAGGGATACCGGGTCCGGGACGCCGGGACGGCCGAGGAGGGGCTGGCCGACATCGAGGACCGCGAGCCGGACGTCGTCCTCCTTGACCTCATGCTGCCGGGAATGACCGGGCTGGAGGCGCTTCCGCGGTACCTCGAGCAGGCACCTGCGACCACCGTGGTGATGATGAGTGGCGAGGCCTCCCTTTCGGATGCCGTCGAGGCCACGCGAATCGGGGCATTCCACTTCATCGAGAAGCCGCTCACACCGGAGTCGGTACTGCTCACGGTGAAGGGTGCGCTCGAGGTGCGCCGCGCGCGCGATCTCACTCGGGCCCTCCAGGGCGCGTTGGGTCCGGACGCCAATCTGGTCGGGTCGTCCGACGCCATGGAGGCGGTGCGGGAGCGCGTGCGGCGGGTCGCGCCGACCGACGCCCGGATTCTGATCACGGGAGAGAGCGGAACGGGCAAGGAACTGGTCGCCACCGCCATCCACGCCCTCTCGAACCGCAGCGACGCGCCGTTCATCCGCGTGAACTCCGCCGCCATCCCGCGCGAACTCGTCGAGAGCGAGATGTTCGGGCACGAACGCGGTGCCTTCACCGGTGCGACCGAGCGACGACGGGGACGGTTCGAACTCGCCGACGGAGGCACGCTCTTCCTGGACGAGATCGGGGATCTGGACGCATCGGCGCAGGCGAAGCTGCTGCGCGCCCTCGAGTCGGGTGTCATCGAGCGCGTCGGTGGAGGACAGCCCGTCGACGTCGACGTACGGGTGATCGCGGCAACCAACCGGGACCTCGAACGGGAGGTCGAGGCCGGACGATTCCGCGACGACCTCCGGTTCCGGCTCGACGTGGTGCCCATCCCGATCCCCCCGCTTCGCGAGCGCGCCGAGGACATCCCCGCGCTCGTCGAACACGCCTCCCGCCTCCTCCGCGAGCGGGACGGCATCACGCCACCCGCGTTCGGCGCCGGAGCCATGGACGTGCTCCGCGGGTACGACTGGCCGGGGAACGTGCGAGAGCTCTTCAACTGCGTGGAGCGCGTCGCGATCCTGCACGCCGGAGAGGAGGTGGGCCCGGACGTGATCCGGTCCGTCGTGCGACACGAGGCTCGACCGGGTGCCGGGTCCGGTCCGGGCGGAGCAGTGGACGACGACCCGCGCTCCCTCACCGAGCGACTGGACGACCACGAACGAGAACTGATCCGCGCGGCGCTGGATGCTTCGGACGGCAACGTCGCCGAGGCGAGTCGGCAGCTGCAGACGGATCGCGCGAACCTGTACCGACGGATGCGTCGTCTGGGGCTTCGCGAAGACTGATCGCTACATATCTCGCCGGGAGCATCCGGCGGAGGATGCAGGCAGGCCCATGCGTCGAATGCGAACGAGCCGAGTGCGAACACGACTCCTGACCGACGGGCCGTTCGCGGCCCTGCTTCTCGCCGCCGTGCTGCAGGGGGCCACCGCATCGCCTGCGGCGGCTCGCCAGGATCTGCTCGCGGGGGACCCGCTCCCCCGCGACGTCGCGGACGAGATCGTCGTCTTCCTGAACGACCCGGGGGTCGTCCGTTTCGACGGACGCGCGACGATTCCGGAGGGGGCGTCACTGGCCGGCGATGTCGGCGCGCTCGACGGCTCGCTCACCGTGTCCGGCGCCATCGCGGGGAGCGTGGTGGTGGTGGGCGGTGACCTGGTGCTCGCCCCGACCGGCGCGATCAGCGGCGACGTGATCGTGGTGGGCGGCCGCCTCCGCGGCGATGTGGATCGGATCGGCGGCGAGTTCCTGCGGTACGACGAGACCTTCACCTTCGTCGTGCGCGACGGACGCGTGGGCCTCCGCGACCCGCCGGACCGGCGGGAGGGCCTCTACCTCGGAGCGTCCCGGATCACGGTGCGCGCCGGCACCAACTACAACCGGGTGGAGGGCCTCCCGATCGTCTTCGGACCGGTGATCGAGAGCCGGGGCGACAACGCCTTCCGGGTCGAAGCGCTCGCGACCTACCGCACCGAATCCGACTTCACCCGGGATCGACTCGGGTACCGGATCGGGGCGGAGCAACGCTTCGGATCCCCGCTGACGGTCACGATACGGGGTGGCGCGTATTCGGAGGTCGAGCCCATCGAGTACGTGCTTTCCGACGTGGAGTCCTCCCTCGCCGCCTTCCTGCTCCATCGCGACTACCGCGACTACTACGAGCGGCGCGGCTGGAGCGTGGGACTGGGCCTCGGCGTGCCCTCGATCCCCCTCGACCTTTCGTTCGACTATCGGAGGGAGCGCCACTTCTCGCTGCCGGTGGGCAGCCCCTGGACGCTGGTTCGGAACGACGAGCCGTGGCGCGCCATGCCGCTCGTGGCGGAGGGGACGCAGCAGCTGCTCGACACACGCCTCGTGTTCGACACCCGCAACGACACGGATCATCCCACCGACGGCTGGCTCGTGCGTGCGGCCGGGCGCTTCGGCATCGGCGACGACCCCGCCGTACCCGCATTCGGCGCGACCCCCGAAGGCCCGCTCGGCGACTCCCCCGCCGTTGACGGTGGCTTCTCGACGGGCTCGGTCGACGTCCGTCGCTACGCCCGGGTCGACCCGTGGTCCCACCTCTCCTTCCGCGCCTTCTTCGCCGGCTCGCTCGACGGAGACGTGCTGCCCCCGCAATACCAGCACGCCCTGGGCGGCGAGGGCTCGCTGCCCGGTCTCTCGCTCTTCGAACTCGACTGCGGTGCCCGCGCCGCGACCGTCTTCGCGCCGCGGGAGGAAAGCCCCGAGGCCTACCCGTACTACGGCTGCGACCGGGTCGCGCTCTTCCAGGTCGAGTACCGGAAGGCGTTCAGCTGGGATCTGGAACTCGGACCCGACGCGGACGAGTGGGAAGACTGGTCGTGGTACCCGCGGATCGACCTCTCCCCGGCGTTCTCGGTGTTCGTCGAGGCGGGGCGGGGATGGTCGGGGAGCTCCGATCGCCCGGACACTCCACGCGGCTCGGACGCAGGCCTCGGCCTTCACCTCGGGGACATCTCGTTCTACTGGGCCTACCCCCTCGAGGGCGGCAACGAACGCGTCAACTTCTTCGTGCGGCTGTCCCGCCGCTTCTAGACTCCACTCCGCCTATCCTCCGGTGCTGACCGCTCTCCGCCGCCGGCTGATCCCGGGCGTACTCGCACTGCTCGCATGCAGTGCCTGGACCGGTGCGGCCGCAGCTCAGGAGAACGACCCCCGGCCGCCGACGGTACGCTTCGACGCCGACGAGACGCGTCTGCTGCTCGGCTTCGGAGATCTGCTCCTGGACGGTGGGCTCCGTCGCGCGCTCGAGCAGGGGCTACCACTTCGGATCCGGGTGACGGCGGAGCTCTGGCGAGACGGATTCTTCGACCGCCAGGAGGGTGAGGCCGAGTGGGGAGCGAGTGTCGTTCTCGACCCGGTCGCGAGAGAGTACGAGGTGGCGGTGGCGGGTCAGGGCGTGGTCGGACGCTGGGTCACGCTCTCCGAGGTGACGGACGTGCTGGAAGAGGCGTTCCAGGTCCGCCTCCGGCCGCGACGCGACGCCCGGTACTACTACCTCGCCGAGCTCGAGGTGGAGACGCTCTCGCTGTCTGACCTGGGCGAGCTTCGTCGCTGGCTCGGGGGGGACGTGGCGTCGGCCGTGCGGGGCGAGGACGAGGTCGAGAACGCCGTCGCGTCGGGCGTCCGGCGAATCTTCGTGCGCGCCCTCGGGCTGCCCGCCCGCCGGGAGCGACTGCGTACCCCCACGTTCGAGTGGGAGCCCGGCTCGGGCGTCGTCACTCCCGGCGGCTGACCGCCCCGGGACCGCGGAGGAACCGACCGGGGCGGGCGTCGGTGAGTTCACCGTCCAGCATGACCGGGACGCCGTTCACGAACACGTGCTCGATCCCTTCCGAAAGCCGGTGAGGGTCGGTGTAGGTGGTCATCTCGCCGATGGTCTCCGGGTCGAAGATCACGAGATCCGCGTGGTACCCCTCCCGGAGCAGGCCCCGCTTCTCCAGTCCGACGCGATCGGTCACCGCGGACGTCATCTTGCGCACCGCTTCCTCCAGGCCGATCACGCCCTCCTCCCGCACGTAGAGTCCGAGGATCCTCGGATAGGTCCCGTACGTCCGGGGGTGCGTCATGCCGGTCGCGGTCGCGGGATCACGCGCACCCGCATCCGAGCCGATCTTGATCCAGGGCTGACGCAGCTTCTTCCGGACGTTCTCGTCGCTCATCGCGAAGTAGACCATGCCGGCGTTCCCCTCCTCGACCAGCAGATCGACCACCGCGTCCGCCCACGGCAGTCCCCGGCGTTCGGCGAGGTCGGCCAGCGACGCACCGATCAGGTCGCGATTCGCACTGGACACCCCGACGATCATCGCCCCCTCGGGCCCGGAGAGCCGGCACCAGTTCTCGTATGCGTCGGCCGGCCCGGTCATGTCCGCGACGATGCGGGCGCGCGCCTCGGGGTCCCGGAGGTTCTCGCGCAGTCGGCCGTCCGCACTCGCCCACGGCGGCAGACAGGCCTGGAGACTCGTCGAGGCGGCCGTGTACGGATAGATGGCCGCCTGGACGTCGATCCCCTCCGCCCGCGCACCATCGATGCGCGCGATGGCTTCGTCGAGGAGCGGCCAGTTCTCCGTACCGGCGGCCTTCAGGTGGTACAGTTCGACCGGCACGGAGGCGCGGCGGCCGATCTCGATGGCCTCGTCGATGGCCTCGAGCAGTCCGTACGATTCGCTCCGGATGTGCGAGATGTACACGCCGCCGTGATCCGCCACGACGCGGGAGATGTCGACGAGTTCGTCGGTGCCGGCGTACGCGCCCGGCGGATAGATCAGCGCGGTCGCGACACCGAGCGCGCCATCCTCCATCGCCCGGGCCGTGACCGCGCGCATCGTGTCCAGCTCCGCGGCCGACGGGCGTCCCTCCCGGAATCCCATCGCGTACCGGCGCACCGTCGTCCCCCCGATGAAGGACGCGACGTTCACCGCGACGCCTCCAGCCTCGATCTCTTCGAGCCACCCCCCGAAGCGTTCCCACTCGACCGAGCGGCGCACGGCCGTGGTGTCCGAGGGATCGGGCGGCCCTTCGTTGTACGCCTTCCACGGCGCAGGCGTGTTGGACTCTCCCATGATCTCCGTGGTGACGCCCATGTAGAGCTTGCTCACCGCCCGTCCATCGCGGAGCAGCGCCTCGTCCGACTGGCCGTTCAGATCCACGAAGCCGGGGGCGACCACGTCACCGTCGGCGTCGATCACCCGATCGGCCGACCGAGGGTCGAGCATGCCGGGCGCCGCGATCCGAACGATGCGGTCTCCCTCGATCGCCACATCGGCCCAGCGCCACGGGTTCCCCGTCCCGTCGACCACACGGCCGCCGGTGACGAGCAGGTCCCACCCACCGGACGCAGGAGACACCGCCTGCGGTGCACCCCCGGCGGAGCAGGCGCCGGCGAACGCGGCGACGGCGAGCGACGCGAGGGGCCGCGCGATCCATGTACGGCCGCGAGCGATCCGCATCACGATTCCACGACCTCCTTCCGGACCGCCTCCGTCCGGATGCGATCGACCATCGGGCGCACACCGATCCCGGGTGCGTCGACCGGGCGAATGTGCCCTCGCTCCGACAGGTCCCATTCGGGCTCCACGATGTCCTCCTCCCAGTAGCGCCGGCTCTCGGATATGTCGCCCGGCAGCGTGAAGCCGGGCAGCGTAGCCAGCGCCACGTTGTGGCCCCGACCGATTCCCGACTCGAGCATTCCACCCACCCACACCGGCACGTTCCGACTCCTGCAGAGGTCGTGGATGGCGATCGCGTTGGTGAAGCCTCCCACCCGGCCGGGCTTCACGTTGATGATTCCGCACGCCACCGCGTCGAGCGCGTGCATCGCATCGGCGGGCTGCCGGATCGACTCGTCGAGGCAGATGGGCGTCTTCAGCTTCTTCTGGAGGGTGGCGTGCTGGCGGATGTCGTCGTGTGCCAGCGGCTGCTCGACCATCATGAGCTCGAGCGGATCGAACCCCCGGAGAAGATCGACGTCGTCGAGCGTGTACGCCGAGTTCGCGTCCACCATGAGGGCGGCATCGGGAAACTGCTTCCGGACGCTCGCCACCATCTCGACGTCGCGGCCCGGCTTGATCTTCATCTTGATCCGCTCGTACCCGGCTTCGATGTAGCCGGCGACCTTGTCGATGAGGGCGTCGTCGCTCTTCTGAAGCCCCACCGACACCCCGACCGGCACGGCGCGCATCGAGCCGCCGAGCGTCTCGGCCAGTGGACGCTCCTCGAGACGTGACCAGAGTTCCCAGGTCGCCATCTCGATTCCGGCCTTGGCCATGGGGTGACCGCGGACCCACGACATCGCGCCGAGCACGTCGGAGGGATGCCGCAGTTCGCGACCCACGACCGCCGGTGCGAGAAAGTCACGCAGAACGTGCCACGCCGTCTCCGTGGTCTCGTACGAGTAGCCCGGATCCTCGGCCGCCACGCATTCGCCCCACCCCGTCTCCCCCTCGCCGTGCACGGTGACGACGATGATGGAGCGCTCCTGCCGACCGCCGGAGCTGATCTCGAACCGCTCGCGCAGACTGAGCGGGACGATGCGGAGTTCGATTCGGTCGATCCTGACGCTTGTGTTCATGTCCCGCGGGCGGAGGGTGGCGAGCCGGGTACTCCGGAGTCGGCGCGCGTGCCGTGATACGTTTCCTCGAGCAAACGGTATGCCGCCGCACCGTCGGAGGTCCGCGTCATGCCCACGACGGCCCATCCGGCGTCGAGCGCCGGAGCCAGCGCCGCCCTCGTCGCGACCCGCCACGCCCACGCCTGTTCGGGGTCGCTCCGCTTCAGACGCTGGAGTTCACCCGGCACCGGGACGCGATACTCGTGCCCCATCCGTGGCTCGACGACCTTCGGGGTCTCCGCATCCACCATCGGGCGACCGGCGCCGGACACCTCGAACGCATGCACCGGCTCCCTGTCCGGCCAAGACCGCGGCGCGAGGGTCCCGCTCTCCTCGGCGTCCGTCACTCGCCCCTCCCGGAGATTCCAGCGCGCGACGAGACGGTCCGTACCGATCCCCGTGTGGAGTGGGGATGTCGAGCCACCGTACATCTGCATCACGTAGAGGTCCGCGACCGCGCCGAGGCGCTCGACGTTCAGCCATCCGTTGCGAGCCTCGAGCGGGTCCCACGTCCACTGCATGGTTCGGGCGCCCGCCTCCAGGGCCCGCGCCCGCTGATGCCACTTCAGACGACGTCCGATGCCTTCGTCCCGGATGTCGGAGCGGACCGCGAGGATGTCGGACCAGTGGACCAGTTCCCCTCCGCGCACCCCCGTGATCCCGAAAACGAACCCGACCATCTCGCCGTCCCGGAAGGCACCGGCAGCCACACCACCTACGCCCTGCGCGACCTTCTGAAGCGATGCCGGAACTCCCTCGGTGAATCCCGGCCCCCAGATCTCGTCCTGGAAGGCGAAGGCGGCCCGGTACTCCTCCATTCCCGCGAGGTCGCGGATGACGATGTCGCTCACGGGGAGCCGTCCGTGGTGTCGAGGAGCCGGTAGCTCTCGTCGAGAAGCTCGACGGGGTGGACCACGTCCATCTTCGAGCCCGCCAGGATGAGGCCGGCGCCGATCTGCATCATGCATCCGGGGTTCCCGGTGGCCACGCAGGGCGCGCCGGTCGCACGCACCTCGGACACCTTCCGTTCGCCGATGGCACCGCCCAGCTCGGGGTGCGTCATCCCGTAGATCCCCGCCCCACCGCAGCACGCGTCCGGGTCGGAGACCATCCGGACCTGAAGACCCGGGATGGCCGCGAGCACCACCTCCGTCGCGTCGTCCGCGCGCTGGGCGTGTCGGAGATGGCAGGGCGGATCGTAGGCGACGCTGCCGCGCAGTTCCGCGCCGGGCATCGGACCCAGATCCGCCAGCACCTCGGTGACGTCGCGTACCCGGTCCGAGAACACGGCGGCGCGCTCGGCCCACGCCGGGTCGTTCGCGAACCACTCCCCGTACTCCTTCATCGCGGCGCCGCACCCCGCGGCATCCGTCGCGACCACGTCCACCCCGAGCCGTTCGACCTCCCCGATGCGAGCACGGGCGAGCGCAAGCGATCCGTCGTGATCGCCGGCGTGGGCGTGGAGGGCTCCACAGCACCCTCCGGCCCGGAGGCGGACGACGGAGCACCCATTCCGCTTCAGGACACGCTCGGATGCATCCACGACCCGCGAGAAGAGTCCCCCCTGCACGCACCCGGGCAGCAGCGCCACGCGCGGGCCACCGGCGCGCGCCGCTCGAGGGGTGGTGGAAGCGAGCGGCGGCGCTGTCGGTGTCTGCGAGGTGGTCACATCGCGGGCTCCGCGCGAGGTCCGTCGGCCACCCGACGCCTCCAGCATCGCTGCGGCGAACCGGGCCGCCCGGCCGTTCGGTCCCGACGGCGCCAGACGCCGAGCCAGGCGCGGAAGCCCCAGGCCCCGTGCCAGCCGCGCTGCAGCGAGCGAGGCCCGGAGAACCATCGGGCTGCGGAATACACGAAGCATGGTCTCGACCACCGGCCCGGCCGTCCGCTGCCGCGCGGGACGCGCGGCGCGGGCCACCTGCCGCGCCGACTCCAGCAGGGAGCCGTACGGAACACTGGACGGGCAGACCGGCTCGCACGCCCGACATCCCAGGCAGCGGTCGATGTGTGTCTGGAAGGCGTCCCCTGCCGGGTCGAGTCGGCCTTCCGCCACGGCCCGCATCAGGTGGAGTCGGCCCCGTGGCGAGTCCGCCTCGTCCCCGAGCTCGCGGTACGTCGGACACGCCGGAAGACAGAATCCGCAGTGGACGCAGGTGAGCAGCCCCTCCTCGACGCCGTCGACCCGCTTCGCGAGCGCATCGATCGACGAGTGACCCGTCCCGGAAGATTCCCTCACGGCCCATCCTCCCCGTCCGACGTCGTCGTCGGCCCGAGCGTGTCACCGAAGACCGCCACCACCCGCCGGGCGATCGCCTCGGTGGCGGAGGCGGAGGAATCCACCGAATGCGTCGCCCGGCGCACCGCGCGCCGCACACCCTCCGGTCCGCGCAGGATCGCGACGCCGCCGCCCTCCCGTGCCATCGCTTCGGCCAGCTCGCTCCACCTCTCCGGGGCCGAGGTCCCGTGTCCGGCCTCGGAATCCGACGGCGTCGACGGGGCCGCCCCGGTCGCAGCCGGCCGGGTGGAGAGCCTGCCGCGGCGCAGGGTCGGGTCCCAGGCCCACCGCGCCCCCCGCATCGATGCCACGACCTCCGCGAACCGTCCCCCCTCGTCGCCGTCGGCTCCCGGGCGTACGTCGGCGAGGATCCCCGACTCGTCGGCGACCGTCGGCGCACCGTCGCGCTCGACCTGCGCGCGCCCGAACGGTTCGTCCAGCTCGAACGCCGCCACGAAGGCACGGAGGGCGTCGACGCCGGTGTCGTGCCGGGCGGGCGTTCCACGGAGATCGACGAGCCGGGCGCGTTCGTGCCTCACCCATGCGACCGTTCCACACAGCAGCACCGCGTGCCCATCGGCCGTGACGACCTGTGGATGGGGCCAGCCCGGAAGCGCGCTCCGGTCGTCGCACGGGAGCCAGCGGAGGACCTCCATCACCTCGGGCATCGGATATGCCCGCAGGGTGACCTCCTCCACACGGCCCAGCGCCCCCTCCCCGACGAACAGTCCGAGGAGGTCGAAGCCCGCGACGTTCTTCACGACGCGCCCCCCGAGATGGAGGCGTCCGCCGTCCGGTGGGATCACCGTGGCGCCCAGGACCGACTCCCGGATCGGACCCCACATCGCTTCCAGCGGACCGAGGCCTCGATGCAGCGCCTCGGCGGTCGAGAGGTCGGGCCGGGCTGCCGCGATCGGCGACCACTGTCCGTCCGCGGCCATCGCGCTCTGCACGTCGCCCCATGGAACGTCGCCCGGAGCCCGGACGGAGAGGTCCGGTGGGTTCACCTCGATGCCGGTGACGGATGGGGGCGGCGTGAACCCGGACGTCGACGCGCCCGCCGGTGCCCCCATGTCACCCGACCCGGTGGCGACCGGCTCCTCGTCGGGCAGGACCTTGCCGGGATTCCAGCGCAGCTCGGGGTCGAACGCGTCGCGCACCGCGGCCATCGCCTGCCGCTCCGCGGGTCCTGCGATCAGGCGCACATAGTCGCGCTTGTCCATGCCGACGCCGTGCTCCCCCGTGATCGTTCCTCCGGCATCGACACACAGCTTCATGATCTCGCCCGCCGCCTTCTCGACCCGCTCGGTGACCTCCGCGTCGCGGCGGTCGTAGAGGATGTTGGGGTGGAGGTTCCCGTCGCCGGCGTGGAAGACGTTGGCGATCCGGAGTTCGTGACGCGCGGCGATCTGATCGATGCCCCTGAGCACCTCCGGGAGCACCGAGCGGGGCACCGTCGCGTCCTGCACCATGAGGTCCGGCGCCAGTCGACCCATCGTCCCGAACGCCTTCTTCCGTCCCTGCCAGAGACGGAGCCGTTCCGCGTCGTCGGTCGCGCGCCTGACCTCCGTGGCCCCCGCGCGCAGACAATGGGCCTCCGCGCGGTCCGCATCCGCATCGAGTTCGAACTCGTTGCCGTCGAACTCGACCACCAGCGCGGCGCCGACACCCGTGGGATATCCGGCCCGGAAGGGGCTCGCCTCGACGGCGGAGATCGTGTGCCGATCGACGATCTCGAGCGCGGCGGGAAGGAGGCCGTCGGAGATGATGGCCGTCACGGCCTCGCCCGCCTCGGCGGTGGTCTCGAACAGCCCGAGCAGGGTCCGCACCCCCTCGGTCTCCGGGACGAGGCCGAGCTCGATCTCCGTGACCAGCCCGAAGCAGCCCTCCGATCCGATGATCGGACCGAGCAGGTCGGGCGCGTCGCCACGGGGGCGATTCGCCCCGCCCAGCTCCACGATCCGGCCGGCCCCGTCGATCAGCGTCAGCCCCTGCACGTACCTGCGCGTCACGCCGTACTTGAGGCAGTGGGGCCCGCCGGAATTTTCGGCGACGTTTCCGCCCAGCGTGCACGCTGCCTGCGACGAGGGGTCGGGCGCGTACACCAGTCCATGGGGGCGGACCAGCGCGGCCAGCTGCGAATTCCGGACCCCGGCCTGGACACGGGCTCGGCGGCGGTCGGGGTCGAAGCTAAGGATCCGATTCATCCGCGCCGTGCCCAGCATGACGCTTCCGGGGGCGGCCACGGCCCCGCCCGACAGGCCGGTGCCGGCTCCGCGGGGGACGATCGCGAGGCCGGCCTCGTGCACCGCCTCCACGACCGCGGCGGCCTCGGCCGTGTCGGAGGGGAGAACGACGGCAAGCGGCGTCTGGTGGAATCGACCCAGCGCGTCCGTCTCGTAGACGAGCAGGCGCTCGGGGTCCGACACCACGGCTCCGTCGCCCACGATGTCGCGCAGTCGTCGGGCGAGATCGGGCGAAAGGATGTCCATCGGGCGGGGCGGGGGCGACGCCGGAGCGGCGGGGTGCGCGGAGGAGGTCATCCCCCTTGATCTACTCCGGACCGGCGGCCGTGTCCACATGGTGAAGGAGGGCGCGGAGCGACGCTTCGGCCGCGGAGCGCAGATCCTCCGGCACCGTGTCCCCGTAGACCTCCTCCCAGATGTCCTCCGGGGAGGCGGAGGGGCGTGAGGCCCGCACGGCTCGCACAGCCGCGATCCGCTCCTCCCGGTGCGCCCGGTACCGCTCGATGACGCGCGCCGGGTCGGTGACGACGGGCCCGTGCGCCGGATGGATGGTGTCCGGCTTCAGCGCCTCGATCCGGTCCAGGGAGGCGAGGTAGTCCGCCACGCACCCGGGGTACTCCGCCACCCATGTGGTGTCGCCCTCGCCGAGCACGAGATCGCCTGCGAAGACAGTGCGCCACTCGGGGTGATGGAAGCAGAGGTGGTCACGCGTGTGACCGGGTGTCGGTACGCAGATCAGCGAACCGGCGTCGGTATCGACCCGGTCACCGGCGCGGAGCCGGCGGGCCGTGGCATGTCCGGAACCCACCACGTCCACGACCGAGCGGAGCTGCGACCGGGGGTCGGACAGAGCGCTCAGGAGCGCATCCACCGACCCGGCGTGGTCCGCGTGCCCATGGGTCAGCACCACGGTCACCTCCTCGGCGCCCACGACGGAATCGACGACGGCCCGAACGTGGGCGTCCACGTCCGGGCCGGGGTCGATCACGGCAACGCGCCGAATCCCGAGGATCCAGGTGCGGGTGCCGGTCGATGTGAAGGGGCCGGCGTTGTCGGCGCGGATCGAGCGAAGCCCGTCCACGACGACTACCGCCCCCGAACTCCGATCAGCGGCGTTCGGCCGCGATCTGCTCGGCGAGCTTGTCCGCGACCGCCGAGATCTCCTTCTCGTCGTCCTCGGTGAATGCGGCCTCGTCCGAGGAGTCCACGTCGATCTGACCGAAGATCTGGTCACCCGCACGGATCAGGACGACGATCTCGGACCGGGTGTCCGGGTTGCAGGCGAGATAGTTCTCGACCTCGGTCACGTCGTTCACGATCTGGTTCGCCTTCTCGGCGACCGCCGTTCCGCAGACGCCCGTTCCGACCGGGATCTTGGCGTGCTCGGTCGGAGCTCCCACGTAGTTGTGGAGCCAGAGCTCGTTCTTTTCCTCGTTGAAGAGATAGACGCCCACCCAGTCGAATCGGGGGTCGGACTTCTGGATCTGCTTCACCGCGTTGCGCAGAAGGGCGTCGGAGAGGTGTCCCTCGTCCCGAAGCCGCTGCAGGTCGTGTACGACGGTCGTCCCGTCAAGCATCGTGTCTCCTGACTTCATTGGTTCGCGAGGTGCCGCCGCGGATCGTCCACGGGGTGCCGTCGCAGGCCCGGAGTGCCGCGAATCGGGGCTCCGGGCGGGCGTTCCAGACAGCCTTGAAGGGTAGAAACGCCCCTGAATCGCGTCAACGGATGCGAGACATGTCCCTTCGCGGCGCGTGCGCCGTCATCGCGGCGTGAAGTCCGTATCCGGCGTCAGCGATCGCACGAATGCGGCGAGCAGTCGGGCCGTCGCCTCGAGGTCGGAAAGGCTCACCACTTCGTTCGGTGAGTGCATGTAGCGGTTCGGCACCGAGATCAGGCCGGTCGGAATTCCGCTCCGTACCAGCTGGATGCCGTCGGCGTCGGTCCGCGTCATCCGCGGTGAGGCCTGAATGGTGTGATCGATGCCCTCCGCATCGGCCACCTCGACGAGACGCTCGAAGACCTCCGGATGCGCGGCCGACCCGCGGCTGAGCACGGGGCCACCACCGAGGGTGTGATCGCCGTGCTCCTTCTTCTCGATGTCCGGCACGTCGGTGCTGAAGGTGACATCCACCACCAGCGCCACGTCCGGTTCGAGATCGTACGCGCTCGACCGGGCGCCGCCACCCTGGTAACCGATCTCCTCCTGAGCGGTCGCGACCGCCCAGGCGCCGGCGTGCTCGGCCGGGTCCTTCTTGAGCAGGCGCAGCGCCTCGAGCACGACGTAGGCCCCGATCCGATTGTCGATGGCGCGACTCGCGATGCGATCGCCCGCCAGCTTCACCATCCCGACGTCCACGACCATCGGATCGCCCACGCGAAGCCCCAGCTCCTTCGCCTCGTCGAGCGACCCGACGCCGACGTCCACCCAGAGCTGCTCCATCTTCGAGGCCTTCGCGGCCTCCTCATCCTTCATGAGGTGGATCGCCTTCTTCCCGACGACGCCGGGAACGTCGCCCTCCTTCGCGAGAATCCGGACCCGCTGACCGACCAGCACCTGAGGGTCCCACCCGCCGATTCCGTCGACGTACAGGAACCCCTTGTCGTCGATGTGCGTGACCTGGAGGCCGATCTCGTCGATGTGGCCGGCCATCATGACGCGCGGACGGGCCTCCGGATTCATCCCTGCGTAGGAGTTCCCGATGCGGTCGATCCGGATCTCGTCGGCGAACCCGCCCGCCTCCTCCCGCCAGACTCGCGCCGCACGCTTCTCGAATGTGGACGGGCCGTGCGCGTCGAGGAGTCGGTTCAGAAATACGTCGTTCATCGTGGTGGCATGCTGGTGATGTCGTGAATCGGGAGGTCGTGCGTCGCGCGGTCTCCGGTCGCCCGGTGACGGGGGTCGCCCGGGTGGCGCGCTCAGGATACCCGGTCGTCGTCGTCGAGTCGAATCTCGTTGCGAGGGTCCAGGGGCTCATCGTCTCCCGCTGCCCCCCCGGCGCCGGACCCGCCGCCGCGCCACCCGTCGGCCTCGGGTCCCGCCCCGGGGCCGCCCGATCCATGGAACGCCCCGAACCCCCCGAGGCTCACCTGGAGCCGTCCGTCCTCCACCCTCTTCATGATCTCCCGCACGGCCGCGCGTCGGACCAGCGCCCGGGTAGGCGGGAACAGCAGGGCGAATCCG
>Ga0102929_1001073_pt1 | contig 16302 bp, 16 predicted proteins | sample SalPonR1_B_D2_MG_FD_78510 | JGI IMG/M metagenome (GOLD analysis project Ga0102929, IMG submission 78510) | Salt pond soil microbial communities from South San Francisco under conditions of wetland restoration - Salt Pond MetaG R1_B_D2_MG | ecosystem: Environmental > Aquatic > Marine > Intertidal... | reverse complement strand
CTTGATGATGCCGACGATATCCACCCGCTGTTCTACGGTGCGCCCAAGACCACCGAGTTCAAGAAGCTGCGCAAGCGGATCGTGCAGAACGTCCGCGAGGCGGTCGAACAATACGGCATGATCGAGCGCGACGCGCGCCATCCCGACGCGCCTCCGGCGCGCTGGCTGGTCTGCCTGTCGGGCGGCAAGGACAGCTATACGCTGCTTGCGGTGCTGCACGAGCTCAAGTGGCGCGGGCTGCTGCCGGTCGATCTTCTGGCGTGCAATCTCGATCAGGGGCAGCCGGGGTTCCCGGCGACGGTCCTGCCGGAATTTCTTGAAAAGATGGGCGTGCCGCACCGGATCGAGTACCAGGACACCTACTCCATCGTTGTCGACAAGGTGCCGCAGGGACGAACCTATTGCGCGCTCTGTTCGCGGCTGCGCCGGGGCAACCTGTACCGCGTCGCGCGCGAGGAAGGCTGTTCCGCGGTGGTGCTGGGCCATCACCGGGACGATATCCTCGAGACGTTCTTCATGAACCTGTTTCACGGCGGGCGGCTTGCCACGATGCCGCCGAAACTGGTCAACGAGGATGGCGATCTGTTTGTCTATCGCCCCCTGGCCCATGTTGCGGAGTCCGATTGCGAGAAATTCGCAAGGGCGATGAGCTATCCGATCATTCCCTGCGATCTGTGCGGCAGCCAGGACGGGCTGCAAAGACAGCAGGTCAAGGCCATTCTGGATGGCTGGGAAAAGAACAGCCCCGGCCGTCGTCAGGTGATGTTCCGCGCGCTGACCAATGCACGTCCATCGCATCTTCTGGACAACGATCTCTTTGATTTCAAGGAACTTTTCACCCAGCCCAAAGAGGATGCAGAGAATTTGACGGACATTCCAAGGCTCCGTTAAACCTTCGGTTACCAACTCCCGCCATCTTGCGTCGAACGAGTTTGGGGCATTGGGGCAAGACCGGGATGGGATCAGGATTTGACCAAAAACACCTTGTTTCGATGCTGGGGCGCGGCCTGCGCGGGCCGCAGATGCTGGCGTTCCTGCCGGCGATCTGCCTTGCGGCCTATTGGGGCGGTGGCGAGGCTCTGCTGGTCTTCTGTGCCCTGACGACGCCGCTTCTCTATGCGCTGACCGGCGGGTTTGGCCGGCTGCCGACGGACCCGACCCGGAGTGTCGGGCACAGGCAAACGGTCGAGTCCGCGGCGCAGGAATTTCTGGAAATCGCGCAGCACAATGGCCAGACAACCGCCTGTTTCCAATTGGGTATCAGCGGTCTGGATGACATCGCCGCAGGCCTGGGTGAAACGGTTGCAGACGAAGCGCGGCAGCTCCTGTCGGCGCGCCTGGCCTCCATGCTGAGGGAAACCGACGAATTGTTCCAGGTCGGCGACAAACGCCTTGCCATCCTGATCGCACCGGGATTTCGGCTCAAGCTCGATACGCTGCTCGATCTGGCCAAACGGATGCGCGACGTCGCGGAAGAACCGCTCTCGCTGTCCGGGACGACACGGTATGTGTCGGTCAGTGTCGGAATCGCGTCTTCGCTGACCTTCGGGCGCAACGCCACGGCGCAGCAATGGCTCAGCTCGGCTGCCTTTGCGCTGGACGAGGCGATAGCGACAGGCGGATCCGCCACGCGTGTCTGGTCCGACAAGCTGTCCAGGCAACGCCAGTCGCGCCGCGACCTGCACCACGACATCATCACCGCGCTGGAAACCGGCCAGATCCAGGCCTTTTTCCAACCCCAGATCCGCGTCAAGACCGGTGACGTCGTCGGGATGGAGGCGCTGGCACGGTGGGATCATCCGACGCGCGGATGCATTGCGCCGTCGGAATTCCTGCAGGCGATCCTCGACAGTGGGCAAATGGACAGGCTTGGCCAGACCATGCTGAGCCAGGCGCTTGGCGCGTTGCAGGGCTGGGATGACGCCGGGCTGGACGTTCCGACGGTCAGCGTGAACCTGTCGGGTGCCGAACTGCGCAATCCCGATCTCGCGGCGCATATCGCGACCGACCTGGATCGCGCGGGCCTCGGGCCCGCCCGGCTTGTCATCGAGGTTCTGGAATCCGTGATCTCGGGTGATACCGACGACATCATCCGTCGCAATCTTGTTGCCCTGGCAGATCTCGGATGCCGGATCGACCTTGACGATTTCGGCACGGGGCATGCCTCGATCACGACGCTTCAGCACTTCCCGATCCAACGGGTGAAGATCGACCAGAGTTTTGTGCAGCGCGCCGACAGGACCGACGACAAACGCCGGATGCTGGCGGCCATTCTCAGGCTGACGGACACGCTGGAGCTGGACGCTCTGGCCGAAGGCGTCGAAACCATCGGCGAACATGGACTGCTGCGCGAGCTGGATTGCCGCTTCGCGCAAGGTTTCCTCTTTGCCGAACCCGCGACAGCCGCCGATGTCACAGAGTGGCTGCGACAGCACCAGGCCCGCGACGCCGCAACCGGCGGCGCGCATCTTCGGCGCGTGAAATAACGCCTTTCGCGACGCCCGCAGAGTGATCAAATTCTGCTGAACAAATGACGCACCGGCCCGTCTTTCCAGTGAATCCGCTTGACCTTCGGAGGCTGTGCCTGTTGAACGCAGCGGTAATCCGAAAACCAAACGCGGCGGTCCCCATGGACGATCAGAACAAGAACCTTCTTATCGCGACAGCGCTCAGCTTTGCGGTCATTTTGGGGTGGTTTGTCCTGTTTCCGCCACCGGACGCGGCGCTTGATCCCGAAACCGATCTGCCGCCTGCCTCCGAAAGCGCGACACCCAACGTGGCCACGACGCCCGAGGCAGCCCCAGCAGACTCGGCTGCCGCCACCCAGGCCGGACCGACCGAAGTGGCAGACGCGCCGCGCGTGCCGATTCAGACCGACCGGCTGCAAGGGTCGATTTCCCTTGCGGGCGGACGACTCGACGACCTGTCGCTGAAGGATTACCAGGTCAGCCTTCGTGAAGGGGCTGATATCGTTCACCTTCTCAATCCGGTCGGATCGGCCAATCCGTATTACGCGCTGTTCGGCTGGGCCCCCGGCGGCGGCCTGACGATCGACGACGTGCCCAGCGTCCTGACCGACTGGACATTGGAATCCGGCGACACCTTGACCCCGGATTCGCCGGTAACGCTCAGCTGGCAAAGCCCCAGCGGCGCCACCTTCCGGCGCACGATCGAAGTTGACGACGACTTCATGTTCACGATCACCCAATCGGTCGAGAACACCAGCGGCAGCGCCATGAGCATCGCGCCCTACGGACTGATCGCGCGCCACGGAGAGCCGGAAGATCTCAAGAACTTCTTCATCCTGCATGAAGGCGTGGTTGCCATGGCCGATGGCACCTTGGCCGAAATCGATTATGGCGACATGACGGATTTTTCCGTCGTCGCCTCGGAAGGCGCGCGGGCCGAGGTCACGCAGGTCAATGAAAGCGGCTGGATCGGGTTTACCGACCATTACTGGATGACGGCCGTGATCCCGGATAGCGGCACCCCGTTCCGCCAGGTCGCCAAGTACAACGACGCCAGCAACATCTACCAGACCGAAGCGGTGCAGCCGACCGTCACGATCGCGCCGGGCCAGACCCAGGAAGTGACCACGCAGTTCTTTGCCGGCGCCAAGGAATGGGAAGCCATTCGCGACTACCAGGAAGCCGGGGTCGACCGGTTCGTCGACTCCATCGACTGGGGCTGGTTCTTTTTCCTGACCAAGCCGATCTTCTGGCTGCTGCATCACCTGAACCTTCTGATCGGCAACATGGGCTGGGCGATCATCGGTCTGACCCTGATCATCAAGGCGGTCCTGTTCCCGCTGGCCTACAAATCCTACGTTTCCATGGCGAAGATGAAGGAACTCCAGCCGGAAATGGAGAAGATCAAGGAGCGGGCGGGAGACGATCGCCAGAAGCTTCAGCAGGAAATGATGGAGATGTACAAGAAGGAAAAGGTGAACCCGGCCTCGGGCTGTCTGCCGATCCTGTTGCAGATCCCGATCTTCTTTTCGCTCTACAAGGTGATCTTCGTGACGCTGGAACTGCGTCATGCCCCCTGGCTTGGTCCGTTTCAGGATCTGTCGGCCCCTGACCCGACCTCGATCTTCAACGTGTTCGGCCTGCTGCCCTGGGCCGCGCCCGAACCGGGGTCGTTGCTGGCGCTGATCTTCATCGGCATCCTGCCGCTGCTTCTCGGGATCTCGATGTGGCTGCAGCAGAAGCTGAACCCGGCGCCCACCGACCCGACGCAGCAGATGATCTTTGCCTGGATGCCGTGGGTGTTCATGTTCATGCTGGGCGGGTTTGCCAGCGGGCTGGTGGTCTACTGGATCGCGAACAACACGATCACCTTCACCCAGCAATATCTCATCATGCGGACGCAGGGCTACAAGCCGGATGTCTTCGGCAACATCAAGTCGAGCATCAAGCGCAACGCCAAGACGGGCGAAAAATGACAGCGCCCGTCCCCGGGACGTGGCTGCCCCCGATCAAGAGCCATGGTCGGGGGCCGCTGTTCCTGACGAGTATGCCGGGACAGGCGATGCCGTCGGACTGTCCGGGCGAGCTGGTTTTCGCGGCTGTGGCCGAGGTGACCGACAGCAGCCCCCTCCCGGTTGGAGCCGAGGTGCCCCGTGTCTGACAAGCAACTTCCCTTCCCGCTTGCCGAAGAGCCTGACGACATGTCCCGCGAGGTCGGGCGCAAGCTTTTCGCGGGCGAGATCGACTTTCTGAAAGGCGTGGTCGCCATGTCCGGCCTGCCTGCGGATGACCGGATCGAGGTCTGTTTCGCGGGCCGGTCCAATGTCGGGAAGTCCTCTCTCATCAACGCGCTCACCGGGCGCAAGGCCCTGGCGCGAGCCTCGAACACGCCCGGTCGGACGCAGGAAATCAACTATTTCACGCTGGGGGACGCGCGTTACCTCGTAGACCTGCCGGGCTATGGCTATGCCAATGCGCCGGTGCAGGTGGTCGAGAAATGGCAGGCCCTTCTCAAGCAGTACCTGTCGGGTCGCGCCAGCCTGCGGCGGGCCTTCGTGCTGGTGGACAGCCGTCATGGCGTCAAGCCGGTGGACGAGGAGATCATGACCCTGCTCGACCGAAGCGCGGTCACCTTCCAGGTGGTGCTGACCAAGTGCGACAAGATCAAGGCGTCACATCACGACAGCCTGCTTGACCAGGTGCGCGGCGCGCTGTCCAAGCACCCGGCGGCCTATCCCGAACTGGTCCTGACCAGCAGCGAGAAGGGCGACGGCATCGCCACGTTGCGCAGCATCATCGCCGGGATCAGCTAGGGCGGGTTCGGCAAAACGGCTTGCCTCCGGAGCAGCCATGTCGCACACAAGACCTGCGTCAGACATGACTCTGGCAAGGACAGAAACACGATGAAATCCCGAGATATGAACCACGACTGGATCGCCACCGCCCGCACCCTGTCCGAAGCCCTACCCTACATGCAGCGGTATGCGGGGGCGATCGTCGTGGTGAAATTCGGCGGCAACGCCATGGGCGACGATGCCGCAATGGCCGAATTCGCGCGCGATATCGTGCTGATGCGACAGGTCGGCATCAACCCCGTCGTGGTGCATGGCGGCGGCCCGATGATCAACGACATGCTGACCAAGCTGGGCATCAAGTCGGAATTCGTGCGCGGCAAGCGCGTCACCGACAAGGCCACGGTGCAGGTTGTCGAGATGGTGCTGACCGGTCTGGTCAACAAGCGGATCGTGCAGGCCATCATGGATGAAGGGGGCCGGGCCGTGGGGCTGTCGGGCAAGGATGACGAGCTGATGGTCTGCGAGGCCGACGATCCCGAACTGGGTTTTGTCGGGCGGCCGGTCGAGATGAACCCTCAGGTCCTGCGCGACCTGTTCAAGGCGGGGATCATCCCGGTGGTGGCGCCTGTCGCCACGGGCATGGGGCCGAACGAGACCTTCAACGTGAACGGCGACACTGCTGCCGGTGCGGTTGCCGGCGCGCTCAAGGCGGATCGGCTCTTGTTGCTGACTGATGTCAGCGGAGTGAAGGATACCGGCGGCAATGTCGTGACCTCCATGACCCCCGAAGAGGTCAGGAGCATGATCGCCGATGGCACCATCGGGGGAGGCATGATCCCCAAGACGGAAACCGCGCTGAAGGCGATCGAGGACGGGGTCCGCGCTGTCGTGATCCTGGACGGGCGCGTGCCCAATGCCTGCCTGCTGGAGCTTTTCACCGAGCATGGCGCGGGTTCGCTGATCCGCGCGCTTCGGTGACGCTCGCCCAGATCGCCGCCTCGGCCCGCGCGCTCGGGCTTGCCGTGCGCGGCGCCTTTCACCCCACTGCCGACGACGCCGCGCCGGACGGCACCGGCACGCTGATCCTGCTTGGCCCGGACGAGCCCGCGTTCTGGCGCACTTTTCTGGCATCGCCGGAATATCGCGACGGTGCCCCGCATCGCCTGGATCGCTGGTCAAAGCGGGTCGTCTCAGAATTGGCGCAGCCGCTGCGCGGAGCAGCGATCTTTCCCTATGATGGCCCGCCCTATGCGCCGTTCCTGCGGTGGGCCGAGCGCAGCGGGGAATGCTGGTCTTCGCCGGTCGGGTTGTTGGTGCACGCCACCGCCGGGCTGTTCATCAGCTTCCGCGCAGCGCTGGCGGTGCCGGAGAGGCTGACGCTGGCCTCCGCACCCGACTCCCCCTGTCTGTCCTGCGACGACCGTCCCTGTGAGACCGCCTGCCCTGTCGGCGCGCTTGGGCCGGGACAGGCCTATGACGTCCCGGCCTGCGTGGCGCACCTGAAAAGCCCTGCCGGTGCGGCCTGCCGGAACGGGTGCCTTGTGCGCCAATCCTGTCCGGTGTCACGCCGGTTTGGCCGGGTGCCGGAACAATCCGCTTTTCACATGCGCGCATTTTTGGGACAGTGAGGCCAATCCAAGGAAAGGCGGGTGTTCGTGAAACGATTGATCCTGATGCGGCATGCCAAATCGGACTGGTCCGCAAGCGGTGACGATCACAGCCGCCCCCTCAACGCGCGCGGGTTCGCCAGTGCTCCGGCCATGGGCGACTGGTTGCGGCGCAGGGGCTGGCTGCCGGACGAGGTTTTGTGCTCGACGTCGACACGCACGCGGCAGACGCTGAACCTGCTGGCCTTGCCGGAGGTCCCGACCCGGTTTGAACGGTCGCTTTACCTGGCTGAACCCGACGACATCCTAGATGTGCTGTACACCGCCAACGCAGACACGATCCTGTTGATCGGCCACAATTTCGGGATCGCCGAATGTGCGCATCAGCTTGTGAAGACACGGCCCGATCATCCGCGCTTCGGCGACTATCCGACCTGCGCCACCAGCCTGATCTCGTTTCCGATCGGCGGCTGGACGGATGTCAGGTGGCATATCGGACACTGCGAGGATTTCGCAATCCCGCGCGAGGTCATTGCCGAAACCACGTCAGACTGAACTCCGACAAAAAAACTCCGGGCCACGGCCCGGAGTTCTGGGGTCTGCCGAAAACGGTCCGGATCAGTGCCCGAGGATCTGGCTCAGGAACAGCTTGGTCCGCTCGTTCTGCGGATTGTTGAAGAACTCTTCGGGTTCGTTCTGTTCCACGATCTGTCCCGCATCCATGAAGATCACGCGGTTCGCCACCTGGCGCGCAAAGCCCATCTCGTGCGTGACGCAGATCATCGTCATGCCTTCCTCGGCAAGGCTCACCATCGTGTCGAGAACCTCCTTGATCATCTCGGGGTCAAGCGCCGAAGTCGGTTCGTCAAAGAGCATGATGCGCGGCTTCATGCAGAGCGACCGGGCAATCGCGACGCGCTGCTGCTGACCGCCGGACAGCTGGCCGGGGTACTTGTTGGCCTGCTCGGGGATCTTCACCTTCTCGAGGAAATGCATCGCGGTTTCCTCGGCCTCGCGCTTGGGCGTCTTGCGCACCCAGATCGGGGCCAGCGTGCAGTTTTCCAGGATGGTCAGATGCGGGAACAGGTTGAAGTGCTGGAACACCATGCCGACTTCGGACCGGATCGTGTCGATGTTCTTGATGTCCGACGACAGGACCGTTCCGTCGACGGTGATCTTGCCCTTCTGGTGTTCCTCCAGCGCGTTGATGCAGCGGATCAGCGTGGACTTGCCCGACCCGGAGGGGCCAGCGATGACGATCCGCTCGCCGCGGTAGACGGTCAGGTCGATGTCGCGCAGAACGTGGAACGTTCCAAACCACTTGTTCATGTTCTCGATCTGGATCGCCACCTCGTCCGAGACAGCCAGTTGTGCAGGTGCAGGTTCAGCCATGTTCGGCCTCCTTATCGGTGATCGGTGGCAAGCTGACGCTCGAGCCACTGGGAATACTTGGAGATGGTGAAGCAGACGATGAAGAACACGAAGACCGCAAAGCCCCAGAGTTCCCAGTAGACGCCGTTCCATTCGGTCGAGGCCAGGATCGGACCCCGGATCATGCCGACAAGGTCGAACATCGAGATGATGGCGACAAGCGTCGTGTCCTTGAAGAGCCCCACCGCGACGTTCACGATGCCGGGGATCGAGATCTTCAGGGCCTGCGGCAGGATGATCAGGCGCATGGACTGCGCGTAGTCAAGCCCGAGGCTGTTGGCCGCCTCGTACTGACCGCGCGGCAGCGCCGCCAGACCACCCCGGATCACCTCGGCGATATAGGCCGAGGCGAAGGCCGTGATCATGATGATCACCCGGAGCACGAGGTCGATATTGGAGCCCGGCGGGAAGAAATACGCCAGCACCACGTTGGCCACGAACAGCAGGGTGATGAGCGGCACACCCCGGATGAATTCGATGAAGACAACGCAGATCCACTTGATGATCGGCATCGAGGATTGCCGGCCCAGAGCCAGCAGGATTCCGAAGGGCAGCGACAGCGACACGCAGACGGTGCCAAGGATCATGTTGAGCATGAAGCCGCCAAGATCGCGCGACCGGACCGCCTCGAGAGCAAGGACATCCGGCAAGGCGGCCGGGATGGTTCCGCCCACCCAGATCACCACGACGGTTGCCGCGAACCCGGCAAGCATGCCCATGGCAAAGCTCTGACGTTCGAACTGTTTGAAGGCGAAATAGCCCGCCGCAAAGCCGACAAGAACCATCAGCGGGATCAGCAGCGTACCGCCCCAGATCAGCCAATAGGCCAGGAACGGGTAGATCGCCGTAAAGGCCAGCATGTTGCGCGGCGCCTTGGGATAGAGCACGGGAACAAGCGCGACGATAAGCAGGACGAAGGCCAGGGTCGGCCGCCAATAGGCTTCCGGCGGATAGGTGAAGCCGAAGAGCAGCTGGTTCCAGCGTTCCGTCAGGACCGAGAAACAGGCCCCGGTCATGCCATCCAGCATCTCGCGGCACTCTGCCAACGAACTGGTGTTCCAGATGCCGTTGGCGAACCACGGATATGCCCCGGACACGATCTTGAAGATGATGTAGAGCGACACGATCGTCAGGATGGTATTGAACCAGCCTCGGAACAGGTTCTCGCGCACCCACTTGATCGCGCCCGCTTCGGTGACGGGGGGCGGCTGCTCGGGCAGCATGGTGTCGCGCACGAAGGCAACGGACTGTGCATGTGTGTCGGACATCTCAGCGCTCCTTCAGCTTAACGGAATTGTTGTAGACGTTCATGATCGCCGAGATCGCGAGCGAGATGGTGAGATAGAACAGCATCAGCAGGAAGATCGCCTCGATCGCCCGGCCGGTCTGGTTCAGGGTGATGCCGCCCAGCGTGCCGGTGAGGTCCATGTAGCCCACCGCGATGGCAAGCGACGAGTTCTTGGTGAGGTTCAGATACTGGGAAATCAGCGGCGGGATGATCACCCGCAGCGCCTGCGGCAGGATGACGAGGTTCATGATCCGGCGCGGCCGCAACCCCAGCGAGGCCGCCGCCTCGGTCTGTCCCTGGCTGACGGCAAGGATACCGGCGCGCACGTTTTCGGCGATGAAAGCGGCGGTATAGATCGACAGGGCGAACCAGAGCGAGATCAGCGAGTTCCGCATGAAGATGCCGCCCTGGAAGTTGAAGCCCTGAAGCGCGGGATAATCCAGCGTGATAGGCCGCCCCAGGAGGAAGTAGACAAGGATTGTCGGAACGAACAGGATCGCCAGCGAGGGCCAGAAGGTCGGGATCAGCTTGCCGCGGTCGTAAAGCGATTTCTTGGCGTAGTTCTTGAACGCGAAAATCCCGGCGACCGACGCCACGAACACGGCGATGACAAAGCCGGCCCCGGCACCGAGGATCGGCGCTGGCATGTAGAACCCGCGTCCGGTGAAGGCAAAGGCGCCCAGCACCATCGACGCTTCGGCATCATCCCCGCGGAAATCGCGCGGCTGTGGCAGGACGGCGATGAAGACCGCCATGATGATCAGAATCCAGATCAGCACCGGAACATTGCGGAAAATCTCGACATAGACCGACATCAGCTGGCGCACGAGCCAGTTGTTGCTCAGCCGGAGCACACCCACCACGACACCGATGACGGTCGCCATCAGGCAGCCCAGGAACGCCACGAGCAAGGTGTTCAGCACCCCGACAAGCGCCGCCTGCCAGTGCGAGGATTGGCTCGTGTACGGGATCAGTTTCTGGTTGATGTCATACCCGGCGGGTTCGCCAAGGAACTGGTAGGAAATGTTCAGGCCCGCGGCCTGAAGATTGTCCAGAAGATTGGACCCCAGATAGCCAAACGCCAGCACCAGCAACAAGAGCGCGACGAACTGGAACGTGTAGGACCGGTACCGGGTGTCGTTGATCAGCATGGATAGCCGAAACGACCCCGATGGTGGGTCTGAAATCGATGACATTATGTTATCCCTGTTTTCCCGGAATGCTGTGGCGGCGCTTTACGCGCTCTGATGCCGTATCCGAAGGCCGGTTCGTTGATTTGAAAAAGGGCGCGGAGTGAACCGCGCCCTTTTCCCGGAGCATGTGTTTACCGGAAGGGCGGCGAGTACAGCAGCCCACCCTCGGTCCACTGCGCGTTGAGACCGCGCGCCAGACCGATCGGCGTGTTCTCACCGATGTTCTTTTCGAACAGCTCACCGTAGTTGCCGCCGGCCTTGATGGCACGGACGGCCCAGTCGGCGTCAAGGCCGAGCATTTCGCCCAGAGTGCCTTCGGTGCCGAGCAGACGGTTGATTTCCGGGCTGTTGGTGCCCGAGGCCAGTTCGTCGATATTGGCCGAGGTCACACCCAGCTCTTCCGCCGCGATCAGGGCGTTCAGGGTCCAACGGGCGATATCGCCCCATTCGTTGTCGCCATGACGCACCAGCGGGCCAAGCGGCTCTTTCGAGATGATTTCCGGCAGGACCACGTGATCACCCGGGTTTTCGAATGCCGCACGTGTCGCGGCAAGGCCAGACGCGTCTGTCGTGTAGACGTCGCACGCGCCTTCAAGATAGAGCGGCTGTGCTTCGGCATTGGTCTCGATCGGAACCGGCTCGTAGCTGATGTTGTTCTTGCGGAAGTAGTCGGCAAGGTTCAGCTCGGTCGTGGTGCCGGTCTGGATGCAGACTGTCGCACCATCGAGTTCCTTGGCCGACGAGACGCCCAGTTCCTTCGGGATCATGAAGCCCTGGCCGTCGTAGTAGTTGATGCCGACGAATTCGAAACCAAGGTCGACATCGCGCGAGAACGTCCAGGTGGTGTTCCGGGCGAGCAGATCGATCTCACCGGATGCAAGCGCGGTGAAGCGCGTCTTGCCGGTGGTCGGCACGAATTCGACCGCGGTCGGGTCGCCGAGAACGGCGGCGGCAACCGCGCGGCATACGCCGACATCGAAGCCTTCCCATTCGCCGTTGGCGTTTGGCGCTGCAAATCCGACGAGACCGGTGGTCACGCCACAATTCAGCGTGCCACGCGCCTTTACGTCGTCAAGCGTGGCAGCCGACGCAACACCGGCTGATAGGCCAGCCGCAGTCATCGCGCCAAGAATAACGATTCTATTCATTTTTACCTCTTCCTGTTGATCCGCACATCACAGCACGGTTTTTTGTCGAGCGTATCCACGCCCATACGACGAAAGTAGGGATGCCCCAACTTCCAATGCAGAGGATTTTGCGTGGATTCACTTCGATAGGTCAAGCCGATTAGCCTATTTTTTGGTCAATAGGCCCGAGTTTACCCCGCGTCAGCGCGAAGAATGACCATCGATCAGGCGCATGAACGCATCTGCATGAAAAAACGCCGCCTGCTTGTAGGCGACCAGTTCCTGCGCCTCTTCGTCCTTGCCCCATTGTTCTTCCTGCCAAAGCTCGTCGAGCCGCGAAACGATCCAGAGATCCGAGGCAGAACGCGCCTGAAACTTGGCTGCGAAACCGATGACGAGCGACCCGCTGATGGCCACCAGGTCATGGAACGCGGCGAGTTCGAAAGCCGTCATGGCATGGACTTTCTGGCTCAGGATGGCCAGGGACGCCGGGTCCTGCGGCGCGTGCATCACGCCGGTACGCGGCTCCAGCCGCACGCCCAGCGCGTCTGCCGCCCAGTCCAGCAGCGGATCCCATTGCTCGGCCTGGCGCGCCACCAACTCGTCCGGCTCGTGCGCCCTGTAACACAGAAGGTCGCTGTCGCCGTAAGCGGCAAGCAGATCGGCAACTTCCGCATGCTGGATCGCGACCTTGTCAATCGCGGCGTTCGCCGTGCGGGTGAACGGCATCGTTGTCGGGTCGATCCGGTCGTTCTGCGCATCGAATTCCCCGGCGATTCGGTCTGCGACCGCTTCGGTCGGCACCGATAACAGCGCCTTTGCAGGCGTGCGCACCGGGCGGCCATCCAGCAGCACGCCGAACCCGTCATCCGTGGGGGTCGTTTCAGCCGATTTCCAAAACCGTTTCGGAGCCCATTCGCTCATGTCAGGTCCTCCATCAAGGTGTCGGTGCGGGGGCCGGTCGTCGATATCGCGCATGGACCGGCCAAGGCGGTCGGGTCATGCCTCGAAATCCTCGAACGGGTCGGCAGGCACGTCGCGCGGGTCCCATTGCAGGAAGCCCCAGGTGCGCTGCATGTGTTCGGGCAACGGCGCGGTGATCGTGAGATGCGCGCCGGTGACGGGGTGTTTCAGCGAAATCGACCGCGCGTGCAGGTGCAGCTTGTTGCTGATCGCCCCACCCAGCATCGCGCCCCAGCCATCGCCGAGGTTTTCCTGCCCGGACCCGCCGTATTTGCCATCGCCGATGATCGGATGGCCCAGTTCCGCCATATGCGCGCGCAACTGGTGGGTGCGGCCGGTGATCGGAACCATTGCCACCCAGGCGGCGCGCTTGGCCAGCGCGCTCAGGACCGCGTAATCGGTTGTTGCGTGTTTCGCGCCTTCGGTGCTGGCCACGTCGCGCGGCAGCACCGCGCGCATCTTTTCGTTTTCGCCGCTCGCGCCATGACCCGGCGCCTTGACCAGGCCGAACTTGATCGTGTCCATCAGCGGCGCCGGAACGCCCGCGACGCAGGCCCAGTAGATCTTGCGGGTCTCGCGGTCGCGGAAGGCCGCGGTCAGCGCGCCGGCCACCTGCCGCGTGCGCGCCAGAAGCAGCACGCCCGACGTATCCTTGTCGAGACGGTGCACGAGGCGCGGTTTCTCGTCATGGCCAAAGGTCAGCGCCTCGGCCAGGCCATCGACATGGCGGGTCTGCTTGCTGCCGCCTTGCGTGGGCAGTCCCGGCGGCTTGTTCAGGGCGATGATGTGGTCGTCCTTGTAGAGCACAAGCGCCTTCATCATCTCGGCGTCCTTGTCGGACACACCCGGTTTGGGCTGCGATTGGACCTCTCCGGGTTCGGGCAGCGGCGGGATGCGCACCTGCTGACCGGTGGCCAGCCGCGTGCTGGCTTTCACGCGGGCCCCGTCAATCCGCAGCTCGCCCTTGCGGCACATCTTTTCGATGCGCCCCTGCCCGAGATGCGGAAACATCCGCTTGAGCCAGCGATCGAGCCTTTGATCGACGTCACCGGGACCAACCGTGATTGTCTGGACACGACTCATGCAAACACACTCCGAGCGGCCAGAAGGCCAAGGGCAAGACCACCGATGGACAAGCCGACCGACAGCACGACATAGAGGCTGGCAAAGCCGATCTGCCCGCGTTCGATCAACGTCATCGTTTCAAGCGAAAAGGCGGAAAACGTCGTGAAACCGCCCAGAAGCCCTGTCATCACGAAAGGGCCGAGATGCGTCAGGCCGCGCTGCGCCGCGATCATGACGAAGACCCCCATCAGGAACGATCCGATCACGTTGACCGACAGGATAGCCACGGGGAAATCGCCGTGCCCGACCAGCCGAGGATGCCGACCCCCGCCAGATAGCGAAGGCCTGCGCCAAGCGCGCCGCCAAGGGCGACAAGAGAAAGGGTGGTCAACATGCAGGCTCTGTCGCGCGCGGCCTGTGAGATGTCAAGCAAAGCACGGTTGCGCCCTCGCCGCCATCGACGGCCTTGGGGCCGGATGCGGGCAAGGGTCCGTCCCGTATCGCCGCAAGTCCACGCGAACCCATTGTCCCATGCTGGAGCACCGCAAGGCGGGCATTGGCACCCGGATCAGCGTCACGCGCCGCGCCTTCAGATGGTCCGCTTGGCCCGCAGCCGGGCGAAATACTCGAGCCTTTTCTTCAGGTCGCGCTCGAATCCGCGTTCGACCGGGGCGTAGAATTCGGTGCGGCCCATCGCGTCGGGAAAATAATCCTGGCCGGAAAAGCCGTCCTCGGCGTCGTGATCATAGGCGTAGCCCGTCCCGTAGCCCTGTTCCTTCATCAGTTTCGTCGGCGCGTTCAGAATATGCTTGGGCGGCACCAGCGATCCGGTCTTCTTCGCCGCTGCGCGTGCGCCCTTGTAGGCCGCATAGACCGCGTTGGATTTCGGCGCGAGCGCGAGGTAAACCAGAGCCTGCGCGATCGCCAGTTCACCTTCGGGGCTGCCCAGCCGTTCGAAGGTTTCCCAGCCTTGCAGGCACACCGCTTGCGCCTGCGGATCGGCAAGGCCGATATCCTCGACTGCCATCCGCGTGATGCGCCGCGCCAGGTATCGAGGGTCTTCGCCCGCATCGAGCATCCGCGCAAACCAGTAGAGCGCCGCATCGGGATCGGACCCGCGCACGGATTTGTGCAACGCCGAGATCAGGTTGTAATGCGCATCGCCGGACTTGTCGTATTGCGCCGCGCGTTTCATCAGGCGCTGCCCCAACGCGGCGCTGTCGAGGGGCGAGTCGACCTTCCACGCCACCACCTGTTCGATCAGGTTCAACAGCGCGCGCCCGTCGCCATCCGCCATCTCGAGCAGGTTTTCCCGCGCCGGCCCGTCCAGCGGCAGCTTTCGGTCCAGTTCCCGCTCGGCGCGCTCTGCAAGCCGCTCCAGGTCCGCAAGGTCAAGACGTTCCAGAACCAGAACCTGTGCCCGGCTGAGCAGGGCCGCATTCAGTTCGAAGGACGGGTTCTCGGTTGTGGCCCCGACCAGAAGGATCGTGCCATCCTCCATATGGGGCAGGAAGCTGTCTTGCTGCGCCTTGTTGAAGCGATGGATCTCGTCGACGAAGAGAAGCGTGCCCTGCCCCGCCTTGCGCCGCTGCTTGGCGGCATCGAACACCTTGCGCAGCTCCGGCACGCCGGAAAAGATCGCGCTGATCTGAACGAAATGCAGGTCGGTCTCGTCAGCCAGCAGCCGCGCGATGGTGGTCTTGCCGACACCCGGCGGCCCCCAGAACACCACCGATCCAAGGCTGCCAGCCTCGAGCATCACGGTCAGCGGCGCGTCCGGTCCGATGACCTGCGACTGCCCGATGACATCGGACAGCTTTTTCGGTCGCAACCGGTCGGCCAGGGGCCGCGGCGCGTCGTCTGCCTGTGTGTCGGTATCAAAAAGATCCGCCATGTGTCAGGCCCTGAACCGCAGCAACGGGCCCTGACCGCCGTGTGCGGGCTTCACGAACCGTGCGGCCAGCGCAGCGCGAACCGCAACGCCGGTCACACGCCCGGCCACGTCGATCAGCGCCCCACCCAATTTGCCGGGATTGATCGGCGCGTCACTCTGGACAAACTCGATGGGGGATTGCCGCACACGCAGTTCCGCGCTCGATTGTGCCGAAACCGGCAAAGCAAGAACGGCGCAGGAAACGGTGGTAATCGATCTGATGACACGCATGGCCCGCATATGTCGGGCGGCCAAGCGATTTGCAAGTCTGTGCTTTGGGGAAGGTGGCAGCCCGTAGGGGAATCGAACCCCTCTTTCCAGGTTGAAAACCTGGCGTCCTAACCGATAGACGAACGGGCCACTCTTGGTGAGCGGTGTTTAGGCAAAGCGGCGCGGCCATGCAAGTGGAAATTCGAGGTTTTCTGCGGATTT
>Ga0102929_1001072_pt1 | contig 16329 bp, 12 predicted proteins | sample SalPonR1_B_D2_MG_FD_78510 | JGI IMG/M metagenome (GOLD analysis project Ga0102929, IMG submission 78510) | Salt pond soil microbial communities from South San Francisco under conditions of wetland restoration - Salt Pond MetaG R1_B_D2_MG | ecosystem: Environmental > Aquatic > Marine > Intertidal... | reverse complement strand
GCAGATTCCTTCATTGACACGGTGGCTGTTCCACCCAACGGCGCGTGGATAGAATACGATTTGACCGATATCGTAAACGACGAGATGGACAACGACGGGATTTTGAGCTTGCGCCTGACGGCTTACAGAGAAGGAGCAACCTTGCATGCCTACTCTTCGAAAGAAGAAGGCGGTCTGACCAACGAACCACATCTCGCCTACAATCTCATTCCTGGCGGTACACCCGAGATTGATCCCTGTGCAGAGGAGCCCACCAGCACAGAGGAGAGGTATTTTGTGAGTCCGGAGGATGAGCCGGCTTTTGCCTTGATGCCCAACCCGGTGCAGGATTTGTTGGAAATATCTTTTGATCATGATCTCCACGCCAGGGAAATCCATCTTTTAAGTGTCACCGGAGAAATCCTGCGTACATATCTAAAAGCTACCGGCCAGGCCAGCTTGACAATACGGGTCAGCGATCTGGCCAGGGGGATGTATTTTGTGCGGATCGATCAGCACACACAGCGGTTTATCAAACTCTGAAGCGTGATTTTAAAATAGAGTGGTGTACAGTATTCAGTTATTTCCATTGTTGGGGTGAAAGAAATACGAATGGAACCATGAGCAATTGATAAAGACTCAGTCCTAAATCCAAAAACGGAATTCGCCACCAAAGATCGCCGGATTGAGCCAGTTGAAATATTTGCCTCATTTTGAAATTCATCAGCATCCATCGGGACAAAAACATCACCATGACGGGCACAGGATAGAAGCAGATCAAACCCAGGGCGAGGATGTGGAACAAGCCCCTGCTCCCATTAATGGCATTGAGCATGAATACATGTTTCATTTTGTAAGAAGAGCCTGTACTGACATGCCGCTTTTTCTGACGAAGAAAGGATTTCCAGTTTTGAGCTGCTGCTGAAAAACAAAGGGCATCCGGATGAGTATACAGGGCGGTATTCTCCCGGCGGGCTATTTTATTGACCATGAGGTCATCGTCGCCCGACAATTCGCCGGGTTGTTTCAAAATGGACAGGTCCAGGGCAGCTTTCCGGTAGAGCATGTTGCGACCCACGCCCATGTAAGGCTGGCCGAGCCGGGCTGCCGATCCATAGAGCATGAGCGTATATAGCGCCTCATAGCGTGCAAAAGCGTTCACGAGGCCTTTGTCTGCCAGGAGAGGAGCGGCTCCGAGGACCAGATCGATTCGAGGTTTGACTTCACTCACCATTCTTGCCGCCCAGAGATTGGAGGAAGGCGCACAATCCGCATCTGTAAGCAGGATGAAATCGTGTTTGGCCCCTTCAACCCCTTTCCATAAGGCATAACGCTTCCCGTGGTATTCCTCCGGTTTATTGACATGAAGGATGCGAAGCACCGGGTTCAGCGCTGCTTGTTGATCCAGCCATGGAGCAGATCCGTCTTCGGAGCCGTCATCAACAATGATCAATTCTAACTCCACCTGTTCCTGTGCCAACCAAAGCGGCAAATGAGCCCGCAGGTTTTCTAATTCATTCTTTGCACAGACAATGATGGATAGTGCTGGTAGCGCTTGTCCATTCGTGGCTTTCTGATCCACCAGGCCCCGACGGAAATAAAACATCCAGACCAGGATTTGAATGAGAAATACTAGGAAGAGCAGTAGGAGCATGGTGGTTGATTGAATAGCGGACAAATTAACCCGCTATTCTTTCTCAACTACTGATGCCCGGTAAAAAGTTAGATTCTGGTTTCATTTTTTCACAAATATATACCTGTTGCCGTCATAGGGAGTGTGGTCAAAGCCCAGGATATCGTCACAGAAAACATTGATTTCCTGTATGATTGGGATGTATTCCCCATCAAGGGCCACAAGCCTGTTTGTATCCAGGGTCATTTGCTTTTGCCATGTGCCTTCGGGTGAGGTGTAGGTCATATTGAGGGACTGATCAAACGCTATCATCATCTCAGGCAAAGTATCCGGCTCCCCCGTCCAGCCGTAATACAAGTGCACCAGCTCCCAGGTGCCGGGCAGGGCCTCTGCAATCAGGCGGTCTTCCCCGAGGGGCATGTCCGCACACTCCCTGAATTGTTCGACATAATCGGTTTGTTGATTCAGCTCAGGGCCATCTTCATCATCCCCACAAGCCAGGAGAAAAAAGAAAAGTAGAAAATAAATGCTGTACTGTTTCATAGTTCTGGTTTTGAATAGAGTACGTCTTTTTTCTCTCCAAAGTTGCCTGCTCGAAAATATAATTGGACGTTTAAAGATTGTATCGAAAAATTTTATCTGCTCTATATTTCTTCGTCCTTCTCACCCGCTCTATTTCCTTTCTGATGCGCTCTAATCCATAGAGAATTAAAAGGACGAGGGGGAACCACCAAAGTGAAAAACCAGTCACCGCCAAGAGCAGTAAAGCATAAAAAAAATACAAAAAGGGCGCCACACAGATTTTGATGGTGGCCTCGTATTCAATGTAGGTGTCAATTCTGCTGATGAACCAATAGAGTAGCTGCCTCGGCAGAAAACAAAGCAGTTCGCCTGCCCAGTAAAAGGGTATCAGTGCAAATCGGTAACCCAAATTTACCTCAGGACCGTGCTCCGGGGCTATCACTTCCTCTTGTCGAATGCGCTCCAATATTTCATCTGATCTGCCCCTCAATTCCTCGTCTTGCTTTCTTTTCTCACAAAAATCCATGAACTGCCCATACCAGTCCGGGCTATTAGAGGCTCCGGGATAAAGAAAGTCAAAGACCAACTTCGCCTCCGTCATACTCACCTCAGGCCAATGTGGAATTTTCGGCATCAACTCATGCTCAATCAAGTGGGTGATTTCACCTTCTTTTACCGGCGTATCAAAAAAATGCACCGGATGGCGTATGACCCTTACCCTGGACCTGAATTTTCCCGGAGCACTGTACACTAAAGCTACATTGTACAACTGAACACTTTCACGATAGTGCTGAACATAATCGTTGATGATTTTTTCGGCACCATAGCGCACCGCCCGCAGCAGATACCCGCGCAAACTGGTGCCTTCTACGGCCACGTAAATAGCTCCACCTCGGTGCAGCTCAGCTGAGCTCAACTCAAAACTGCGTTCCAAATCGAAGCCTTCGAGTGGCGGATCGTTGTGTCGTTTGACAGGAATGCAAAAATGCCAAAGGAAAAACCACCGTGATACCGGATGCTGAAACAAACCGGTGTTGGCTAAAAATCGAAGCTGTCCCCAGAAATTCAAGCCCGTCAAGATGGGATCCAGAAGCGTGTTGGGATGATTGCTGGTAACCACCGTCGGCATTTTACGCTCAAAGTAGCCTCTTGAACCCTCTTTTTCAACACGAAAAAAAAGGGGTACAACCAGCCGAAAATACGCTCGGAAAAACTCGTAAATAATTCGCTGATACAGTCTTTTCAGACTCATACGGTGAAATTCAACATGAACTGTTTGATGTGATCCCGGAATTGCTCATCCTGGTCAAACATCATTTCGACCTGTACCGGCAACACAAAGATTGGTAATTGTGCCTCGTGTAAGACCTTACTGAATCGAATGAGACGAACTGCGTCTTTCTCCGTTGTAATGATCGCCTTTTTATCCCCGGGCATAGAGGAGTAGCGTTGCTTCAAGTCATCTATTTCATTCTGTTTGAAATAATGGTGGTCAGGGAATGACATTACATGCATTTTGTCCACTCGGTCCAGTAAATATTCCTCAAGATAACTGGTATCTGCAATGGCACAGAAAAGAATGATGTTCAGTCCTGGCGTCCATTGCAGACGGTAGCGGGAATTCAAAAGGTAGTACGGCTTCCCGTAGCGATAGCGTGAGAAAAATACCCTTTGATTGGGCGCAGGATTTATTTTTTGGCGCATCTGCTCTGCTCTTGATTGCTCCAGATCTTCCGGACACTTGGTCACTACAATAAGGTCTGCCCTTCGGTAACCATCCCTCCATTCTCTTAAATTACCAGAAGGTAAAAGATAGTCCTCGTAAAAGGGTTCATCGTGGGTTGTCAGCATAATATTGAGGCCCGGCTTGACCGATCGATGCTGAAAGGAGTCGTCCATGACAATGCACCTCAGAGCCGGGTATTTGGAAATCATGGAAGGAATGGCCAGGGTGCGGCGCTCGGCTACAGTAACCACAACATCAGGATGCTTAATTTTTATTTGTAGGGGCTCGTCTCCAACATCTTCTACCTTTAGATTACGTTCGACAAATTTAACGCCCTGCGTCCTGCGCTTATAACCTCTGCTCAAGACTCCTACTCTCAAGTACTGTCTGAGAAATCGAACGAGATATTCTACATGAGGGGATTTCCCAGTACCTCCTGTGCTTAAATTACCTATGCCGATAATAGGCAAATCGAAAGAAACAGATCTCAAAACCCCTTTCTTGTACAATAGGTTACGGAATCCGACGCCTATCCCATATAGAAAAGAGAATGGACTCAACAATAGACGTACCAACAGATTGTTCCGCATAGCAAAAGATCGTTTCCGTCAAAAGTAGGACTTTCAGATTAAAAGCAGAAAATCAAAGACTTTCACTACTTCGGTAAAAAGACGATAGACTTATCTAAAAGCTAATTGCAACTTAGTTGCACTATTAAATAGAATGATCTACCTTTGCCATATGAATGAAATTAAGGTCAACGAACTATTGGATAAGTATGGCCTGAGGAAAACGGAAGTCAGAAAAGAAATTCTGGATGTTTTTATCACTCAAAATCACGCATTGACGCACCACGATTTACAGGAGCGAATCCGCGACAGGTTTGACCGTGTGACTGTGTTCAGAACTCTTTCAAGCTTTGAAGAAAAAGGCCTTATCCACCAGGTATTAGACAATTCTAATGCAGCAAAATATGCACTTTCAGTTGATGAGAAAAGTCAGTTGGAAGTATCTGCCCACCCGCACTTCAAGTGTGAGGATTGTCATCAAACCTATTGCCTATCTGAAGAAGAGTTGGCTCTTCCTTCTTTACCGGATGGTTTTATAATGAATAAAAGCCACATACTTCTGGAAGGGAAATGTGCGCATTGCAGTTGATGATTTATAAAAAGAGATTTTTAATGAACAAAGTGATTCTCAGGTTGTGCTTCATATTGGCTGTGCCCCAAGTCATTCTTTCCTGCGCGGAAGAGGATATTGACAGAACTGCGCCTGAATTGACGATCCTTGACAGCACTATTCCTGCAGCATCTGCAGAAATTTGTGGCGGAATGGAAGACCAGGTTTATCGCATCGGCAATGGGGACACTTTAGGCCTGAACCTGCAGTTTAAGGATGATGTAGCCCTCGGTGAGTTCAAGTTAGACATTCACAACAATTTTGACTGTCACGGTCACGGTACTGATCAGGCACCCGGAGTAGCTGTGCCGGATGTAAGCTCAGCAACTGAGGATTGGTCGGAGCTTATTATTGAAGGACTGGATGGAACTATGGAAAATCTAAACATCACGCTGATGGCGCCTGAAAATGTGACGCCAGGTGTTTATCACTTCAGCCTGCAAGTCATTGATGAATCCGGCAACGACACTCCCCTGTCGGATATTTTCTCGATCAAGGCCTACAACCGAAAAGATACTGTTCCTCCGGTCATCAACGCGGCTACGCCTGAGCGCTCGACCATGGATGTCCAGAGAGGAGACAAAATACGCCTCACTGGGTCAGTGCGGGATAATCGATCCCTTAGTGATGGTGGCAATGGCGTGCTCTATCTGAGCTATACCGATTTGTCATCCGGAAATTCCTTTCTTTCTGATATCATCATTCCATTTGATAATAGTGTTCAAACCACCTATGAATATGACTTTGAATTTACTGTGCCCCGCACTATCAGTTCCGGTAGATACAGGCTTTCCTTAAGCTTACACGATGGCTTAAGAAACATCGCTGAAAGAGTGGAATATGAGCTCAATATCCCCAACTAATATTAGATGGGTTGGAATTCTTTTGCTGCTTGGGCTTTTCTGTAAAGGACAGGCCCAAATTACCGGCGTAGTGAAGGCAGAAGACGGGGAGACGCTTCCTGCCGCCTCTGTACTTTTGCTGCCGGACAGCCTGAGGCAGATTACAGATATGGACGGTGATTTTATGTTTGAGCATATTCCTGAAGGTCACTATGATATTGAGATCACCTACCTAGGGTTTCAAAAAAAGTCGCAACACATCCACTACAAAGAAGGACAACAAAACCACCTGGTGGTCTACCTACAACCCATTGGTGAATTATTGCCAGGTGTGGTAGTGACTGATGAGCACGATAAGCAGGAGGAAGTGCTCAGCTCTGAACATCTCTCATCAGAATACCTCCGGCGCAATCGAAGAGGAACGTTTGCAGAGAGCCTGGAAAAAAAGGCTGGAATCAGTACAATTAACGTGGGTGTGGGGATTGCCAAACCGGTGATCAGGGGTCTTTCCGGCAACCGAATCATCGTTAATCAATTTGGCATCAAACAGGAAGGACAGCAATGGGGGCAGGACCACGGCCTGGAAATTGACCCCTTCGCCGTGGAAAGAGCAGAAATTATCAAGGGGCCTGCTTCATTACAATACGGATCAGATGGCCTGGGCGGAGTCATCAACGTATTTCCGGGTAAGATTCTGCCTGAAAACAGCTATGAAGCCCAACTCAATGGAGTCTACAAATCCAACAACGACCATCGAGGCGGGTCGGCGAAATTTGGCCTGAATATCAATAATTTCTTCGCTGAGGCGCGCTGGTCTGAACAAGCATTCGGTGACTACCGGGTACCGGCCAATATTTTTGAGTACAACGGCTTTACGCTCGGCATCAACAACGAACGCCTAAAAAATACCGCAGGCAAAGAAACCAATCGTCAATTCACCTTGGGTGCCACCGGCAAATGGGGCATCAGCCGTATTGTATTTTCTGAGTACAAACTGGACGCCGGACTTTTCTCAGGCGCTGTAGGCATTCCGCGCTCTTACACCCTGGAAGATGATGGCAACGATCGCGATATTGACGTTCCCAAACAAGAAGTGACCCATCGCAAAGTTTCCCTCCATCAGTTGCTTTATTTTGGATCGGACCATTTGAGTATTGACCTTGGCTACCAGCAAAATCTGAGGACAGAACGCTCTTTTCCGGAGTTTCATGCCATTCCCGCTTCGCAAATTGATCCCAACGATACAAGAGCACTTGCTTTTGATCTACAAACCTGGTCAGCCAATGCACATCTGCAAAAGCACCTTACCGATAAAGACAAAATCGTCCTCGGCGTCAATGCTCAGTATCAGGAAAACATGAGGTCCGGCTTTGAGTTTCTCATGCCGGACTTTCAAACATTCCGCAGCGGAGCTTACGGCATCTGGACCCATGAGACCGCTGACAACCATATCTTTCAGGCAGGAATCAGAGGTGATTTTGGGAAGAATCAAAGTGAATATTTCAAACAATATGTCTGGAATAGTAACGAGGCCATCATTGATTCACTGGAAGTGCCGACGACGGATGACAATTTTTTCAATTGGTCTGCTTCAGCGGGCATGAACCGTCCGTTGAGCGATCTCTGGTACATGAAACTCAACCTGGGCAAAAGTTTTCGCATTCCTTACCCCTCGGAAACTGTGTCCAATGGCATCCATCATGGTACCTTTCGACACGAACAAGGCCGTTCAGACTTGGAGTCCGAGCACGGCTACCAAATGGATCTGGGATTGACCTATCAAGGCAATTCCTTTCAGGCTCAAATGGCTGCCTATTTCAATTATTTTGACAATTATATCTACCTGGGGCCAAGCAGTCCCGCGCGTTTCTCCCGATTGCCAGAGGCAGGTCAAGTGTTTCAATACCGTCAGGACAATGCTATTTACACGGGTTTTGAAGTGGATTATCGATGGAAAATTATACCCCAGCTGGAGTGGCAGCAAGTCGTGGATTACGTGCGCAGTTACAATACGCGCACAGGTTTGGCACTGCCGTTCACTCCTCAGCCTGCCATCAAATCCGACCTTAGCTGGACCGTTTGGCAGGGAGACCGCATGGAGAACGTATTCCTTCAGGCCAGTCATGAGTACCATTTTGCAGCTGAAGGTCCTAATAGAACAGATCGGACGGAGTTGGAAACTCCAGCCTACCAACTATGGAACTTTTCTGCAGGCGCCCGCTTAAATCTTTGGGGGCAGAAGTTCCATTTTGACATCCAGATACAGAATGCGCTGGACACACGTTATCTAGCACACCTGAGCCGTTACCGCTGGATCAATGTTCCCGAACAGGGCAGGAATGTTGTATTGAGCATTTACATACCGATTACCGGCAGTTTATAAGGGTTTGCTCAAGCAGTAAGGCTTTGCTTGAACGCAGAATTAGGCGCTTGAGCAATAACTACTACATTATTGGTTATCAGTGATCTATTTAATCTGATATTCGGTCCCTGATTAAGCTTTTTAGGAAGGCTCGATCAACAAAATTTTAAAGGGCTGATCGTAAAGATTTTAAGTTATTACTCAAGCGCCTAATTCTTATCTACCACACTTTTCCATAAACCCTTCTTGATATCCAACTATTCCAATCTCAAGTGAAAAATGTAGATTTGATCCTTCAAAATAATCCACGTGTCCAGATACTTTCCAAAAGGTACTGTTATTAATACCCTCGCCGTTGTCATCGGGAGTACATTAGGCCTTTGGGGCAACACGGCCATATCTCCTGAACTCAACGAACTGCTTTTTCAGATCATTGGGCTCTGCGTCACCGTATTAGGCATTAAAACAGCCTTTCAATTCCAGTCTGATTCATTTCTATTGATACTAGCAGGTATGTTGGCTGGTGGAATAGTCGGTTTTTTCTTTTACAGCCAGTTTAGCCTGAACAACAACCCTGCCCTCTTGTATCCTGGATTTACAGAGGCATTCATTTTGTTCTGCTCTGGATCGCTGACCGTATTTGGCGCTTTTGAAGAAGGCCTCTATGGCAAACGCCATTTGCTCTACACCAAATCCCTGATGGATGGGGTATCTTCCCTCGTTTTGGCCGCCTCATTCGGAATCGGGGTTCTGTATTCTGCGGCAGCCCTGTTTTTGTTTCAAACGGTTTTAACGCTCTTGGCAGGGTGGTTGAAGCCACTATTTGACGAACTCACCCGCGTTGTCTTCGAGTCCATAGGTGGCGTACTAATTTTGGTCATCGGCCTTAATATGATGGGTGCTGTAAAAATTAGTACTGAAATTTTATTGCCATCATTGCTGATTGGTCCATTCTTAAGTAAGGCCTATCAAGCCATAAGAGCTCAGCTGGAAATAGGCTGATTGAACTTTTCTATCATTTTTTTGATTACATTGAAGATGTAAGCCGCTTTTGATTATCTACAAAAGAGTCTAAAAATTGGTATAATGACTGTCGATATTAGCGAGAATCAATCTTTTTTGAATACTGCAGAAGCTCAAAAGCTCGAGCGTATTGCCTACATTCTTAAAACAGTCGCGCATCCTCTTCGCCTCGGCATCATTCATTTATTGGAGCAATTTCCGAGACTATCCGTGACTGAGATATGTCAGAAATTGGATGCAGAACAATCTCTTGTTTCTCACCATCTTCAAAACATGAGGATAAAGGGCCTTTTATCCTCTAAAAAAGACGGCAGAAAGGTCTTGTATACGCTCAAAGAAAGAGACGTGTCCCTGATCATTGAATGTCTAGAAAATTGCAACTGCAATATGTAAAGCAATAACCAGACTGCATGAGCACTCTTTCCAATTATATTTGCTTTCCCAACAATCAAGCTACAGAAATACCGTATAGATCATTTCTTAAATAGAACTGATTTAAACAACTCAACTCCGCCCAATTTCTTTTACTTTCTATTTGAAAGTATGAAAGAATGTTCATACTTTGATGGGTCTGAATTTTTTCAGTCTTGAAAATACGAATTTGACAATGCAGAAAGTAGAGCAAATTTACACCCAATGTTTGGCTCAAGGAGCCTATTTTATTGAATCAGCTGGTGAGGCCGTGGTCATTGATCCCTTAAGGGAAACCGAACCCTACATTCAACGCGCCATAAAGAGAGGGGTAAAAATTAAATACATTTTTGAAACCCATTTTCACGCTGATTTTGTTTCCGGTCATATCGACTTAGCCCGAATTACAGGGGCCACCATTGTTTTTGGACCAGAAGCCAAAACAGCCTATGACGTTTACAATGCACAGGACGGAGAAATACTTACCGTTGGCGATCTCAGTTTTAAAGTCATACACACGCCGGGGCACACTCCTGAAAGTACTTGTTATCTGCTGTATGATGAAAATGGAAAAGAAAAGGCCTTGTTTACCGGCGACACCTTGTTCATTGGAGATGTAGGTAGACCGGATTTAGCCCAGAAAGCAACAGGGTTGACCAAGGAAGACCTGGCCGGCTGGCTTTTTGACAGCTTGAGAAATAAGATTATGCCCCTTCCAGATGATATTACGGTTTATCCCGCGCATGGTGCAGGTTCTGCCTGTGGGAAAAATATGAGCAGCGAGACTTACGATTCACTGGGAAATCAGAAAAAGATGAACTACGCCCTTCGTAAAGACATGACGCGAGAGGAGTTCATCGCAGCGGTAACCACAGGGCTGGCAGAACCTCCACAATACTTCGCAGACAACGCCAGGATGAACAAAATGGGCTATGAAAACTATCACAAAGTGATGCAGCGAGGGAACCAGCCTCTTTCTATCCGGGAATTCAAAAAATGCCAACAGGATCCTTCCATTATGCTGCTTGATGTCCGAGATAAAGCAGAATTTATAGAAGGTTTTATTCCCGGCTCTATATTTATCGGGCTAGATGGAAGTTTTGCTCCTTGGGTTGGGGCACTGATTGATGATTTGGATCAGAAAATCGCACTTATAACCCCGAGTGGCAGAGAAGAAGAAGCGGTGATGAGACTTGCAAGAGTGGGGTACGACCATGCCATCGGCTACCTGGAAGGAGGGTTTAATGCCTGGAAAGACTCAGGTGAACCCGTAGATCAAATTGAAACTATTTCTGTCACTGACTTCCTGGACAACTATCCGGAAATTAGCAAAAACAAAATAGTAGATGTTCGTAATCCCTCGGAGTTTGAAACCACCCATATTAACAAGGCTTTGAATGTTCCATTGGATGATTTTCTTGAGAAAAACTATCAAACCCTCGATCAGGGAGAGCATTTTAACCTTCATTGTAGAAGTGGATACCGATCTACTATAGCCGCTTCCATTTTGAGAAAAAATGGTTACAAAAATTTTATCAACATTCATGGTTCATTCGACACCATTAAGGAAAACCTTGGTGAATTAGAGGGTTCGTGTCCAAGTCTAGTAACACAGTAAAATAATGAAGTCACTGCTTTTCAAGGACATGAAGGAATACAGCGTTGGAAAATTCCGCGCTGACTTGATAGCAGGTTTAACTGTTGCGGTCGTCCTTATTCCACAGGGTATGGCCTACTCTTTACTTGCAGGCCTACATCCGGTTTACGGTCTTTATACCGCATTGGTACCCATGATCATTTATCCCATTTTTGCCTCCTCCAGGCATTTATCTGTGGGCCCCGTGGCACTTATGTCGATCATTGTTTTATCCGGGGTGTCTCTATTTGCAGAACCAGGGACCCAGGAATACCTGGATATGGTACTAATGGTCACTTTTATGTCGGGAGTAATTCAGTTATTTTTCTCTTTGTTCAAGCTCGGTATACTATCCAATTTCCTATCCCAGCCCGTCATGAAAGGTTTTATATCAGCAGCAGGGGTAATCATTGTGCTGAGCCAGGTCAAATACTTTTTGAGCCTGGACTTTGAACGAGCCAAGTCCATACCAAAGCTGATTTTAAAAATCAGTGCCAATATTTCTACGGGCAATTGGTACTCTCTGGCTTTAGGCGCAGCTGCGCTGCTTATCATTATTGGATTGAAAAAACTGCATAAGGCCATACCGGCCGCCATTATTGTTGTGATCCTTGGATCAGTGGCCATATATCATTTTCAACTTAATGAACAAGGTGTGCCTATTGTAGGAGATTTGCCCAAAGGGCTGCCCGCTCTTTCTATAAGGTTTTTTCACTGGGATTACCTGGTGACGCTTTTTCCCACCTCCTTTGTCATCAGCGTCATATGTTTCATTGGTTCTTTTTCGATGAGCAAAACGATTGCTATGAACGAGGATGAGCCACCTGTATCTGCCAACCGCGAACTACTGGGACTGGGCGCAGCCAAAGTGATCAGTAGTTTCTTCAATGCTTTCCCCAGCACCGGAAGTTTTTCGCGATCTGCAATCAATCAGCAGGCCGGGGGAAAAACAGGACTCGCCAGTATTTTTGGGGCTGTATTTATTGCCCTGACATTGCTATTTGTAGGGCATTGGTTTTACTACCTGCCTGAACCTATTCTTGCCGCCATTGTCATTGCTTCAGTAACCAGCCTCATTCACATTGAAACAGGGGTTTCCCTGTACAAAATGGATCGAAGAGATTTCTGGATTTTCATCAGCACTTTTCTTTTCACGCTCTTTTTAGGCATCCAAAATGGTGTATTTGCGGGTATCATTCTTTCTCTTTTGATGATTATCATGCGAGCTAGCAAGCCCCACTACGCAGTCTTGGGGAAAATTCCAAACGCAGAAATATATAGAAACGTACAACGCTTTGAAGATGCCATTACCTGGCCAGAAATTCTCATCATGCGCTATGACGACGATATCTTCTTTGCCAATGCCGAACATTTTCTCAACGCGGCTATGAAAGAATTGGATAACAAACCTATGGCCAGGCACCTCATAATCGATATGTCTTCTGTCAGTAATATGGACAGCACGGGAATCAATTACGTGAAGTTGCTTCAGAAAAAAACCAGAGAAAGAAATATCGCCTTGTATCTCACCGGACCAAAAGGACCGCTGCGCGATTTTCTTGGAAAAAACCTCGTCTATGACGTCGTAGGTACCAAATTTATTTACTCCAATATTGACAAAGCCGTTAAGCACATCCTGTTTGAACAAACCAAAATTAGTTTAGATAAAAAAGAAAGCTTATGAAATATGGATTCATCATAGATAACCGAAAGTGTATTGGTTGTCATGCCTGCACTACGGCGTGTAAATCAGAGCACGAAGTACCGGTGGGCGTCAACCGGACCTGGGTTAAGCAAGTAGAAAAAGGGACCTTTCCCGACTCCAGGCGTCTTTTTTCTGTCATGCGGTGCAACCATTGCGCTGATGCGCCCTGTGTCAGCATTTGCCCGACAGAAGCCCTTTATACCCGGGATGACGGCATCGTTGATTTTGATAACGATCGCTGCATTGCATGCAAGTCCTGCATGCAAGCATGTCCTTATGATGCGCTTTACATCGACCCGGAAACGCATACAGCGGCGAAATGCAATTACTGTGCGCATCGCGTAGATGTAGGTTTGGAACCTGCCTGCGTCAATGTTTGCCCGGAGCACGCTATCATTTCCGGAGACATGGACGACCCTGAAACAGAAATTTCTCAATTGCTGGCTCGGCAACAGGTCAAAACGCGAAAGCCTGAGAAAGGCACAAAACCTCAATTGTACTACATCGATGCCGATGATGTTTCTCTCATTCCTTCAGAAACCGAGCGAAGTACCACGAGCTTTTGGGGTTCCCAATCTTTAGGCGTTGGGCACTTCGCAAAGGAAGCAGAAAAGATGTCCTACAGTAACGAGGATGTCATCGCAGCGGTCGAACAGATGGATCCGACGTTCGAAAAGCAAAAAGAAGAAAAGCCTCCCAAGTCGATTGACGTACTTATGAATAAAGCCAAACAAACCTACAATACGCCGGATAAAGGGATCCTTTGGGGATGGGAAGTATCCGGATATGTTTGGACTAAAGCCATTTCAGCAGGTACTTTCTTAATAACGCTCCTGGGTTGGAGCCTGGGTTGGATAGATATGATGCATCCTTTGTTTTGGTGGACCATTGGTACAGGGTTGGTGTTTTTAGCCCTGACCGGCATCTTGCTGATTAAAGACTTAGACCAACCCAAACGCTTTGCCTATGTCCTTTTGAGACCACACTGGGAGTCCTGGCTGGTAAAAGGAGGATATGCAATCACTGTCTTTGGAGGCCTTTTAACTCTGATGGCTGCAGCTAAGTTCTTCGAATGGAGCTTGATCTTCAAAATAGGCATGTATGTGACAGGTGCTTCAGCGCTGCTGGTAGCCATTTACACAGCCTTCCTTTTTGCTCAGGCCAAGGGTAGAGATTTCTGGCAGAGCCCGAGTATGTCCATCCACATGCTCGTACACTCTCTGATGGCTGGTAGCGCCGTTTTGTTGTTTTATCAATTCCTCGTTGACAACGGAACACAATGGCAGAATTACCTCGTCACGGCGTTGATAATAGGAATCCTCATCAATTTATTCACACTCGTCATAGAGCTGGGAACGACGCATCCAACAAAAGACGCTAAAACAGTAGTGGAAATGATTCTCAAAGGCAGATACAAAAATCTGTTCTGGGGCATCGTATTGTTTTTAGGCAATATCGCTCCACTGGCCCTATTAATTTTTGCCGGTAGTCAGCTACCCGTGGCAATGGTAGCAGGCCTACTGGTCTTGATTGGGGTTTATTACAACAATCACATTTGGGTAGAAGCTCCTCAGCGTATTTCTCTCGTTTAAAACAAGCATCATGAAAAAGAAACATACAATCATAGAACGTATAGCAGAGTCTCTTAAATTGATTCCAGACCTGCATAAAGAAAGAGAGCCGGTCTTAGATCGAATGACTCAAACTGACCTCAACAAATTCCCACCCATGGACAAATGGGACCACTGGGAAGAATACGAGGCGAAGAGCTGGCCAAAAAAGGATAAGAAAACCTACACTATTGTCCCTACAACTTGTTTCAATTGTGAAAGTGCTTGCGGCTTGACCGCATACATTGACAAAGAATCAGGGGAGATTAGAAAATTTGAAGGTAACCCTTATCACCCCGGAAGCAGGGGTAGAAACTGTGCCAAAGGACCGGCAACCATCAATCAAATTAAGGATCCTGATCGTATTCTCTATCCCATGAAGCGCAAAGGCGAACGAGGCGAAGGGGAATGGGAACGCATCGGCTGGGATGAGGCTCTGGATACCATTGCTGCACGTATCAGAAAGGCCCTCAAAGAAGGGAGAAACAACGAAGTTGCCTACCATGTAGGTCGACCCGGTCATGAAGGATATGCCAACCGCGTTTTGCAGGGATGGGGAGTAGATGGACACAACAGCCATACCAATATTTGCTCTTCAGGAGCACGATTTGGGTACAACATTTGGTACGGCCATGATAGACCGAGCCCAGATCACGCCAATGCAAAATTCATCCTTCTCATTTCTGCCCACCTGGAGAGCGGACACTACTTTAACCCACACGCCCAGAGGATCATAGAAGGCAAAATGAAAGGGGCCAAGTTGGCTACCATGGATCCAAGGCTGTCCAATACAGCCTCAATGTCCGATTACTGGATGCCTACCTACCCTGGAACAGAAGCTGCAGTGATGCTGGCCATGGTGCGCATCATTCTCCAGGAAGGTTTATACAACCGGGACTATATGGAGAACTGGGTTAATTGGGAGGATTATCTCATTAATAAACATCCCGACACCGATGTCAGCTTCGAAAATTTCATTGAGAAGCTCATTGAGGAATACGCCGAATACACTCCGGAATATGCCGAGAAGGAAAGCGGTGTCAAAGCGGAAATGGTTCGGGAAGTCGCCATCAAAATTGGTGAGGCAGGAGAGCGCTTTGCCACCCACAACTGGCGATCTGCCGCAAGTGGAAACCTTGGAGGCTGGTGTGTTTCAAGGGCCTTGCACTTCCTTAATGTAGTCACAGGCAGTGTGGGATCCAAAGGCGGTACCTCACCAAACACCTGGAGTAAGTTCAAGCCCAAATTCCACAGCGTACCTCCAGGTCAGAAATTCTGGAACGAACTACACTTCCCAAAAGAGTATCCGCTGGCGATGTTCGAGATGAGCTTCCTCTTGCCGCACATGCTAAAGGACGGTAGAGGCAAAATGGATGTCTATTTTTCCAGGGTCTTCAACCCCGTCTGGACTTATCCGGATGGATTTACATGGATGGAGGCGTATTCTGACGAGAGCCTGTTTGGAATGCACATAGCGCTGACACCCACCTGGAATGAAACCGCCTTTTTCGCTGACATGGTCCTGCCCATGGGTCACAGTGCAGAACGCCACGACCTCAATAGCTATGCCACGCATTCCGGTATGTGGATAGCCTTCCGACAACCAGTATTAAGGGAAGCCGCGCGGCAACAAGGAAAGGAAGTAGAATTTACTTACGAGGTCAATCCCGGAAGTGTCTGGGAAGAAGATGAGTTCTGGAT
>Ga0102929_1001070_pt1 | contig 16339 bp, 15 predicted proteins | sample SalPonR1_B_D2_MG_FD_78510 | JGI IMG/M metagenome (GOLD analysis project Ga0102929, IMG submission 78510) | Salt pond soil microbial communities from South San Francisco under conditions of wetland restoration - Salt Pond MetaG R1_B_D2_MG | ecosystem: Environmental > Aquatic > Marine > Intertidal... | reverse complement strand
GACGCGGAAGGCGGCGAGATCCTCGCCCGTGGCCCGAATGTCTTTCACGGCTATCGCGACCTGCCCGACAAGACGGACGAGGCGTTCACGGAGGATGGCTGGTACCGCACGGAGGATCGCGGCCGGATCGACGGCGAGGGCTACCTGCACATCCTCGGGCGCTCCTCTCTTCTCGTTGTCACGGAGGCGGGCGAGAACATTTCGCTCGAGGAGCTGGAGAAAAGCTACGAGACGCATCCCCTGATCCGCGAGATCGGAATCCTGATGCACGACGGGCGCCTGTCCGCCGTCATCGTCCCGGATGCCGCCGAGATGCGAAACCGCGGCGCCGGGGATACCGGAGAAGCCGTGGAGGAAGCGGTGAGGGAGCACGCGAGCGACTTGCCCGACTACAAGCGCATCCTCGATGTCGAGACCGCCGGCGACGGACTGCAGCGCACGCTGATCGGCAAGATCCGTCGCGGCAAGCTGGAGGAGAAGTTCCTCGCGCAGCGCGAGGGTCGGGAGACGGGCGAGATCGGTCCCGTCCCGGTCGATGAGATGTCCAAGGACGACCGCGCGCTTCTTCGCGATTCCTCGGCCGAGGATGTCTGGCAGATGCTTGGCGAGCGGTTCGAAACGGTGCGCCTGACGCCAGACAGCAGCATGGCGGTCGATCTCGGCGTGGATTCTCTCGAATGGATCGATCTCACGCTCGACATCCGGGACCGGACCGGCATCGAGCTGGAGGAAGAGCAGACCGCCGAGATCGAGACCGTGCGCGACCTTCTGAAGGTGGTGCGGGACGCCAGCGAAACCGCCGCAGAAACCTCGGGCGACGTGCTGGAAAACCCCAACAGGTTCATCTCCGACGAGGAGCGTGCCTGGCTGCGCCCGCGCGGTCGGGTGGAACTGGCGCTGGCCTGGGCGCTCTACTGGATCAACAGGGGCCTGATGCGCGCCATCTTCCGTCTAAGTGTCGAGGGGTTGGATAACCTGCGCAAGGGGGACCAGGTCGCCGTCCTGCCCAACCACACGAGCTATCTCGATGGCTTCGTCATAATGGCCGCGCTTCCGTTCGACTTCCTGAGGCACGCGTCCGTCGCGGGCTCCGCCGAGCTTGCCTTCCGCACACCGGTTCATCGCGTGGTGATGCGGCTGTCCGGTGCGCTACCGATACAAGGCAACCGCGCGGCCCTGTCGAGCCTCGCCCTGCCGCTGATGAAACTGCGGCAAGGCTCTCACCTCGTCTGGTTCCCGGAAGGCAGGCGGTCACGACATGGCGAACTGCTCAGCGTCCGCCCGGGGATCGGCATGCTTCTCGCCCGGGAACCGGTGACCGTGATCCCGACGATCATCGACGGCGCCCACGAGGCGATGCCTCTCGGTCAAACTATGCCGCGGCCGCGGCAGATCACCGTCCGGTTCGGCAAACCGGCCTCCGTCGACGAGCTTTCAAGCCGCGGCGGGGGAGAAGAACCGCGCGAGCGCATCGCGCATGCCATCGGCGAAGAGCTTGCCACGCTGAAATCCGGCACTGGGTTCTGAATGGGCAAGACGGACGGAAACAACCCCGACACATCTTCGCCGCGAGCCGCGCGATGGTCCTGGGCGCTCTATGACTGGGCGGGGGACGGTTTCTCGGCGGTGATCGTCGCCTTCGTCTTCAGCGCTTATTTCACCCGTGCACTCGCCTCGGATGTCGAGACAGGCACCACCCAATGGGGTGCGGCGCTTGCCGTGGCCGGGGTCGCCGCGGCCATGAGCGCACCGCTGGCGGGGGCCATCGCGGATCGGGGCGGGCCGGTCAAGCCGTGGTTGGCCGCTGCCACGCTGCTCACCGCGGCCGCGACGGCGAGCCTTTGGTTCGTTCAGCCGGGGGCGATCGCGGTCCCCCTCGCGCTGGTTCTGGTCGCGCTCGGCAGCTATGGCTCCGAACTGTCCAGGGTCTTCTACAATTCCATGCTGCCCCGCATCGCCTCGGTCGAGACGCAGGGGCGGTTGTCGGGGCAGGGTTGGGCGCTGGGATACGCGGGCGGCCTGTCATGCCTTGCGCTTGTCTATTTCCTCGTGCTGGGCGGCCGCACCGCCGGTGAGGAGGTCTCCGGCGCCATGCGTTACGTCGGGCCGGTCGTCGCGATGTGGCTGATCCTCTTCGCCCTGCCGCTGTTCGTCTTCACGCCGGACCGTGCCTCGACCGATGCGGGCCTGCGCCGCGCCGCGCGCGACGGGTTTGGCCGGATGCGCGCGATTCTGTCGGATGTCTGGCGCGACCGGAACCTGCGCCGGTTCCTGATTGCGCGGCTGGTCTATACCGACGGCACGGGAACACTTTTCGCGTTTGGTGGGGTCTATGCCGCCGGCACCTTCGATCTTGCAGTGCGCGAGGTTCTTCTCTTCGGCGTAGCGCTCAACGTCGCTGGCGGCATCGGCGCCTTGATCGGGGGATGGATTGACGACCGCGTAGGGCCAAAGCGCACGATCCTCGCCGCCCTGTGTGGCGTAATTGCCGCGGGAACCCCGCTTCTGTTCGTCGAGGGAGAGGCGCTGCTCTGGGCCTTCGGCATCCCGCTGGGATTCTGCCTCGGCCCGATCCAGCCCGCGAGCCGGTCGCTGCTCGCACGGCTCGCGCCGGAAGATCGCGAGGCGCAGATGTTCGGCTTCTTCGCCATGTCAGGCAAGATCACGGCTTTCCTCGGCCCGGCGCTGGTGGCCCTTTTCACGGCGCTTTCCGGCACGCAGCGCGCGGGGATGGCGGTGGTCGTCCTGTTCTTCCTCGGCGGTGCTCTCCTGATCCTGCCGGTATCGGACAAACCGCACCGCCAGCGCGTCTAGCGTGGATACGGGGACTTCCCCCGCGAGAAACGGGCGCGGATTGCGACGGCACCTCGACCGGATGGTCATGAGGATCACTGGCGAACGGCACGGCTTTGGCGGGCCGCCGATCGTGAGGGAGAAGACGCAGAGCCCGCCACCTCGCTTCGCGTAATGGGAACTCCTGCCGGTCCTCCGGGTTGATCATGAATGGGCGTGGCTTCTCGGTCCGGCCGGTCGGGAAGCCCGTTCTTCCGAGGAAGGGAGAAATGGCATGGCCATGACACGACGTGAGCTGCTGACGACGATCGGTATGACCGCCGGCACGGCGGCGATGTACTCCGCGATGACGAGCCTGGGGTTCGCGCAGGAGTCGAATTACAATGGACCGGTGAACTTGACGGGCGCACCGCAGGGGGCACGGGTCCTCGTGCTTGGCGCGGGTCTCGCCGGCATGACCGCGGCGCTGGAACTGAGGTCCGCCGGCTATGACGTCCAGATCCTAGAGTACCGTGAGAAGGCGGGCGGGCGCTGCTGGACGCTCCGTGGCGGCGACGTCTACACCGAAATGGGCGGTGCCGTGCAGGAGGTGGGTTTCGAAGACGGGAACTACTTCAACCCCGGCCCTTGGCGCATCCCCTACAACCACTACGCCGTCCTCGATTACTGCCGCCGTCTCGGCGTCGAGCTTCAGCCCTTCATCCAGGAGAACCACAACGCCTACCTCCACCGCAGCGACGCCTTCGGCGGCGAGCCGCAGCGATACCGCGAGGTTGCGACCGATTTCCGTGGTCATGTGTCGGAGCTTCTCGCCAAGGCCACGAACCGGGGGGCGCTCGACGAGGAGCTGACGGAAGACGACCGCGCGCTCCTGCTCGAGGCGCTCAGGGGCTATGGCACGCTCACCGAAGATTACGAATATGTGATGAGCGAGGAGACGAGCGACTACCGCGGGTTCGAGCGCTGGCCGGGCGGTGGGCAGAACGCACAGGGTGTTCCCTCCGAGCCTCTCGATCTCGAGACGCTTCTGGACAGCCGCCTCTGGCGCTGGCTGCCGGACGCCGAGACGGTGCACCACCAGCAAGCGATCTTTCAGCCGGTGGGCGGCATGGACATGATCGCGCAAGCCTTCGCGCGGGAAGTGGGCGATCTGATCACCTACAACGCGAAGGTGGTGACGCTCCGTCAGGACGAGAACGGCGTGACCGCGGGCTACGTCGCTGCGCAAGACCCCGGCGACGTCATCGAGGTCAGCGCCGACTGGTGTGTCTGCACGATCCCGTTCTCGATCCTCGGGCAGATCGACCACAATTTCACCGGCGTGCGCGCGCGCGCCATCCAGACCATGTACTACGCCGACGGCTTCAAGGCCGGGCTCGAGTTCCGCCGCCGTTTCTGGGAGGAGGACGAGCACATCTATGGCGGGATCAGCTATACCGACCTGCCGATCACGCTGATCAGCTATCCCTCGCACGACTACCTCAGTTCGGGCGGCGGTGTCCTTCTGGGCGCTTATTGCTGGGGCGCGCCCGCCTACCAGTTCAACGCGATGCAGCCCGAGGACCGGATGCGTTGGGTTCTCGAATACGGGACACGCATCCATGCGCAGTATCCCGACGAGTTCAAGACGGGTGTGAGTGTGCCTTGGCACAAGGTGCCCTGGGTGCTCGGTTGCTACGGCATCTGGGAGGACAAGGAACGCGATTACGAGGAGACGGTGCGCATGGCCGAGGGTGAGCGCATCGCGCTTGCTGGGGAACATCTTTCCTATCTGCCTGCTTGGCAGGAGGGGGCCATTCTCTCCGCACTCGACGCCATCCAGCACCTTCACGACCGCGCCACGCAGCGCTGAGGAGACGTGACATGAAACCCATCAGGACGATATTGCCCATCGCGCTCGTCATCGCGGGCATGGCCGGAGCGCAGGAGAACCAGCCGCCGATGGCAGAGCCCGAGGGCGAGCCCGGCTCGGAGTTCCGCACCTTCGACCCGACCGAGGCCGAGTTCGAAAACTTCCGTGGCGCCGGCAACATCCCGCACCAGGGCGGCGAGGCTGTCTACAATGCCGTCTGCTCCGGATGCCATATGCCGGAGGGAGAGGGCGCTGTCGGGGCGGGCGCGTATCCCGCGCTTGCGGCCAACCCACTCCTCGAGGCTCCGGCCTATCCGCTCACCATCGTCGTTCGAGGCCAGGGCGGAATGCCCCCCTTCGGCAGCCTTCTCGACGATCAGCAGATCGCGGATGTGGTGAACTACATTCGCTCGCATTTCGGCAACGACTTCGTCGACGGCGATTTCGGCGCAGCGACGGCCGAGGAGGTCGCGGCGACCCGGCCGTAATGCCATGGCGCGACGCTGCGGCCAGCGCGCCGCGGCGTGCGCGTCGGCATCAGCCTGTCGAAGCGCCGTCTCCTATCCGAAAACGATCGCCCGGATGCCGGGAACGGTGGCGGTTGCGGTACCGGCGATACCATGAAGCATAAAGTATAAGGAGCCCGTCTCGGCACGGGAGCCCGGCCTCAGGCGCGGTCGAGCGCAACGGAGCAGACCCGTGCAGCAGTGCGCCGAGTGCGGCGCGCGCGATGAATACCGGACAAGACAGCGGGCCGAAGTGCGGGTGCGCACCTTCCGCGTCCGCTCGCAAGTGGCTGGACGTGTCACGCGCAGTGCCGACGCGGGCCCTCGCATCCGCACCGCGCTTCAGCTCATTGCACGGGCGCCGGAGGTGGAGCGACCACGGGTGCCCATGGAAAGGCGATGGCGATCAGGCCAAACCAGAACAGCAGCAGGATCAGAAACGCACCCAGTCCCGCACCCGCACTGGGGTAGTATCTGTACGCCCCGCCATAGCGATACGGCCACCGATTGCGTGTGTATCCCCAGGGCGCGGCCGCGAAGGCGAAAACGATCAGGATGAAGAGAAGCCAGAACCAGAATGCTTCCATCTCGGAACTCCTTTCAGGCTGGCGGGGCGGATCAAGGCGCGTCAGCGGGTCTCATCCGCCCCGCGTCAATACTCACACCCTCGCTTCGGGGGTGCTCTCGGATACCTGCTTCAATGCGGCGTCGACGGCACCGCCGCGTGCGAGATCGGCCATGGCAATAACGCCGACGAGGCGCTTGTCGCGGTTCAGTACCGGTAGCCGACGCACCTTGTGCTCGGCCATGACGTCACTGGCCCTTTGCGCGTCCTCGTCCTCGAAGCAGTAGTACACGCCCTCCGGCATGACGTCGCGAACGGTGCATTCGCTTGGCGCGCGGTCGGATGCGACACCGCGGGCAACGATATCGCGGTCGGTGACCATGCCAACCAGACGGTCGTTCTCGCCCACTGGCAGGGCGCCGATATCCTCGTCGCGCATGCGCTGTGCCGCGTCGCGCATCGTCGTGGCGGGGTCGATCAACTCGACATCTTTCGTCATGAGGTCCTGGATATTCATGTCGCTCTCCTTTTTGCTGGTCGCGGTTCACATGGGAGCTTTCACCCCCATCCACCGACCTTTCGGAAACGTCACGGGCCGTTGTGCGGTTCCAACGCGACGGGTGCGCGCAACAGTGGCCGACCCGTGGCAAGGGTCTTGTCCCGGCACGGACCCGGTGTTGGCGATATGCATGTCGAGGATCCGAACCACGGCGATCACGTCGTTCGCTGCGCCGGCAAGCGCCGCTCGCGTGCCTTTGGTGCGGTCGAGGATTGTCGCGGCCTTTTCCGGCTCCAATACCAATCCGGCCGGAACAATCATCGGCGCCGGCTCGTTGGGCAGGTGACACCCGTGTTCGCGAAAAGGAGATCGACATGAAGCTCGCCACAATCGCCAAGGGCGCAACGAGTGCCTTCGCCCTCGTCGCGGCCTTTCCAGCCGCAGCGCAGGACGAAGTTCAGCTGCTTTCCACCTGGAGCTACGATCCGCTCTATGCCGAAGGCTGGAGTGTTGAGAACATGTTCGCGATGACCGAAATCGTCGACGCGAACGGCGATGACATCGGCGACGTCGAAAACGTGATTTTTTCCAATGAAGGCGAGCTTCTCGGCATCATCGCGGAAGTTGGCGGATTCTGGGATATCCTCGACACGCATGTCCACGTCCCCTGGAACGAGGTGACGCTGGAAAACGGCATACAGCGGATACAGATTCCGGTAACGGAAGAGACGATCGACGACTACGACGTGTTCGGCGATTATGCCTTCGACGAACAGGTTATCGACGCGACCGATACCGACGAAACGCAGCCGGTCGACGATGACCTCGTCGCAGGATCGGGCATCTTCAAGGCGACCGACCTGATCGGGGACTATGCCTACCTGTCCGATGGCGCGCGCTATGGCTACATCGCGGACATGATCATCCAAGACGGGGCCGTTTCCGCCATCGTCACAGATGCGGCCACCTATGGACGCCGCGGCTATTATGCCTACCCTTACGCTTATCGTGGCGACATGAACCGCCGATACGAGATCCCTTACGACCCGGTGGAAATCGACACGCTCGAGAACTTCGACTATGAGCAGCTTCAGTCTCGCCTGACCCCTTGACGCGATACCGCTTCGACACGTCGGCAGCCCCTGAGGCCAGCCCATGGGCCGGTCTGTTCCCGGCTGTCAGACATGGAACGACGTGGGGCTGTTGGCCTGCGGGAGAGGCGGTTCATCCGGTCCGGCGGCCGTCATCCGGAGGCGCCGAATGAACGCTGCCTGCCTTCCCACGCCAAGCGAAGGGTCCTGAGCGGCTTCTGTCAAAGAAACAGGGGTCGCGGCGGGGCAGGGGGCTGTCCCGCGTTCCGCCCAGACCCGGCCCGCCCGTTCGATCGGTTCACACCCTTTTCCGACACCCGACCGGTGGCGATGCTGTACCCCGGGTGCCGCGTGACAGCGCGAGATGGGCGTCCCCGTCCGCCCGTCACGACGTGGCAAGCAGCGGGTGTGACGGGCAGGCAACGGCACCACGGTGTGAACCCCGGGTCGCGTCAAGACGCATGTATCACGTCAGCGTCATGCCCGCCATGAGGACGAAGGTGGCGATCCGTGCCAGATCCGCATGGAGCGACGGCCCCTCGTAGCGTTCGGCCGAACGCCAGACCCCGACGCTTGCGAGGATGTTGTAGGGCACCGACAGGCCATAGCCGACCAGCACGGCGGCCAGAGGCTGGTCCTGAAGGATCAGAAGCAGAAACAGGATGCTGGTCGCGATATTGACCAGCAGACCCACCAGCACCACCCAGGTCCAGAAGGCTTCGTCCAGGGCGAGGTCGCCGGACCAGAGGGCGCGGAGTTTCGTCACGTGGCGGACCTAGCATCGGGGGCGGAGGCGGCACAACCACAATGCAGCATGACGCGGCGGTGGCCGGCGCGGTGGAAGACACGCGCAGCGTTCATGCGCCAGCCGCGGCGCGAACCTGTCGCATCCGTCTGCGTCGCGTGCCATGGCGGTCCGACCCTCACCGGCCGGAATACCGGGCCAAATGGCCGGCAAATCGAAGGCCATGCGCCTTGTCCCGGCTCGCGTCCGGCCATGGCCCCTTGTGCGCGGAGCAAAAGAGGCCCATGTAGGCCGGGCGACTGTTTTTCTCTTCGAACCACTGCCTCCGTTCACCCGGCTCTCAGTTGATCGACATGGACTGACTAAGCCGGGCTGCCGCATTCTGCGGGCAGCGTACTGACTAGGAGAACACGGATATGGCCAATGGCACCGTGAAATGGTTCAACGCCTCCAAAGGCTTCGGTTTCATTCAACCCGCGAACGGGGGCAAGGACGTGTTCGTCCATATCTCCGCTGTGGAGCGCGCCGGCCTGACCGGCCTCGCCGATGACCAGAAGGTGACCTACGAGGTCGAAGCCGGCCGTGACGGACGCGAAAGCGCGACCGAACTGGCGCTGGCCTGAACGATTGTCGCCGGGCGCTCCGACGGGCGCCCGGCAGCAGGCCCTCAGGCACCCCGCATGAACGATCTCCACATCGGGACACCCGACATCCACACTCATCATACAACACCAGAAGCGGCGGCAGCATGGACGCGGCGTCTCGCCGCCTATCGCACGCCGATCATGGCACGCAGCCTGTTCGAACTGGCTGTAACGGCCATTCCCTTCCTGCTGATCTTCGCGCTGTCATGGGCAGCCCTTTCCATCAGTCCCTGGCTTTCGGTTGCGTTGTCACTGGCCAATGCCGCCTTTGTCGTCCGCCTTTTCATGATCCAGCACGATTGCGGCCACGGCGCGTTCTTCCGCAGCCGGCGCTTGAACGACTGGATCGGGCGCATCATCGGGGTTGCGACGCTCACGCCCTATGACGTGTGGCGGCGGAACCACGCGACGCACCACGCGACGACCGGCAATCTCGACCATCGCGGCATCGGCGACATCCCGACGCTTACCGTTGCGGAATACCACGCCAAGCCGCTGATGGGCCGCATCCTCTACCGTTTGCTGCGCCATCCGGTCGTGCTATTCGGGATCGCGCCGTTCTACAGCTTCTTCATCCAGAGCCGGCTGCCCGTCGGCCAGATGGGATCAGGCGCGCGCTTCTGGGTCAGTGCGCTTGTGACGGATGCCGCGCTGCTCGTCGTGCTCGGCACGCTGTTCGTTCTGGGCGGTCTGCCGGTGCTCTTGTTCGTCTACCTGCCGATGATGCTGCTTGCGGCCTCGGCCGGCATGTGGCTTTTCTACGTCCAGCACCAGTTCGAGGACACGTCATGGGACGGCAACGACACGTGGTCCGTGCAGGAGGCCGCGCTGCAGGGCTCGTCGCATTACGTCCTGCCACCCGTCCTGCGCTGGATCACGGCCAATATCGGCGTGCATCACGTGCACCACCTTGCCAGCCGCATCCCGTTCTACCGGCTGCCCGAAGTCCTGCGCGACCATCCGGTCCTGTCCGATGTTCACCGGCTTGGTCTGCGCGAAAGTCTCAGCTGTGCCGCGCTCGCGCTCTGGTGCGAACGGAACCGCAGGCTGGTGTCCTTTCGCGAGGCGCGGCGCCTGCGGTTATCGGCGGGTGCGGCCCAAGCATGACATTTCCCACCTCAGGAGAGGATAGCCTATGACACGTTCCACAGCAGTAAGCAGACAGAATGCGGGCAACGACCTTTTCAAGGGGATGACGAAGAAGAAGGTCAAGGACCGCAACCCGGACACGCCCATCGCGATCCTCGTGGGGGAGCATGGCCGCTACCAGGTCAAATCGGGTCGTCTTGCAGGGGAATACGTCGCGCGGGCCTTCCCCAAACCGCCGACCAAGGCGCGCGGCATGATCGCCGAGGCCACCGGCGCGACGGAAGAGGCCGCGATCGCGGCGCTTCACGATCTCATCGACGCGCGTGAAACCACCCGGACCGACGAACGCCGCACGGATACGGCCTCGGGCGTTGCGGTGCCAAGCGTCGAAGAATACGTCGAGGCGATCCGGCAGGTCACGCTGTCCGGGCCGCAAGGCGCGATGCTGACGGCGCTGTCTCTGGCCGGCGAAGACGGTCTGACCGAGATGCGCATGGCCAATTCGGCGGGATACAAGTCGCGCTCCTCGGCCAACAGGTCCTTCGCCGCGGCGGGTCTGCTGATCGCCGATTACCTCTCCATCACCCCGGTCGAAACCGCCGGCGCCGGCGATCCCGACGGCACGTCGCTACTGGGCTACCGGGGCGAGGCGTCCGGAGAGACCGATTCCGGAAACTGGATCCTCCACGCGGAACTGCGCGAGGCGGTCAGGGTCGTCCTTTGACGACCTGACGCGGCCCTGATCGCTGCCCGCATCACTCCGCGCGAAGCAGACGCCACAGGTTCGGCCCCGCCTGCACCACGTTGCGCCGTGACGCAGGCGCCAGCCCCTCGTTCAGAAGCTGGTCCATGTCCGCCCCCACCTCCGGGTTGTAGACGTGGTAGAGATGCCCCGTCGGGCTGCGGACCTCCAGGTCGCTCAGGTCGATCACCTCAACGCCCCCCAGGCGCGTCACGTCATTGCCGGTCTGGCCAAGGCGCGGATAGCCGTGCACCGTTTCGGACAGCGCAAGCGGCCGGTCGGCCGCGGCTACGTAGACCGTGATGCTCTGCACGATCGGGCGGATGCGCGGCAGCAGTTGCGCGAACACGTCGAAATCGATGTCGGGCGCCAGCAGCACCACGTCACCGAGCACCAGGTCGGGGTGCCGCGCAGCGATGTCGTGCAGCGCCAGCACCATGCCCCGCGCGCCAAGGCTGTGGCCGGCAAGATCGACCCGGCCCGAGCCGAAACGGTCCTCGAGCGAAAGGATGATCTCGGCCAGTTCCAGAACGCTCCAGTAGAGATCGGCCTCGTCATGGGTGTAATTGAATAGGCTGCCGTCCGAGGGCCAGCTGAACCAGAGGAACCGCCCCTCAAGCCCTGCGCTTTCCTGCAGTTCCGTGGCCCGGATGCAGCCCTTGTCGAAATCGATGTAGAACCCGTGGGTGTAGAGTAGCGGGGCGGCCTCGCCGGCGCTGGTCCCGAGGGATGACAGCACGTCATCGATCGGAGCGGGGCGTACATCCTCCGCCCGCAGGAACCCGTCGGGGACCTCGAACGGCGCGGCCTCGGCGACCGGTGCCAGCAGGTCGAACCGCTCTTCGGTGATGTCGCAATAGCCGGCCTCGAGCGGGCCGCGCGCAGCGCCGTAGACGCGGGCCGGATCGCTGTCGCCGGTGCGGTTGCGGTTCGTCAGATAGGGCACGCCACGGGGCGCCAGACCGTTCTCGGCCGTGACAGGTGCGGGCGCCAACGCGAGGGCCGCAGCCGCCAGAAGCATCGTCGAGATCAGCGCTCTGCGAAGTGACATGGTACCTCTGGATGCGGCACGGGGGCATGGTTGGGCGGGCGACAGCTCGGTGTGCGGCAGGCGCGCATCCGGGCCTTCAGGCCGGAGCGGGAATTATCGTGGAGATGCGGCTGCGGATCAACTTGGTTGCGGAACATCCGATGTCCGTCGCCGATCGCCCCTGATTTCTGGCCCCGAAAGCCAATTCGTCGTAGCCTTGACGGGCAAGCCTCGGCCGCGACGGGGGCAGAGCCGCATTGCAAGGCCTGCAATTCCGCCCACACGCTCAAAACAGACCGGAGCCCGACATGTCCACGCGTATCGAAGACCTCGTGCACCGTATCCGCGATCTGGAGGAAGCCCTCGAGGCGGACCTGCGTGAGAAACGTCGCGACCTCCGTTACCGGCTGGAAAAAAGCCGTACCGTGTTCGATAGGGACGTTGTGGCGCGCCACAGGGCCGCGCGTGTGGGATTGCTGGAATACCTTGCAAGCGCTCGCCTCGCGGTCGTGCTGACGGCACCTTTCATCTATGTGCTGATCGTGCCGCTGGTGCTTCTGGACCTCCTCGTCAGCCTGTTTCAGGCGCTCTGCTTTCCCGTCTACGGCATCGAGAAGGTGCCACGGCGCGATTTCGTCGTGATCGACCGCCAGCAGCTCGCCTATCTCAACGGGTTGCAGAAGATGAACTGCATGTATTGCGGCTATGCCAACGGCCTGATCGGCTGGGTGCGGGAGATCGCGGCCCGGACCGAGGCCCATTGGTGCCCGATCAAGCATTCGCGCCGCGTAGCACAGCCCCATTCGATGTATCCCGCCTTCATGGATTTCGGCGACGAGGCGGCGTTCCGGAAAAGGCTCGACGCGATATCCGACCGGTCCCATGCCTCCGAAAAGAAGGAATGAACGGCGGATGCGTCAGGCCTTTTTCCGCGCCCGGCCGGACGCAAGCGGCACCTGAACGGCCCAGTCGACCTCCGTGCCCCCGTCCGGTTCGGCGGAGGGCCCGCTTCGGCCCGGCTCCAGCAATGCGCGGATCTCGTCGAAACCGAGCGTCTCCTTTTCCTCGAGGCGCGAGACGAGCTTGTCCAGCTCGTCCTCATGGTCGGACAGGATCTTGGTGGCGCGGTCCTCGGCCTCCTTCAGAAGCCCGGCCACGGCGGTGTCCACATGCGACGCCATCGTGTCCGAGAACTCCCGCGGCTGGGCGATGGACTGTCCGAGAAACGGATGCTCCTCGCGCTGGCGAAGGTCGATCGGTCCGATGGTATCGGACATGCCCCAGCCCGCCACCATGGACCGGGCGAGGGCGGTGGCGCGCTTGATGTCGTCCTCGGCCCCGGAGCTGACCGAACCCACGAAAAGCTTCTCGGCCGCGCGCCCCGCCAGCAGAACGGCAATCTGCGCCTTCAGGTAGCTTTCGGGCAGCGTGTGATGTTCCTTGTCGGGCAGCATATGCGTCCCTCCGAGGCTCTGGCCGCGCGGAATGATCGTGACCTTGTAGAGCGGATCGGCCTCGGGCGTGAAATAGGCGACGGCGGTATGACCTGCCTCGTGCACGGCCAGCCTGTGGCGTTCCTCGGGATGGATGGCGAGCGTGCGCACGGTGCCCATCATCACCTTGTCGCGCGCCTCGGCGAGATCCTCGGCGGTGATCAGGTCGCCATGACGCCGCGCCGTCTGGATCGCAGCCTCATTGAGCAGGTTCTTCAGGTCCGCCCCCGAAAAGCCGGGCGTGCCGGACGCGATGTCGTCCAGATCGGCGGTGTCCGCGACGGGCAGGGCTGCGGCGTGGATGTCCAGGATCGCGCGACGCGCGGCCCTGTCGGGCAGGGTAAGCGTGACATGCCTGTCGAAGCGCCCCGGCCGCAGAAGGGCCGGGTCCAGCACGTCGGGCCGGTTGGTGGCCGCCAGCACGACGACGGCCTCCTTCTCGTCGAACCCGTCCATCTCGGCGAGGATCTGGTTCAGCGTCTGCTCACGCTCGTCATTGCCGCCGCCCAGTCCGGTGCCACGGCGCCGGCCGATGGAATCGAGCTCGTCGATGAAGATCACGGACGGGGCCGCGGCGCGAGCGGCCTCGAACATCTTGCGCACGCGCCCCGCGCCGACGCCCACGAACACCTCGACGAATTCGGACCCGGAGGTCGAGAAGAAGGGCACGTCAGCCTCGCCCGCCAGCGCCTTGGCCAGAAGCGTCTTGCCGGTGCCGGGCGGGCCCATCAGCAGAACCCCGTGCGGGACCTCGGCGCCAACCTTCTGGAAGCGTTCCGGCTCGCGCAGGAAATCGACCAGTTCGGTCACCTCCTGCTTGGCCGCGTCCTGTCCCGCGACATCGCGGAAGGTCACGCGCCGGGCGCCCTTGGAGGGCTCCGAGAACCGGCCGGAAAACAGCCGCCCGAGGCCGCGCCCCTCCAGCCCCCCGAGCTGGCCCATGCTGCGCCTCTGCAGCCAGAAGATCGCGCCGATGATCAGCAGCCAGGGCAGGAACAGGCTGAGGAACGACAGCGCCTGCGGCTCGCGCCCGGTGATCTCGATATCCTGCGCCTCCAGCAGCGGGAGCAGTTCGGGGTCATCGAGATTGGGGAAAGCCGCACGATACTGCCGCGGTGCGCCGGTTTCGTCGGACGCGGTCACGATGATCGCGTGTTCCTCGAGGATGGCGCTATCGACCTGCCCGTCGCGGATCATGGCCTTCACATCGCTGTAGGAGGCCGGCTCCGTGACCTCGCGGTTGAACAGAAGCGGCAGGAGGAGAAACAGGAAGGCCGTCAGGATGAGCCAAGGCAAGGCGTTTTGCGGGCCTTTCGGCCCCGGATCGCCCGGGCGGCGTTGCCTGCCGTCCGGCGGATTTTCCCTGTCCTCGCGCATGGGCCACCCCTCGTCTGACCTGAAAGGTATGTCCGACAATGGCGAAAAGCGCGTTGATACAAGTCAATCGGTGCCGTTCGATATCCCGGTGGCGTCGTGATCCGACCGCTCAATGGGCGCATGGCGGTGCATCGGCGGGCAAGCACCGGCGCCGGGAACGACGCTGCGATAATGCCGACAATTCGACACGACGCCCAAAGGCTGGCGCGGAGGAGGCAAATTTTGCATTGATCACCAATATCCTGCAGCACTGCGCGCGAAAATGCCCCGCCACGACGGCGTCGGATGCGGCAAGCGCCGGTTCACCCATTCTTCAGGAATTGCCGCGAGTGTGCAGCGGCCCGACCAAGGGTGCCACGATACTGTTGTTCAGAAAGGTTGATCGGATGCGCTTTCCCGCAATTGCCCTCCTGGCCGCCATGGCCGCCACCCCCTCTGCCGCGAGTGAATTCGACTCCGCCCTGCAGGCCTATCTGGAGGCGGAGATCCTGACCTGGTCGCAATCCGCCGAGATCGTCGATGCGATCCGGGGTCAGAACGTCCGGAACGCAGCGCTTGATCAGGCCCGGATCGACGCGCTTGACCAGGCATGGATGTCCGAGATCGGAAGCGGCTCGACCCCCACGATCGATCCCGTGATGCAGAATCCCGCCGCCGATTTCCTGCGGGCCCGCGTCGATGGTTCCGGCGGGCGCATCACGGAGATCTTCATCATGGACCTGCACGGCCTGAACGTCGCGGCTTCCGCGATGACGTCCGACATGTGGCAGGGCGACGAAGCGAAATTCACCGAGACCTACGGCATCGGCCCCGGCGCGGTGCATTTCAGCGATGTGGAACTGGACGAATCCACTCAGCGCTACCAGGCGCAGGTGTCGCTCACGATCGTTGACCCGACCACGGGGGAACCGATCGGCGCCATGACCGTCGGTGTCGACGCCGAAGCGCTTCTCTGAGCCCGATCAAGGAAATATGGAACGGATGCCGCCGATGGATGTCTCTCGCTTCAGCATGACCAACGCATCTGTGTTCATGAAATGCCTGATTTTGATGGCCGGGGCGACGATCCTCGTGGCAACCGTTCTGTCGGTTCTGAACATCCGCACGACGAACGGCGCCATCGACAACGGCATCCGGGAACTGGCCGAGGCGGCGACCTCCTCGGCGGCGGCGGCGAGCGGCGCGGCGCTCCGCTTCGGCAACACCGCAGCGCTGGAGGAGTCGCTCGACCGTGTTCTCGCGACCTCAGACGGTGCCGCTTTGAGCGCCATCGCGGTGAACGCACAAGGCGAAACGCTCGCCGAACTGGGCGCGGCGGGCGATGGGCAGACTGCCACGCTGGCCGGACTTGCACGCACGGCCGCCACGTCCGGCGCCGCGCAGGTGTCGGAAGACGGGTTCTTGCGCGCCGTGCCGAGTTTCGCGGGCTCCGACACCACGACGGCTGCCGGTGCCATCGCCATCCTCTGGACGCCCGCTCTCAGCAGGTCGGCGGCGCAATCCCAGCTTTTCATCAATCTCGCGATCTCTGCCGTGGTGCTCGGTGGGCTGCTCTACGGCGCCGGCAGCCTTCTGCGAGTGCTGGTATCGCGGCCGGTCACGGTGCTGGCCGAGGAAATCGTGACCTTGCGCAGCGGCCGCTACGACGCACAGGTCCCCTTTATCGATCGTGCCGATGAAATCGGCACAATCGCGCGCAACCTCGCGGATCTGCAATCGCAACTGGCCGATGCGGCAAGCGGTGCGGAGGCGCGGGCGCAGATCGAACAAGGCCGCAAACACGTCGTCGAACGGCTCGCCGTCGCCCTGCAGACCGTCGCAGGCGGTGATCTGACGCAACGGCTCGACACTCCTTTCGAGGCAGAATACGAGCCGCTGCGCAACTCCTTCAACGAAACGGTCGACACCTTCGT
>Ga0102929_1001064_pt1 | contig 16357 bp, 13 predicted proteins | sample SalPonR1_B_D2_MG_FD_78510 | JGI IMG/M metagenome (GOLD analysis project Ga0102929, IMG submission 78510) | Salt pond soil microbial communities from South San Francisco under conditions of wetland restoration - Salt Pond MetaG R1_B_D2_MG | ecosystem: Environmental > Aquatic > Marine > Intertidal... | reverse complement strand
TTTGATTATCCGAAAACGCAGGTCCGATAGTAATCCGGAAAATCACCGCTTAACCGGCACTTCCCGGAAAATATACTTGTTTTGCGGGCACCGCCGCCGGATTGATGCGATTCTCCAACAATTCCCACAGTTTTCAGCGCAAGAGGTCCGCTCTTTTCTCAAATTGATGGTTGATAAGGGGTTGATGTTTGCGGATAACAAAGAATATCTGAGTCTGGCAGTCCCCTCTCGTCGCAGGGGGTGATTTTTTCAGGCCCCTTCTTACGAAGCCATCATCATTTTTAATCCGATCTATCGCGGTTGACCGCCGTCTTCAGCTCACCGTGCCCGTCCCGTATGTGAATACGGCTAAAATCGGCTTTCGGCATTTTAAGCATGATGCAGGGCTGCGTGATGACTTGCGTAACCATCTGATCGGGGGCCGGTGCCACCCATTGGAGTCCTACCTCTGCGGTCTGGTTGGATATGTACGCGCTGCCGGGGATGTACTCAAGGTGGTATCCGCCGGTGGGTTTTTGCCCCATCCGGACGAAAAGAATCCCGGAATCCGCGAAGTTAAAGCTTTCCACCCATTTCGGCGGCCGGGCGCCGATCCGGCGGCGGTCCCTCCGGTTAAACAGCACTTCTAGGTCGGTCCTGTCCGCAATCCAACGGGCTTGCGGTTTATCCTTCAAGGTGTCAACCATTTTTCCGCACGCAGTACTTTTATAAATCATCTGCACAGCCAGCGGCCTACGATTTTCGGGGGCATCGGCGTGGGTGCAGCCGGCTGGCAGGCCCACCCATAGAATGAGCAGGCAAACAAGCCCTATTCTTTTCATCACGGGGTCCTCTTTTTCAGAATTTTATCGTCCTTTCGGCCAATCGAGGCCGCCCTTCCGGCGTCTTCCCCTTCCGGAATATTGACTTTGAACTCGGTGACAAAATCCAGTCCGGATCGGTCGCTCCTAAGAGTCAAGACTTTTGGTTGGTCCGTGGATAGATAGGCGCCAATGGCCTCACCAGGATCACCGATGCTGTAGTCATTGTCCGAATCCGTCCCCGCATAAATCCGGTACTCCCCGGCCTCGATATCGGTCAGCCGATATTCATACTCGCCTTCTTTGCCTTCAACCGATATCTGCGCCACGGTCTCATCCGTTTCGCTGTCCGCCAGCAGTATATAGTGAAAACCGGCGTCAGGAGGCAAAAGCGTGCTGCTGACCCGCAGGTTGACCGGCACGTTGACCGTATTTTCCGAGGAGACAAAGGTGATTGTGGCATTGTAGATGCCCTCTGAAAGGTCTTTGCGGTTAACGGCCACGGTATAGGTGCCCAGTCCCCTTTCATCGGTTTCCGATTGCGTAACCTTCAGCCACTCGGCATCGTCTGATACGCTCTTGACAGATAACGCCTCGCTTCCGACCCGCGTGGCGGTTAACGTGGCTTTGCCTGCAAGGGTCCCCAGGTTTAGCGTCGCCGGGCTGATATTCAGGACTGTCGGCACCGATCCGTCGCGGGCGACAAGAACCGCTTTCCTGGCATCGATGATGCCGTAACCGTATATATCATCCCGTCCACTGGCACCGAGATCTTTAACTATTTTAAAAGACTGAAGAAAACCATCAAATCCGTCCGGTGTCAAACCGGGGCGCACCGATTTCATCAGCGCCGCCACTCCGCTCACGTGTGGCGCGGCCATTGAAGTGCCCTGATAGAATGTATACACATACTGGATAGCCCCCGACGAGGTGTCCCCGTCCGTGCTCAGCACCCCGTCAACATAGCCGTCGGCATTTAAGTCGGTTGAGAAATCACCGCCCGGTGCGGCCACATCAATGCTCGGCCCGGAGTTGGAATAGGGCGCCGGATCAGCATTAATGCCTACCGCGCTGACCGAAATCACCCCATCATACGCAGCCGGATAGGAGGGGGCCTTTTCCGCGGAGTTGCCGGCTGCCGCAATAATGATGGCCCCGGCATCCCTCGCCTTTGTCAATACATCCTGTTCCGACTGAGAAAAATCGGCACCGCCCATGCTCAGGTTGAGGATATCCGCGGGGACATCCGGGGTTTTACCGGAATCATTTTCAAGGCCCACCGCATACCGAATGCCCTGCATAATATCATAAGTGGTGCCTACGCTGCCCTTGCCGAGAGCACGGATCGCCATTATGCGTGTATGCCAGGAGGCGCCTGAGATGCCTTCTTTGTTATTTGAGGCGGCGGCAACCGTTCCGGCGACATGGGTGCCGTGAAACGAACTGCCGCCCTGAGTGCTATCTCCGGGATCATCAGGATCGCCGTCGATGCCGTCGCCGTCTAGGGCACGCTCCGGATCGCTGATAAAGTCATAGCCGTCGCCGGTTATTTTATCTTTCAAATCCGGATGGTTAACTATCACGCCCGTGTCAATTACCGCCACCTTCACCGCTTTGCTGCCGGTCGAGATGTCCCAGGCGTCGGGCAGGTTGAGCAATGAATAATGCCATTGAAGCGGGTAATGCTCATCGTTTGGGGTTTTATAGGCCCGGTGGATGTCATTGGGTTCAGCCACTGCGATATCCGGGCGGCTGCGCAGTTTTTTGATCCTATAAAGGGTATCTAATTTTTTTCGTGTGCCGGCACCCATGGAAGCGCCCGCAAGAATAGGAGGCTCCGCAGCGCCGCCGGTTTGCGATTGGACCGAAAAATTGGCGTCCGCATCCGGTACAATCGAAAAGAGCCCTGCCCGTCCGCAGCCACCGGCTTTTTGCGTCAGTCCGAGGCAGGATAGCGGCCGGGCCGTATTGGCCCTGGCCTGATCGGATTTGGTAAACTCGACGATGACCTCCCCCGGTGCAAAGTCGCGGCTGATTCTCAGATCGGAGCGCTGCTCAGTGCTTTGCACCTGGCCGATGGTCAGGGTATAATTGGATGCGCCCAGATAGACCGCCACCTGGATCAGGTAGACGCCGGCCCTTGGCACTTCGAACGATTCGGTTCTGGCGTTTCTGTCAATTGCCGTGTCAATAAGCTCTAGATCCGTTGCATCATAGAGGTACATGTCCAGATCCGCATTTAAAGACGGCTCAGCAATATTTAAGACAATCCGTTCATCGGCCAGGAGCTCCACCCGGAAGAAGTCGTTTTTATCGCCTGCGGCAAACGACCGGCCCTTTGCGCCTGTGCCGGGGGTATTGAGATATCCGCCGAGGGTGGCAGGCGTCGGCATCTCTTGGGCCTCTTCGGCGCTGTCGTTGGATTCGTAGGGGGCGTTCGGGTCGTTGACGTCACTGTCAATGGCCGTGTTCGAGGCCGCGGTCACGGTGCCGCTCAATGTATATGTGGCAACGCTAAATGTGACGCTCAGGGTCTCCGAGCTCTTGTTGCCGGCCGTATCGATTGCCGTGACGGTGATTCTATTCGAGCCGGGATCCAAGTCGATTTGGGCCTCCCAGGTCGTGGTGCCGGTTGCCTCCCCGCTTTTGCCGCTGTCGGTCTCCCAGATAACCTGCTCGATGCCCTGGTCGTCCGATGCGCTTCCCCCGATGGTGATCGAAGCCTCGCCCGTGGTATAGGTGTCGGCCTCAGTGGGTTGACTAATGGTAAGCGCCGGGGATCGATCATCGTCGTGGTGATGGCTGCTGCCGCCGGAATCGCAGCCCACCCCCATGTATACAATCAGCACCAGGGCCAGTATCGGCCCGAAGCGTACAGGCCATCTGTTTTTAGATGTTATCAAACGAAAATAATTCATAAGACAACCTGCTTCTTCTCAAGAGTTTCAGCATATAGCTCGATTGGGTGTTTGACTGCCACGGATCGGCCGGCATGGGATAAAAGATCGATGATCTGCATCATGCAGGCCGGACACCCCGTGGCGACGGCATCCGCACCGGATTCAACGATGCGGGACAATTTTTTGTTTCCTATTTTTCGGGACAGGTCATAGTGTCGAAGATTGAAGCTGCCCCCCATACCGCAGCAGCGGTCGGGCTCACGCATCTCTATAAATTCCCATTCAGTAAGAGCCTTGAGTATGGTTCGCGGCTGCGTCTCAATCCCCAGCGATTTTTTAAGGTGACAGGGATCGTGATAGGTAACCGTTTTCTCCCGGACGGGGGCGTTTTCCAGGGGCTCGATACGCAGCTCATCCACCAGAAATTCACTGATGTCCCGGGTTTTATCAGATAGCGCCGCAATCCTATCTCTCAGCTCATCCGGCAGGTTCTCGCTCATCATGGGCCAGAACTTTTTGATGGTAGCGGTGCAAGTGGCGCAGGGGGTGATCAGATAATCAAAATCCACACGGTCAAAAATCCGAATATTTTTTTTCACGAGGCTTTCGAAGGTGTACCGGTCACCGGCGGCAAGCGCCGGCATGCCGCAGCAGGGGGCCTGATCGGGGACAAAAACGTCTACCGCATGGTAGTCAAAGACTTTCATGGCCGCATCCGCTACCCTGGGCAGGAGTCTATCGACCAGGCATCCCGGATAAAAGGCGACCCTGAGACCTGAATGGGCCGATTTTTTAAACTGCCGGTGCGTTTTTTTGTGCCAGGCGGTTTTCTCAAGCGGCAGGTAATGGCGGTCACCGAGCACAGGTGACAGAAGAGGGGCGCAAGAGGCGCCGGGGGTCTCGTCGACGGGGCGGGAAACGGATCCCTGAAATCGCGCCATCCATTTCAACAGGCTGTCAAACCGCTCCGGATTGGAAAGAAAGCCCCGGAAGACAGCCTTTTTGACCCGTGACAGGCCCAGATATCCCGTGATGATCGCCCGGGCTTTAAAAAAAATATCCAGTATTTTGACTCCGCTTGGGCATGCCGCCTCACAGGAGCCGCACAACAGGCATCGGTCCAGTCTTTTCTTGACGGCGTTCGGATCGTCAAGTATTTCCCTGCCCAAATTTTCCAAAAGTACGAGTTTACCGCGCGCCACATCGGTCTCCCGCCCGGTTTGCGCGTAGAGCGGGCAGGCAGCCATGCACATGCCGCAGCGGGTGCAGGCGGCCAATTCTTCATCGAGCCCGTTTAACAGCCGAATCAGTTCCTGAATATCCGCCATTGCGTCATCTCCGATCACGCGCCCCGTATTGGGCATACTTTTTGGCGCCGAACGGCTTTTTTGAATATAAAAATATGACAATAAACTTTCAGAAAATTTCTGGAAAGAGCAAATACCCGACTCAGGGACGGCAGCCGGTCAAGGGGGGCAAGAGGCGAGGCTAAAGGCGATGGCATAGCCGCGGTCCATCTTTTAGATTTTAGCCGGGGCTTTTGAGGGGCCGTTGCCCCATTTGCAGCAGTATGGGCTTTCATAAAGAAGCGGCGCGCTGATCAACGTATGGTAAATCCGGGTTCAACGCCCACAGCCCGGCAGACCTCTTTATCCTGGGCAACCAGAACGTCCATATAGTCACCGGAAAGCCATTTTTTTTCAGCCTCCCAATATCCGGGGCGGGGTGTTTTCTTGAGCACCTCGTTGGCCGCGAGTGTAAATAAAATGGCTTGGTTGCGCTGCTTGGCGTAGCACTGGGTCGAAATGGCGAACCATTCATACACTGTATCCAGCGTTTCCCCGTCCACGTCCTTTTTGTAGGGAATATAGAATTCCGGATCCGACTGGGTGAGGGTAACGGCTTCAGACGGGTTGCGCTTGTCATATACTCGGATATATGCGTATGGCCGGTATACGGCGGCAAAAAGGGTGTATTTCTCATTTTTCGGATCAAGTATGCGGGTAAGATAATAGTGATCGGCATCTTCTACGTTATTCCCGGCCAGAATCCGCTGAAAGTATTCAGTGGCCACGTCGATGTCGTCAATAAGCTGGCCGGTATCGCCGTCCGGCGGTACCCGGCTGAATAGCTTCCCATAGGCGAACTCATAGGTCTCTTCGATGGTCACCCGGGTTCCGGCTTTTTGCATGTGCCGGTTCAGCTCTTCAAGGCTCATATCCGAATAGGCATAATAAGGCAGCGCCGATGTGCCGGCCTCCAGAGCCTCTCTAATCGTATAGGCGGTAAAAATGGGCACCTCGATGAGCTGACAGCCCGAGGTGGAAAAAAGTATGGCAATAATTAGCAGGCCGGCAAAATATCTCATGGCTTGACCCCGTATGTCTTGATAATCGGATTAGGTTTAAAAATATGGGATTCCTGTGGCCAATCAAATAAATTTATATTATAATACGAATAGCTTAACGATCAAGGATTTATTCCCGAATTAAGCGGTTATTTTAACCTAAATTGGAAATCCCGGAGGGTTTCAAATTTTTTGATTAAAAAATGATTCAATATCCTATAAATAAAATAAAAATTGAAACGCTCAATTTAGGTTTAACAGATGCCGGTTGATGCCGCACAATTTTATCGGAAAAGAGGCCCGATGCATTTAGAACGTATTGAATTTTATCCGGAAAATTATCCCACGGATGATCATTATCCATTCAGTCTGGAAATATTCCGGAAGATCCGGGAGCTTTTGTTTAGGACACCGGTTACGCTGTTCGTCGGGGAGAACGGGACGGGCAAATCCACGCTTCTGGAGGCGATTGCCGGTCGGTGCGGGATTCATATCTGGCAGGGGCCGAAGCGGCAGCGATATGAATACAATCCTTATGAATCCAGTTTGTGCGATTTTATTTCGGTTGACTGGAAAAACGGCCGGGTTCCGGGCTCTTTTTTCGGCTCCTCGGTTTTTCAGGATTTTGCCCGTTTACTGGATGAGTGGGCGGTGGCAGATCCCGGCCAGCTCACCTACTTCGGCGGCAAATCCCTGGTCGCCCAGTCCCACGGCCAGTCCATCATGTCGTTTTTCCGGGCCCGTTACTCAAGAACCGGCCTTTATCTAATGGATGAGCCCGAGACCGCCCTTTCGCCAAGGACGCAGATTGACCTGGTCGATCTGTTGATCAAAATGGGCCGCGCCGGCCATGCCCAGTTTATTATTGCCACCCATTCGCCCATACTGCTCGCCTGTCCCGCGGCCACCATCTATAGCTTTGATCAGGTGCCGATAACCGCAATGGATTACGAAGAGACGGATCATTACAAGCTCTATAGGGATTTCATGGCAAATCCGAGGGGCGCCTGGCGTGAGAACTGATACATGCGCCCTCTGCAGCCTGTTAAGCCGCCGATATTCCGTCCGGCTGCTGCTATATATCCTGGTTGTTCTGCTCCTGAGCTGTCTGGATGCGTTTTTTACGCTGTACCTCTTATACCTCGGGGCGGCGGAGACCAATCCGGTCATGGCCTTTTTTCTTTCTTTCGGGCCGGGCGTTTTCATGATCGCTAAATACGGAATCACCGTATTTTGCGTGCTTATCATGTTTTTTGGCGCGATCCATATGGGGCAGGAGAGGAATCGAATGGTCGGGCTGCTATTTAGCTTTCTGGTCTGTGCATTCGGGATTGCCATTACCTGGGAGGTGTATCTTCTCTTTTTCGCCCTGGAATAACCGCAGAAGAAATGGCTTTTAGGTTCGGCCCGGGGCCGCGGCCCGGGGGGGGTACTTCTAAGTAATTTGAAAATATATATTAATATTCCAGAGGCTTAACTCTCTGTCATTCCGAGGAGCGAAAGTGACGAGGAATCTTGATTGTTCAAGATTTCTCGCTGCCGCTCGAAATGACAAAACTCGCTGCCGCTCGAAATGACAAAATTGGATGAATCGTCTCAGCCAATTGTAGGTTGGGTTGAGGAACGAAACCCAACATTGGCGTCTATTGTTGGGTTTCGCAAGCTCAACCCAACCTACGCAGGGTCTAAGGTGCTTAAGTTAATGGCATTGAATTCTAAGTAACTTCGGGTATAAAGGATGGGGCTAATTGGATTTAACGATAATCGAAGGGGTTGATGGATGAATGTGAAGGATAAATACGCGATTGTGGGGGTGGGTTATACGCCGCAGGGGAAGATCCCTGAGCGAACGACATTGGGTTTTCACCTGGAGGCGTGTGCCAATGCCATTGAAGACGCCGGTCTAAGCCGCGAGGATATCGATGGCCTTATCTGTTACCGCCATTTCCCACCGTCAACGGGGGAGCAGGATGCCACCCCCTACCTGGTAGCCCAACATTTGGGCCTATCACCCGCCTATATGTTTCAGGACGCTAACTGATCGCGAAGCCATTTGCTGCACGCAGTTGGCGCGCTCGAATCAGGGACATGCAAATACGTCCTGATCTCCTACGGACACAGTGCCCGTTCCGGGGACAGTATGCTGCGAATGCTTTCGGATATGACGGGCGATGAAGCCATCTACGGCCATTTCGGCGCTGCAGGGGGCTATGCTTTGGCCGCACAAAGGGCGATGCATGAGTTCAATACCGGCCCGGATACATGGAAACATATTGCCGTTGGCCAGCGGGCCTGGGCAAACCTGAATCCACGGGCAATGATGTATGATCGCAGATTGACAGACGACGACTATAGGGCTGCCAAGTGGCTGATCGAGCCCTTTCGGTTGTTTGACAACTGCCTGGTCAGCGACGGCGGGAGGGCCTGTATCCTGACTTCCGTGGAAAGGGCCCGGGATCTCAAGCATCCGCTGGTAACAATAATGGGCCTGGGACAGCATAACCCCTCCGGCGACCTGCAGAAGGCGGATTATCTTGCCGGCCCGACAGGGGCGAAGATAGCCGGTGAGGCCGCGTTTTCAATGGCGGGGATCAGCCGGGAGGCGGTTGATGCCTGTCAGATCTATGACTGCTTCACCTATACAGTGGAAATAACACTTCAGGATTACGGCTATTTCGAGCCGGGCGGGGGAAAAGACTGGTTCATGGGCGGCGCGATTGAACCGGGCGGCCGAATGCCTGTTAATACGTCCGGAGGACTGCTTTCAGAGGCCTATCATATGGGTTTGACGCCGTTGACCGAGGGGGTAATGCAGCTCATGGGCCGATGCGGTCCGAGGCAGCTGGGTCCTGAGACGAACACAAAAACGCCCGAAATTATGCTATGCAGCGACAACGGTGGAATCCTTCAAACCCATGCATGCTGCATATTTAGGAGGTTATAGGGAAATGGGATACGCAAAACCGCTGCCGCAGGTTAACGCCGACACCCGTCCGTTCTGGCAGGGATGCCGGCAGCATCTCCTAAAAATCCAGAAATGTAAAAACTGTGGGTTGCTTCGCTGGCCACCGGCTTTTATTTGTCCGGCGTGCCTCTCGTCAGAGGTTGAATGGGTCGTCGCCAAAGGAAGGGGCCGCGTATACAGCTTTGCGGTCTATCATAGCGCCTATCAGCCCGGATTTCAGGATGAACTGCCTTATGTCGTCGCCCTTGTCGATCTTGACGAGGGGCCTCGCATGATAACCAACATTGTTGGGTGCGATCCGGGCGGAGTCTACTGTGAAATGGCGGTCGAAATCGTATGGGATGACGTAAGCGAAGCGTTCAGCATTCCCAAGTTTCGACCGCTTCAGGGGGAAGGGTAAAGCGCTATTTGATTGCCGTCTTTCTTTATAGCCCGTATTCCGCCCGCTCGATCAACTCCTTCTGCAGATCGCTGTTCAAGGTTACGAAATAGGCGTTGTAACCGGAAATCCGGACCAGAAGATTTCTGTAGTTTTCCGGGTGGGCCATGGCATCCTTCAGGGTCTCGGAGGTTACCACGTTCATCTGCATCTGCATGCCGCCCAGATCAAAATAGGTCTTCACATAGGAAAACATCCGGTCAATGATGTTTTCGCGCCTGTCGCCGCCGCCCGGTACCACCTTAACGTTAAAAGCGATGTTATTGTTCATATGATGCGGGTCGAGCCGCGCCACATCCCGAATATTATCGAGCAGATTGGTGGAGGCATGGGGCTCCGGGGTGAGCCCCGGCGTAAATGGTTTGCCTGTGAGCTTTCCCGAGGGAAGCGCACAGCTCAATGTGCCATAGATGACATGGTTGGACATGGACCAGAATCCCGCCGTATAGCTTCCGCCGCGATAATTGGTGTGGCTTCCGTAGGTGTCATGGGTGAACCGGGTAATCCGACTGGCCATTTCTACGGCCTCATCATTATCCGAGCCAAACAACGGCACTTTTTTCGTCGCCAGGGCGTAGAGGTCCGGGGCGTTTTCAAAATTCTCGTCTACTGCCTTTTTAAGCGCCTTGAAACCGATCCGCTTTTCGTCAAACACCAGTTTTTTTATGACCATAAGCGAGTCGGTGACATCGGCAAGCCCGATGCAGGCCGCCCCTGAACTATTATAGCGCGCCCCCCCGTGGGTAACATCCGTTCCTGAGGGGATGCAGTCCTCTATCAGAGAGGAAAGAAACGGGGTGGGGCGAATCGCTTGATGGGCTTTTCCGAGCATATTGTTATATTCAATGGACTGTTCGATCAGGAAACGGAACTGGGCAAAAAACGCCTCGAGGAACTGGTCGAATGTTTTGAAGCCATCGTTTTCCACAACCCCCGTATCCGGCCCGAGCTTCCAGTTCATCAAGGGATGGCGGCCGTTGTTTAATGCCATTTCCAGGGCAGCCACCATGTTCATCATTTGGAAGTTGGTATGCCCGATGTGCCGGCCGGACAGGGTGGGCTCCACGCAGCCGGTGGCCGACCAGTTGCGCAGGTCCTCCGGGGCATAATCGAACTCCTCGAGCGATGTCATCACCGCCGCATCATTGTGCATGGAAGGGGTAGCCGCGGTAATGAGGTTGACCTCGCAGAGGCGCTTGAGATAGGTGTCGCTGTTGATGCCGGGATGGAACCGGGCATTGACGTTTGGATCCCGGATCGAGAGCATTTCGGTGACCTTGAGGAAAATATAGGTCATATCGCAGACCGCGTCCCTGCCGTCCGGTGTGACGCCGCCCAGGGTAATGGCCTGGTCCGAGGAGCTGCCGCCGAAATACCAGTTGGCCAAATCCGGGGTCAATGGCAGATGATCGGTGCAGCGCATGAAAAAACAGGCCACCATCTCGATGGCATGCCGGATATAGTCCCGGCGCTGCCCATCTGTTTCCAGTGCGGCCATATCCGCCTCAAAATAGGGCTGGAGCCACTGATCCAGGCGCCCCAGGGAAAGCCCGGCATTGGTGTTTTCCATGTGAAGCCCTACCCAGGTAATCCACATGGCGTTTACCGCCTCATCCAGACTGCGGGCCGGATGGGCCGGGACCTGACGGCAGATTTCGGCCAGATGCGCGAGCTCCGCCCGCCGCTTCGGATCCGCTTCTGCTTCGGCATCCGATTCAGCCTGCGCGGCCAGGTTTGTGCCATAGGCGATCATTGCCTCAAGGCAAAGGATCATGGCCTCCAGAGTGGCTGTCTGTGCCTCGGTTTTATCGCCCGCAGCCAATTCCTGCTTGATTTCATCGATCACCCCCGTGGCGCCAAGGCGCAGGATTTTGGGGAAATCCGGGATGGTGTGGGACAAGGCGGCCTGTTTCCATATGAAGTACACGGCAAACCGCTCATCAATGGCCTGGCAAAGGGGGCTGTCATACTTCTCCCGGACCCATTCCCTGAAATTCCGATGTATCCAGAAGGGAAATACCTCTTTATGCAAAAGCTCCACCGTCTCCCGGGAGATACCATAGGGGTTCAGCGATCGATGGGGAACGGTCAGCAGTTCACTCCAGATCATGGTGCCGTGGCTGTCCGGATAGACCACCACGCCGATTTCCTTGGTGGTGGTCGTTCCGGCGATCAGATCGTTTTTCCGGATAATGGGCTCTCGGTTCTCCATCAGGTATTTAAAGGCATAGCCCTGCCGCAGCTCCGGAATCCAGGGACTGCCATCGGCGTTGGTTTCGAAACCGTGCGTCTTGAACCATTCGGTTACCAGCCTGGGCCGCTCCGGGCAAACCTCCGCCGTGGTGTTGAAATGAATTTCGATGAAATCCTTTATCCGCGGAAAGTCCTCAAGGCTGTAGTCGGACAAAAACGGCTCCGCCAAATATTTAACGCCCGGATCGTTGCTGTCGGCCCGCATGCGATAAGCCCGGCGCTGCCTGAGCTCATCGCTTAGCTCGGTTTTTGCCGTCGGCGAATCCTTGTGTAGCGCTTTTTGCGATTCGTCTCTTTCTTGAACTATCTGTTTTTTCTGCTTCTTGTGAATCAGCAGGGACAGGTAAAACAGGAAAAGCATCATATAGGCCTGGTTGCCCTTGGTCCGCATTTTACTTTTCATGAGCATGAAAATCTGTTCGGTGGGCGTGGCGCTGAGCAGCATGCGAACCGCTTTATCGGACGCAAAAATCAGGGTGACCCCGCAGTCATCCGGCAGGGCTTTGAGCACCCTTACCCGGCCGTTACGAAAACGGATGGCCGTTTCCACAGACCGGCTCTCGGTACGGATGCCGACGGTAAAATCAAACCACCCCGCTTCGGCTTTCAGGTATCTTCTCAAGCCCGGCCGTAGATTAAAATTGGCGGCCACGGTACGCAGCAGGGCTTTAAGGAGCAGATGGGTCAGGGTTTTGCCGGTTTTGGTATGAGTGGTTATCGGTTCGGCGGGCTCGGCTTCTAGAAGCATGGGGACCCCCACATAATAGGTTAGATTGTTGAATTAAATGCTTATGCCGGCCGTTGCAAAAACGGTGCGGCACCTGTCAAGCACCTGGTTGTCCAGCCATTGATCCATTTCAGCGGCATGCCCACCCAAAGCGACGCCGATTTTAAGATTTTTTTCCTGCCATAACGGATGGTAGGGCAGTAGGCGGGCCTCATGAACGCCGCAGGTGGAAAGAAAATGCACAATGGCCTGAATGTTTTCCGGGGTATCGGTAATCCCTGGAATCAAAGGCGTCCGGGGCATAATCGGCACGCCGCCATCCTGGTAGCGGGCATACAGTGATTTGAAGTTAGAGAGAATGGTTTCGTTGGGAACGCCGCAATACCGGGCGTGGTCATCGGAATTTATGAGCTTGATGTCATAATAGATGGCATCTAGCCAGGGATAGACAATTTCATAAAACCGGTCTATATCGAACAGGCCGCAGGTTTCAATCAGCGTATGGATGCCGTTTGCCTTGAGCCGCTGCAACAGCTCGCCCGTAAAATCCATGAACATCGTGGGCTCGCCTCCCGAAAGCGTCACCCCGCCGCCTGAGGTATCATAAAAGGGCTTGTCCCGAATCACCCGGGCCAGGATTTCATCCACACGCATCGGCGTCCCGATGCGCGATAAGGCGCCCGAGGGACAGGCATCCGCACACTTAAAACACAACGTGCATAGCGAGCGGTCAATAAAAAACGGATTGTCCCGGGACAAGGCCCCCTCCGGGCAGACGTCCATACAGGTATCGCATGCCACGCATGTTTTGGCTTCGAATCCGATTTCCGCACCGATACGTTTGCTCTCCGGATTATGGCACCACATACAGGACAGCGGACAGCCCTTGAAAAATACCACTGAGCGGATGCCCGGGCCATCATCCAGGGCATTGCCTTTGATTTCCAGAATCAGCGGCTGTTTCAATTGGGGCTCCTTTTATAGAGGCCAACGGCTGCCCTAAAATTTTCAAGCATGGTTTGAATCAGCCGGTCTTTGAGTCCAAGCGGGCTCTCATGCATATAGTCGAGCAGTTCGTTGTTGATGCCGGCGATATAGCCGTGGGCCTGTGTCCAGAACTGAATCATCAGAAAACGGGCCTCGTCTTCACCCATTTGCCGTTTATCATCTGCGCAGGCCCTGATGGTATCAATAAACAGTTGGGATACCTTGAGCGCGGTCTCAAGCTCCGTCTGCGCCACCGGCTCCATGTCGGTGCCGATATAATCACGGAATTTGGGGACATGCCAGGTAAACATCAGGTTGTATAGATTGGGATAGGTCAGGCCGAAATCGAGATAGGTACGGCACATGGCCGCTATCCGGTCTGCCGGGTCATTATGGGCGCGCATGTCGGCCGTACACAGGTTATAGAGGGCCTCGAACCCCCTGGTCAGGATGGCCAGGTATATCTCATCCTTGTTGTGGTAATAATTATAGATGGTCTTGGCGGCAATGCCCAGGCGGGTCCCCAGCTTGCGCATACTGAAGCCCTTGTATCCGGCATCGGCGATAAGCTCGAGGGCCTGATCCAGAATATCCCCACGGACCGCCTCGATTTCCTCCGGTTTTCGCTGCGCTTTCGGCATTATCGGGTTGGCCTTTCAAAATTTTGAAACACTGTTACAGTAACAGTGTTACTCCAATTTGTCAAGCCATTTCAGTTTTGGATGAAGACATGGCCATCGGTAAAACCGGTGAAAACGCGGGGGCGCGCGGCCTATGCGATCATGAACTGCATTTCTCTGGGATCGGCAGACTTTTCTTTGATCATCGAGGTATCCACATCCGTATGCGTAAAGTCCGAGAGCAGGTCAATGGTGTTGGCGATTTGGGATTGCGGGGAAAAATCGAAATCACGCAGGGATTGGTAAAATCGGGTAAAAACCTCCGGCTGGGTTCGGACAAATACCTTATGGTTGGGGGGGATCCCGAAATATTGGGCGAAGTGATGGACGAGCAGGTAGAAGCAGGTGGCGGAGAAGAACTTTGTGTCCGGCTGCCTATGGAGTTCCGGATAAAAGCGGATGATTTCGATCCGGCGGGCGAATCGATTCAGGGAGATGACCAGGTTTTGAGAAATTTCTTCCCCCGTCGCCCGATCGGTCAGGAAATATTCAATGCAGTCGCCTTCCGCCAGGTAGGTGATGACGTAGCGGTCCCGTAACCCCGGAAGCGTTTGCCGGATGAATTCGGATGTGGCAGAGGCCGCAGAAGTCTGCATGAGGCCGTATCCCCTAATAAATCAGTTGACGTCAATACAGGCCTCGATGCGGATTATCGGCAAAGTGGCAGAGGTATGTCTGTCAAACAGCGGTTAATAAAGGCGCTTAATTTAGGTCGAAAAATGATTGAAGCCGGCTAAATATACTGGTTGAATGGATTTTTCAAGAGATTTTTTCTTTTACCAGATCCATGTATTCATTTTTTTCGGGTATCCGGCCGAGAATGGCGCAGACCGCCGCCAACGGGGTGGATCCCAGATAGACCGAGGTGTTGTCTCCGAGTCGGTTCGGAAAATTGCGGGTCGAGGTGGAAACCACGGTGGTGTTATCCGCCACCCTTGCCTGATTGCCCATGCACAGGGAGCAGCCCGGGGTCTCGATTCGGGCGCCGGCGGCACCGAAGATACTGTAATCCCCGTTTTCTTTTAATTTGCGGGCGTCCATGCGGGTGGCGGGGGCGATCCAGAGCCTTGTGGGCAGATTTTTATGGCCGTCGAGGATGGCGGCCGCGGTTCGGTAATGATCGATATGGGTCATGCAGGAGCCGATAAACACCTCCTGGACCGGGGTGCCGGCCACATCGCCTAAACGCCTTACATCATCCGGGTCATTGGGGCAGGCCAGCAGCGGCTCGGTAATGTCCGATAGGTTAACCCCGAGCTCCGCCGCAAACTCCGCGTCCGCATCGCGTTCCATCAGCTGCGGGGCCTCCAGCCATTTTTCCATCCGGCGGATGCGGTGCTCCAGGGTTTGCGCATCGCCGTAATTATCATGCGCCAGTCGTTGTAAAAGGGCGGTATTTTCTTTTAGGAAGGCTTTTACGGCGCCTATATCGAGTGCAATGGTAGCGGCGGCTGCCGAGCGTTCCGCTGATGAGTTGGCCAGCTCATAGGCGCTGGCAGCGCTTAAGCCGGAAAATCCCTCGAATTCGATAATCCGTCCGGAAAAGACATTTTTTTTGCCTGCTTTTTCGACTGTCAGCATTCCCTGGTCGATGGCCGCATAGGGGACCGCGTTGACCGCATCCCGAACGGTGATGCCTTTCCGAAGGCTTCCGGTAAAAAAAACCCGCACGGATTCCGGCATGTCCAGCGGCATGATGCCAAGGGCGGCGGCAAACGCCACAAGACCGGAGCCTGCCGGAAAACTGATGCCGACGGGGAAACGGGTATGCGAATCCCCGCCGGTACCCACCGTATCCGGAAGGACCATGCGGTTTAACCATGAATGGATAATCCCGTCGCCCGGGTATAATGCGACGCCGCCCCGGCTTTTGATGAACTCATGCAGGCGCTCCTGCATTTTTACATCCACCCGTTTGGGATAGGCCGCCGTATGGCAGAAAGACTGCATCACCAGGTCTGCATTGAATTTCAGACAGGCCAGTTCGGATAACTCGTCCCGCGTCATGGGGCCGGTGGTGTCCTGGGAGCCTACTGTGGCGATTTCCGGCTCACAGTAGGCGCCGGGGCGGATACCGGGCAGGCCGCACGCCCGGCCCACGATTTTTTGGGCAAGCGTGTAGCCTTTGCCCGTATCCTTTGGCTCAACGGGCCGCTTGAAGACATCCGAGGCCTTAAGCCCCATTGTTTTACGCGTCCTATTGGTCAGGGTGCGGCCGATAATCAGCGGAATCCGGCCGCCGGCCCGGACCTCGTCCAA